>Ga0210391_10003592_pt1 | contig 13084 bp, 8 predicted proteins | sample IncBWC12OmetaG_FD_160573 | JGI IMG/M metagenome (GOLD analysis project Ga0210391, IMG submission 160573) | Forest soil microbial communities from Barre Woods Harvard Forest LTER site, Petersham, Massachusetts, United States - Inc-BW-C-12-O ... | reverse complement strand
CGCGAAACTCCGCGACGAACTCGGTTGGGACGTTGAATCCATGTGGACTGACGACGGCTTCGTCATCCGCCTACCCGAAAACGAAGCGCCCGTTGAATCGGCGATGTTTCTTCCTACGCCCGCCGAAATGAAAGCGCTTGTTTTCCGGCAGCTCGGCTCGACGTCCATGTTCGCCGCGAAATTCCGCGAAGCCGCTTCCCGCGCGCTGCTTCTGCCGCGCCGTCGCGCCGGGCAGCGGACGCCGCTCTGGCAGCAGCGCAAACGCGCCGCCGACTTGCTCGCCGTCGCCGCGCGCTTCTCTTCATTCCCGATTCTTCTCGAAGCCTATCGCGAGTGCATCCGTGACGTCTTCGACCTGCCCGCAGTAGGCGCGATCCTCGCCAAAATCCAGCGCGGCGAAATCAAGGTTGCGATGGTCGAATCCGATAAGCCGTCGCCCTTCGCTGGCTCGCTGCTTTTCGGCTACATCGCCAATTACATTTACGACGGCGACGCGCCACTCGCGGAACGCCGCGCCCAGGCGCTCTCGATCGATCAGTCCCAACTCGAAGAGCTTCTCGGCGACACCGACCTCCGCGAAGTTCTCGATCCCGCCGCACTCGACGAAGTCGAAGCCGCGCTCCAATCCCTCGCGCCCGAATATCGGGCGGCTCATGCCGACGGAGTCCACGACCTGCTCCTGAAACTCGGCGATCTCACCGATGCCGAACTTCGCGCACGCTCCATCGACGAAGCCGCCGCCGCTTCCGTTTCCGATCTCGTCGACGCCCGCCGCGTCGTCCGCGCTCGCATCGCCAGCGAGCAACGGTATATCCCTGTCGAATATGCCGCGCGCTATCGCGATGCCCTCGGTACTCCGCTTCCGCCCGGCCTCGCTGACGTTTTCCTCGCCAGCGTCGATGGCGCGCTCGCGGAAATCGTCCGCCGCTACGCCCGCACGCACCTGCCCTTCACCGCCGTCGAACTCGCGGCGCGCTACGGCCTCGCACTCGCCGATGTCGAGCCTCTTCTCCGCGCTCTCCACGGCCAGGGCAAGCTGCTCGAAGGCGAATTCCGGCCGGACGGCCGTCACCGCGAGTGGTGCGATCCAGAAATTCTCAAGAAAATCCGCCAGAAAAGCCTCGCGCGCCTCCGCCGCGAAATCGAACCTGTCGAACAGCGCACTTTCGCGCGCTTCGCCGTTCGATGGCACGGCGTCAGCGTCCCGCGCCGCGGCGTGAATGCGCTTCTGGACGCGATCGAGTCTTTGCAGGGCGCCGCGCTGCTCGCCTCCGAGCTCGAGCGTGACATTCTTCCGGCGCGCATCGTCGATTACCGTCCCGGCGAAATCGACGCGCTCATGGCCGCCGGCGAAGTCGTTTGGGTTGGCGTCGAGCAAGTCGGCGATCGCGATGGCCGCGTCGCGCTCTACCTCACCGAATCCTTGCCGCTCCTGCTTCCACCGCCCGATCCCGCCGTCGCGAGCACGGCTCTGAGTGAGCGTAGCCAGAAGATCGTCGACGATCTCTCGCAGCACGGCGCTTCTTTCTTCTCCGAAATCCACGCTGCCTGCGGAAACGGTTTCCCGGGTGACACCACCGAGGCGCTCTGGCAGCTTGTCTGGTGCGGTCTCGTCAGCAACGACACCTTTCACCCCCTTCGCAATCTCATCCAGCCATACGATTCGAAGCGCAATCGCGACGAATTCACCGACGTTCGCCCCGGCTCGCCTGAATTTCTCAGCCGCATGCGTTCGCGCACTTCGCGTGGCGGCCCCGCACAAGGCCGCTGGTCGCTCATTCGACCGCGCATCGGAGCCGCTCCCAACGCCACCGAGTGGAGCGCCGCTATCTCGCAGCAGCTTCTTGTCCGCCACGGCATCGTGATGCGCGAAACCGCCGCGGCCGAAAATATTCCCGGCGGATACAACTCCGTCTATCCCTCGCTGCGCACCATGGAAGAAAGCGGATGGATTCGTCGCGGCATGTTTGTCTCGGGAATGGGCGCGGCACAATTCGCGCTACCCGCCGCCATCGACATTCTTCGCAGCTTGCGCATCGATCCGCCCGCGCCCGAAGCCGTCTACGTCAGCGCCACCGATCCAGCAAATCCCTACGGCGGCCTGCTTCCCTGGCCGCGCGGCTCGAGTGACACCGAAAACGACGGCACTGCCGGCGGGCAGCCGATGCTCGCGCGCTCAAGCGGTGCCGGCGTGATTCTCATCGACGGCTCGCTCGCTGCGTACTTCCGTCGTCGCAATCCCGCCATCCGCGTTTTTCTTCCGGATCAGGAGCCTGAACGCATGCACTTCGCCGAGCAACTCGCGAAGAAACTCGCCGAAATCGCGATTCGCCGGCAGACCCGCCTTGGCGGTTTGCTCATCGGCACGATCAACGGCGCGCACGCCCGCGATCATTTCATCGCGCGCTTCCTCGAAGAAGCCGGCTTCGTGGATACCGCTCAGGGCTTCCAGATGCGCCGCGTCACGCCCATCGCCCTCGCCGCGCAATCGGAATTTCCCGAGGAACCGGAAGACGGCGAAATCTCCGGCGTCTCTGAAACCGCCTAGCCATGCCCGAAGGCGACACAATCTACCGCGCTGCCCGCACTCTGCAGCTCGGCCTCGGCGGACAGAAAATCACTCGCTTCGAATCCGTCCTGCCGAAGCTCTCACGCGTCGATTACGACGCGCCTCTCGCGGGCCGCACCGTCGAACGCGTCGAAGCCCGCGGAAAATGGCTGCTCATTTATTTTTCAGGGGATTTGATTTTGCTCACGCACATGCTGATGAGCGGAAGCTGGCACATCTACCGACCGGGCGAAAGTTGGAAGCGCTCCGCGCACGACATGCGCATCGTGATCGAAACTGAAAAACTGATCGCCGTCGCGTTCGCCGTGCCCGTCGCCGAGTTTCACACCGCTGAAACTCTTGCCCGCCGCGATAGATTCAAGGACCTCGGCCCGCGCCTACTCGATGCCGAAGTTGACGAGGCCGAAGTCGCCCGCCGCCTACGCTCGCGTCCCGAGCTAGAAGTCGGCGTCGCGCTCATGACACAGCATCTCGTTTCCGGCATTGGCAACGCCTACAAATCCGAAGTCTGCTTCACCTGCCGGGTGAACCCGTTCCGCCGCGTTGCGTCTCTCACCGACCAAGAACTCGCCGCGCTAGTCTCAACCTCGCGCAAATTTCTGCGCGCCAACGTCACCGACGCGTCGGGCGACGCCATCGTCACCTACACGGGCATGCGTCGCACCACCGGCCGCGCCAATCCTAACGATCGCCTCTGGGTTTACCGCCGCACCGGCGAGCCCTGCCGCAAATGTGGCGCTCCAATCGAAGCCCGCAAGCAAGGCCCAGACGCCCGCACCACCTTCTGGTGCCCCACCTGCCAGCCCATGCCCCACGCCGCCACCGCGGCTGCCGCTCCCTCCTAATTCACTCTGGCCACGTGAACGCCGGTTCAGAACGTTGCTCAAGCGCGAGCAACTTTGGCAGTGTCACGCATCTCGCCGCTACCGTTGCCTCGCAAGCCGCAAAGTGCCCTCTCACGATCGTCGCCACGCTGTGTTCAGGTTCCTGGGCTAGAAGATCGACCGCCCGCTCAAGCAAAGTTCGCACCGTCTCGAGATTAAGCGTCTTTCTGAGGAACTCCACATTCGGTGCAAGCCATGACGTGTCGTAAACGAACCCTTCACACGCCCACAAACACGGCGGACCGCCACCTTCACTCGCCGTCCACGGAGCGAACACTGGGTTTTCGTTCTCGGGATACAGGAGGCACGAAATGTACTGAATCGCTGCCACCGCCCGGCCGGTCGTACTTAGCGACCACCACTCGTTCCAGAGTAGCTCGATGTCTGGCAGCAGCACGCCATAGTTCGCAACCTCTCCTATCCATCGATAAGCACGCGCTCGCTTCCCGCGAAATTCCAACCCGCGTTGCTCGTCAATCTCCTCGAGAATCGTCCGCCGCATGAAATCGCATACGACGCCCGTTTGTTTCGGCGTCAGGTGTTCGCTAAAAATGTCCCGCTGCACAAGCGTTGGATAAAAGTGCTCGATCGTGCCGGCATTGCCAGTGTCGATGCCGAGAACATCGTTGCGCCATGCCTCCAGAAGCACCGAAAGCAAATACACAAACAGCGATGTCTGAATATCTGTGTAGCGCAAGTCTTCGAGGTAATCGAAAAGATCGTCGGGCGTCGGCCGCTCGTCCGCTTCCAGCCGCACCATCCGCCGCAAGTGCCCCTCGTCGAACTCGAACGCCTCCTGCGTAATCTTCTCCGGCGGTCTCGTAGCACCCAGTGCCTTTCGCAGCGCAGGTCGTATGTCAGTCGGTTTCGATCTCATTATGCCGTCGGTACATACAAATCACGCTGCGGCAGGCAGTTCACTTCTTTTCCAGCTCAGCCCACTTCGCGTACAACGAATCCACCGCCGCTTGCGCCTTCTGCATCTCCTCGTACGCAGTGTGCAACTTCGGCGCATCGCTCGCGATGGCAGGATCCTCCACGACGGCGCGCTTCGCCGCCAGAACTGCCTCGGCCTCGGCAATTTTCTTCTCGAGCTTCACCGCCTCGCGTGCCGCGGCATCCGCCGCCCGTTTCCGCGCCGCAGTATCGAGCACGGGCGCCGGTGCCTTCTTCGCCGGAGCCGCCGGCTTTGCGTCACCGGCAGCCGCCTTCTCGTCACTCTCGCTTAGCCACTCTTCCCACTGCGAGTAATCCGCGAATCGTTCCACGCCTCCGCGTCCATCCAGCCCGAGCACCACGGTCGACACCCGATCCAGCATGAACCGGTCGTGCGTCACCAGCACCAGCGCGCCCGGATACTCCAGCAAACTCTCCTCAAGAATCTCCAGCGTCGGAATGTCCAGGTCGTTCGTCGGCTCGTCCAGCAGCAACACGTCCGCCGGCTGCAGCATCAGCTGCGCAATTAACACGCGCGCCCGTTCTCCGCCCGACAGCCGCCCCACCGGCCGGTTTAAATCCTCCGCCGCAAACAAAAACCGAGCCGCCCACGACGCCACATGAATCACGCGGTCCTGATAAATCACCGAATCGCTGTCCGGCGCGAGCGCCCGCCGCAGCGAAACGTCCGGATCAAGCTCGCGCTTCTGATCGAAGTACACCACTCGCAGCGCGTCCGCCCGCCCGATCTTCCCTCGCGACGGCTCCACGTCCCCGCGAACCAGCTTCAGCAGCGTCGTCTTCCCGCTCCCGTTCGGCCCCACCAGCCCCACGCGTGTCCCGTTCGTGATCGCGAACGTCAGCCCGCCGAACAATTGCCGAACGCCAATCGAGTACGCCACATCGTCCAGCGTGATCAGCTGCTTCGTCTGCCGGTTCGACGCTGAAAAATCGATCTTCGCCGTCGCGTTCCGCGATCGCGTATTCAACTCGGCCAGCTCGCCGATCATTTCGTGCGCTTTGTCGATCCGCGATTTCGATTTCGTCGTCCGAGCCTTCGGCCCGCGCCGCAGCCACTCGATCTCCGTGTGTACCAGATTCTCGAGCGCCTCCTGCCGCTTCCCCTGCGCATGCAGGTGCGCTTCCTTCGCCTCGAGAAACTTGCTGTAGTTCCCGCTCACGCGCAAAAATCCGTCCGCGTACGCGCGGCTCAGCTCCACCATCTCGTTCGCGACGTTCTCCAAAAAATACCGGTCGTGGCTCACCACGACGCACGCAAACGCCGCCGCCCTCAGCACGCCCTCGAGCCACTCGATCCCCGCCAGATCCAAATGGTTCGTCGGCTCGTCGAGCAACAAAATGTCCGGCTGCTCCGCCAATCCCTCGACGATCGCCAGCCGCTTCCTCCATCCACCCGACAGTGCCGCCGCCCGCGCATCATAATCCTCGAATCCCGCGCGATGCAGCGCCTCTTCCGCTCGGTACGCGCCCTCCGACTCATCCACTCCCGTGCGCGCCAGCACCTCCTCAATCACGCTCCGGCACGTCACCTCCTCCGCAAAATCCGAAATCTGCCGGACGAATCCAAGCGCGACGCCCTTGCGCACAGCCACGTCGCCCGTGTCGGGCTTCACGTGCCCCGCCAGAATCTCCAGCAGCGTAGATTTTCCCGAGCCATTTGGACCGATTAACCCGATGCGGTCGCCCTGCGATATCGTGAACGAAATATTCTGGAACAATGGCGCGACGCCGTAACGCTTTGAAAGCCCCTGTGCATTGATAATTGGCGGCAACTGTTTCGTTTTCCTCGCCTCTGAGTTTAACCTTGATGCGGCACGCCGCAGAAATGACCGAACCTGTCTCCGCAAATTCCTTCGACGCCATCGTGATCGGCGGTGGCGCCGCCGGCCTGATGTGCGCTATCGAAGCCGGTAAACGCGGGCGTCGCGTCGCCGTCCTCGAGCGAGCCGAGCGCTGCGGCAAGAAAATCCTTATCTCCGGCGGCGGTCGCTGCAATTTCACGAATCGGAACGCCCAGCCCGAAAATTTCATCTGCGCCAACGAACACTTCGCGAAATCCGCCCTCGCCCGCTGTACCCCCGCCGATTTCATCGCGCTCGTCGAAAAGCACGGCATTCGCTACCACGAAAAGAAGCTCGGCCAGCTCTTCTGCGACCGCTCCGCGCAAGACATCCTCACCATGCTCGAACTCGAGTGCCGCGAAGCCGGCGTCCGCATCTTCCGCAACTGTCGCGTCCAAAAAATCGCGCGCACCACCGAATTCGTTGTCTCGGCCGGCGACGCAGAATTTCGCGCTCCCGTCCTCGTCATCGCCACCGGCGGACTCTCCATCCCGAAAATGGGCGCTACAGGCTTCGGCTACGACGTCGCTCGCCAATTCGGTCACAAGATCCGGCCCACAAAACCCGGTCTTGTCCCCCTGCGTTTCAATCCTAAAGACCGCTCCACGTGGTGCGGTCTTGCCGGTGTCGCCTCCGAAATCGACGCGCGCGACGCCGCTCGCACCCAATCCTTCCGCGAAAGCATGCTCATCACCCATCGCGGCCTCAGCGGTCCAGCAATTCTCCAAATTTCTTCCTACTGGAATCCAGGCGATCTAGTCCACCTCGATCTTTCGCCAAGCAAGCACGTCACGTCGCGCGTCCGTCCCGGCACGGAACGCACCGCTGCCGCCGTTCGCTCCGCGCTGAACGAAGCTCTCTCCCACCGCCTCGCCGTTCGTTGGTTCGAAACAAACGCCCCGCGCACCTGGAGCAACAATTCCCTCACGCAGTTCGAATCCGCACTTCACGATTGGACGATCATGCCGGCCGGCACAGAAGGTTACGAAAAAGCCGAAGTGACCGTCGGCGGCGTCGACACCGACGAGCTTTCCAGCAAAACCATGGAGAGCCGCAAAGTCCCCGGCCTCTTCTTCATTGGCGAAGTCGTCGACGTCACCGGCTGGCTCGGCGGTTTCAACTTTCAGTGGGCGTGGGCTTCCGGTGCGGCGGCAGGACGCGGGCTTTAAGGCGCGACAAAACAGATCACTACTGAAACTGTTTCTTAAATTCTGCGAGCTGCGCCTTCAGTTCCTCTACTTCTTCCCGCAGTGTCGCAACTTCCAATTCCAATTTCGCCACACGCTGCGCATCGACGGTCTGTACGACGCCGCTCGCATGCGGCGCCTCACGTACCTCGGCGACCACAGCACCGCGCGTCGCAGCATGTCCCGCCACATTGCCCGAAAAGAGCTGCGCGTAGCGTGATTCCTTCGTCCCCGACTGCTTCGGCATCAGCGACACCAGCGCCGGCTCGCGCTTCATTAATCGCTGTAGCGTCAATAGCACTTCATCAATCTCGTCGAACTCGTGCATCCGCTCGCACCGGCCGCGCAGCTCGCCGGGCGTTTGTGGCCCGCGAATCAGCAACTCGCACAGCACCGCCGTCTCGCGCCGGTCGAAATTAAATGCTTCTCCCAACCGGTGCTCGTACTTCGTCACGCGGCTGTCGAAGTTGTCCGCCGGTCCCGCGTATCCTCGCGCTTCGAGCCCGCGCAGAGCCGTGCGCGCCGCGTCCTCATCCACGTTCATCACGGGATCGCGATTCGATTTCTGATTGCACGCATTAAGGAGAGCATTCAGCGAAAGTGGGTAATACTCGGGCGTGGTCAATTCCTTTTCGACCAGCGCACCGAGCACGCGCACTTCGATGTCTGTCAGCGGGGTATCCACGGGAAAATGATACAAAATCGTCGCGCCGTTCCAAAGTGCCCAGCGTCAAGCGTACAAAAATCAATGCGGCGCGAACCACATCTTGTACACAACCACAACTACCATGAACACCAGATAGATCCGCAGCGACCAAAGCACCGCCACTTCCACGCCCGCCAGCTTACGTGTCGGCAGGGCTTGCTTCTTCATCCCTGCAAGCTGTCCACGTTCCAGCGACGACATCACCATGTCCTTCGCCGCCGGGCTTACCTGGATCGGTTTCGATTCCGATGGAGTCATTCGCGCCTCACTTCCCTCCAAAAATATCCAGCACGTTCGGCGCAAGAATGCTCACGCCAAACATCACGCCGGCGCCCGTCAGAATAATCACGACGATTGTCGCCAACACATTCGCCCACAGCGGGCTGATCAAATCGCCCATGATCTCGCGGTCGTTCACCAGCATGAAAAGGAACACCAGCGCCGGCGGCATCGCCAGCACCGCTATTACGTTCACCAACAGCACCACCGGCACCAGAGGCAATCCCGGAATCAGCACGATTCCCGCCGCCCCGGCGGCCAGCAGAAACAGCACCGAATAAAACGCGCGGCCCTCTTTGATCGGCAGGTTCAAGCTGTGCGGCGTCTTCGCCACTTCCGCGAACGCGTACGCCGACGAAGTGGAAATCGTGATCGAAGCCACGATCCCAGCCTCCACAATTCCAATCGCGAAGAGCGATGCGCCGAGCTTCCCGATCCACGGCTGCAGCGCCTGCGCAAACTCCGCCGCCTGAAAATCGTCCGCGTTCATCTGGTGCTTGAAAAGAATATTGGTGACCAGGATCGTCGCAACTGCTGCCGCGGCCGCGAGCACCGCGCCGATGATCGTATCGATCCGGCCAAATCGAATGTCTTGTCGTGTCAGCCCCTTATCCACCGTCGCGCTCTGCTGAAAAAAGAGCATCCACGGCGTCACCGTTGCTCCGATCACAGCCAGCAGCAATTCCAACACTTCCGCCGTCCGACCCTCTGGTAGTGGTTTCCAGGTCACAAACGCGTGCCCCACTGCGCGCCAATCCGGGTGGCTCATCAGCGCCACTGGAATGAAGATCAGATTTAGCAGCGCAGCCGCGAGCGTCAGCCGCTCCCACGTCCAATAGCGGTGCGTCAGCAGCGCCATATAAAGGATGGCGAGCGCAGCGAGCACCGCGGCCCACGGCGGCACGCCAAAAAATCCCAATCCCGCGCGCACTGCGATGAATTCCGTAATCAGGGTCAGGAAGTTTCCGATCGTCAAATCGACCATCGAAAACCATCCCCAAAACGGGCCGAAGCGCTCGAAGATCAACTCGGCATGCCCGCGATGGGTGGCAGCGCCCAGTCGCACCGTCATCTCCTGGACGACGATCGCCATCGCAAATGTGAGAAGAATAAAAGGAAGGAAGAACCCAATGCCGAACTTCGCGCCAGTCGCTGCATACGCCAGCATGCTCGGCCCGTCGTTCTCGCCGAGCATCACCAGAATTCCCGGCCCCACCAGCAACCACAGCAATCGCGCGACAGATAAAACGCCTCGATCGGATCGAGCATTCACCACGCGCGAGCGATCGCGTGCGCGATCGACGTCTTCATGGGTAATGACGATTTCGTCGTTTGGCGCAGGCCTTGTGTTCACAGGTCGAGGGCTCGAGGTGCCGTCAATTTTACGTTTGTTTGGGCGAATAGCCTACACACTGCAGCACCGGAAGCCGCGGATACTTCGGGAATCGCGCGTCCGTCGCTGCGAGCCCGCACAGCACAAATTTCGATCCGCGCGCAGATTCAATCACGCGCGCATGCCCACAATTCGCGCACAGCCCCGCTCCCACAACCCCCGCCGTCGAATCCACCTTCTCGCTCACGCCCTTAGCATACGACGACGCCCGCCTCAGTCGCCCGCCACCGCGGGCGCTGTAACATAGACTCTGGAGGGTCTGTGCGCGACCCACTCTCAGTGGGTCGCGGGTTGAGCCATCGCACATCCCGCAACCAACCACGTGCTTGGCCACGTCACGCCCCAGCGCACGCGCCTCCTTCAGCGCGCGTCGCCTCCGATAATCCAAATTGTCTATGGATTTGAAGAAGTAAGAGCGCTACTGCTGCCACCCGCCACCCAGCGCATTGTAAAGCAGCACATACGCCGTCAATTCATCCGACCGCGCCTGCGCTAGCGTCAGCTGTGCCCCAAAGTAATTCGTCTCGCTGGTCAAAACTTCCAGGTAACTCGCCACGCCGCCCCGGTACCGCGTCTTTGAAAGCTCATCCGCTCCGCGCGTCGCTTCGGTCAACAGCTCCTGCTGCTCACGAAACTCGCGGTTCTTCCGGTATCCGATCAGCGCGTCGGACACGTCCTGAAACGCGCTCTGAATCGTCTGCTGGTACGTCAGCAACGCCTGTTGCTCCTGCGCTTCCGTCAGTCTCACGTTCGAACGAATCTTCCCCGCCGTGAAAATCGGCTGCGCGAGTTGCGGCCCAAAACTCCAAAGCCCCGCCGGGCCGCCAAACAGGCGCACCAGTGCGTCGCTCTGAAAGCCGCCCTCCCCGGTCAGCGAGATGTCCGGAAAGTACGCCGCCTTTGCCACGCCGATCTCTGCATTCGCCGCGATCAATTGCTGCTCCGCCGCCTGAATGTCCGGCCGCCGGTCAAGCAGCGTCGAAGGCAATCCCGCCGGCACCGACGGCGGATGCGGCTGTTCTGTCAACTTCAGTCCGCGCGCCACGTCCGTAGGATTTTCGCCAAGCAGGATGCTGATCAGATCTTCGGTCTGAGCGATCTGCTTTTCCAGCGCAGGAATCTCCTCCGAGGCCGTATAAACCAGTTGCTCCGATTGGCGGACATCGACCAACGAAACCGAGCCGCCTTGCTCCAGCGCCTGCGTCAGCTTCAGCGAATCCTGCCGCGATGCCAGGGTCTGCTTCGAAATCTCCAGCTGATAATCCAGATTGCGGAGATTGAAGTAGGCCGTCGCTACGTTCGAAATCACCGTGTTCAGCACGCCACGCTGGTTCCACTCGCTCGCCAGCAAATTCGCGCGCGCCGCTTCCGTCGCCCGCCGGTACTTGCCCCAGAAATCCAGTTCCCACGAAGCCGATAGCGTGAGCTGGCCCGCGTTGATCTGGTACGGCGGTGACAACGGCGTCTTCGGATAGCGCGTGCTGTTGATCTGCGCCCCGCCACTGACCTGTGGATACTGGTCCGCGCGGGTGATTCCCAGTTGCGCTTGCGCCTGCAGCACGCGCGTTGCAGCGATGCGCACGTCGTAGTTGCTCTTCAGTGCCGTGCGAATCAGTTGCTGCAATTGGTCGTCTTTGAAGACGTCCCACCACTTCAACTCGCCGAAAGTCGGACCACTCCCCGCCGCCGATTCGTCCGGCGTTGCGTTGCGATACGTCACCGGCACGTCCGTCGCGGGCTTGTGATAGTTCGGCCCTACCGTGCAGCCCGCGACCAACGCGGCGGCAACCAGCGCAGCGGCGAGCTTCATCGTCGCGCGCTGCGTCATACGGTCTCTCCCGTCGGCGCCGGAGGCGGAGGCGGCCCCGCTTCCTCTTCTTGCTTGCGCTTCCGCCTCGTCGCGACGCTTTCCACCACGTCGAACGTCACCGGAATCAGAAAGATCGCGATGCACGTCGCCGCAAGCATTCCGCCGATCACCGCTGTCCCCATCACCTGCCGCGAAACAGCACCCGATCCCGTCGCGCGCCACAGAGGCACGCAGCCCAGAATGAACGCGAACGCCGTCATCAAAATCGGCCGCAACCGGACGCGTGCTCCAGCAATCGCGGCTTCCGCGACCGTCTTGCCGCCTTTCTCGTATTCATCCTTCGCGAATTCTACGATTAGAATCGCGTTCTTCGCGGCAAGGCCGATCAGCATGATCAAGCCGATCTGCGCGTACACATCGTTGTCGAATTTCCGCAAGTGCAGCGCTAGGTATGCGCCGAACACCGCGATCGGCGTCCCCAGCAGCACGCTGAACGGCAACGACCAGCTCTCGTACTGCGCCGCGAGAATCAGGAACACGAACAGAATCGACAATCCGAAAATCGCGTTCGGCGAAATTCCTTCCGCGGCCTTTTGTTCCTGGTACGAAATGCCCTGGTAGTCGTAGCCCATCTCGGGCGGCATCGTTTTGTTGAATACATCCACCAGCGCCGCGCGAGCTTGCCCTGAGCTGACACCCGGTGCCGTGATCACGTTGATCTGCGCGGCCTCATGCTCGTTGTAACGCGTCGTAAATTCCGGTCCGAACTTCTGCTGAATATCCGTCACCGCGCTGAGCGGAACGCGGTTGCCGTTACCGTTCGTCACGTAAAACTGCCCAACATTCTCGGCACGTGTTCGCGTGTCACCTTCCGCTTCAACGTAAACCTGCCACTGGCGCCCGAACCGGTTGAAGTAATTCACCAGGTAGCCGCCCATGAACGCCTGCAGCGTCGAATACACATCGCTCAGGTTTACATTTTGTTTCAGCACTTTCCCTTCGTCGACGTTGACGTACACCTGCGGCACGTGCGGTAGGAACGTCGAAATCATTCCCGCGAATTCCGGCCGCTTCTGCGCCGCTGCCAGGAATTTCTCCGTCTGGGCCGCGAGGAAATCGTTGCCCTGTCCCGACCGGTCCTCCAGCACCCACGAAACGCCTCCCGACGAGCCGACGCCCGGAATCGCAGGCGGCGGGAACGAGAACGCGATGCCGTCCTGTACCTTCGACAGCGCCACCTGCACGTTCTGCTGAATCGCCTTGTACTGCTCGTTCGGCGCCTTACGCACGTCCCAATCCTTCAATGTGACGAAGAAAAATGCCGTGTAGGTGCTCTGCGTTCCGCTCAACAAGCTGAATCCGACGACCGACACGCAACTCGCCACGCCCGGCGTCGTCAGAATCGCGTGCTCGACTTTCACCGCCGCATCACTCGTTCGTTGCAACGACGCCGCGTCC
>Ga0210391_10003591_pt1 | contig 13087 bp, 14 predicted proteins | sample IncBWC12OmetaG_FD_160573 | JGI IMG/M metagenome (GOLD analysis project Ga0210391, IMG submission 160573) | Forest soil microbial communities from Barre Woods Harvard Forest LTER site, Petersham, Massachusetts, United States - Inc-BW-C-12-O ... | reverse complement strand
ATTTGGCTTTTTCAGGGGAACGCATGGTCGCCGCGACGTTCCAACCCTTCTTCTTGAACAACAATGCGGTATCCCTGCCGAAGCCGCTTGACGCGCCGGTGATCAGTACGGTCTTAGCCATGGTCATTTCTCCTTAAGTGTGACTAGTCAGTCATAGAAACTGCTAAAAAATTAGGCGATCATTCGCCAAAAGCCATCGAACGCAGCCTCGCAATGCTTATCGGCGTTGGCCGGTTCCCGGATCATGTAGTCGATCGTCGCGTCCACGAGCGCGATCATCAGGGCTGCGACGAAGTCGAGCGGGGCATCGCACATCGGTCCATTTTCGCGCGCCCGTTCCAGAAGCTGTATGACTCCTGCAATCTCGGCGATCCCATTCTGACGGCTCTCCGAGGTGACATCGTCCGATACCGAGAGATGCGCGAGCGTCCGGCGCTTCTCCGGGCAGGAGGTTGCCCAGCGCAGCAAATGGGACCACATATGGAACATCTGTGTGCGTATGTCGCTCTCGGTCGGGAGCCCATCAAGAGCGCCCGCAGCCATCTCCGCTTTGAGCACCACATAGAGGCGGTTCAACAGGTCGGCCTTCGTCTCGAAGTACGCGAATAGAGACCCGTTGGAGACGCCTGCCTCTTTCGCTATCATCGCCGTCGGCGCGCTCAGCCCGTGAGTACCGATCACGCGGGTTGCCGCCTCTAGAATTGCGTTCTGCTTATCCTCGCTTCTGGGTCTGGCCATGCTTGCTGCCTCCACTCCATGACCAACATATCATAGAGCGACTAGTCGGTCAATTGCTGAATGGCTGTGGCGCTTCTCATGTTGCGGCGGGCGAACTGTCAATTCGGATGGTTTGCAGGGTGTTCGGAACCTATTGCGGCAGAATAGTTTCTGGTTGCAGAGGCTGCAACCATCCGCATTGTTTAGTACTGCCTTTTAGCGTGGAGCTGATCCGGCTCGCAGCGTAGGCGGCGCCGCGAAGGTCAACGGTCGTAAGCGGGTGATTCCGTGCAACCGACCAGTCCGAACTTGGCCGCGCGAGTCGATACAGGCGCGTTTTATGGTACTTATGTGTCCTCGATCCGTTCGGGTAATCTTGGGGTGGAGAAGTTACTTGAGCTTTACAAGAGGACTCAATCATGACGATTAGAGAAGCTGGAATCAATGTAGTCCGCGAAATGATGGGCGACCAGGCGGTCGCAAGACTCAGCTCTTCCGCTGACTCAAACACCTTCGGTGCCGCGATCGCTGGCTACGCGCTCGACGAGGTTTTTGCGGACATCTGGACTCGTCCCGGTCTAGACAGGCGCTCCCGCAGCCTGGTTGCGATGTCCGTCATGATTGCCATGCGTCAGCCCCATGAATTCGCCATCCACATGGGGGCCGGGCTCAATAACGGCCTCACATTGAAAGAAATCGAGGAAGTTCTCATCCAGGCGCTGCCATACGTTGGCTATCCTGCCATCGCCACAGCACTGGCCGCTGCTGCCGAGGTTATCAAGGAGCGTGGTTTGGAAATCAACGAAAACTACACTGGCCACCGCGGCCTGCTTTGACATTACACGGCATCCGCACTGCCGGTGTTGAACGAAGAACACACTTCCATGGCACCTAGGCCCCACCCGCCAAAATCAGAATCCTCCGCTTCAAAAATCTTTCGCCATTCCGGGGTTACCGTGGCCTTCAAAACCACGTTTGCGGTATTCACCAGGGCTAGCCCCGACAACTCGCTTGAACGCCTTACTGAACGCAGCGTCGGACTCATAACCGACCAACCGAGCAACGTCTATGAGCTTCTTGTCACGGCGTTGTAGTAACTTCATCGCCTTCTGCATCCGCCACTCGGTTACGTATTCCAGCGGTGTTTGTCCGAGTAGCTCTTTAAAACGCGCTGCGAATGCGGAGCGAGACATGCCCGCCGTTTCGGCCAGGGTTTCGACCGTCCATGGCGTATTCACTCTGTCGTGAATGGCACTGAGGGCAGTGCCCATTTGAGGATCGAAAACAGCACGAAGCCATTCTTTGTTGCGTTCCGGTCTCGACGCGATATGCGTCCGGAGTAGTTGGATAAACAGAACCTCGGCCAGCCGAGTGGCGACTACTTCAGATCCCGGCGCCTGTTCTGCCATTTCTGACGCCAGCGCTTGCATTGTGTTCTGAAGAGCAAGCGTGCGTGCCTGATCGGCCTTAATCAGAATGAAGCTCGGCAATAACTGAGTGATCGGCTTCAGGCTAGCGCGATCGAAACTGAAGGACCCACAGACGATTGTCGTCGGTGCGCCACCACCTCCGCATTTAGCGACATTGCCAGTGGCTTTAGCGGCGATCTCGCGGAAGGTTGACCTCGGACGTGTTCGCGGGCTATCCCGCATGACGATCGAAGTGTCGCGGTCCAGCAAGAAGCAGTCACCACCGGTGAGGGGAATGGGCTCCGGAATCCCTTCGACACTCAGCCAACAGTTGCCGCGCGAAAGCATGACGAAGTGCGCCAAATCCGTGGGAGACATCTTTTTGTTGGAAGGCGTGACTTTTTCTTCGGTCTGTTTCTCCTGTATCAAGCCCCACGGGGCTGTAGCTTCGAGTCTGTGCTGACCGAAAGCGGTTATTTGCATCGTTCTGAAGATGTCGGTTATCGGGTCCAACTTAGCCTCTCTGTTTTGGACGAATAGACAAAAGATTAGGACTCCCGAGCAGCTCTCGTCCAACGCCAAAGGAATCTAACCAACTGTACGCAATGCCACACAAGTGGGGAAGGAGTATTTATGGGAAAGCTTGAAGGAAAAGTTGCAGTAATCACAGGCGGAAGCAGCGGGATTGGCTTGGCCACAGCCAAGCGCTTCGTGGAAGAAGGTGCGCACGTCGTGATTACTGGGCGACGAGAGAAAGAGCTGAAGGAGGCCGCAGCCTTCATCAAGAGAAACGTCACGACGGTCACGGGTGACATAACGCGCCTTGAGGATTTAGACCGGCTCTATGCCGTCGTGAAAGAGAAGCACGGTCACATCGACGTACTCTTCGCAAATGCCGGGTGGGGTGAAGTCGCACCGATTGGTGCGGCTACCGAAGCTCATTTCGACAAAACCTTTGATTTAAATGCGAAGGGAACATTCTTCACCGTGCAGAAAGCCATTCCCCTCTTCAAAGATGGAGGTTCGATCATCCTGACCACTTCGGTCGCGAACGTAATGGGATTGCCAACGTTTGCTGTCTATGCCGCGACTAAAGCGGCCGTGCGCAGTTTCGTGCGTAGCTGGGCCATGGAGCTAAAAGACCGCAAAGTCCGTGTGAATGCGGTAAGCCCCGGACCAGTCGACACTGCGGCACTTGAGAAAGCGGGCATCCCCCCTGAAATGATGGAACAAGCGATAGCAGGGTTCACCACGCAGGTTCCGCTCGGCCGCAGAGGCAAGCCCGAAGAAATCGCTGCCGTCGTCTCATTCCTCGCCTCCGATGAAAGTTCTTACGTTACAGGCGTGGAGCTTGCCGTCGATGGAGGCATGGCGCAGGTCTGACCTCGGCGCGGTCGCTCGAACTTTAGTTCTAACAGGAGATCGGAGAAATGTTATGAGCTATGCAATTGTAGGATTCGGTAAAATAGGTCAGGCCCTCGCCCACGCCTTCGCCCGTAAAAACATCGACGTGACCGTCGCGAGCCGCCGGCCGCCCGAAGCGTTGGCGCCGCAGGCTCGGGCGATTGGACCGACGGTCGTCGCCAAGTCGCTGCGGGATGCACTTGAGGCCGAGACCATCATCCTGGCGGTCCCGTTCGGGGAACATCCCGAGGTTGCGAAGGCCCTGCCGAACTGGAAAGGCAAGACGGTCATCGATGCGATGAACTCGTTTCCGGTCCCACCTGAGGAACTGGACGGTCTCCCGTCCTCCGCATTCGTTGCGAAGTCGTTCACCGGCGCCAAGTTGGTGAAGGGTTTTAATCACCTAGGTGCGGCCAAGCTGGCTACCGACCCGATCGTAGAAGGCGGACATCGAGTTGTCTTTCTTTCGAGCGACGACGAGGACGCGTTCGCTCCCGTGGCGGATTTGGCCAAAAAACTCGGGTTCGCGCCCGTCAAGCTGGGAAAGCTCAACGAGGGTGGCGCGCTGGTGCACGCACGCGGCAAGACTTGGGGTCAGCTCATCTTCCAGGATTTGTTCAAGAAGGAGCAGTAATCGGTCGTCCACCGCGTGACTTGGCCAGAGAAGAAAAGTTCCGAAACGTCCAACTAGATCGGACACACTTGATGCAAGGGAAAGCGAGAGATTTCGATGAGTATCGAAAAGAATGTCCAGATTGTGAAGAATTTTCTTGCGGCACTTGGCCGCCGCGATAAGCAGGGTCTGCTGGCGTTGTCTGCCGAAGATATTGAGTGGATAATTCCGGGCGAGGACTGGCCGCTTGCCGGTACGCACCGCGGGCACGCGGGATTGGAGAATTTGCTTCAGCAGGCTAACGAAACGATAGAAACTTCGTTCCCAAAGCCCCCCGAGTTCATAGCGCAGGGAGACCGGGTTCTGGTCGTTGGCTTCGCTAAGGGGAGAATTAAAGCCACGAATAGGACATGGGAGGACCATTGGGTCTTCGACATCACTGTTCGAAATGGCAAATTAACGAACGTCCGGGAGTATGTCGACACGCAGGCACTGGCGCGGGCCTCCGAGATGGCTGCGAGCCCCAGGCCCTGACCCATCGACACTGCGATGGTTCTCGTTCAATACCAAAAGCAATTGCGACTTCAATCAGCGCGAAACCTGATGCTGAATGGTGCTATGGATGCAGCGAGCGCCGCTTTTGAGGTTGGCTACGAAAGTCCAAGTCAATTTAATCGTGAATACAGCCGCTTCTTCGGGCAACCACCAGTCAGAGACGTGCGTGCCCTACGCGAGTCCGGTACACGGTATTCCGAGTCGATAATGGCTTAGACGAGAGTCGAACTCGATACGGCCACGCTCGACTGTCGTGAGTTCTATTTTTCGAGCCATCAGCTCATCGTCAAGTTGATCACTGTCTCCTGCACCAAGCGGCCAGATGGTCGGATGCTCCCCCGGCCAGAGGTGCGACATGACGTTCGAGCCATCCAACAGAAGACGAGCGGCATGCGCGAGGTCCACAGCGCGTTGTGCTGTATCTTCGTCGCGCGCGAAGACCGCGAGTTCCCTCGCTGGATAAATCTTCTCTACGCGGATGCTCGCATTCGGAAACCTTTTAGGGTCTTCCGGCAGCAGGTCAATTTGCCAGCCAGCGCCTCTATGCGGGAAATGGGGATAGTCGGCGTAATCAATTGCGTAAAGACCAGTGTGAAAACCGACCCGTGTTTGTCGAGGAGCAGGCATTCCTCACTCGTAGCCAACCGGGCCGAAAACGAGGTCGTAGTCGGCCTGATTCAGGATCAGTCGGTTGATGCAGTGGATCCCGACGGTTCCTTCTTGAATCGGTCGGCCAAAAATAGCGAAGTTTGGTATCGACTGCGCCTGGGCGTGTGCCGCCATTCCAGGAAATCTTCGAATCGAGATCCCGTAAACCGTGGCGAACGGTGTCGCCCCCGTGCGCAAGAGACTGAAGTACGAGGGATAGACCAAACCGTCGAATCCTGCGTCGCGTGCCGCGGTTGCGATCGACCTCGCGATCTCATAAGCGTGCTTTCCGGCGAGGAAAATCATCAGAACCGCGAGATCTAGGCTTTCAAACTCCGTCACATCTTCCTCGAGCAGATGGGTCAGATCTAGCAGCCTCAAATCCTTGGTCGGAGTGAGCGACGCAACGAAAGATTCGTCGTCGACTGTGACACGGCACTCGTGAACGCAAACCTGAAGATCCTGTGATCCGTACAGCACTGGGAAATCTGCCGAATCCAATCTGCCTTCCCCCAAGAAGCGTCCCGGCGGACTGTCGTATTCTGAGGCCGACGAGGGTTCAGTCGGACTCTTCCTGAGTCGGTAGAAAACCGCTCCTTTCGGCAGGATCCTCGCCGGATACTCCTCCGTGATTCTCTCGAGGATTGCCTTCCGCTCGTCGGCTCGCTGCAGCGATTTTAGTGGTTCGACCTCGCCGACCATCCACATCCTTGGGCCGTAGCGAAAGAACCCGACTTCGAGCGTTTTCTCGATCAGTCGAATGTCTTGCCCGAACCACGGCGCCGCCTTGATGGAGGTTTTTTGGTGTTCATTCATGACGACGACTGGTGCTGCACCGAAGTCGAGCCGGATTGTCGTTCCCCGCACGAAAAACCGATGCGCGATCTGCTCAACCAAACCTTTGGTCAATTTGCTGCCATCCGTCGAACCACAATTCGCGCATGGAGCATTGCTCTTGTCGCCGTGCCACAGCGAGTCAAGCCGGAGGCCTTCATCACGAAAACAGTTCGAGCAAAGTACGGCGTCGCTCATCGACTGTCACCACCTCCATTGCCGCGCGGCGCGAGCCCTCTTACAATCCATGGTTTGGGTGTTAGACGACAGCGAGCGTAGGGTCGGCGGGCATCTCGTCCCAAGTTCTCCCCTCGAGCGTGCGGCCGGTCTTGCTCTTCTGAACGCCACCCCACTGTTTGAAGAAGAACGCTACTCCCGCGCGTTTGCATTTCTCTCGGATCCCGACAACCCAGCTCTTTTCGATCGGACGCGCCCCGGGTCCGGATTCACCACCGACGATCACCCAATCGATTCCGCGCAAATCGAGATTTGGAAGCCCCTCGAGCAGTGGTTCGAGCGACAAGAACTTCACAGCGGCTGCAGTATGGCGGAGTTCGTCGATTCGGCCGAGGTAGCGCTCGCTCTCAACGCTGACTCCCTGCCAAACGTTAGGCGGCCACGGAAGATCGCTGCTCAATTCGCGCAGTCGATCAGCTCGCTTCGTGAGAACTTGGAACTGATGCCAGTGTGCATGAACCATGACCTCGAAGACCCGCTTTACGTACTCGAGCGGGACGTCTTCATGGAACAGATCGCTCATCGAGTTGACGAAGATCCGGCGCGGCGACTTCCAGCGGAGCGGAAGCTCGAGCGCCTGTGGCTGAAGGGTGAGCGCGAAACCGTTGCGATAGTTCGCTTGGCCCATTCGCTGGAGACGATGGGCTATGCGTTCCGCGTAGCAATGCTTGCAGCCAGGGCTGATCTTCGTGCATCCCGTCACTGGATTCCATGTCGAGTCGGTCCATTCGATGTGCGATGAGTCCGCCATTGTCCGTCGCCTCGCGGTGAATCGTACGACTTTAGATAGTTTCCCACAACTGGCTCACTTCTAATTTAATAAGGTACGTGGCTAAACCAGAATCTACGATGTGGCCGATCGTTCCTCACACATCCGCAAAGCACACGATCCTCCGTACTTATCTCGGTGCATGGTTCCCAATCATGAGTTGGAAACCGCGAGTTGTGTTCTTGGACGGATTTGCGGGACCGGGACGCTACGAGGGCGGCGAGCCGGGATCGCCGATCATCGCGCTCGAGTCGGCAAAATCGCACAAAGCAAGGCTGTCGAAGGAACTCGCGTTTCTCTTCGTCGAGGAGCGGAGCGATCGCGCTGATCACCTATCGATGGAGATCGAAAAGCTCAAGTGCCCTGACAGCTTCAAAACGGAAGTGAAGTGCGGTGAATTCGCACCGACGCTAACGGCGATACTCGACGAACACGCAAAAAGCGACCTTAAGCTCGCTCCGACGTTCGCGATGATCGACCCGTTTGGATTCGCGGGCATACCCTTCGAGTTAATGAAGCGCCTGCTGAACAATCCAAGCTGCGAGCTGTTCGTGAGCTTCATGGTGGATTCGATCAATCGCTGGCTCAAGCATCCGGACGAAGAAATTCGCGCTCACATTCGCGAAGCATTCGGCAGCGACGAGCCGTTTGCGTTGATCGGAAAAGCAGGTAGTCGTGTAACAGCGTTGACGGAGCTGTACAGCGAGCGCCTCAAGACGATCGCGCGTTTCGTTCGGTCGTTCGAGTTGCGCGATAGGAATGATCGAGTCGTGTATCACCTGTTCTTTGCATCGAAGAACAGTCGGGGTCATCTCAAGATGAAAGAGGCGATGTGGAAAGTCGATCCGCTCGGCGACTTCAGCTTTTCTGATGCGACGAATCCTCAGCAGCAAGTCTTTTTCCAGCGTTCGTACCAGGACATCCTGAAAACGGATGTTCGACGACAGTTCGCGAACGCGGCAAACATCCTGATCGAGCGCGTTGAGGCTTACGTGATCGACGACACTGCCTTCCTCCCGAAACACATGCGCGAAGTATTGCCGCAGCTCGAAGTCGAAGGCAGCATACGTATCGGAGAACTGAAGAACGATGGATCGAAGCAAAAAAAAATACCTACTCAAGCGAAGCTTACATAACGTTCCTGTGAGGTCAGCGGGCGCGGGCACCCCGGTCTGTCAGGCGGCCCGACGGGCCACCATTGATAAGGCGGAAAAAACGAAACCGCCGGGCCGGAACCAATTGCTGATCCCGGCCTGGCGGATTCGGCTTTGGCTCGCTCCGGGTCACCTGCATGTTCACGGGCCGGCGGTTTAACGAAATCGAGCAGGGTCCACACGCTCCGATTTTGGCATCGGAGTCTTCAAACAACCGATCACCTACGCACTCTTATAGCGTTTCGTTTTTCTATAAGAATCTTTAGTGTGTACACTTGAGGATATGTACGTCAAATGCATGGAGGGCTCGCCGAATGAGTCACCGAGAGAGCGACCGGTGGAAGTCTAAATTCGCGCGCTTCGTCATGGCCTACGGCGTCGTCCGCATGGCAACGGAGCTCGATATCCACCCGACCGCGGTGTACCAGTGGATTCGCGGCTCGAGCAGGCCCAAACCGGAACACGCCGCAATCATTAAGAGCTTCGCACGGAAGCGCCGGACTCGACTGACTCTGGATGACATCTACGGACACTCCCGCGATCGTCGGGCGACCGACCAGGCGATCGCAGCCGCGATCGAACGTCGAAAGAGCCGCGGCGTACGACGCGCCGAGCTTCTCGAAAAACGAGCGGCCGTGGAACTGTTCGTCCGGGTCCGCAAAATGACGGCTGCCGTTGGGGTTGAAGGGAGCTAGGGCGGGATTTTCCCACCTGCAATGCCTATATGATTCTCGGCGGCTACGTATTTCGCCCGTGGGCCATCGGAGTGTACCTAGGACCCATGTCTCGTCCGAGGGTTAGGTTTCGTGCCGACCGTCACAGTCAGTAAAGTCGCCAGCGCACTGAATCTCGACGTGCGCCGCGTCCAACAGCTCGTGCAAGCGGGAATGCCACGCGAGGCTCGCGGCCAGTACGACGTCGTCAAATGCATGCTCGTCTACATTCGATACCTCCAGAACATCCTCGAACGCAAAGCCATGCCGACTCTCGAGGTTTCGTCGGCGAGCGCGAAGTGCGCGTGCGACTGCTCCGTTCCCAGGCCGATCTCAGCGAAATGGAACTGTCGAAGCAGCGCAGCCAGCTCGTGGCGATTCAGGACATTGAGAAGGCCATAGACGATCTTGTGTTCACCACGAACTCCAGAATCCTAGCCGTCACGTCGCGGCTCGCTCCAAATCTGCTAGGAGAAACTTCCCGCGTAATGGTCCACGCAAAAATCGAACGCGCTATCAAGGAGGTGCTCTTGGAGCTCTTTAGCCAGGCAGAGAAGTTCCGGTCTGGGTTACCCTCCTCGTCCCTCACGTAAACAAGGAACCCAGCGCCAATTTCTCCGGCCCCCTGTTATCGACTGGCCGATATTTTCTCTGACAGACTCGCACGCTGTGGCGCGCCGTTCACAGGCACTCGATGGCGCGGCTTCCGAACAAGTCCGTATTTTGCGATTGGCGGAGATTGACAGACCCTTGTAATAACGGAAGAATATCGAACTCACAGAAAGAAGGTGCCTCGTGTTGATTGCTGGCACGCTCCGTTCAGCTCAGTCCGCTCTGAGAGGATGTTTGGCGATTATGGCCTTTCTCTTTTCACTGGCTCCCCTTCATGCTCAAGGTTCTTTGCCAGACCAATCTCGCGCCCCCGAATCGTCCTCTAAACCACAACTCGTGCTCCAAAAAGGTCACACTGGCGTCATCACATCCGTAGTGTTTAGTCCTAACGGCAAATTCCTCGTGACCGCGGGCAACGACACTACCATTAAGATTTGGGAGGCAAGCACCGGGCTCGAACTGCGGTCTCTCCGAGGAAATGCGAAGCTAACCTACGCCCTCGCGATCAGTCCCGACGGTAAGGTGGTGGCATCGGGCGGCGAAGATTGGAAGTTGAGACTCTGGGATTTTGAAACCGGTCAACAAATTCGGATGATTGATGTTGGGGACGCCATCAATGCACTAGCGTATAGCGAAGATGGTCATTGGTTGGCCGCAGGACTTTTAGGCGGGGTAAGCAGGCTTTGGGACTGTGAAGGCTACGCGTCCCGCGATCTGGTAGGCGGTTTTTCTGGACATGTACAAGCGATAACCTTCAGCCCCGATAGCAAATTGATCGCAGCTGTGCGCGACGATGAGACGGCCAGGCTCTCCCTCTGGGATGTGACGACGGGTGAATTGAGACACACGTTTACAGGTGAGACGGATTCCGCAGGGAGTGTTTCTTTTAGTCCAGACGGTAAACGGCTAGCCACAACGGACAAAAAGATTCGTATTTGGAGTGTCGATCAAGGATACCCCTTAGTTAAATCCATCGATCTGGCAGAGCCAGGTTCTGCGTTTGCTGTTGCTTTTAGCCCTGACGGAAAATTTCTGGTCTCCACGGGGATCTACGGTCATGTATTGGACGCCACAGACTTTCACGAAATCCGACCATTTGGCGCGGCCCCCCTCTCACATTTGAGTTTTAGCAAAAATGGGAAATTTTTCGCTACGGCAGGCAGTCATCGTCCTCAGGTATGGAATGCCAACACAACGCTAGAATTGCAATTTCCTGGAGTTCACGCGAGCGCGATTGGAAAAATCGCGATGACCTCTGATGGGAAGTGGATAGCTATGGAGGCGTTTGAAGAACTTGATCTGTGGAACTGGTCGGCTAGTCGCGACTTCAAAAAAAGGTTTTTTGGACTTTCGCCTAGCTTTACTCGAGACGGCAATTCGTTGGCGTTCGTTCGCGTGGCAAATTCGGGGCCAGGGGTTTCCGTTTGGGATATGGAAAAACTGACAAGGCTGCGTTCCATCGACTGTCCGAATCCGCCGTCCGCGACGATTAGCCCAGACGGCGCCTTAATCGCCTGTTTAGGAGAAGACTACTCCCTTAGAATACTGGACGCCGTGAGCAGCAAAGAACGCATGTTGCTGAAGAGTTCAGGAGCATTTGACCTGCCAATATTCAGTCCGGATGGACAATGGGTCGCCTACTCCGGTGAGCTGGGTACCATCGTGGTGAAAAGTCTAAGCGATGGGCATGAGCTCACTTTGGGTAAAGAGTACGAAGTGTTAAATCATACATCGCTGTTGGCGTTCAGTCCCGATGGGCAACTTTTGGCGTTTCCAACAGTCACCGGTGTGGGTTTCTGGGATTTTGCCGGCTCAGGAGCAGTACGAATTGTGCCGCAGCCAGGCGTTATGGGCGTCTCCGCGGTCCGGTTTAGCCCAAGCGGCAAACTCTTGGCGATCTCTCACTCCGACAGCGAGGATATTGGCACCGTTGACCTCCTTAGCGTCGCATCGGGAACTCAGATGGCGACGTTTCAATACACATCTACATCGGCTGCGGACATCTTATTCACTCCAGATGAAACCAAACTCTTGACCTCAGACCACGACGGATTCATCAGGATTTGGGATCTTCACTCGGGCAAACTGCGAGCGACTCTCGCAATCTTAGCGACTCCTTCGAGCGACCGAAACAAGTTTGATGCCAGCGATTGGGCCATCGTCGACGCGGAAGGACGGTTTGACGCATCCAGCAGAGGACTGTCGGCGTTTCACTGGGTGGTGGGTGATGAAACCATCGAACTCTCTCAACTCAAGGAGCGTTACTACGAGCCGGGTCTGCTCCCCAAATTACTGGGCTTTGACAAGGAACCGCTTCGGGATGTCCCTGCTTACACGAGCGCTGCGCTTTACCCGAGAGTCCAATCCATTAGCGAAGTGGACTCTAGTGGGAAACTGCGCGTCGATTTAGCCAATCGCGATGGCGGTATCGGCCGAATTCAGGTACTGGTAAACGACAAAGAGTTTCTCGCCGACGCACGAGATGGCAAGTTCGATCCTAGAGACGCCAAAGCGACGGTGTCCATCGATTTGAGCAGCGCACCGGTGACCTCTGGTGAGGAGAACATTGTGCGCGTGGTTACTTGGAATCAGGAAGGCTACCTGTCGAGCCGCCCTATCCAAACGGTATGGACACCTGCGGGAACAACTACGAAGAAGACCCCGGATCTCTACGCCGTCATCTCAGGCATTTCCGACTACAGCTCGCCAGATCTGCAGCTCAAGTTCGCCGCAAAAGACGCCGACAACATGGCTCGCGCCATAGAACTCGCTGGTGCTCGGCTCTTCGGCCGCGAACACGTTCACGTAACGGTTCTCTCGACGACCGGCAACACCCCAGAGCTTCAGCCCTCGAAAGCAAATTTGCAACACGCCTTCGAGCAAGCGCAAGGCTCAAAGCCCAGGGATGTCCTGCTCGTTTACCTCGCTGGCCATGGCGTCGCGCAGAAGGACACCTACGCTTATCCAACCAAGGAAGCCCGCACGCTCGACCTCAGCGATCCGGCCATTCTCGCGCAAAGCGCGGTCACCAGCGAAGAACTCGTGGACTGGATTAAGAAAGTTCCCGCACGCCACCAGGTAATGATCCTGGACACTTGCGCCGCCGGCCTCGCTGCGGCGAAGTTCGTCGAGAAGCGCGGCGTCCCGGGCGAACAAATCCGAGCACTCGACCGCTTGAAAGATCGGACCGGATTTCAGGTACTAATGGGCTCCGCCGCAGATTCCTCGAGCTACGAAGCCAGCCAATTCGGCGAGGGTTTGCTCACTTATTCCCTCCTGCAAGGAATGAAGGGAACCGCGCTACGCGATGACGAATTTGTCGATGTGAATAAGCTTTTCCAATATGCCGCGGACCGCGTGCCACAACTGGCACAAAATATCGGTGGCATCCAACGTCCCCAGATTCTCGCGCTAGAAGGTGC
>Ga0210391_10003590_pt1 | contig 13090 bp, 13 predicted proteins | sample IncBWC12OmetaG_FD_160573 | JGI IMG/M metagenome (GOLD analysis project Ga0210391, IMG submission 160573) | Forest soil microbial communities from Barre Woods Harvard Forest LTER site, Petersham, Massachusetts, United States - Inc-BW-C-12-O ... | reverse complement strand
CCGATGACCACCATCGACAACATTCTCAGAGATTTCGGCATTCGTTACGTCGAGGGGTTCGCGCCTCCGAATTTTGCCGACCTCGTGGCAAATGCGCCATTTTCCGAATAGCCGACATCCCGATCATCGAATTGCGCACAACGTATCAGCGCGGCTAAAGAAGGAGACAACATGACGACCAAATTCAAGGACTTTCCATCCATGCCGAGGTGCACGGGACTGCGGAGCCGGCTCTCGTATTTCTCCATTACGGGGTTGGAACTTCACGAAAGTTTCACCCATAGCTAACGATAAACGGGCTTGTGGCGATTGACGGGCTTGCTCCCTTATGGTCGGCCAACAGAAAGTAATCCAGCACTCATGTCGGGATTAGTCCTTAAGATGGGATCTCCATTCGGCCGACACTGGCGAACAAAAGGCGAATATGCTATGCTGTTGCGCGTGGTTCTTCGAACGTGCACAGTTGCGGTAAAAGATACTAGGGACGTTGAACACTCCATAGAAGTCACTGCGGAGACCCTCTATGAAGCCATCGCCACTGCTCTGGCTGCCTTGCAACAGGACAACTGGGTAGGAGAGATCGGTCAGGGGTTCGCAACGGTAACGGTTCTTGTCCAACAGCCGCCCGTAAAGCACGAGGTCAAAATGAAGGACTTTGTCTCATGGCTCGGACGCCAAGGACGTTCGCCCGCAGAAGTCATGCTGAAGCAAAAGCTGGAGAAAATATTGGGCAAAGCAAACCACGCGAGGACGTGACCGAAAAAACTGAGCAGGCAAATCGAAAGCAGAACCTACGAAGCTCTCACTGACTCGCCGTTTGAGCCGCCTTGCGGGACTGCTTAGGTTGTTGTCCAGATTGCGCGGCACCGGTTTTCACGGCTGCGGGCTGCGTGATGGTCGCACCTGGCGCGAAGGGATCCTTTCCTTCAATCAGCGACGATGCAACGAAACCGAAGAATATCATCGCGCTCAGCAATCCCCACACAACAACGACCGGCTTCCAAGGAACGAGAATCCGCATGGCAGAACCTCCAAACGAAGGGCGGCTAACAATTACTTCTATTATACGGCGAAGAATGGCAAACTTATTTCATGAAAATCTTGTTGTTCGTGATTGTCGGATGGGTTGCCTACTTGAGATTCTGAGCAAGTTGCTGGCCTGTACTGATCTGCGCACCGTAAGTCCCCGCGCCTATTTTCCATTGCCCGTCGCTAGCCCCTTTTTCAATTTACCAACTCCGGTCGGACTGCGGGGAGATTAGTAGAGGATCGGCCTCAATCCCTTAATCCTCATCGTCGTCGGAGTATACTCACTCCTGAAATCGCATGGTACCTATAACAGGTGATCTCGACGACTACGCGGCGGATTTGGCTCGACGTTTTGTGCAGCCAGCGCGGGAGGACTACCAAGAACGCGAACGAGTAGTCCAGCTGCGGGACGAGGACGAGGGCTTGCCGCTGCAGGACGTGCATCTCGCAGCCGAAGCGCTGCGCGAACAGAGCCAATTTCTGCGAGTGAGCAAGATAAGGTTTCCCTGCGTTGTGCCTCGTGATCAGCGCGATCAGACTCCGATACCGGTATCGCTCGGTTTCGAGCACGATACCGTGAAATCGATGGCTAGGGCCTTTACCGCGAGCCCCTTGGAGTTAGTGCTTCCAGTGGTGATGCGGTTTCAGGATCGCGGCATGGAGGAGTTGGTATCGCGAGGCATATGGGAACAAAGCGCCCAATTTATTCAAGTGGAAATTGGCGAGGCGATTACCTTCTTTCAACGGCGACTTACAGCATTCCTCGGAACGCGTCTTCGCGCTAGCCTGGGTACGCCATCGCCTTCGCCGGGCAACAAGTTTACCGTCGAAACGGATACGGATAAGTTGCGTGTGTCTTACCATCCGATTTTCTGGAAGTCGAACCAGAGAGCGATGAATCAGCTCAGCCGGGTGGCGACGGATTACCTCGATTCGGCACAGTATTACTTTGGAGCCGCGCCGCCGGGGCAGAATCCACAGTTTGACTACTCGGCATCCTATGTAGTCCCGAGCGATTTCTACGCAAAGCTGGCCATGTGATGCAGGCAGGAACTGACTACGGAGATCTTGCACCGCTGATGAAGTCAGTGGGCTGGGCGGCGTCGGCAGCGGCCGCAATCCTACTGACAGCTTTCGGAATCAAGACCGCCTGGGCCCCATTACAAGAGGAAATACCGGGCGGGGCATCACGGATCGCATTCCTCATTACGGCCGGTTTGCTGGGTCTGTTGTGGTTCCGGGCTGCTACTGACGTCACTCAGGGGCAGTGGTTACTCACCGCCCTGTATATCGCGTTGGGTGCAATGGTAGCGGGATTTGCGATCACCCATTTCGGGCTGTCCACGTTGATTTATGACCACGTGATCTCAAAGACAGTCACGAAGCGCATCGTCGGGGGCTTTTGGCTAAAATCCAAAGCACGCGAAGATCTCAAGACGGCCACGACGGTGCAAGGCGTGTTTCGGGGAAATGCGTATGACCAAGACCGAGTGTGGTCACGGCCTTCCCGGGGGTTGGCCAAGCTTGTTTTTCTATTGACCTATTTGGTATTCACTGTGGGGGGAGCGGGCGCACTTACGATCGGCGCACTGCTCATTCTGTCCGCGCGTCAGCCCGTCATTCATGAATTTTCCGTTAGCCCCCTGGAAGTCACGCCAGGACAGCCGGTCGGTTTGCGCTGGTGGGTCGCAAACGCCGATAAGACTACGTTGGATCCCCTCGGCGATGTGGTCAGCCAAGGCCGGCGGACCGAGCAACCTGTCCGCAACATCGTCTATACGCTCACCGCACAAAACTCATATGGCAAACGTGGCGTGCAATTGGGCGTTTACGTCAAGCCTGCACCAAGTCCACCGAAGGAAGAACCACCGAAGACGACAAAGGGGAAACAGAAGCCCTCGGTTCCTGCCCCGCCGCCGGATCGTAGTATCTATAAGGAGGCTCGCGATTGCGACCTGACCCGTGGCGTTGTGATCCGCGGCGATGGCTGGCTTCAGGCTGACCGCGATCAAGATGGCGTCGCCATCGCCTCATGCAATATTGATTTCCCCAAAGCTGCCAAATATGAGATGTTCATCCGTTACGCGTCAGAAGGCTCCCGCCCGCTCCGCGTGACTTTGAACAAGACGATTCTTCAGGAGAATGCCCTGGCGGCGACCACCGGGGGCTGGGCGGATCCCAATTGGGTAGATCTTACGATGGGAATGGTCAATGTAAAGCAAGGGATCAACACTGTGGAGTTTTTCACGGAGCATTATTTCCCGCACATCCGCCGGTTGCGCTTTGTGCCGCAGCCCTGAAGCTTATACGCGCCGGTCTGCTTTCGCCGTCAATGCGGAACGGTGGATCGCATCGCGAACATGTCTCGACAGACATACGGCCGACCTCGTTGTGAGGTGGAGGAACAGATATCCCTTAGTTCGAAGAGTCTTTTAACCGTAGAGAAGAAGCCCAACCAGCGCGAATCTCAATGAACTCAAAGAGCGGCCTTGAGACATTGATGTCGCAAAAATACAGCAGCAAGTCAAGAAGCCGTTAATCCGTGTTTTGGAGGTGATACTGAGCGTCAATTGAAAAGGCAGGTTTTACGCTACCCGCACTTTTTACCCGCAGTTGCTGTTTCCACCACGAACTATCAACGACTTCTAGCGCCACCCGTGCCACGAAGTCGTTGTAATCACTGTTTATTTTAGCCCTGAAAAGGGTGGCGTCGGCTGCTAAAATGGGGAGCAGCAGGGATGTGGTGGTCCGTCCGAGCGCTTTCCGATGGGTATGCGAGCGACTTGTTGCTCCGCTCGAAGAAGACGTCAACCACGCAGTGTTTGAGTTCGATGAACACATCAACATGGCCGGAAGGCGAACCGCAGTTCTTGAACCCCCGCAAGAGGCAGTGGTAGTTGTTTTATGCCGCGCTCCTCACCTTCCCCCAACTTGGCCACTGGCGCAGAAATAACGCGCGTTCCTTGCGCATGAGATGGCGGTTTTCGCTGCCCGCACTCTTGACCCGCAGTTGCTATTTCCACCACGCACTATCAATAACTTCTAGCGCCACGCGTTGCAATGATCAGGACCGACGACGTTTTGATTGAGAAGTGACTGGTAGTGATCCCAGCGCAGGGGCAGGGGGCGCCGTTGACGGTCCAGTTGCTCGAAATAGATAAGGTCCCTTAGGTCCTGACCTAAATGACTTGTCTTACAATGTTGAACGCGGTCAGTTAAGCACGGGGATTGTAGCGTTAGATACCGTTCCTGATGAGGAAGCGGTGAGCACTTTTGAAATTATGGAAGCATCAAATATGCTATTGCGACCCATCGCGACGGCATAGAGCGCCGCGGCATAAGCTGTGGCGAACGATGTGCCGCTATATGGGCTGCCGCTCGTTCCGCTCGCGACATCTTCCCCGGGAAGGGCCAGAACATCCAACTTGGCAGCGCCATCCCAGTTCGACAAAGACCAGAGAGCATTGCCGCTGGAAGCAAGCGCAGCAATGGGTATTGCCCCCCGGTAAGCGGCCGGCCGAGCGACCGAACCAATCCCATCATTACCGGCGGCGGCGAGGATGGCCCGACTTCCTCCGTCTGACGCCCAATCCACCATTTTCGCAAACACTTCGGAGCGGGCGGCCGTGCGCACGAGTCCGCACCGTTTGCATGGATTGTCGACCGCGAGAATCTGCCTGTAGGCAAAAGTCACCATCTGAGCGCCAAGTTGGACAGCGCGTGCAAGCGCGTGCAGCGCATCCCATTCGGTGCTCTCCTTTCCAGCCATTCGGATAGGAACAACATTCGCTCCGGGCGCAGACGATGCGATCAAGGCCGCGACCAATGTTCCGTGTCCCGAAGTGGAGGCATCGCCAGATATCAGGTCCTGGCTGGCAGCGACCGGAGAGGGCGTAGGCGCCGCTGGCCAAAACTTATTGTCAAAGCCATTGTCCAACACGGCGACCGTGACCCCGGCGGCCTCGTTCGGCTTAGCCCTATCCAGTCCAATCTGTTTGAGGTAAGCCGAGTGATTGCTGCTAATAGTGAAGGGATCGGAAACGGCCTCGGGGGTCCCTGCTGCCAGATGCAACCTCCAATTGGGGGAGGTATGCAGCTGTTGGTTCCGATTATTAACAAGATCCGCAATCGCTTTGGTGTCGCTCAGGGCGAAGTCTAGATATATGCCACGAAGCTCATCGACAAATGAAAGTTCCTCGCCAGCTCGGACCTTTGCCAGTTCCACGTGAAACGGAGGACGGAAAAATTCGCTTTTGTGTTCCGACTTACGTCCGTGCCCCTCGCGTTCCCGCACAGATGGAGGCGGTTGCTCCATTAAGTTGTCGAGACTCTGCAGGGGGCCGGCTCCGTAGCGCTCACTGACCGCGCCCAGAGCGGCCAACGCTACCCTTGCCGCCGGTCCATCGCCGCGCGGCCTGGTCACGATAACTTGACCTCCGACAAAATCACACATTTTCGTCCTCGAACGGATCGTCAGTGAATGCTTTGTCGATATTTACGTTGGCGACGGCTTGCAACTCCGCACTCCGTCCGCCCCACCACTTTCGGTAAACCTTAATGCAGTGGTAGAGAGGAAAAGATCTTGCGCTGACGGATTGATAAACCCCCTCGGTTGATGAGGAAGAGGAGAAGCCAAACTTTGGATCGGCGAGATTAATCCCTCCAACATTGGCTGGGAGCGCAACGCTGGCGTTCAGCAGAATACTGGAATTTTGCGCTGAAGACGCAATGACTGTGGCGGGACTCGCTTCGATCATCTCCGTCACTAATACGTAGTCACTCTCCCATTCTCCGTTCTTCGCCAATCCGAGCACGGCTCTTCTGGCAGCATCGACATCGAGCAGTCGGTGATATGTACCTGCAACATAATCGAGCACGAAACCCGCGATTGCGGAAAATGAGACCTTTACCGCAGCCTGCGCACCAACTCCGGTTGGCGCCGTTGCGCCGCCTTCGGCAGTTGCGGCTCGATTCCGGCTCGCATGGTGTGACCAGGTTACGGCGGCCGACACGGGCGACGACTCTGTGCGAAATATCACACCTGCACCCAGCTTAGTCTGAATATCGCCAACGTGGCTCATTCCACCTTCTTTGTCCTGCTTGATGATCTCTCCAATCTTCAGAGGGAACTCGATGGGGAAAGTTCCCCACCATTTAGTTTCTTCATGAACAGCATTGCTGTAGTTTTGCGCTTCGTTCATTGACCACCTCCCACATGACACCGATCAGGGATGTTAACAGCGTCAAGAATCAAAACCAGGATCCTCAATCCAATATAAGTAAGTAACTCCGAGTTCATCGTTACTCACCTCCGCACAAGCAACCGAGCAATTTCCACAGAAGTGTACTCTCGAAAATAACCTAGCACAATAATATAGGGCGGCGGCGGGCTGCACGGACGTTTGATCTCGCTGGCACGACTGGCGCATGGCCCCCACTCCTCCGAGCATTTTGTGAAAAGTGAGTGCGGAATGTTCAGAGTATTCGGGACCTGATCTCGCTCTGAACAGTGACGCACATGCTTGGCGCAAGGGGCCGTCATCGCGCCTGTAGCAGAGTCGGTACTTCCGGAGCTAAGAGACCCGCCTAGTGTTTCGTGGCTTGCGGTCCACCTGCCAAATGGCTGGATCTCAACAAGAATCTTAAATTCGCGTTGACATTTCGCGATTGGAGGGATAGTTTTGTTGCGATTAGGCGAACTGAAGAGTGAAGCTTGCACCAAGCTTCGCATCCGAGGGGGCTTCGACTCGCCGACTTCCCCAGGGACAATAGATTGTGGTTGAGCCGCGATTCGACGCGGCAGATGCAGACTTCTGCCCCACGGCGGCCACAGACAAGGATACTTGCGTTTTTGCGCTTCCGAATAGTTTTGCGGCGAGTGGGAATTAGTGCAGCTTAAAACGCTGTCAGTTATGACGTTGTGCTCTCTCGAACGTCACGAGCACAACTCGCACTTCAAGCAAGCGTCGGGGGCCGGATCAGGCGACAGCGATTCTTAGGAGGTTTATGCGACAACTAGCTTGGCTCTTGCTAGCTGGCTCGATGTGGGGACAAACGGCTCCCTCGGCGCCTACGATTCGGGATGCTTACAGTACACGAGGAGATACTCTAACTCGGAGTGTGCGACTGCGCGGAAATCTTAAACTCACAGTTTGCAAGGATGAGTATGACGCGTGGGCACAAGCCCAACATCCAGTACCGGATTTATCGCTTTATGTGGATGGATTGTTGATGAAAGGTACGGTGGCGCAAAAGCCGGCAACGGTCAAAGGTGCAGCGAGCGACGATCAGACTTCAAAGATTGCGGCAGAGTGCGCCGCAGCAAGTCCGGCAAGCGCCGCCGCGGAGAAGGTAGCTAGGGATGCCGAAGCCGACGCGAAGACGGCGGCTGACAAGACGGCTCAGGAGAAGGATGTTTCTAAGGTCGAGTCAGACAAGAAAGATGCTGCTGACAAAGCAGCGGCAGCAAAAGCTGCTCGGGAGAAGGCAACCGCCGCTGCCGCGACGGCAAGTGCTACATACGTCCTGGCGTTCTACCTATCCTCCGACGTTGTGGTAAAAGCGGATCCAAAAGACAACCCTTGGCTTCAGTTGTTACAGCGGCCTTGGGATAGCGGCCCATTGGCTGTTTCGGTGGGCCCGGCCACTGCGCCGTGGCCCAGCGAAGTAGCGATTCCGCTCGAGCGGATTAACAATTGGTGGCTCGCCGGCTGGGTCGCCTTGTTTATTTTTGCCGTCGTGCTTTTTGTAAAGTACGCGCGAAATTCGGACATCATTCGAGATACCGGAACATTGACAGCCGGACCGAGCGTGAATTCTCCGCCTCGAAAAGCGTACAGTTTGGCACGCACTCAAATGGCACTGTGGACATTTCTGGTGGGTGGTGCGTTGGCTTTTATCTTTTTGGTTACATGGAACGAAAACACGATTACAAACGGCGTCTTGGTTCTGATCGGAATTTCCTCGGGCACGACGCTGCTCGCCGCAACGGCGGATGGCACAAATCCTGTGCCCCAAGCGACGCAAGGATTTTTCACAGATCTGCTTACGGATGGTACAGGTCCATCGTTCCATCGCTACCAGATGGTGTTCTTCACTGTGATCCTTGCGGTGATTTTTGTGGTGAAGGTATGCACTAATTTGGGGATGCCAGAATTCAACACGACACTGCTTGGACTTATGGGGATCAGCAACGGGACCTATTTGGGGTTCAAACTACAAGGCCGCTAGGTGAGGCGCGCTGACGAAGTCCTTAAAGTCCGAGGTATGAGGGCGGTGGGATTGGCCGTTGCTGCTTCTTCGATACCGTGCCGGAGGCGGTATCAACTGGCTGGTTAGTACCGAATGGATCCAAGTCTGATCTGAGGTCCGGCGTATGAGAAGGAGGATTTGATGAATCGGATCCTGACTAACGTTAGCCTTGTAGCCCTATCCGTCTCCCTGATCGCCATGACGCCCGAACTCCTGGCGCAGAAGCCACAGGGACCGCCAGGAGCTGGTCCTGCCGGCGCTCCGGTTGGCGGCGCACCCGGCGGTGGAGCAGCGTCACTGTCAGGTTTTTCTTATACGCCAACCGAATGGAAACGATTCACAAATCTGCCTCCCGCTAAAAAGAAGGTGCTCTGCTTCAAATTGAGATATGGGAATAGCAGCTCGCAACCATTCATCCTTGAGCCTGTGGAAAACGCACAGAAGTTTTCGACGGAATGCACCACGGTTGATTCCCAGGATCCACTCCTGATGCGGGAGATCCTCGTAATCGGCATCGACTGGAGCGAAATCGTAGAGGACAGCAGGCTAAAACTACTCAACATCAATGTGACCAATCAGCAAGGCAACCCGATCAATGCTACACCGATCCGTCCCAGTTTCACGAGCCTACCTTCGGCGACCAGTAATGCCGGGGGAGCCCCCATTTATCTGACATGGCCATACGAGCTACCCGGAGATGCCATCCCTACTGTGTCTGTGAGCACTGTCTACACCCCAGTTATTCCTGGTGCCCCTTGGCAGAGCAACACATTCTACCCAGCGGGAAGCGTTGTAGTTTCCGCTTATAACAATGGGCACTTCTACACAGCTCTCAGCGGTGGGGTATCGGGAAACACGGATCCAGGTTTCCTCGCGGCCGCCGTGCCCGCCATTACAGATGGACAACTCACATGGGAAGACTCCGGAACCACACTTCCGACCGGAGCTAAGGCCACAATGTGGCTTTCGGCAACTCCCCATTGCCTAGGAGACGTAATTGCCGACCCATATAACGGACATTTTTACACTGTAGCAGTGGGTGGTGTGCCACCGTCCCCGCCTGCAGTTCCTACGTGTGCAACGACGTCTGGTCCCCCACCAACCGACCCATTTCCTTCTAGCCCCCCACCCTCTCCAACTGGCATTCAGTTTAGCGTCAGCGACGGCTCCGTTTTGTGGAAGCTGGTTGTCCCCCCTGGAACCCGAAGGGCGAGTGCTTATTACAGTGTCGGCCAGATTGTTAAGGACCTCGCGTCAAACAACTTTTACGTGGTCGTTGCAACATTGGCGCCCGTTGCCCGAACCTCCGCTAGCGCGACCAACCCTTTTCCTGCGACGCCACCGGCACGTTTCAGGGTTAATGATGGTGATGTTACTTGGGAACTGGTGGGCCGCTGGGAATCGAACCACCCCTATGCGAACAGCTCCGTAGTTTTAGATGCTTCCGGTTCCCACCTGTACAAATCCCAGGCTAATGGAACATCAGGTGCAATTCCAAGCCAGCCATTTTTCCCGATCGGCCAAGGTGGCGTCTTCGCGGATCGTCTCACAGCGGTCCCAGTCACGGAGTCGTTTATTCGAGGAGTTAATTGGATCGATATGCTTACCAGTAATCCGGCAATCGCAGCCTGGAAGCCCGGCACAGAGTATCACGCCGGTCAAACGGTTCGGGATCCAAACGGCGCTGAGATCTATCAAGCGTTGAACGACGGGCCTTCTGGAAGCGTATTTCCCGAACCGCCACACAAACCACCAATGCTATGGGAAGATACGGGCCAACGAGGCAACGGCCTAATACTGGAGTGGACGAAAGACACCGATTACTCCCCGAATACGTTGGTTCAAGACCCCGTGAACAAAGAGGTCTATCGCGCGATGAATGATGGCCACTCGGGGCCAACACTCCCAAATTTTGTATTGACGCCGGCTCCGCATCTTCAAATCCAGTGGCAGGACTCTGGGACCACGCCTCCCGCTTCGGTTGCATCAGGTCAGCCTGCGGATCAGACGGTCAGCCTCTTGAATCTGACCTTACCCCAAGTCCACTCTCTTTATTACTATAATGTGGCTGCAGGAGTCATTGTGAGCAGCATCAGAATCCCGAATAATGTAGCCATCGAAGTTCCTCCCGCGACCTCTCCTGCAACATATACATACAAACAGCAGGGAAGTAATCTTCTCATTGACCCGGTACTGCTCTTTACGGCCTACATCCGTCCGATGGATGCGGAGCGCCCATTTCGAGTGAAAGAGATTTTCAAGATCCCTGGCATTACCTTCGGTTTGTCTCTGGCTTCCCCTACGACTAACTTCTATTTTGGGGGGTCCACTGAAGTGTTGCGAAATATTCAGTGCGTCTACGGATTCAACGTCTCCAACATCTCGAAGCTCGCGGTCCCATTGGGGACAGTGGGTGTCGGATCCACAGCCCCAACCGTGCAAAGCTTCTCAAAGGGTGGATTCATCGGCTTCACCTTCAATATCAGTGGCTTTATACAGGGTCTCTTTGGTGCTGGAAGCAAGTCGCCGATATGAGTCCGTTTCAAGAAAACGCGAGGTATGAAAGCTATGACAAAACAGACAAAAAGGGTTCGTAGAAACTCTCCTGAACGGGTCGCACGGACCGCAAGGAGGACTCCCAGTCGGGTCACGGGCGTGGCTGAGTTCGAATGGAGTTTGCCTGCCGGGTTCACGTCGGATGGAGCGAGGATGGCAACGCTCAGGGAGGTTCTCGATCCAACTATCCCAACCAGGTCGATGCCGCAATTGTCTGAAGATCATAGGTTCGATTTGGTAGCGAAGCGCGTTGAACTGCGGCCGACTGATTTCAGTTTGGAGATCCCGCTGCACGGAAAAATCGGAAAGGCTCGAGCAATTGCTGAGATCCGCAGTCGAACGAAGATTGGCATGCATCTGGCGGAGATCGAGGAGATGATCATGAAACAGTGCATCACGCAATCGCGAAGGACCCGATAGGAGATTTGGAATGGCAAACACACTATTGGCTATTGAGTCCACTGATCAGGATGAATTTCGTGCCGCATGGCAGTTCCGGAATCCTGTTAACGCTGCCTTCACCGATGCCGGCTTCAACGTGAATATTTTGGATGGCTCCAACGCCGTCGAAGATCAAGTGAAAACAGGGGCAAGCGATTCGTCAGTGAGTTTAATTTCGGGAGTGGGCCACGGGTTGCCCAACTCTTTCCTTGGATACAACAGGAGTCCCTTGCTCACCGTCGGGTACTACGACCCGATGTGGATTGCGGGAAAAATCGTTCATCTCACATCCTGTGATACCGCTCAGGTTCTTGGTCCGGACATGATGCAGAATGGATGCCGAGCTTTCATCGGATACGACACTCTAGTTTCGTGGGATAACGACTTAACCGCTGGAATGTGGTTCCAGTGCGACGCCGCGATTGATCTCAAGCTCTCAAGCGGGGGGACGATAGCGGAAGCCCACCAGGCAGCCGCGGACATGTTCGGGCAAATGATAGACCAATTGCAGCAATCGAACAACGCATACAGCGCCGGTTTACTTGCTACTATTTTTCAGCATCTCTGCAGTCCGGTGACAAACTCAAGTTTCGGGGATCCTTCAATAAACTTGAACACGTGACCCCCTCAAGCCCACGATGGCTGCCGATTCAGAACGAGCTTATGCGACTGTGAATCGAAAATCTCAGAAATTATCGAGAATCATGACTTTCGTAGGTGCTGGCATCGTCCTTGCAACATTTGTGGTGAAAGACGTAATGAACGGGAAGCTAAAGGACGTCAATGACTCACTTGGCAGCGCGGAAACCTTCTATCTCACCCAGACCTACAACATCTTCATTCAGGATGACCTTGCCTACATAAAACAAGAGGTCGATCTCACGCTTTCGGCGCTGCAGAATAGCGGAAAAAAGCAACTCGAAGGAAGCGAACAAATGCTGCGCACCAAGGCCCAAGCTGGAAACGATCACCTGAATGTAGTGATCGAATACGTGAGAAACTTGGCCAGTTTGATAGGTAAGCTTCCGCAGGAGTCGGACAAAGCTGGTCAGGCAAATATGCTACTTGTACGTTGCACGCAGCTTTCAACTGAACTGAAGTCTTTGCAGAACCGACTGCCAGAGTTTTTGGCAGCGATCAATCACAATCCGAAGGATCCTCAAGCTTTCGCGAAGCTCGCTGAATTCGTAAAGGAAACGAATCCGATTCCAGGTGAAACCCAATCGATCATGGACCAGGCGAAAAAACTGACGGAATCTGTCGTCTCTGATCTGGCCGCCAAGAAAAAGGAGAGCGAACGGAACTACCAGCGCACTACCATTCTCTCCTACGTCCTGTTCGCCTTGGGATGGATCACCGGCTTGGCCGGCCAATTATTCGGTGTGAATGGTCAAACCGAATCATGACCACGGTGGCCCCAGGTTGATACGCGGTAGCTCTCCATGCAAACATAGCGGCTTTTTTTCGCGGTACGGATTACGGTACGTTAATGTGTTGGCTTCTACGGACTAGCAAGGACTTAGGTGGCCGCCCGCCTCTTGCAAGTCGTTGTATTTCCTTATCGTGGTTGTTCTTTCACAGCGGTAACACAGGTTCAAATTCCGTCGGGGATGGACCCGCTTTCGGGGCGGTTCCACGCGTCTTCAGGCGGACCGGCAGCTTCGAGCGCTTCTCGGCTTGTGCCTGGAAGGGGCGAACCACTTAGACGATAACGAGCGAGCGTCGGTTTCGACCGGGCTCTGCCGTGTGAAAGCCCGCTCAAAATTATGGTCCATTAACAGTCCACGAATTGTTCCCGAGCCTTACTAAAACG
>Ga0210391_10003589_pt1 | contig 13093 bp, 9 predicted proteins | sample IncBWC12OmetaG_FD_160573 | JGI IMG/M metagenome (GOLD analysis project Ga0210391, IMG submission 160573) | Forest soil microbial communities from Barre Woods Harvard Forest LTER site, Petersham, Massachusetts, United States - Inc-BW-C-12-O ... | reverse complement strand
GTTTTGCAGGGTAGCGCAATTTGGCAGCGAGTCAGGTGGGGATTCGCCGGAATTCTTAGGTAACGAGGTCACACTTCGGGCATCTCACACAACCACGTAATGGTTTTCTGGGGCAGACACGAAGGGTGGCTGTCGTTGATAATCAGGAGAAGCCGGGATTTTGATGCCGGCGAGTATCTATGGGGAATTCGGTTTTGGCGGATTTAGGAACAGGACCAGAAAAATCCCGGACACCCGAAGATCAGGGTGAGCTGGTGCAGAACGCCGGCGGTCCCGGTGGGCCGTCGACCCGCAACGGGAACAGCAGCGTCGCGCCCCCTCCCGAGCCTCATTTCAACGCAGATCCGGTGATGTCGATGGGCAGCCTTGAGGCGTACATCGAGGAGCCAATCTGGAAAACCCTGTGGCCGGGTATTAAGGATGCGCTGTTTCCAAAGAGGCTGCCGCCGCTGCAGCTGACCTCGACGCCGATCGCGGTTGTTGATCGGATGAAAGTCAAGCGGAGTCCGGCATCGAGCGCGTTATCGGCGCTGACCCATGTAGTGATCGTCGGGCTGCTGGTGCTGTTTGCGCTGCAGCAGTGGCACACGCGCATGCTGCAGAAGAAAATGCTGGCGACCACCGTAGAGACGCCCCCCTTCATCCCGGAAATGAAGTTGAAGGACGCAATGGGAGGCGGAGGAGGCGGCGGGAATCACGAAACCGTCGAGGCCTCCAAAGGGCATCTGCCCAAGATGACGAAGCAGCCGCTGGCGCCCCCGCAAATTTTGAAAATCGATAAGCCGAAGCTGGCGGTGGAACCGAGCGTGATGATGCCGCAGCCGATCAAGCTGCCGGACGCGGCGAACATGCCGAATATCGGAATTCCGCAGTCGAACCAGGTGGCCCTGGCATCGCAGGGCGGCGGATCAGGATCGGGATTTGGTTCGGGCAGGGGCGGCGGCATTGGTTCGGGCAATGGCAACGGCGTGGGCCCGGGTGAAGGCGGCGGCTACGGCGGCGGCCTGATGAAGCTGGGCGGCGGTGTTTCCGCGCCGGTGCTGATCTACGATCCAGACCCGGAATTCTCCGATGAAGCGCGGCGCGCAAAGTATCAGGGTGTCTGCGTGGTGGGGTTGGTGGTGGATTCGCAGGGCAATCCGCAGCAGGTGCACGTGGTGCGTCCGCTGGGAATGGGCCTGGACGAGAAGGCGATTGAAGCGGTGAAGCAATATAAGTTCAAGCCGGCTATGTATAAGGGCAAGGCGGTCGCCGTTGAGATCAACATCGAGGTGAATTTTAGGATTTATTAAGCATCGGGAATAGCTGACAAACGCAGGAGCCGGAGCGGGAAAGACACCCGCTCCGGCTTTTTGCTTTTGGTGGCGATATCCCAGGGATCTATTCACGAACGCTCCCGGACCTATTAACGAAATTGTGATCAAAAAAGGCTAATCTCTGGTCGCGCGCCGATGCAATTCGTTTGCAGGCAGCGCCGAAATAAACGAGCCAAAATTCTTAGGATTTCCGGAGTTGCCAGTGATGACGAAATTCCTTCCGCGGCATGCGGTCGCAGTATGCCTTTTCCTTCTTTGCGCAATGGGTCTTCAACGGGCGGGTCTGGCGCAGCAGACGCTCGGCAGTCTGAACGGGACCGTAACGGATATATCAGGAGGCGCGCTGGCCGACGCCACAGTGTCTGCAGTGGGCGAGCAGACGGGGCTGACGCGGTCAACGAAGACGCAGAGATCAGGATATTGGGAACTGCTCAATCTGCCGGTGGGAACGTACCGTGTAACCATCACGCAGCAGGGATTTGCGACGGAAGATTTTCCGGGAATCGCCGTGCAGGAAATGCGCGCAGGGACGGTGAACGCGCGGCTGAAACCGGGACAGGTATCCGAATCGGTGACGGTTCATGCGAATCCGCTGATGAACGCTACGGATACGACCAACGGGTACACGCTGGATAAGGTAATAATATAGTTGACGAACCCAAACAAGTTTAGTAGAGTATCTTCATGGACGCACCGAAGACACTCCTCGAAGCCATCAAGTACTTCAACGATGAGCAGGTTTGCATCAACGCCGTAGCTGAAATGCGCTGGCCGAACGGGGTGGTTTGCCCCCGGTGCAATGGCGACCAGCCGTACTGGTTCGAAACCCAGAAGCGTTGGAAGTGCCGCAAGTGCCGCAAACAGTTTTCGGTCAAGGTTGGGTCCATCTTCGAAGACTCACCGATCTCCCTGCAAAAGTGGCTTCCGGCCCTGTGGATGCTGTCCAACTGCAAAAACGGTGTTAGCTCCTACGAGATTGCCCGCGATCTGGGCGTAACCCAGAAGACGGCCTGGTTCATGCTTCAACGGCTGCGCCTGGTACTCCGTTCCAACGAGTCCGGCAAAATGTCTGGCCATGGCGGCCCTATTGAGATCGATGAGACGTTTGTCGGCGGCAATCTGAAGTTCATGCACCGCGATAAGAAAGTCCGCTATGAGAAGCGCGGCGGCTCCCATGGAAAGGCCGTCGTTATGGGAATGCTGGAGCGTGAAACCCGGCAGGTTCGGGCAAAGGTCATTCCCGACGTTAAGCGCGAAACCCTTCAGAGCGAAATCTTCAATCAGATCCAGCGCAAGGCGACGATCTACAGCGATGGCTATGCGGGTTACGACGGGTTGAAGGTGCGCAACTTCATCCATGAGACCGTGAACCATGCCGAAGAATACGTTCGTGGCCAGGTCCACACGCAGGGAATTGAGAATTTCTGGAGCCTGTTAAAGCGCGGCTTGAAAGGCACCTACGTTGCCGTAGAGCCTTTCCATCTGGACCGCTATATCGATGAGCAAGTCTTCCGGTACAACAATCGCGGCACGAAAGATAATCCGCTGAACGACGCAGACCGTTTTCTGATTGCGCTGTCTCAGGTTGCTGGAAAGCGGCTCACTTACGCCGAAGTGACGGGAAAGCTGGAAAGAACGGAAGCCTAATCCTGTGCGCTTAAAACGGGGCCGGAAGCCGAAGACTTTGGTCTAGGTCCTGGCTTCCGTTTACCAACCTTGTTCGCCTTGTCTTCAGCCAACATCTTTTGCAGGTCGGATTTTGATACACTCACGACCTTTTGCAGAGCCGCGTTAAACCGCTGCATTTCCACATTAGAAGACAACTTATTCACACTTTTCCCTACTTTTTATTAACAGAATTTTCTGTCGCTAACCCTGCCGTATAATGGGCACAATCATGAGGAGAGCGATAGCCAGACCCGAGAATAGTCCGACGGCGGGATAAGGCGATAACTCTAAAAAGAGCAGACCCCCTAGGACCTAGACAATCAAAGGGGGCCAGACTCGGTGTTCGGACGCAATACCACAAACAGCAACGTTGTACAACCGACCCGATCACAGCGCTAACTGTGGTCGGGTTTCTTTCTGCCGTTCCACCGCGTGACAATCGTCACGCTGTTTAAGAATGGCATGGTGCTATATTAGCACCGCGATTCCAAATTTTGTCATCCGTTCGCGCTATCGTCGTGGAAACTCCCTCTTTCTTCTCAACGACTTGCATTTTTCCATCGGCCCACGCCCTAAATTTTAGCGCTCTTTTGACACCCGTAATCTTCCCACGCCATTCGACCGTTCAGTGGACCCGCGACGGCGATATGCCTCAGGTGCGTCATTGATCTTCAAAACCGAAGGGGCCATCAGAACCGCGCACCGATTGCCTCTAGGTTGGACAGCACCATTCATATGCTTTATAATCGCCGCTTTTCCAAAGACGCCCCACCCTTAGACCCGTTTTCCGTCCCAGTGGGTTAGCCTTCGATATTTATACCCTGGATAAGGCGGAGATTGAGCAGACACCGCTGGCCACGGGGAGCTTTACGCAGCTGGCGATTCTGGCGCCGGGCGTGAGCGCCGAGTTGCTCAACGGGACGGGCTCGAATGCGGGGCTGGGCAATCAGCCGATTTGGGCGAATGGGCAGCGGGATACTGCGAATACGTTTCTGGTGAACGGCGTCGATGTGACGAATTTGTTCAACGGTAAGAGCTCGAGCCAGAGCACCTCGCAGCGTCTGAATTTCAATATCGGTGAAGTGTATGAACCGGGCGGTGGGACGCTCACGTCCACGTCGGTTTACGGATCGAACGGCAACGGTCTGGCTTCGCCTCCGCCGGAGTTCATGCAGGAACTGACGGTGAATACGTCGATGTATGACGCGCAGCAGGGGCAGACGGCGGGCGCGCACGTGGACATCAGCACCACCAGCGGAGGCAATGCGTTTCACGGTCAGGCCTGGGGAAACCGCGGGACCAGTTGGCTGAATGCGGCGCCGTTCTTCTGGAACCAGCAGCATCTGGGGGTGCCGCAACTGCACCGGTTTGCTGCGGGCGGCACGCTGGGCGGACCGATCATCAAGGACAAACTGTTCTTCTTCCTGGGGTACCAGCGGCAGCAGGCGGACGACGAATTCGGCGGCCTGGCGGAGATGCAGGTGCCGTACGGATTGACGGACGACCGCAGCGCGACGGGCATTATGAATGCGCTGAATTCGTGGTACGTGGCGGGGGGATCGACGAATCCGGGCACGATCACCACGATTGATCCGGCGGCCATGGCGCTGCTGAATGCGAAGCTCCCGAACGGGGCGTACATGATTCCGTCGTCGAACACGACGAACAATGTATTCGCAGCCAACACGAGCGCTTATAACGCGCGCAACCTGGGCGCGTCGCGATTTCAGGGCGACCAGGCGGACGCAACGCTGGACTACAACGTGACCCAGGGGGATCATCTGGCGCTGAAGTACTTCTATCAGCACACGCCGACATCGAATCCGTATGCGGTGTCGAATGTGGGCGGGTTTCCGGAGCGGGAAGACACGGGCGCGCAGGTGGCAAGCATCACCAACAGCCTGTCGCTGGGGCCGAAGATTAACTGGAGCCAGCGGCTGGGATTTTCGCGGCAGAAGGTATACAGCGATTTCTCGCAGCAGGTGAGTCCGTCATCGGTGGACATCGATATTCCGGGGTATTCGAAGTTTCCGGGGATTTATCTGGAGAGCGCGGCGTTTGACGGGTCCAACGGGATCTCGATGGGACCGGATTCCGATTTCGTGGACGCGGGATATTTTGAGAACCGGCTGTCCCCGTCGACGAGTGCGATCTTCTCCATGGGCGCGCATACGATTAGCGCGGGGATGAACTACAGCTACAACCAGCTGAACATCCGGAACAACCGCGTGGGATCGGCAGAGCTGACGGTGGGGAATTTCCCGGACCTGCTGGAGGGGCGGTTGCATTCGGGATCGCTGCTGCTGGGCGACACGCAGCGCTATTACCGGTCCAACGATTTCGGCGGATACGTGCAGGACAAATGGCAGGTGCGGCCGAATGTGAGCATCACGGCGGGATTGCGGTACGACTACGACGGTCCGTTGTCGGAGAAGAACGGCAATCTGTTCAACTTCGACCCTTCGCGGTATTCGGCGACGGCGACGGCGGTGAACGACAGCGGGTTTATTGTGGCCGGCAACAACAAGCAATACGCGACGCCCGGCGTGAGCAATTCGACGCTGAAGGGACGGCAGTGGGGACTGGCGCCGCGGATCGGGGTGGCGTGGAGCCCATCGTGGAATCACGGATCGGTCGTGTGGCGCGCGGGGTATGGCATCTACTACGACCGCGGTGAATTCTTCCAGTATTTGTCTCCGCCGGCGGGCTCCGGCATCAGCGGCCCGTTTGGCGTCACGCAGGAAGCGCCGCTGGCCTCGTATGTAAACGTCTCGGGCAATCTGGATGCGCCGTTCGGCACGACGGCACTGGGCAACGGGCAGAGCAATCCTTCCATCTTCACCTCACTGCTGCCGACCTCGAGCCAGATCAAGAGCGGGTGCTCGGCGGCGAATGTGTATAACAACGCCAGCTCAGCGAGCAATTATCTGTGCCCGGTGGTGCCGTACCTGATCGGGAACTACGACATCAACAACAAGCTGCCCTATACGGAGAACTGGACGCTGGACTGGCAGTGGCAGCCGCGCACCGATCTGGCATTCGATGTGGGATACGTGGGCAACCGGGGGAAACATCAGGTGCTGCCGCTGCCGTTTAACGAGCCGCAACTGGCGACGCCATCGCATCCGGTCAACGGCGAGACGTACTCCTACGGATACGAAGTGCTGAGCATGAACACCGATGCTTCGGGGAATCCGCAGCCGCTGTCGACGGAGCCGTACGATACCTACAGCGGCGGCAACGTGGATTTGCGCGTGCCGTATGTCGGGTACGATCCGAACTCAACGTCATTCCAGGCACGTGGTATCTCGTCGTATGACGCGTTGCAGGCGCACATGGAAAAGCGGCTGACGCATGGCATGCAAGCAGGTGTTTCTTACACCTGGTCGCACACGCTGGACGAGCAGAGCGATATCGGCCTGTTCTTCACGGGAGATAATCCGAATGATCTGCACAGCTCGTATGCAACGTCGGATTACGACCGGACGCACATTCTGACATTCAACTACCTGTTTGCGATGCCGGACCTGATCAAGGCGCATAACCTGGCGAGCCGGTTCACGAATGGCTGGTCGCTGATCGGCGTGACGGTGCTGCAGAGCGGGCAGCCTTACAGCATCTACGACTATTCGGGTTCGGTGGGCAGCCAGTATTTTGGAACGAATGTGGCGCTGATGAATCCGATTCTGCCGCTGGCGCCAGGGGTGAGGCCGAAGCAGGCTTTGACCGGGCATGTTGGGGCGTTCCTCGATTCGTCGGGCACGCCAATATCTGCGCTGGATCCGGCGAAATTCCAGATTCCTCTGGTAGCGCCGGGGCAGAATGGCGTTCCAGCGTGCGATCCGACGGGAGGGCCGGATGCAACCGGCGGAACGACGGCGCCGCTCTGCGACGTCTTCGAGACCGACTTCGTGCCGGGGCAGCGCAATATCTTCCGCCAGGATTTCCAGAAGCGCGCGGACGTGACCCTGCAGAAGGTGACGGCGATTACCGAGCGGTACTCGCTGCGCTACCGATTCGAGGTATTCAACGTGACGAACACGCCGAGCTTCGATATTCCGACGAACAACATCACGCTGGATGGGAATTTTGGGGAACTGGGCGGCAATTACGTTGGCACGCAGGTGCAGCCGTACAGCTCGGTTTACTCATCGAGCTCGGCGGGGAGCGGGGTGACAACGCCTTCAGGACAGGCGAGCTGCGTCGGCAATGCGCAGGCATGCGCGTACGAGCTGTACACAACGCCGGCTGCCGCGAATGCCTCGAGCCGGATGGGCGTGGTGACGAATACGATCGGGAGCCCGCGGATCATCCAAATGTCCCTGCACGTGATTTTCTAAAAGGCGGCGGTTGCAGGGCGGGGGGCGGACTTTCGGGTCCGCCCTAATTTTTTACGCGCTGCGAAGCGCTTCGACGATGGCGTCGTGGAACGCTGGGCGGACCTGGCGGATGGCGTCGTTGAAGCGGTCGGGCCAGGTGCGGTTCGTGAGCAACACGACGGCGAGGGCTTGATCGGGATCGATCCAGAGAGAGGTGCCGGAGTAGCCGAGATGGCCAATGGAGCGGGCTCCGAAGTGGTGACCCGAGGAGCTGGGCGGGGTGGGAATATCCCAGCCTAAAGCTCGAGATTTGCCATCGGGCGTGGAGTGAGGTGTGAGGAAGAGAGCCAGCGTGGCGGGGCTGATGAGGGCCGGAGCGGATGCCGGGTCGAGGATCGTTTGCGCGAAGTGGAGCAGATCGGGGACGTTGGAGAAGAGACCTGCGTGCCCCGCGACGCCGTGGAGGACGCATGCATTTTCGTCCTGCACTTCGCCCTGGATGACGCGTTCGCGGAAGGTGGTGTCGCGCTCGGTGGGCGGAATCATTGGGCGGAAATAGGAAAGTGGGCGGAAGCGTGTGGCTTTTAGGCCGAGAGGCGCGAAGATTTCGCGGGCGCAGAACTTGTCGAGCAATTCGCCCGCCAGAACTTCGATGGCTTTGCCGAGGAGGATGAAGCCAGGGTCGGAGTACTCGGTGCGCTGGCCAGGCTTGGCCTCGAGTGGGAGTTGCAGGGTGGCGCGGAGGAGTGCGTCGGGCGTGGCGCAGGTGCGGAAAAGCTCGACGTAGCCGGGCAGGCCGGAACTGTGCGCGAGCAGCATGCGGAGGGTGACGCGTTCCTTACCGCTGCCGGGTTCCATGCCGACGACAAAGCCGGGGAGGATGTCCCCAAGACGTGCGTCGAGGTCGAAACGGCCACGCGTATGCAGGAGCATCGCGGTGGTCGTGGTTGCCACAACTTTGGTGAGGCTGGCAAGATCGAAGACGGTCGCCGGCTCGACGGCGGGCGCCGAGTTTTCGTAGGTGAAGCGCCCGACCCCCTCCATGGCGACAATATTGCCGTGGTGCAGAACGCCGAAAGCAGCGCCGGGGAAGGCGCGGTCGTCGACGGCCTGCTGGAGCAGGTCGCGGGCTGAGGCAAAATTAGGAGTGGTGGCCGGGGCGGCGATCGCAATCTCCTCCGTAGGCATGAAAACAGGGTAGCGCGGATTGCCTGTGGAGGGATGTGCTGGCGGTCACGACGAGCAGCTAAAAAGCGGTCAGCGTCGGAGCTGGTGGCTGGTAGCCCGAAGCTGGAAGCCGGAAGCCCGGAACCGAGAGCCTGGTTCCTTGCAGATGATGCGATTACGCCTGGAGTTGATGGGCAGTGTATGTATCCTTGACAACTGTTGCCATAGAAACTATCATGAATTCATGCAGCGGAAAACGTCGGCGAGTGCGTTGAAGAGCCACATTGGGTTCTGGATGCGGTTTGTATCGAACCATGTTTCGCATGCGTTTGCGCGGGGACTTGCAAAGAGCGGCGTGACGGTGGCGGAGTGGGTGGTGCTGCGTGAAATGTATGGTCGGGAGGGCATGTCGCCAGGGCTGGTGGCAGCAGAAACGGGAATGACGCGCGGCACGGCGTCGAAGCTGATCGACCGGCTGGTGGTGAAAAAGCTCGTGACGCGAGTGGAGCGGGATGCGGACCGGCGGTACCAGGATATTGCGCTGACAGGGGCGGCGAAGAAGCTTGTTCCGGAACTGGCGGCGATTGCGGACCGGAACGATGAGATTTTTTTTGCTCCGCTGACGCAGGGGGAACGCACCTTGCTGCTGGTGACTCTGAAGAAGCTGGTGCAGGCACACGGCCTGAGCAAAATCCCAACAGAGTGAGGAAGAAACAGATGAACGGCACGGAAATACAGGAAGTGTTTGCGGAATCGCAGGCGGGAAAGCTGACTTTTCCCGAAGTGGTGAGGCGGTCGTTGGCAGCGGGAGTGGAATCGTACTTCTGCGACTTCGCGCAGGGGCAGGAAGTGTTCTACGGGGCGGATGGATCGACGCACGCGGCGCCGTTGACGCTGGAGCTGGATCCGGTTGCGGCTGATTTTTCGCGAGAGGGCATCGTGGGGGCCATTCGCGGCGCACAGGCGGACACGATCCGGTATCCGGAATTTGTGAAGCAGGCGACGGCGGCGGGCGTAATCGGATACTGGGCATATTTGACGGGGCGGAAGGTGGTGTATTTCGGACGGAAGGGCGAAATGCACGTGGAGGAGTTTCCGCGGAAATCGTGAAGGTGCGGATATGGGTCGATGCGGCGCCTCGGCTTCATTCGTAGCCGGCAGCGAATAGTTGTCAGCTGGAGACTGTCAGCGACGGACTTTCGGCAAGAGGCTGGGGCGTATCATGGACGGCACCCACGGATTTTGAGCGCTGGAGTGCGTTGATGATGCGGCCTTTTTCTGTTTCGCTGATGTGCTGTGCCGCCTTGGTGCTGGCACCCGTGGAGGGGGCCTTCGGACAGAGCGCGGCGCAGAATACGCAGCCTGTGCCGGTATTCCACACCAATGCAAACCTGGTGCTGGTAGATGTCGTGGTGCGCCAGAAGGGCGCGCCGGTTCACGATCTGAAGGCGTCGAATTTTCATTTGACGGAAGACGGCAAGGCCCAGAAGATCACGGTCTTCGAAGAGCATCGGGCGACGGATGTGCTGGAGGCGTCGAAGCCGCCGCAGCTGCCGCCGCATGTTTACACGGACACGCCGCGGTATGCGGTGACTTCGGCGGCGAACGTGCTGTTGCTGGATGCGCTGAATACGCCGCTGGCCGATCAGGTATATGTGCGGCGGCAGATGATCAAGTATCTGGGCACGATTCCGCCGGGGACGCGGATCGCGGTGTTCACGCTGGGGTCGAAGCTGCACATCATCAGCGGATTCACGACAGATGCGGCGGAGATTGCGAAGGCGCTGGGGCCGGGGCGGGGGAACGCGGAAAAGAGTCCGGTGATGGATCCGGATTTCGACGACGCGATGACGCAGCAACTATCGCTCGCGCAGGGTGCGGGGGTTTCGTCGGCGTCGATTGCGGCGATGCAGCAGTTTATTTCGGACACGCAGAATTTCGAGACGCAACTGCGCGAGGAGATGACGATTGACGCGCTGGGGCAGGTGGCGCGGTATCTGAGTACGATTCCCGGGCGCAAGAATCTGATTTGGTTTTCAGCGTCGTTTCCGCTGCGATTTTTGCAGGGCGGCTCGAATCCGAACATGGATCCGATGGCGGATTTCAGCGGTCAGGTGAAGAAGGCTGCGGAGCTTCTGGCGCTGGCGCGAGTAGCGGTGTACCCCGTGGATTCGCGCGGATTGCTGAACGTGCCGAGTGTGTCCGCCGAAACCAACAGCAGTTTTGCCACGGCGATGGGCAGCCCTCCTCCACAAAACACGCAAGGACATGGGACAGCCGGGGCCGGAGGCGGTGGCGGCAACGGCGGTATGGGCTCGTTCAGCCAGGATCAGGTGGCAAGCGGGGCGAGCGGATCGTCGTTGGAAGCAATGGGGCTGGCGAGCAAAGACCAGACGTTTCTGAACGATATTGCGGCCGACCACTTCAACATGGATCAGATTGCGAAGGAGACGGGCGGGGAAGCGTTCTACAACCGGAACGCGCTGGGCGAAGTGGTGGGCGAGGCAGTTGCGAATGGGTCCAGCTACTACACCATCGGTTACGACCCAGGAAACCAGAATTACAACGGGGCGGTGCGGAAGATTGACGTGCATGTGGAGGGCGGGAAGTACGACCTCGAATTCCGGCACTCCTATTTTGCTGACAATCCGACCGCGGCGACGAAATGGATTGGGGGCAAGACGAGTCCGCTGATCAACGCAATGCAGCACGGGACGCTGCCGTTGTCGCAGGTGATGTTTGACGTCCGGGTGCTCCCGGTGACCGATCCGGCGGTGATGGCCGAGCCGGTGACGGCGGGACCGGCGGGGGATATGGCGAAGAATCTGAAGCATGGGCAGCGCTACATGGTGGATTACTGGGTGGATCCGCGAGGCCTGGATCACAATGCGCTAACGGACGGTAAACAGCAGACGCAGGTGGAAGTGACCGAAGTGGCGTACGACGACGAAGGCATCCGGCAGAACTATGCGGACCGAGGATTCAGCCTGGATTTGACGCCACAGGAGGCAGCGCGGAATTTGCAGGCAGGGCTGGCGCTGCACGAGCAGATTGATTTGCCGCCGGGAAAAGTCTATTTGCGGGTAGGAGTGCACGATTTGCTGAGCGGGCGGATTGGGACGGTGGAAGTTCTGGTGGATGTGCCGAAGTAGGCAGGGTGTAGGGGATAGGGTGTAGCCGGGCCGCCCGACAGCTGCCAGACCCTCCAGGCAGGAACAACGCATCCTCAAGACCCTGAATCTGTTGCACCCACCAGGAAACGGAGCGCAGGAATCAGCAAAAAGTGGCTAGGGACACTGGTTGGCATTCCGGCTTATGATGGGGCACGCAATTTTAGACGTCCAGTCAGGAGTCCACCCATGGCCCGGCTTCGCATTCTCCCTATCACCTGCTGCGTAACACTTGCTCTGGCAACTGCGTGGGCAGCGCAGCAGCAGACCAGCGCGCCCGCGTCGCAAACTGCCCCCGCCAATGCGAATCAGCCGGCCGGCAATCAGGCTCTGGCGGTTCAGGCGGATGGGCAGATTCAGCGGCAACCCATCCCGGACCAGGACCAGGGCGCGGTGAACACGATCCCGTTGTTCCGGACCAATGCGAACCTGGTGCTGGTGGATGTGGTGGTTCGCAACAAGCAGCAAGCGGTGATGGGGCTGAAGCAGGAAGATTTTGAGGTTAGGGAAAACGGGAAGCCGCAGCGGATCACAATTTTCGAAGAGCACAAGGCAACGGATGCGCTGGATGTGGCGAAGGCGCCACCACTGCCGCCGCATGTCTACAGCGATGCTCCGCGGTACGCGCTGACCAGTGCTGCCAATGTGTTGCTGCTGGATGGGCTAAATACGCCGTTGGCGGATCAGGTGTACGTGCGGCGCAGGATGCTTGCGTATCTGAAGACAATTCCGCCGGGAACGCGGATTGCGGTGTTCACGCTGGGTTCGAAGCTGCACATCATTTCGGGATTCACGACGAATGCCGCGGAAATTGCAAAGGCTCTCGGGCCGGGACGCGGTAATGCGCAAGCCAGCCCGGTGCTGGATGCGACTTTGGACGACACGTTCAACCTCCAGGACAGTCTGGCCATTTCGCTGGGGCTATCGAGCCTGGCGGTGTCGGGGATCCAGCAATTCATTTCCGACACAGAGAATTTCGAAGTGGGCCTGCGCGAGGAGATGACGATTGACGCGCTGGACCAGATTGCGCGGTATCTGAGCACGATTCCGGGGCGCAAGAATCTGATTTGGTTTTCGGCGACGTTTCCGCTGCGGTTTTTGCAGGGCGGCACGAATCCGAACATGGATCCGATGGCGAACTACGACGGACAGGTGAAAAAGGCTGCGGAATTACTGGCGCTTTCGCGGGTTGCGGTGTATCCGGTGGATTCGCGCGGTTTGCTGTAGACCCCGAGCGCTGACGCGAACACCGTGGCCGGGATCCCGGAAGAGATGCAAACAGCTCCGGCGGGAGGCCAGGGAAATGTGGGCGTAGGCGGTGGGGGGAATACGGGCATCGGGTCGTTCAGCATGGATCAGTCGAATACGGTGAACGCGCAACCGGGCGTAGGTGGCGAAGTGGGACAGAAAGATCAGGCGTTTTTGAACGATGTGGCCTTCGACCACTTCAATA
>Ga0210391_10003588_pt1 | contig 13097 bp, 15 predicted proteins | sample IncBWC12OmetaG_FD_160573 | JGI IMG/M metagenome (GOLD analysis project Ga0210391, IMG submission 160573) | Forest soil microbial communities from Barre Woods Harvard Forest LTER site, Petersham, Massachusetts, United States - Inc-BW-C-12-O ... | reverse complement strand
ATGCGGGTCGCCGCCAGTAACCGATAAGGGTTTACCGCAGATGCCTCGATGGCGTCGATCTGCTCGGTTACTTTCATCGATGCCAACTCTGCGCCAATGCCCGCTCCCGCTCGACCACTGACTACCAGACCTGTGATGATCGGACCAGTTTCGTGGATTACAGAGAACACGATTGCGGCGGGAAGCAGCGATTTGGCCCCAAATCGAGTCAGGCTGTAGCGGGCTTCCAAAGAGAGCACAACGCCTGTTGCGGCGCCGGCCAAAGCCACGAGCGGAAGGGACTTTGATCCGATCTCGTCGAGTTGCCGGAACAATTCGCGTAATTCAAACGGCGGCGTCACCGCAGCCCGCACTACTTGCCAGAAAAATATTCCGAGATCGCCGAACCACTCGAGAAACTGGTTGATCAGACCCTTGGAAGAGCTCACTGTAGGGGACACAGATACGAGCCGTTGCCCCGGAAGCGGAGGGTCGATGACTGCAGCCGCATTTAGTTTCCGGTCGGTCACGGGTTTGAACCCGGATTGGGCGCGCCGTGCCCATTGTTCAGGTGCATGCGATGAAGCAAGGAGTGGGGTCCGCTATATAGGAATTCCAGGGCGATGTTCCCGCCGACATATCCCAGCGTGGTGTAATTGCCCATCCGGAGCGCATCCTTGGCGTCGTAGCGTCTGGGATACCACGCGTAGACGGCCGTCATGGACCCGGCATACGGCGCGACCAACGCCGGCAGAGAGAAGACGCGGTGGCCGTCCTGGCCGCGGCGTGCGGTCAAGGTTGAAAGCACGGCATGGCGCAGCCGCGGAAAAACGCCTTTGCACTCGCAGCGGTAGTACAAAGTGTCTTCCCTGAACGCTTCCGCTAGCCCATATCGCATCGTCGTGCTGATCGCTGCGATGCCAAAGGCCGATCCAAATCGCTTGCTATAGCCCTCAGCTCCTTGCTTCCACTCAGGAGGGGTGTTGTACGCTTGACCAATGCCGGCCGCAAACACTGCGCCAACGGCTGGATACGGGCCGTACGCGTCGAAGATGTAGTTCTCGATCGTCGTTTTCTCTGTCGGACGCGTGTATGTCAGATCTGGTTGCGCCACGGTTGTGTTTGCGATAGTGCCCGACGAGTCTCCCGCATCGATTAGTGATTGCGCGCCTGCAAGCAACGACAGGGCTGGCAGGGCCAGCAGCAAGACTATTGTTCGGCGCGATTTCATTTCGAGATTCTCCCTAGGCAGTTCCAACTTGCAGAGCGCCTGCTCTTAAACGGTGAGGGGACACTTTCCATGGTCACACTGGCACGCAATCTCAACCTTCTTGGATCCCGCTTCCTTACAGGCTTGACCGCAGTATTTGTCGCCAGCTTGCACCAAGCACCGGCATGGTAGGTGCGCACACTTAACCTGCTCATTCATCGTGATCATGGTTCTCCTTTTCCAAATTCTTCTTTTCCGGCCTTCGTCTTAGAGCATGGTGGTGATAGGCTTATTCCCACCTCTCCGCAAATCTCCGTCGGCTCAAGGATTCTGATCTATCTTCGTTTCATCATCCAGCCGATCAGTGCTCCTGCGGTGACGCCTACCGCAAACGTGGTCGCAACAGTCAGCACAAGGTGTCGCTGGAGGCGCTGAATTGTGTCATCCAAGAATTCCTCGGTAGCATCGCCACTTTGCTTTGTGGCACGTCTCACTACTCCCACGCCGTCCTCTATCGCATCGGCAATCGCACTGGTTGCGCGAGAAGCCTGGCGAGCTGATTTGCCGATTTGTTCAGCCGTTCTTTCCACTACGGTTTGTGACACGGTAGCCTCCTGATTTGTCTTGCGAGCCGGTGTTATACGTCCTTTATTCGCCGACGGCCTTTTCCGCACGGCCGATCCATTCTTGAACTTTGCCAGCTTTCTTTTCCGCGTTTCCTGAGACTTCCAAATCTGGGTCGTTCGTCGCCTTTCCGACCTCCTCCTTGATTTCCCCCTTCACTTCGTGGAGCTTGCCCTCGGTCCGGTCTTGCGTGCTTGGTTTCATAATGTTTTCCTCTCCTTCTTTAGTAAGTTTCGATTGCGTCTTCCGTCTGTGGCCAGGCCGTGGTGCTACCCGGCATTAAGCGACCTCTTTCCTTTCAACTGCCACTGGCACCTGCACCAACTCCTCAAATAGAGAGCGGTAGTGAATCATTGCCGCTCTCAGTTCTTCGGTGGATGCCTGGTCTTTTCCGACCCGCAACGCAATCTCATGAGCCGAGCGGTAGTTCTCCACCACTCGGGGATGGTCGACAGAAATGTCGGCGGCACGTTGATCGAAATCCGATACGGGATAGCCTCGAGTTTTCATCACAGAGGACACCAGGTCATCGGCTTCTGCGACTGCCCCCTTCGGGGAGTCGACAAAGCGAGACTGCACAGCTTCCCATCGTTTGGAAAAGCGCTCGTGCTCCATCGAATCAAGATCGCGGATGCTGAGCTTTTCAACCCGTTTCTCGCGATCCGCTAATTTGGCTTCTGCTTTTCGTTCCGAGCCATGCGCCAGCACCGCCCGCTCGTACTCGGGCCCAAACTTCTGCCGCAGGTCTGCAGTCGTACTCTTGCGTTTTCGCACGTACAGCCAGGCAACCACCGCGATGATCAGAATCACAGCGGCGACGAGCACAATCAGCTTCGGATCCAGCAGACTTAAGTTCATTGAAACCTCCACAAAACCGAGTTGGTTCACGAAAGTCTCTTTGTCAGGAGGACTTTGTGAATGGCCAGTATCAAACTTTGTGTATCGGAAAGCTGGTCAGAATTGATCGCCTTTTGAATGGATTTCATGTCCGCGAAGACAGGAGTGGGAGGGAGACTGCCCAAAGGCTGGTAAGACGTGCTTCCTCACAAAGTGAGCGATTCTGCACAGCGCTGCCGCAGCAAGTGAACGAATCTGTAGGCTCCACGCGACGGGAGTTGTTTCATCTCCCGGAACTCAGTCGTAGATCTTACAGAGCTCACCTCGAAAAGGAGATGCCATGTCTTTCGGACTTTACGCGATCGGGTTCGCTATCATGATTGCCGGGCTGATTTACGGCGCGCACCTGATGCATATGCCCACGCATTGGATCGTCGTGGGCGCGATCGTGCTCCTGGGCGTTGGGATTTTGTCGGGGGTGAAGGCGACCCGCCAGAAAGATCCTTCAGACTGATCTTTCGTTGCTATCTACGAACTTAACGTGTGGGATTGGGCGCGCAAACGATTTAGTCGTGGAGAACGACATTGAGAAGGGAACTATGAACTTGCAGCCCGCTCCCACCATAGTCAAGGAAACCTAAATCTCTAAACCGATTCATGAAAAAGCTCACCCGCGACCGGGTTGTCCCTATCATCTCGGCGAGGGTCTCCTGACTGATCTTCGGGATCACAGTCTCGGGCACGCCCTCCTTGCCGAAATGAGCAAGCAAGAGCAGAAGGCGAGCTAGCCTCTTTTCGCTGGAATTGAAGAGTTGGTCGACCAAGTCCTCTTCGTACCGGATGTTTCGTGCCAGCAGATACGCTACGAATAGATCCGAGAACGTGTGTTCCCGGTGAAGCGCAAGCATCATCGCCTTCTTATCAATGCGTAGAAGTTCGCAGTCCGTCATTGCGGTTGCGGACCCCATGCGTAAAGACTGTCCGGCCAGGCCGCCTTCTCCGAAAAAGTCTCCTTCGCTCAATATGCCCAGGGTTGCTTCCTTGCCAACTTTGGATACGACAGTGAGTCGAACCTTGCCCTCCTGGATGTAGAAGACTGCGTCAGCGGGATCGCCCTGCGCGAAGACGGTTTGCTTTTTTGGAACTGCCACGACCTTCCTACCCGAGCCTATAGTGGCAAGGAACTTCTTCGGGTCGAAATCGCGTTTGTTCTCGGCCAACGTGGTCGGCGCCATCAAGGAACTGCTCCCAAGGTGAGGCTACACTCCCAACGATTATGCCAGAATCGTGATTATGAGGAATGTTCGCTTTTGCTCACAATTCGGCAAAAAACCACTGGCGCACCCAGAATGAACCTGCAGCATGACTAAAGTTGTTGAGAATGAGCAATATTAGACATTTTCGACGACTAGGAACGCTGCATTATGTGACGGTGAAAACGAAAGAACTCACCGCGCAACAGATATTATCCGTGCCTTGTACTACTTGTGGGGCAGCGATTGGGGAAGTTTGTGAACTGCATACGGGCACCCCGCGGACCGAGCCACACCGAGACAGGAAACTTTCCGCAGCCGAGGCCGCGGAAACGAAACCCCGCACGAGATAACAGTCGGTGACGTGGGGCTCCTTAGAGTAGGCAGATGATCACGGCGAGTGTGGCTTTTCGCTTGCCCGAAGCACGATCCGCAACGATGACTCTTTGCCAATTTCATTAGGACAAACCTATCGGTCCAGTAGCACTCCCATCTCGTCGGACTCGCCCCAGGCCTTGACGTATTGCGCTTTCCCAATTGTTCCTGGGCCGTTTGGCCCCATCTCGTAATAGACCTTTGCGTCTGGCGGAAACTTTCTCAGGGCTTCTACCAGTTCTTTCACTGTCCAATCTTGGTCTGTCATATTTCCTCCACTTACGCGGCCAAGTTAGGCCCACGTATATGGGCGATCGCGTGAATCGCTGCCTCCAGTCAGAAAGGAAATGGTGCGAATCCTAATGAGTGGATTCGCACCAAGGAGTTCAATTGACTTCTTTATACCTCCGCGCAGCCTGACGTAGAACGTCGGAGTCAAGTCGCTACTGCCGAGGGTGTTCTTCAGCTTTGGGTGCTTCTTTCACAGGACGCGGGGCAGGTTGCGCATGAGCTGTCGTCACCCGACGAGAGGCAGGCTGTGCATGAGGCGCAGGCTCTTTGCTGTATTCAGTGGGCGCACGAGCCACCTTAGGCTTTGCCTCCTTATTCTCATTCGAGCGGGTAGCAGCGGCCTTATTCTCGGACTCCTTGTTCTCATTCGAGCGGGTAGCAGCGGCCTTATTCTCGGACTCCTTGTTCTCATTCGAGCGGGTAGCAGCGGCCTTGCTCTCGGACGCCTTGTTCTCATTCGAGCGGGTAGCAGCGGCCTTATTCTCGGACGCCTTATTTTCCTTCGAGCGGGTAGCAGCGGCCTTATTCTCGGCCGCCTTGTTTTCCTTCGAGCGAGTTGTGGCTGCCTTGTTCTCGGCCGCCCTGTTCTCATTCGATCGGGTAGCAGCGGCCTTATTCTCGACCGCTTTGTTTTCGTTCGAGCGGGTAGTGGAGGCTTTGTTCTCGGCCACCTTATTCTCCTTCGAGCGGGTTGCAGTTGCCTTATTCTCGGCTGCCTTGTTTTCTTTCGAGCGAGTAGCAGCGGCCTTGTTCTCGGACGCCCTGTTCTCCTTCGAGCGGGTAGCAGCTGCCTTATTCTCGGCTGCCTTGCTCTCGGTGGCCTTGTATGGTGCTCCCGCCCGCTTGGCCGCTACCAGACCCCTGCCGGTAAGCTCTCCCGGTTTGGATGTAGCAGCGACTGCCGGCCGCCCGTGGTTCACAGACGCCAGGAGCGCGTGGTTGGTGCTGGCAGCATGCACATGCTGGGTTTGCGTCTCAGTTGGAGCGGTGTGTCGCTCATGTGCCGCCGTCTCTTCCGCGGCAGTCGGTCGGGCGCTAATTCCACCCTTGCCGCCGTTATAGCTAACATGGTTCATCGCGGTGTTGTTGATTACGGTCTTGTTATAAACATTGTGAATGTTCGTAACGTTCACGTTGTTCACTGATCGGTTGTAGTAGAAGGCTCCGTTGTTCCAATATCCGCCTCCATAACCGATACCGCCGTAGCCGAAGCCGTAGTTGACGCCACCGTAGAAGCCGATCTGCGCACCCCAGTAGCCTTCATTCCAGGCGAAGGCGTTGCCGCTCCAACCCCAATAACCAGGAGTCCACAGCAAGCCAGCCGTGGGCGGCTCGACCCAGGTGCCAGGCACCCAGAAGTATCCTTCATCCCCGTAAGACCAGTAGCCGGGCGTCCACAAATAACCGGCGGCGGGGAGCATGGGTTGCGTGTAAATCGGCAGCGCAGGCGGGGCGATCATGACCGACACGCCGAACTGCGCGAACGAGGCAGCCGGTATGGCCAATATCAGAACTGCTAGCAGCAGTAAACGAATGTTACGCATCTTGAACCACCTTGCCAGATCATCCTTAGATTGCCCGGTCGAACCTTGGCTTCTGCGGGCTGCTTGGATTGAGAGGTCTCGCGTCGTCTGCAAGCCTTCCACGGATGCACTTCCCAGTCTGTGCACTTTGGATCACTTTTCGTGGAATGTCCCAGATTAAAGTTGTGAATCGACTTCCCGAGATGACTTTGCTGCCGCCGGCAAGAAGGCGGCGCACACGCGCAACGAACCTCAGGTGGTCGTTCAGGCCCGGTTTTTCACAGCCGCGAGGCAGCGTTTGCCCGGCAACAAACTGGTCAATCTTGACCAGTCCGCACGGCGGCTGTCGTTGATACTGATTAAGAGGCAAACTTCAAAACAGTTCTGGTGATCGCTCGCGGTCCGCCTGGAAGGTGGCCGCATTTCGATTGCAGTTCTCACTATCTAGGCAAGAATGGCACTACCAAACACAGTGTTTCTCAAGCCGGTCTTGGAAGTCGTCGCGCCTCGGCCCCTGATACGAGGGGAGGCTTCGAGGGGTCGCACAGGATCGCAATCGAAGCCATCGCTGCCCAGCCGAATCGCGATGATCGGGAATTATCTTCCGCGACAATGTGGTATCGCCACGTTTACCACTGATTTGTGCGAGGCCATATCCGCAGAGTATGGAGCCGCTCGCTTGTTGGCGCTGCCGGTGAGCGACACGCAACAAGGGTATGACTATCCTGCTCGGGTGCGATGGTCGCTGGCCCAGGACGATTTGCAGTCGTATCAAGAGGCGGCTGATTTCTTGAATTTCAATAACATCGACATGGTGTGCCTGCAGCACGAGTACGGAATTTTCGGCGGCGTCGCCGGAAGCCATATCTTGCACCTGCTGCGCGGGCTGAAGATGCCGGTGGTGACCACCCTGCACACGGTTCTCCGCGAGCCCGACCCGAACCAACTGACGGTCATGGAGGAGATTGCGGAACTTTCGGACCGACTAATTGTCATGAGCCAGCTATCATCACAGTTCTTGCAGGAGATCTTCAAGGTGCCCGGCAGCAAGATCGATATGGTTCCTCACGGCGTTCCCGACCTGCCATTTCTCGATCCAAATTTTTACAAGGACAGGTTTGGCGTGGAAGGGAAAGCGGTTCTGCTTACGTTCGGTCTGCTCTCGCCGAATAAGGGAATCGAAAACGTGATTCAAGCGCTGCCGCAGATTTTGTCTAAACACAAGAATGTTGTTTACATCATCGCGGGCGCGACCCATCCTCACATCCTCCGGCGCGACGGTGACAAGTACCGAACCGGATTGCAAGCTTTGGCGAACGAAGTCGGAGTGGCATCGCAAGTGATCTTTCATGATCGCTTCGCCAGCCCGGACGAGATGGCCGAGTTCATTGGCGCAGCGGACATCTACATCACTCCCTATCGCCACGAAGCGCAAGTCGTTTCCGGGACGCTGGCTTATGCGCTGGGTGCGGGCAAGGCGATCATATCGACACCGTACTGGCATGCCGTCGAGTTGTTAGACGACCGCCGGGGAGCGCTGGTCCCTTTCCAAAATCCTGATGCGATTGCACAAAAGACGATCGAGCTCTTGGATACCCCCGCCCTCCGCCATGCCATGCGTAAGCGCGCTTATTTGTTTGGGCGGGCAATGATCTGGAAAAGAGTAGCGCAAGGTTACATGGAAAGCTTTGGCCGGGTGCGCAGCGACCGGATGGAGACTCCCAGAGTGCAATTCTCGGCTTGCACAACGCAGAAATCACCGAACCAGCTCCCCGAACTAAACCTCAACCACGTGAACGCGCTAACCGATGACACTGGGATGCTGCAACACGCGATCTTCACGATCCCAAATTACGCCGAAGGATATACGACCGACGACAATGCGCGCGCACTAATTTTTGCGGTGCTGCGAGATCAACCAGGAATAGACCAGTTCAGTAAGGCCGGGGGCGCCAACCCGGATTTGGCTTTCCGGTATTTGGCATTCCTTGAATACGCCTTCAATCCAACGAAGAAGAGGTTCCGAAACTTCCTCGGCTACGACCACCGCTGGGTCGAAGAGCAGGGATCGGAGGACTCTCACGGCCGCGCGTTGTGGGCGCTTGGAACTGTCTTAGCCCGATCTGGAAACAATGGATTGAAGGGTGCTGCCGGGCGTCTGTTGGAGTTCTCCCTGCCGGCCGTTCTAGAGTTCTACAGTCCTCGCGCCTGCGCCTATGCCTTGCTCGGAATTCAGGAGTACCTTCATTCGTACCCTGGAGACCGTGACGCGCAGCGCGTACGATTCTCATTGGCTCGAAGACTGCTCGATATGTATGAGTCGATCCGGCGTCCGGACTGGAACTGGTTTGAGGATGTTGTGGCCTATGGGAACGCGAGGCTGTCCCAAGCCATGTTGCTCGTTGGAGCGGCTTGCGGGGACGAACGTATGCTTTCCGCCGGAGTCGATTCGCTGGATTGGCTTATGGAAACGCAGCGTTGCCAGACGAACGGCCATTTTGTACCCATCGGCTCGCAAGGCTTCTATCGCCAGGGCGGTGAAAAGGCCCGCTTCGATCAACAGCCGATTGAAGCCGCAGGCGCGGTGTCCGCCTGTCTGCAAGCGTACCGCATAACTCATGACAGCCGCTGGCGCAGTGAAGCGTGGTCAGCTTTCAACTGGTTCCTTGGCGACAACGATCTGCGACTTCCTCTTTACGATTTCGTCACCGGCGGTTGCCGGGACGGCCTGCATCCCGATCGCGCCAACGAGAACCAGGGTGCGGAATCGACGCTATCGTTCTTGATGGCACTGCTCGAAATGCGTTCGCAGCAAGAGTCTGAACTTATGGAGATCTCTTCGTGACCATGCCTGCCGAGAAATCTATCAGCCTTCTGAGTACTCGCTACGAGCCACTGCTCCTTCGGCACCCCGCCAATCCAATCTTAACCAGTAAGGATTGGCCATACTCTATCAATAGTGTGTTCAATGCAGGCGCCACCCTGCTCGCGGATGGTTCGACTCTACTGCTTTGCCGCGTGGAAGATCGCCGTGGCTTGTCGCATCTTTGCGCCGCGCGTTCCATCAACGGCGTGGATGGATGGCAAATCGACAGCGAACCGACATTAATGCCCAGCCCCAAAGATTTTCCAGAAGAGATCTGGGGTATTGAGGATCCTCGCATCACGTTTGTGCCCGAACTGCAACAATATGTCGTCACTTACACTTCCTACTCGCGCGGCGGCCCCGGCGTGTCTCTCGCTCTCACCAAGGACTTCCGGATTTTCGAGCGCTACGGCGTAATCATGCCACCAGATGACAAGGATTCGGCGCTTCTACCACGGCGAATCAACGGATATTGGGCGCTCATTCATCGCCCCGCGACCAGCCTCGGAGCGCATATATGGATTTCCTATTCTCCAGATCTGCGCCATTGGGGACGGCACAGGCTTATATTGGAAGCCCGCCGCGGAGCGTGGTGGGACGCAAACAAGATCGGTTTGTCGCCTCCACCCATCGAGACTTCCAGGGGATGGCTTGTGCTTTATCACGGAGTTCGGCATACCCCTTCGGGCTGTCTGTATCGCTTGGGCCTCGCCCTCTTCGAGTTGGAGAATCCGGCAAAGTGCCTACTGCGAGGGGATTCGTGGATTTTTGGTCCGGAGGCGGAATACGAGTGCCACGGCGATGTCGACGATGTCGTATTCCCCTGCGGTTATACTATGGCTCCCGATGGCGATACCATCAACATCTACTACGGAGCTGCCGACTGCGCGATTGCCCTGGCGCGGGCCAGTGTGCGCTCTCTACTCAGTTGGTTAGATGCCAATGGAAATTGCGAGCGCCGACAGCGGGCACAGGACTTATGAAGCAATCTGCAATCGCTGCATGTGACCTGTCTTAAATATATAGCGCGAGTCAAGCGCCATCCCATTCTTAGACGCGCGAGTGTGCAGAGGCGGCCGCGGTTGCTGATTCGTGCCTCCCATGTGCAGTTTGGATCACTTTTCGGGATTGTCGCAGATTGAAGTTGCTATCCCCGCCTAAGCTCGTAAGACACTGCGGTCAATATTGACCAGTAATCCGAAGGCCAAGGTCTCATACTGGATCTCGAATGACTCACGACGGTCGAAAAATTGCCGGATCTTCCGGGTGTAGATCTCTTGTGAGCCGACAACATAAAGAGTTCTCCCAGAATCACCACCGCCGTGCGAGTCAGTCGGAGAAAACTACAGGAGAGAACATGAAACTGTTTAAGACGTTAGCAACCCTATTCTGCCTTGTTGCGCTCTGTGCGTTCGTCGTGCCGACCGCAACGGCTGATGACTGGAACCGGAAGACTGTTATCACCTTCAGCGGGCCCGTCGAAGTTCCGGGTGTGGGCCAGCATAACTTGCCGGCCGGCACCTATGTCTTCAAGATCCTTAATTCACAATCCGACCGCCACATTGTCCAGATTTTCAATCAAGACGAAACCCAGGTACTTACGACAATCCTCGCAATTCCGAACTATCGTTTGCACGCAACTGATAAGACGGTAATCACGTTTCGCGAACGGCCGGCCGGAGAGCCGGAAGCCCTGCGTGCTTGGTTTTACCCTGGACGTGAATGGGGCGAGGAATTTGTCTACGCAAAGTCGAGAGCCATCGAGCTGGCCAAGGAAACCAATGAGCCCGTGCTCGCAACCCCTATCGAGCTGGAGGCGGCTCCCATCGAGGCCTTGAACGCGGCGCCGGTCGAGGCCGTTGCCCCTACGGGAGATCCAGTCGAACTAGCTCAGGTTGTTGAACCACCCCCAGCGGCTGCCGCAACACAGCCTGCGGCTGATCCCTTGCCGCAAACAGCCAGCTCGCTGCCCATGATTGCACTGATTGGGCTGATAATGATCGGCGCCGGTCTTGCCCTCTCGGCTTTTTCGAAGCGAGCCGTTTGAGTTGAGCCAATGAAGAAACAATAAAGCAGATCGTGGAAGACGGACCCCGTGAGTTGACTCGATGCCGGACGGTGAAGCAGGTGGTACGCGAGTACCGCCTCTTCGTCGCCGGTCCGGAATGTTTAGACCGCACGTGGAAGGACCAATGGATGACAGAGATGCCTTCATCCGCGGGATGTGGGCAGAGCCAGGTGCAATTGCACGCCTTAGAACGTTTCAGCACCGAAACGCGCACAAGTAAGGTTGCCTCCACACTCCGGTATCTGGTTAGTCTGGTCGTCTTGATCGCGGTAACGAACTTTGCTTGGGCGCAAGAAACCTCTCCGTCGCAGAGTCTCCCGGCCAAGCCCTTCACCATGAAAGTAAATGTGGACATGGTGGTCTTGCGCGCAACTGTCCAGGACCGCAAGAACACTCTGGTTTCTGGACTCTTCAAAGACGATTTCCAGGTTTACGAGGATGCAGTACTTCAAAAGATCAAGTATTTTACCCACGAGGATATCCCAGTCACGGTCGGTCTGGTCATCGATAACAGTGGAAGCATGAAGCCGAAGCTCCATGACGTGGTTTCCGCTGCATTGGTATTTGCCCGTTCCAGCAACCCGCAGGACCAGATGTTCGTGGTCAATTTCAACGAAAGAGTTTCGTTTGGCCTTCCGGATAACACGCCGTTCACAGACCAAGTGGCTTCGCTGGAAGTTGCCCTTTCAACCGTCAAAGCTAATGGGGAGACCGCACTGTACGATGCAGTTGCTGTCGCGCTCGAGCACCTCGAGAAGGGTAGCCGCGACAAGAAAGTGCTGATCGTAATCAGCGACGGAGGCGACAACGCCAGCCGGCATAAGTTGGCCGAGATCATGGCCCTTGCAGGAAAGCCTGACGTCATCATCTACACCATCGGTATCTTTGATGAGCAGGACGCCGATCGAAACCCAGGCGTGCTCAAGCGGCTTGCCAAGGACACGGGCGGCGAGGCTTTCTTGCCTGCATCATTAAAGGATGTTGCGCCCGTCTGCGAACGGATCGCTCACGATATTCGGAGCCAATACACCATTTCCTACGTCCCTACGAATAGAAATCGGGACGGAAGCTATCGGGTTATACAGGTGAAGGCTAACGCGTCGGGCCGCGGACGTTTACTAGTCCGCACCCGAACCGGTTACTTCGCACCGGCACAATCTCAGCCATCGCCGGCAGCGAAGGTCGATCAACCATGAAGTTCACAACTAAGAAGGAAATGTTCCCCACGCGAGTCCAAAGGTTGTCGCGCTGGAGTCAACGTCTCCTTTTCATGACTGGCATCTTCGCGCTGGGTTACGTCGGCTTCACTCTGGTCGACGCCAGACTCTACCAGGTATCTGCGAAACGGTCGTTGGAAAATCAGATCCAGGTGGAAAAAGAGCACACACAAACCCAGCCCAAACCAGCGGTCAAGAAGGGTGACGTTCTAGGCCGTATGGATATCCCGAGGTTGGGAATTTCCGTCGCAGTTCTACAAGGGACCAATTCGCGAATATTGCGGCTGGGTGCGGGACATATCGAGGGCACTCCGCTTCCAGGGGAGACAGGGAACAGTGGGATCGCCGGGCACCGCGACACTTTCTTCCGTCAGCTGAAAGACATCCGCAAGGATGATGAGATTCAGCTTCAAACGGCAACTGGGCTATTTCGCTACGACGTAGAGTGGGCGAAGGTGGTCGAGCCCGACGACACCACAGTTCTGGAGCCTTCGACAACAGAAAATACGCTCACGCTGGTGACTTGCTACCCATTTTATTTTGTTGGGCCGTCGCCGAAGCGGTTCGTCGTGCGAGCGCACAAGTATTAGTTTGGATTCAAACGACACGGCGGAACAGCGTTATGACGGCAGCATATGGCTCACCGGGAAATGTGCGCAAGGGGTCTTTTCTGAGTCAGCTTTTGAACCCACGATTTCAACCCACGATTCGCATGTCTCTCACGTCTTCTCAAGGACTTCGGCGGCCACCTGGAGTCACTTAAGTTGTTGAGACTACTGCATAACGTAGCACTGAAAAGGCTGGCGTCGGCGGTTCAACTCCGTCCCTGGCCACCACATTTCAAAGCACTTATT
>Ga0210391_10003587_pt1 | contig 13105 bp, 10 predicted proteins | sample IncBWC12OmetaG_FD_160573 | JGI IMG/M metagenome (GOLD analysis project Ga0210391, IMG submission 160573) | Forest soil microbial communities from Barre Woods Harvard Forest LTER site, Petersham, Massachusetts, United States - Inc-BW-C-12-O ... | reverse complement strand
AAGTATATGAGGCAACCGAGTGCAGTGAAGAAGATCCACACGGCCTGCGAGCGAGCGGTCGAACACTACGCGCCGAAGATCTATCAGGGGCGGGTTATGCTGTTCCGGTCCAACCTGCAACCCCGCACGCCAGTTCGGGATCCGTATGAAGGCTGGAACGCATACGCCGGTCACGGATTAGAGGTTCGCACGATCGCCAGCAACCATGACAATATTCTCTTGGAGCCGCAAGTTCGAATCGTTGCCGAACAATTGAAGACTTGCCTTGCCACCCTGCAAGCAGCCGAACCAGTAGTAGCGTAAAGTCGGTTTCGATGGCTCAGGTATGCCACCGGTCCCCTCCTGGTTGGACACCTAGCGAGATGGGGGGATCGAGATTTCAAGAATTGCTACAAAGGGAGACTTAAGAACTGTGCTTGGCAAAGGACGAGAACCGAGAGGTCAAGGGCTGATAGATGCGTGCCGATCGATGATTCCACGTGCAATGAAAGGTGGGGTTGCGATTCTGGACCAGGGTCTAACGACTGGCTCTGGTTTTTTGATTGGCATCCTCCTTGCACGCTGGCTAACGCGCGAGCAGTATGGATCCTTTGCGGTTAACCTTTCGGTTATCGTCTTCCTGACAATGCTTTACCAGTCCTTTCTGCTCGAACCAATGTCGGTGTACGGGGGGTCAACTTACCACGACCATTTGCGAAGCTATCTACGTGTTTTACTGTGGCTTCAACTAGGCATTGGAATCGTTCTATCGCTACTCCTGGGCATGTCGGCCGAGGTGATGCGTTTGGCTGGACATTCAGGCGGCCTGCCGGGCGCTCTCGCCGGCGCGGCCCTGGCCACGCCCTGCATTCTGCTGGTCACGCTCGCTAAGCGAGCTTTCTACCTGCGGTTGTCACCGATATATGCCATTGCCGGTGCTCTGTTGTATGCCGCAGTCGTCCTGGGAGGCTTATTTCTTGCACATGCTTTCGGTTTGGCCTCGCCCTTCGTTGCTTTCCTCCTGATGGGTATCGGATCAGCCTTAACAAGCGCTTTTCTGCTATTCAGTTTAAGAACCCGGCTTGAAGGAACGACAATCGCCCTTCATTCATGGGATATTTTGAAAAAACATTGGAGCTACGGTCGGTGGGCCTTGGCGGGTGCTGCGGCGATGTGGCTTCCGTACAACATCTACTACTTCTTCGGTGTAGCACAAGCTGGAGAGCTCAAGGCATTGATGAACTTTTACGCTCCCGTACTGCAAAGCTGCGGCGCACTTTCTCTGCTCTTACTTCCCTATGCGGCACGCGCTCATCAACAGGGTGAAGCGGGAGGCCGCCTGGCGTGGAAAATCAGCCTGCTTTGCGTGAGCGGATCAGTCGTGTATTGGGCTGTGGTAATGGTATTCAGGGAGCACGCCTTCCGCTTCCTTTACTCTGGCAGATACATGGAGGTAACAGACCTGGTGGGCGTCGTGGCACTGGGATCTATTTGTTGGAGCGCCTTCTTCGGCCCGGCGATCGTATTGCGAGCTATGGAATCTCCGGCATCGGTTTTTGCCGCCGCATGCGCCTCGAGTCTCTTCTGCCTTGCCGTTGGGATTCCCATAACACGGGCCTTCGGGCTGAGGGGCGCCGTGTGGTCTATGACTGTATCGGAAGGAATTGGATTGATAACGGCGGTCATCCTCTTACAACGTGCCGTGGCGCGAGACTATCCCCATGCCTCGGTGCCTTCTCCATCTACGCCACTTCCGGTCGCGTTGCCACTTCAGCCAACGGAGTAGTCGCAACCTCCGGGAACGTTCCAAGCAAGATAAAGAATGAACATGATCGAGGCCGTCAGAAATACCGGAGCCAACTACCGACTAAACGGTCGTCGGACGGAAAGTCGCGTCACCGCTGTTATCTGCTTTTTGGCATTTCTCTTACTGGGCGGCCTCGCAGTCCTTCGCCCGTTCTTGGTGCTCGGTTTCTTTGCGCTCGTTGCCGCGGTGGGGCTTTGCTTGTTTGCGATCGTCTTGGCGCGCCGGGCTGGCCTGGAACTCTGGCAGGTGCTCCTACTGACTGCGCTGACGGGTTACGCGGTGTTGAATTACGGTTTTGAGAATCTGGCCATTCACCTCGGAGGCTTTCCTCTTATCATCAGCTATGGTCTGATGTACGCTTCAATGGCTTTCGCGGTTTTTTCCTGCCGGCATACGATCTCAAGAACCCTCAAGGAACCCGCGATGACCTGTATCTTCGCATTCCTTTTCTTGACGGTTCTTCATTTGGTCGTTGATATTCCTCGCTACGGGCTATGGGCCGTGCGAGATGCATCGATGTTCCTCGATGGCATCTTTCTATTGTTGGGACTACTCTGGTCGATGAAACATAGCAGCGTGATACTTTTGTTGAAGTGGCTGATGGTTGTATTCCTGTTGAACTTGGGTTACAGCTTTTTGATGCCCTGGGAGGACGCGCTCAGCTCCTGGTCGCCCAAGTCCGGCGTCTTTGTCATGACACCGATTGTGGGCAATTACCGTGGCAACCAAGTATTCTTACTACTCGGAGCTCTCTTCTTTATTCTTCTTGCCCGGTATGTGGTCCGGTGGCCGCGTTGGATTCTGCTGCTTCTTGCTGCGGCGCAATTGTTCGGACTCGCCATCCTGCAGGCAAGGGCGGAGTATGTGGGAATCCTGGTTAGTTTAATCGTGTTTCTGTTTCTAGGCGAAATTGGAAAGTTCTCCAAACTCCTTTCCTTACTCGCCCCACCGCTGATTGTAATTCTGATACTGACAACAGTCGGTATTGAGATAAGCGGGCGCATCGGGCCGGTGAATCTAGCCTTTTTCAAAGAACATATTCTAAGCATCGGCGGCGTGGAGGGAACGCCGGGAAGCAGCGTCGAAGGTCGTGCCGGCTGGATAGACCAAGCGATGCAGCATTTCTGGCCGAACCCGGTGTTCGGCGAAGGCTTCGGTCTGCCCTTGATTGACTTCCGGGACGCCAGGTCGGGCAATATGGTGCGCCAGCCCCACAACTCGAGTGTAAGCGTATTGGCGAGGTTGGGAGTAGTTGGATTCGCCGTCTGGGTGATCTTCAATTTGCGTGTCTTAATCCAATTTATCCGCGGTTTTCGGCAGCGAAGTAGCTGGAACTCGCTGTTATCGAACCTCCTTCTCTGGCTCTTTTTGGTGTACCTGATCGAGATGATCAACATAAGCACAGAGGCCGGGCTCGAATTCCCTTCATCAGATATTCCATTCCTTTTCTTTGTAGGTCTGGCTCTAGGGCTGGTGAGCTCGCAGGTCCAGCAGAGGAACAGACTCGAGCTCCGAACACCCTTATCCCATGTGGGCAACCGGGTGTAGCACTGTTGACAGAAGGCTCGAGGTTCGATGTCATCACAAGTGAACCGACACAGGATCCGCCTGGGTAATCCTTCCCATTCCAAATTCAAATTCAAATTCAGGACTCGCGACTTGAGCGTAAGAGTCTTGTTACATTGGGGTCAGCCTGACTCCGATGCAGCACTTCTGAGGAGATTTCGAACGTGAAGATACTGCTTGTCCATAATCAGTACCAGTGGCCGGGGGGCGAGGACGTGGTGTTCGAGCAGGAACGCCAACTGCTGAGCCGTGCGGGTCATCAGGTGCTCGTTTATCAACGAAGCAACGTAGAACTCGAAGGGCATTCCCCCGGCCAGCAACTAGCGATGGCGAAGAACATCATTTGGGCCGCCGATACCAAGCGGGAACTGACGAAGCTGCTTGCTCTCGAGAAGCCTCAGATCGTCCATATCCACAATACCTTTGTCATGGTGTCACCTTCAATTTATTCGACCTGTCAGGAGGCGAACATCCCGGTAGTGCAGACGTTACACAATTACCGGCTCCTTTGCCCGAAGGCGACCCTCTTTCGGGATGGCCACGTCTGTGAAGAGTGCATCCAACACAATCTGTTGCGAAGTGTGCGCCATAGCTGCTATCGCGAGTCCATGTCGGCCACGGCCTCCGTCGCCCTGATGTTGGCGGTGCATCGCCAACGCCACACCTGGGACCGCAAAATAAATGCCTATATAGCGCTCACTGAGTTTGCGCGTGAGAAATTCGTCGCCGGAGGGTTGCCGGCCGATAGGATCTTTGTCAAGCCGAACTTCGTTTATCCGGACCCCGGACCGCGCGTGGGCACGCAGGACTACGCCGTGTTCGCCGGGCGATTCTCTCCCGAGAAATCAGTAAGTTTGCTGCTCACCGCTTGGCAGCGTCTGGGGAACCGCATACCACTTCTGATCCTCGGCGATGGTCCTGAGCGCGAACGACTCCACGCGCAGGCGGCCGCGAGTGGCCTATCCAGCGTTTCCTTTCGGGGACAGCTAGGGCGCCAAGAGGCGTGGGCAACGATCGCTAAGGCTCGTTGCCTCATCTTGCCGGCTGAGTGTTATGAGACTTTCAACCTGACGATCGCCGAGGCCTTTGCCTGTGGCACCCCTGTCATCTGTTCGAGATTGGGCGCCATGCAGGAGATCGTTGAGGACGGCCGCACGGGCCTTCACTTCACGCCCGGAGATGCTGATGACCTGGCCGCCAAGGTGGAGTGGGCCTGGACCCATCCCGACCAAATGAAGGACATGGAGCGAGAGGCGCGTCTGGAGTACGAGGCGAAGTACACGGCTGAAAGGAACTACCAAATGCTGTCAGAAATCTACGAGCAGACCCTTCACGCTGGAGCGCGGGTCTCGGCCAGACCGCCAAAAGCTGCACCGCGGTGGCAGGTCCATTTGAGCCGCGCTCGCGATCTCATCGGAAAGGGATGGGCACATTCTCTGGCAGCTCTTGAGCGGCCCGCGCAAGTGCTCCATTTCCCGGCGCTTCTTCTGAAGCGCGTGCATGGCGGGGAGTTCCTGAAGCTGAATAAGCCGTGGCTAAAAAGGGCAGAAATCAAGACGGTAATCGATGTGGGTGCTCACACGGGCGAGTTTTCCTCTGCTGTCCGGGCGGTGCTTCCGAACGCGCGGATCTATGCTTTCGAGCCTCAAGCTGATTGTTGCCGCAAATTAATTAGAAGATTTGGGGAAGACGCGCTGTATCAGGCGTTTCCGGTTGCTCTCGGCGATGAACGTGGACCGGTAGATTTTTGGCGCAGCAGCTTTTCCAAGTCGTCCTCGGTGTTGCCCATGTCCGTCTTGCACCAGGAGGCCTTTCCCTGGACCGCTGACAACCATTCCACGAAGGTCCGTTTGCAGACGTTGGATGACTATGCGGATGAGATGGAGTTATCCGAGAAGACCCTGCTTAAGATCGACGTGCAGGGGTACGAAGATCGAGTTCTGCGCGGCGCCACGCGGACGTTAGAGCGGGTGCACTACGTGATCGTCGAAGTCTCTGTCGGCCCACTCTACGACGGGCAAGCTCAATTTCATACGATTTATGAATTTCTGGTTCAGTCCGGCTTCTCCTATATGGGAAACATGGAACAACTGAGTTCACCTATGGATGGGTCCATTTTGCAGGTTGATTCGCTGTTCGGGAGAACTAAATCCTAGAATTGAGAGGTAACCTTTGAGGTCGCCTCCGTTTACAACCGATCCCTGAACCGCGGTGGAGAGGACGACGTCTTCACTTATTCAAAGCTTCCCTAACATAATGCGAATCGTATCTGTCTACAATCGTTACCTAAACCGGGGCGGGGAAGACGAAGTATTTGAATCCGAGGCGAAGCTTCTCACTCAGCGCGGCTGTGATGTGCATCTCGTCACTGAGCAGACACAGGTTCCCAAGAACATTTCCCATCAGATTAAGATGGCAATTGATTGCGTGTGGTCATCCAGCTGGTACGAGAACTTTCGGGCGTTATTAGAACGAATCCGACCGGATATTGTGCATGTTCACAATGTGTTTCCGGTTATCTCGCCGGCTGTGTACTACGCGTGCCAGCGAGTTGGTGTGCCGGTCGTACAGACCTTGCACAATTACCGCCTTCTTTGTCCTGCGTCCACGTTTTACCGTAATGACAAGGTTTGCGAAGAGTGCGTTAACCATAGCCTTTGGCGAGGAGTAAAACATGGTTGTTTCCAGGACTCACGCGTCAAAACGGCTGTTATCGCAGCGATGCTACAAGTACACCGCAACAAGAACACATGGCAACAGAAGATCGATCGGTACATCGCGTTGAGTGAGTTTGCGCGGAGTAAGTTCGTTGACTCGGGCCTGCCAGTGGAAAAAATTCGTGTGAAGCCGAACTTCATAGATCTCGATCCTGGGCAACCATCTTCTCAGAGGCGTGAATACGCCATCTTTGTTGGTCGGCTTGTTAATTGGAAGGGAACAGCAACTCTAATTTCTGCATGGAAATCCTTGTGCGGATCGATTCCGTTGATGATTGTCGGCGACGGACCCGATCGACCACAGATCGAAACTTCAATAGCTCAAGGGATCTTGCCAGGTGTTGTTTGCAAGGGACGATTGACGCGCAACGAAACTATCGCAGCGATAAGAGCAGCTCGATTTTTGGTTTTCCCCAGCCAATGGTACGAAGGTTTTCCCATGACCATAGCCGAAGCGTTTGCTTGTTCTGTGCCAGTGATCTGCTCTGGACTGGGTTCCATGCAGGAAATCGTCAGCGATGGCCGGACCGGACTCCACTTCCGAGCAGGTGATTCTGAAGATCTCGCATCCAAGGTTCGGTGGGCATGGGAGCATTCCGAAGAGATGGAAATCATGGGCCAACAGGCGCGCGCTGAGTTCGAAGCGAAATATACTGCCAGCCGCAATTATGAAATGCTCATTGACATATACCAGGAGGCCATCGCTGCTCATGCCTAGCTTAGCCACTCCGGTTTCAGAGTCGCCGCTTCCCAGCTTTCGAGTATTGGGGACCCGCGTTCACGCGGTTCAGATTCCTGATGCGATTGCTTGGATCGAGCGTCAGATTCAGGCCGGAGAGGCCACACGTTACGTCACTGTGACCGGCATGCATGGCGTGACCGAGTCACAGAGCGACCCGCACCTTCGCACCATCCTGAATGCCGCCGACCTAACGGTGCCGGATGGCATGCCTCTGGTGTGGCTCGGTCGCTGGCACGGACATGCGTTGGCACGTCGTGTTTACGGACCGGAGTTGATGGAGACGTTTTGCCGAGAGACCGGTGAAGAGTACAGGCACTTCTTCTACGGCGGCGCTCCTGGTGTCGCCGACCAACTCGCAAAGACTTTGCACCAGCGGTATGGAATACGCATCGCGGGAGTTTATTCTCCGCCCTTTCGGCCCCTGACCGTGGAAGAGGATGAAGAGGTGGTGGCGAGGATCGAGGCGGCAACTCCGGACGTCCTCTGGGTTGGGCTGAGCACGCCGAAGCAAGAACATTGGATGTACGAACATCGCGAGCGACTTGCCGTACCGGTGATGGTAGGAGTGGGTGCAGCGTTCGATTTCGCGACTGGAAGGGTAAGGCAAGCTCCTTCGTGGATGCGCGAGCATGGCCTCGAGTGGCTCTTCCGGCTGATCCAGGAACCACGCAGGCTCTGGCGACGGTATCTGATCTATGGGTCGAGATTCGCGTGGAGTGTGTCTTTGGAACTTCTTAATGTCAAAAGATTCGAGTAATTGACTCCAGTTCAATTAGCGCTGCATTGTTTTGATTCCTAGGGAGGGTTCGTTATTTTTCCATGATTCAACCAAAACTTAGTGAAGAATCGACGTCCGCACCAGTGATCCCGCCGCCAGGGCGCGGACCGCTGTTTGTGATCGGCCTTTGGCGCTCTGGGACTTCCTTGCTATACGCATTGCTGAATAAGCATCCGCAGATCGGACTGTTGTTTGAAGGAGATCTGTTTCTTCTGAAGCCTATGTTCTGGCTCCCTGGAACAGGATCAAGTCGCCTCGCGAGATGGGAACTTCGGAACGGAGCTCCCACGCGGAACGGCATTGACGTACGCCGAATTACGCCTGATGCTTCTCGCCTCAAAACCACCATGCTGGCGGCTTATGAGGATTACGCACGCCAGAAGGGTGCTACTGTCTGCGGCGAGAAGTCGCCACTCTACCATCATTCGCTAATCGGGCTGGCAAGGGATTTTCCAGACGCTCGGTTCATGATTATCTGGCGCGACCCAAGGGCAATACTTCGCAGCGTCGTCCGCGCATCCGATGCGCCCGGCGGCTTCTTTAGCCAGAAAGGCATGGTTTATCGTACTTTAATAGGCTATAGGGAGATGAAGCTGCAATGTGATCGGCTGGTTGGCCTCGGTACCGCGATTCACCAGATTCAGTACGAGACATTGGTCAGCGACCCTGTCGGTACTATGACAGCGGCCTGCGAATTTCTAGGTATTCCGTTCGTTGCCTCTGCAGCCTCTCTCGAGGGTGCGAATCGGTCAGCGATTGGCGACGACTCCTGGAATTCCCTTGTAAAAACCGAGCGCATTGTCTCGTCACTTCATCGTCCCGAAGTTCTTCCTACGGGCCTGAGCGAGAAGGTCGAACGATACGTATCCTTGTGGCGGGAAGAGAGCGGTGGAAGTTGGCCCCTGTTGGCGACGCCGCAAACGAGTAACCACCGCAAGCCGAGCTTGTGGGAGAGGGTGATTGACCGATGTGGCTATGCTTTTTTTCGCATGCTCGATTCAATCAAGCTTGTCATTTATTGCAGCTTACCTCTAGGTTTTCTGAGGGCTCGCTACGCATTGCGGGACCGGCGTCGAGCATCCGCGGCGAAGCTTAGGAACCAGTCTGAAGCAAGAGGATAAACTGGAGTGGCCTGCGAACGAGTACGCGGCGGTGGGAGAACTCTAGTGCGAAGACATACACAATTCCTCTTGCTGCGGGAAGCATGATCGCTCCTTGACGGGGAGTTCCGTATCGGCGAGATGCGCCGACAAAACATTCAACACACCTAGAATCGGCATCACCTCCTCAGTGTAGAAACCCGACAGACCTCTATTCCCGCATCTGTTTTATAGACATCGGTGCTGGCAAGGGCTTTATGCTTTTGCCTGGATCTGAGTACCCGTTTAAAGAAATTTGTTCCAACCCGAAAGGAGTGTTCAATGAAAAGTCGTGTCCAGAGGATTCTGACCTTGGCAGTAACGGCAATCGTAGTGCTCTATCCGGCACAAAAGGCACTCTCGCAAACGATGTACGGATCGTGCACCAGTACAATCTCTGGAACTTTCAACAGCACCCCGATCCCTGCGAAAAGCTACATCTATTTCGTCGCCTCCCTTACGTCGGGTGGAAACCTGACGACGCCGGGTACGATTAACGTTAATAGCTGGACGATAACGTTCAGCGCGAACGGCGCGAACTATAGCTGCTGGAACCATCCTCCCGTCAGCTCAACCACCTGGTACCCTAATGCGTCCTATGCCCGGCTGACATATTTTCCCTATTCCGTGAACCCTGGCGGTACCAACTGCGGCTACCCAGACAACCATTGGAACGAAACTCTGCCTGTATCAGCAACAGGCCACACCTTCCTTGCTCCATGCATGTTCGAGGTGCCGGCGGGTGGCCTGCCAGGCGGCATTAATCCTGTCACCTGGTCGATGACGTTCGTGTCTTCGTCTAGTCAACCGATCTCTTGGCAGTGGGCAGCAGCGGTGTACTCCCAACTCCCTTTCGACGGAGCTGCAGGAGGCGGCGAGGGTGGGCATGAGTACGGGCTGCTGCAGGTTAAACCGACGGACGACGGCAACGTCCCGAGTCAGTTTTGCCTAGGCGGCGACGACGTCCCGTTCTGCTCGGCCCCATATACCAATTCGGACAGCGCCGGAACTCCTGAAGGCGCCAACAGCACCAACGTACCATGGAAGAACTTTGTTATCGCCGGCGCCACAGGCAATGGCGGTTCGAACTGGATAGGGTCGTGGAGCAGCGTCGGGTCTTGCACGCCCATGCCGCCCCCGTAGTCCCCGAGTGTAAAGGTTCCCTGGCTCTCGCTGATATTCGTTGGGTGCGGAAGAACTGTGAGCGCGAAAGTGCGCGCATGTTGAATGTATTTCCGCCCATGCAGCGGAGTTTCAACTTCCAGGAGAACCGCCCGTCATCTACCCTTACAATCCGTTTCAAAGTAGAGTGATCGATCGAATTGATCGAGGATATCGAAACGTCGTTACAACAGCAACCAGGGGACCTCTGGATCATCCATGTTAATGTGTAGACTCCGTTGTGTATTCCTCATAGTTCTAGCTGCCAGTGCAAGCCCAGCACTATCGCAGTCAGTGACGACGTATCACTACGATGCTTATCGAACGGGATGGGATTCGAATGAGACCATTCTGACTCCGGCTGTTGCGAGCAGTTCTTACTTTGGGTATCTGCAGTCGATCACTTTGGATGATCAGGTGGACAGCCAGCCGCTTTACATGCCTGGAGTGAATATTACTGCTGGCCTGTATCAAGGAACGCACGACGTGGTTTATGTGGCAACGGAAAACAATACCGTCTACGCCATCGATGCAGAAAGCGGAACGGTGTTGTTAAGTCCCAATTTTGGCCTACCCATTCCAAAACCTCTTGGTTGCACTAACAATGGCCCGAATGTAGGGATCAATTCGACACCAGTCATTGATCCGACCTCGAACACCCTGTATGTAATGGTGTACACGCAGCAAAGCGGAAGTCCGACTTATTATCTGCACGCTCTCGATCTAGGCAGCCTGACCGACAAGGTTTCGCCCCAACTGGTGACGGGTTCGCGGATGCTGACCGATGGCACGATGTTCAACTTCAACGCGACCTATCAGCGGCAACGCCCGGCGCTGCTGTTGGCGAACGGGAACATCTATGCAGGGTTCGGCAGTTTCTGCGACTACTCTCCCAATCTCTCGCGAGGATGGCTCCTGGGATGGCAGGCCGGAACTCTGACGCCGATTGGAGCAGACCCGGTTTTTGACATCCAAGTAACGGCTCCAAATAATTTCTTTCTGTCTTCGATCTGGATGTCAGGATTCGGGCCCTCCGCCGATGATTCGGGGAATATCCTGGTTACCACAGGGAATTCTGATCCGTCGGGTACGACGTACGATGGCGTAACCAACCTCCAGGAGAGTGTTATTAAGGTCTCGTCGGATTTGACTACGGTGCTGGACCTGTTCACTCCGTCAAACTGGGCAATTCTGGATCAACTGGATGAAGACTTGGGGTCGGGAGGAGTCATGGTTCTTCCTGACCAGCCAGGCTCGATTCCACATCTGGCCGTCGCCGCCGGAAAGCCCGGAACGATGTACTTGATGAATGAAGATGCTCTGGGCGGATACTCCAGCGAGAGTAACAACGTACTCGGGTCCTACGCGATCTCGCACTGCTGGTGCGGTCCGGCGTATTTTGTCGACCCCAAGGATTCCCTCGCACGGGTAGTGAGCAGCGGCGGCAGCACGGTGATGATCTGGAAACTGCAATTAGCGCCGACGCCATCGCTAACCCTGGTGGCAAGCTCGATTTCGCTTCCCACCAGCAGCGCGCAGGACGTGGGTTTTTTCACCAGCGTTTCCTCCAATGGCACGAGCAATCCGATAGTCTGGGCAATCTCGCGGCCGACCACCAGCGATCTTAACGTTTACCTGTATGCCTTCGATCCGGACTCGGGTGGAAAGATGACCACACTTTTCAAGGGAGCGGCTGGGACCTGGCCGAATATAGGGGGAAACGCGAATCTGGTTCCAATCGTGGCAAACGGCCGAGTATTCGTTGCGAGTTACAGTCAACTGCGGATTTTCGGCGTGACGGGAACTCTGACGACCACCACCCTTACATCGAGCCAGAACCCGTCACTCTATGGCCAGTCGCTGACGCTCACTGCGAATGTGCAGCCGGGAGCCACACCGCAAGGAGGTCCGGCTCCAAAAGGACCTCCAACTGGAACGGCTACGTTTAAAGACGGCGCCACAATACTGGGCACAGCGAACCTGGACAACAGCGGCAACGCCAGCTTGACAATCTCCACGCTGGCCACGGGAACGCACTCGCTGACGGCCGTTTACAACGGGGACAGCAACTACGTCCTGAGCACGCCAGCGAGTTTGCTGCAGACAGTGAATCCAGCCAGCACGAGCACGAGCCTGGCGGCGTCGCCGAATGCGTCGGAGTTCAATCAACCATTGGTTCTCACTGCGACGGTGAGCTCGCCGGCCGGCGGCACTCCAACCGGTTCAGTCGTCTTCCAGGACGGCAGTAACACGATCGGTAACGTGGCATTGAAATCGGGGACGGCCACTTTGACCATTTCCGGTCTTGGGGTCAGGACACACTCGATCACGGCGGTGTACGCGGGAAACACGACGTTTATAGGGAGCAGCTCGACGGCCATCAGTGTGACGGTGAGCCTGGCCTCAACCACAACGACGCTGGCGTCGACGCCCAATCCCTCGAGCGGCGGGCAGGCGGTGACGTTCACGGCGACGGTGACGCCCGCATACGGCGGCAGCCCGACCGCGCCGGTGACTTTCATCGATGGCAGCACGACGTTGGGAAGTGTGGGGGTTAACGCGACGACGCATCAGGCCACGCTGGTGGTCTCGACGCTGGGAGCGGGCACGCACAACGTGGTGGCCAACTTTGTAGGAGGGCTGAACTCCGCGCCTAGCAGCTCGGCAGCGGTCACCCAAACGGTGAATCCAGTCAGCACGACGACGAGCCTGAGTGCGTCGCCGAATGCATCGGAGTTCAATCAACCCGTGGTTCTTACTGCGACGGTGAGCGCGCCGGCGGGCGGCACTCCAACCGGTTCAGTCGTCTTCCAGGATGGCAGTAACACGATCGGTAACGTGGCATTGAAATCGGGGACGGCCGCACTGACGGTTTCCGGTCTTGGGGTACGGACGCACTCGATCACGGCGGTGTACGCGGGAAACACGACGTTTATAGGGAGCAGCTCGACGGCCATCAGTGTGACGGTGAGCCTGGCCTCAACCACAACGACGCTGGCGTCGACGCCCAATCCCTCGAGCGGCGGGCAGGCGGTGACGTTCACGGCGACGGTGACGCCCGCATACGGCGGCAGCCCGACCGCGCCGGTGACCTTCATCGATGGCAGCACGACGTTGGGAAGTGTGGGGGTGAACGCGACCACACATCAGGCCACGCTGGTGGTCTCCACGCTGGGAGCGGGCACGCACAACGTGGTGGCCAACTTTGTGGGAGGG
>Ga0210391_10003586_pt1 | contig 13106 bp, 14 predicted proteins | sample IncBWC12OmetaG_FD_160573 | JGI IMG/M metagenome (GOLD analysis project Ga0210391, IMG submission 160573) | Forest soil microbial communities from Barre Woods Harvard Forest LTER site, Petersham, Massachusetts, United States - Inc-BW-C-12-O ... | reverse complement strand
GGTTGGTGGGGCGACGTGCAGCCCGGCGTGGGCAATCCGGTCGCGGCGCGCGAAACCTACACTCTCAAGGACATGGATGAGGCGGCACTCAAGGTTTTGCGGACGCGCCGCGATATTGCCTGCGTGCTGGTGAACCCGTTGCAGGCCCTGCATCCCAATACCGGCGCGCCCGGTGATTCGACCCTGCTCGACAGTGCGCGCAAAGCGCATTTCGACCGGGGCGCCTATACCGAGTGGCTCAAGGCGCTGCGCGCCGTCTGTACCGAACGGGGCATCGCGTTGATCTTCGACGAGGTGTTCGTGGGATTTCGCCTCGCCGCGGGCGGTGCCCAGGAATATTTCGGCGTCCGCGCCGACATGGTGACCTACGGCAAAACCGTCGCGGGAGGACTGCCCGTCGGCGTGTTGTGCGGCAAACACCAACTCATGCGCCGTTTTCGCGACGATCGTCCGGCCGACATCTGCTTTGCCCGCGGCACGTTCAACTCCCATCCCTATGTCATGGGGGCGATGCACGAGTTCCTGAACCGACTGGAGAGCGAACCGGTTCGCACGCTCTATCGCGGGCTCGACGAGTTGTGGAACGGCCGGGCGCAACGGCTGAATGAGCGGCTCGAGGCTGCCGCTCTGCCGGTGCGCGTCGCGAATCTGTCCACGATCTGGACCCTCTACTACCCGCAACCGTCGGGCTATAACTGGATGCTTCAATATTATTTGCGCGCCGCAGGGCTGGCATTGAGCTGGGTGGGCACAGGTCGCTTGATATTCAGCCTGAACTACGGCGAAGCCGACTTCACCGCCGTCGCCGACAGGATCGTGTCGGCGGCGGAGGAAATGCGGCGCGACGGCTGGTGGTGGACCGACCCGCAACTGACCAACAAAGCCATCAAACGCCGCGTGCTCAAGGAAATGCTTCAGGCCCGATGGGCTTCGGGTTCAACTTCGCCCATCGGATCGATCAATTCGCCGCGCATCAAATAAAGCGGCGCCTTGGCATAGATAATCGCGTCGTTGAAAGGATCGGTCAGAATCTTGGTGGCCCATACCAGGCCGGTCTGCACGCCTTTGATGAAAAATAGCTGAATCATTCGAAATAGCAGCGCGCCCGCGCCGACAAAGAGCCAGATCTCGCCGACGTGCCGCACGAATCCCATGCCGCTGGTATGCGCCGTGAATAGACCGAAGAAGGTCGGATCGAACCATAAGACCAGCGGTACGAGAGCCCAAACGGCGTGCAATATCACCTTGCGGCGCAGGTTGTAGCCGACCTTGATTTCTTCTTTGTGCTCGTGGCTCGCGCGATTGATCGCGTCGTAGCCCTTGGGCTCGAAAAAGAAATGGCCGGATTGGCGGCTGACCATGGATACCAGCCAACCGATCAACGCGGACTTCACCGGATCGAAGAACATGGTGACATAAGCAATGATGAAGCTGATGGCACTCAAGAGGTGCAGGGACTGATTGATGCGGCTGTGGTGGTAGTAGCGATGATCGTCCCAGCGCTGAGTTTTGAGTTCCGCCAAAAAACTTTGCATGTTGGATTCCTTGGGATTGCTTCAACGAATCGGTCCATGAAGCAAATATAAGATTTTCGTTACACGGCTATGACATAGCCGCGTTTTCGGTGAGATTACGTCAAAATAGTGATCCAAGTCGTCATCGTATCGTCATCGTGGCCTGCCATTGTTGCGGCTCATGAGAATCATGATCGTCACCGATGCCTGGTTTCCGCAAACCAACGGTGTGGTCAGCACGCTGGCGCAGACCGCGGCGTGGCTGGGTCGTTTTGGTCACGAGATCAGAATGCTCACCCCGAAGGATTTTCGCAGCGTCGCCTGCCCCACCTACCCGGAAATAAGGCTATCGCTGTTCCCTTACAAAAAGGTTGAAAAGGATATTCTCGCCTTCGCGCCCCAGGCGCTGCACATTGCCACCGAGGGACCGCTGGGATTGAGCGCGCGGCGTTTTTGCTTGCGGTGGGGCGTCCGCTTCACCACCTCATATCACACGCAATTTCCGCAGTATTTGCGGGCGCGCTTCCCCATTCCCGTGAAGGTTTCCTACGCCGCACTGCGTCGTTTTCACGGCTCCGCCGTGCGCTGCATGGTGAGCACGGCGTCGATGCGCAAGGAGCTGGCGGCGCAAGGGTTCAGCAATCTGGCGCATTGGCAACGCGGCGTGGACACCGAGAAATTCCGGCCGCGGCCCAAGGATCTATTCGATCTGCCGCGCCCGATTGCCGCCTATGTCGGGCGCGTCGCCATTGAAAAGAACATCGATGCCTTTCTGGGCATGCCCTGGACCGGCAGCAAAGTCGTGGTCGGGGACGGACCGGAGCGCGCACGGCTGCAGCAGCAATATCCCGACGCCACCTTTACCGGCTACAAATTCGGCGACGAGCTGGCCAGCCATCTCGCTGCTGCCGACATCATGGTCTTCCCGAGCCGCACCGACACTTTCGGACTCGTCAATCTGGAGGCGATGGCCTGCGGTGTGCCGGTGGCCGCGTATCCGGTCACCGGCCCGATCGATGTGATCGAAGACGGCGTAACCGGGGCGTTGGACCATGACTTAGGCAGAGCCGCCGTGCGGGCGCTCAAGGTCGATCCCAATGCCTGCCGGGCGCGCGCACTCAAGTCGGGGTGGGACATCTCGAGCCGGGAATTCGAAAACAACCTGGTTCCCTGCCGCGACCTGGCAGCCGGACAGTTCCGCGTCGCCTGGAGCGCGCCGGCGCAGTGAGTTTGACCGGTTGCTGTAGCGGTCGTGCATGAGCCGGTCAACATCACTACGCCGACCCGACCCGTGTGTTGGGCGACGCCTGTTTTTAAGGCCCGCGAGCGCACATGAGGCCACCTGATCGACGGTAGCCATTGGAACCTAGTCCCCCAGCACCGTGAGTTTGACCGTCGTGTCTGAAAGGACTACGGGGATGGGAGGCTTCACGGTCCTGCGTCTTCGGACCGTGAAGCCTCCCATCCCCGTAGTCTATGCGGGCCGGTCAATCTCACAGTGCCGAGACGTCTATCCGAAGTTGATCTTGGCTTCCAGATTGGTACGCGAATCGGCGCTCGCCAGCGCTTCTTCGAGTTCGATTCGGCCCTCGCGCACCAGGTTGTACAGGGCGCTGTCGAAGCTCAGCATGCCGCGCTCTGTGCCGGTACGAATGGCTTCCTTCACACCGATCACATCGCCCTGTTTGATGAGTTCCGAAATGTGGGGCGTGTTCACCATCACTTCGCAGGCGGCTACGCGCGTGCCGGTCTTCGCGAATACCAGACGCTGCGAGAGGATGGCGCGCAGGTACTGCGAGAGATCGAGGAAAATCTGATTGTGCTGATCGCGCGGGAACATGTTGATGATGCGGTCCAGGGTTTCGGCGCAATTGTTGGCGTGCAGGGTCGCGATGCAAAGATGCCCCGTACCGGCCAGCGCAATGGCCGCCTCCATGGTTTCGCGGTCGCGAATTTCGCCCACCAGAATCACGTCGGGCGCGGCGCGCACCGCGCTGCGCAGGGCGCGCGCAAAGCTCTTGGTATCCAATCCCACTTCGCGCTGATTGATGATGGATTTCTTATTGCTGTGCAAGAACTCGATCGGATCCTCGATGGTCAAGATGTGATCGGATGAGGTTTCGTTGCGGTAGTTGAGCATCGCCGCCAGCGTGGTGGACTTGCCGGCGCCGGCGGCGCCGACCATCAGAATTAGGCCGCGCTTCAGCATCACCAGGTCTTTGTAGATATCCGGCATGCCCAAGTCTTCCAGCTTCGGCATTTCCGCGGTGATGTAGCGCAACACCATGGCGGGGTAGCCGCGCTGATAGAACACATTGACGCGAAATCTACCTAAGCCGATTTCGGAGATCGCGAAGTCGATTTCGAGCTCTTCGTTGAAGTGCTCGATCTGCTCCTGGGTCATCAACCCTAAGGCGGCTTGACGCACCGTTTCGGGCGTCAAAATCTGCTTGTTGACCGGGAAAATCTTGCCTTCGATCTTGATCTTGACCGGCGCGTTGCAGGTGAAAAACAGGTCGGATGCCTTCTTCTCGACCATCAGCTTGAACAGCGGCTTGGTGTTCATCACCTGAGCCGGAAGGTCGGCAGGCACGCTCATTGACTAGAACACCTGTCCTTCTTCTTCCTCGACGATCTGCAGCGACTGGCCTTCCGCTTCCGGATTCTTCATCTCGCGTTTGCTCTCGAGCTTCACGCGCAGACGCAATTCGTTCTTCGAATCGGCATTTCGCAGCGCATCCTCGTAAGAAATCAATCCTGCCTCGTATAGATCGAACAATGCTTGATCGAAGGTCTTCATGCCAAGGCGATTGGAGCGCGCCATCACGTCCTTGATCTTGGTGACCTCGCCCTTGAAAATCAAATCCGAAATCAGCGGCGAGGCCAGCATGATTTCCATGGCCGCGATGCGCCCCGAGCCGGCTTCGCGCGGGATCAAGCGCTGCGAGATCAATGCGCGAATATTCAGCGACAAGTCCATGAGCAGCTGCTCGCGCCGCTCCTCGGGAAAGAAATTGATGATGCGGTCGAGAGCCTGGTTGGAACTGTTGGCGTGCAGCGTCGCCAGCACCAAGTGGCCGGTCTCGGCGAATTGGATGCCGTATTCCATGGTCTCGCGATCGCGAATTTCGCCGATCAGAATCACGTCGGGCGCCTGGCGCAGCGTGTTCTTGAGGGCCAGATGCCAGCTCTCGCAATCGACGCCCACTTCGCGGTGCGTGACCACGCAACCCTTGTGTGCGTGTACGTATTCCACCGGGTCTTCAATGGTGACGATGTGGCCGCGGGTTTTCTCGTTGCGGTAGCCCACCATGGCGGCCAGCGAGGTCGACTTACCGGAACCGGTGCCGCCCACCAGAATCACGAAGCCGCGCTTGGAGAGCACGACCTCCTTGAGAACGGGTGGCAGCTCCAGCTCTTCCAGCGTGGGGATCTTGGCGTTGATGGTACGCAACACCGCGCCGGTAAACCCCTGCTGAATGAAGGCGCTGACGCGGAAGCGGCCGATGCCGGGAGGCGCAATGGCGAAGTTGCACTCCTTGGTTCCGTCGAATTCTTTGGTTTGCCGGTCGTTCATGATCGCGCGGACCATGCCGGCGCTCTGCTCGGGACTCAACGAGCGATCCGATTGCGGCCTGATTTCGCCGTCGACCTTGATGGCGGGCGGGAAGCCAGCGGTGATGAACAAGTCCGAGCCTTTTTTCTCGACCATGCGCCGCAGCAGATCTTGCATTAAACGTATGGCTTGTTCGCGTTCCATTTAAATGCTGTCCTTGTTCTGCGCCTTGTACTTCGCTTCCTCGCGGCTGACAACCCCCTTGCTCACCAATTCTTGCAAGCATTGATCCAGGGTTTGCATCCCCTGACCCTGGCCGGTCTGGATGGCGGAATACATTTGGGCAATTTTGCCCTCGCGAATCAAGTTTCGGATGGCGGGCGTGCCGATCATGATTTCGTGCGCCGCAATACGGCCGCCGCCCACGCGCTTCATCAAGGTCTGCGAGATCACGGCCCGCAAGCTCTCGGACATCATGGCACGGACCATGTCCTTTTCCGCGGCCGGGAAGACGTCGACGATGCGGTCGATGGTCTTCGCCGCCGAACTCGTATGTAAGGTACCGAACACCAAATGGCCGGTTTCTGCAGCGGTGAGCGCCAGGCGAATGGTTTCCAGGTCGCGCATTTCGCCCACCAGCACCACGTCCGGATCTTCGCGCAGCGCCGAGCGCAGCGCCTCGCTGAAGCCCAGCGTGTCGCGGTGCACCTCGCGCTGATTGACCAGGCAGCGTTTGCTTTCGTGCACGAACTCGATCGGATCTTCAATGGTGATGATGTGATCCGGACGGTTGTCGTTGCAGTGATTGACCATGCCGGCAAGCGTCGTCGACTTGCCGGAACCGGTCGGCCCGGTCACCAGCACCAGACCGCGCGGCAGCATGCATAAATCTTTGAAAGTCTTGGGCGCGTTCAATTCGTCCAAGGACAGAATAGTGGATGGAATGTTGCGAAACACCGCCCCGGCACCGCGATTTTGATTGAACGCGTTGACGCGAAAGCGCGCCAGCTTGGGGATTTCGAAGGAAAAATCGGTTTCGTAGAACTCTTCGAACGCCTTACGTTGCTTGTCGTTCATGATGTCGTACACCATGCTGTGCACTTCTTTGTGCACCAGGGCAGGCATGTTGACGCGTTTCATGTCGCCGTCCACGCGGATCATCGGCGGCACGCCCGCCGACAGATGCAAGTCCGACGCATTGTTCTTCACCGCAAAGGCGAGAAGCTGCGCGATATCAACCGCCATTTACGGCTCCTATTAGACTAGGCGTTAGCCACCAGCAGTATATAAGAGGGTGTTGTCACCCAATATGTTAATTGGTCCGCAGAATTTGACGCTTCATGTGAACCACGTCCGGTCTCGGATACGTAGTGCAGCCACGGCCGCCGGGCGGAACCCCGAATCGGTCACTTTGGTTGCAGTTACCAAGGCCAAGAGTGCCGAATCGGTACGCCTGGCCGCCACCGCCGGCGTCACGGATTTCGGCGAAAACTATCTGCAGGAGGCGCTGGCCAAAATGGACCAACTCGCCGACTTGCGGCTCAATTGGCACTTCATCGGCGGCATCCAGTCCAACAAGACTCGAGCCATCGCCGAGCGCTTCGACTGGGTGCAGAGCGTGGATCGCTTCAGCGTGGCGCGGCGGCTGTCGGAGCAACGTCCGTTTCACGCCCCGCCGCTCAACGTGTGCATTCAGGTGGCGCTCGTGCCGGAGGCCACCAAGGGCGGCGTGGCGCCGGTTGCGCTGGCCGAGCTGGCGAACGCCGTGGCCGGCTTGCCGCGGCTCAGCTTGCGCGGATTGATGTGCGTTCCTCCCCCGCAGCCCAACGTCGCCGCCGAACGCGCCGTGTTCGCGCGCCTTAGGGCGGCGCTTGACGATCTGAACGCCGCAGGCCTCAAGCTCGATACACTGTCCATGGGTATGAGCGGAGATTTCGAGTCCGCCATCGCCGAGGGAGCAACGCTGGTACGCATCGGCACGGCGCTGTTCGGCAGCCGGTAAATCAACGCTGGGGGATTTCGCATGAACAACATCAGAAGGCTGGCCTTCATTGGCGGCGGCAACATGGCGGCCGCGCTGATCAGCGGCCTGACCAAGCGTGGACTGCAACCGCCGCGCATCGTGGTCGCTGATCCGAGCCAGGATCAGCTACAGCGCTTGGTGCGCGATTATGCCGTTCAAACCGCAGCCGACAACGCGGCCGCGGTGCAGGGAGCCGAGGTTGTGGTGCTGGCGGTGAAGCCGCAACTCATGCGCGGCGTGGCCGTTGGGCTGGCGCCGCATCTCGCCGCCAGCCGTCCGCTGGTGGTCTCGGTCGCGGCGGGGATCCCCCACGCCTCTCTCGCTCGCTGGTTTGGGCCGCAGGTACCGGTGATCCGCACCATGCCGAACCGGCCAGCGCTCAACGGCTTCGGCGCGACGGGTCTGTACGCTCCTGCGAGCGTCGGCGCCGCCTATCGGGCATTGGCTGAAAAATTGATGGGCGCCGTGAGCGCCACCGTGTGGGTGGAGCACGAATCGCAAATGGACACCGTCACCGCCGTGTCCGGCAGCGGTCCGGCCTACTTCTTTCTGTTCATGGAGGCGCTCGAAGCGGCCGCCCACGAGCGCGGCCTACCGAGCGACGTCGCGCACCGATTGACACTGGAAACGGCATTCGGCGCCGCGCAAATGGCGCGCCAATCGGCGGACACGTTGGCAACTTTGCGCGAGCAGGTTACCTCGAAGGGCGGTACCACCGCGGCGGCTCTCGAGGTCCTTAACAGTGCCGGCCTTCGTGCTATCGTCGCGCACGCGGTGGCCGCGGCAGACCGCCGTTCAGCCGAACTCGCCGCCGAATTCGGCGGCCCTTGAATTTATATTTCCGGTCGGGGTCGTTTCGACCCCGTTGAGAGGTGGCGCGAAGCGCCTGAAAAACGCGGGGTCGCCTCGGCCCGGTTGAAAGGTAGCGCGAAGCGCTTAAATGGAAGCGATTAGATACATCGTCGACATGCTGCTGTGGCTGCTGCTGCTGGCCTTCGTGCTGCGGTTGCTGTTTCAATTGGTGCGCGCCGATTTTCGGGACCCGATGGCAGATGCCATCGTGCGCGTGACCAACTGGCTGATATTGCCCCTGCGCAAGCTGCTGCCGCCGATCGGCAAGATCGATACCGCCACAGTCATCGCCGTGCTGTTGGTGGCCGGATTGCGCACGTTCATCATTCTGGCCTTGGCCGGCGGCGGCGCAGGCGATTTGTTGGTGTTCCTGCGCATCACCCTCCTGGATCTGGTGGGCTTGGTGCTGCGCATCTATCTATTCGCGATGTTGCTCTATTGGTTGACCAGCTTCGTCAGCCCAAGCGGCTACGCGCCGGGAGTCCGCTTGCTCGCACAGCTGTGCGAACCGATTCTAAAACGCGTCCGCCGCATTATTCCGCCCATCGGGCAAATTGATTTTTCCTTCCTGTGGGTGTCGATCGCGATCGGCGCGCTGCTGGTGCTATTGCGTTGAACATCGGCTCGTACATGCCTGATATCACAGTGAACGAAGCAACTCTTTGCGAGGCGAATCCGCGCCGCGCTGGCGCGGAAGCCTGAAAAACCAGGGCGAATTGCATCGCCGATAAAAATCTTTTTTCACAATTGCGCTAAACATCGGCTTTTTTCTATGTTATTTTCGGCGCCGAGTTGAAATTTGCGGGCTTTGACTGCCCGCTCGCGCAAACATTAGCAGGAGATTAAATATGGCGAAAAAGAATGCAGCACCGACCAAGTCTGAAATTCTCGCTACCATTTCGAAGGAAACAGAGCTCTCAAAGAAGCAGGTCGGAGCCGTGTTTGACTCGCTTGGGGGTGCAATCAAGAAGAGTCTGCGAAGTCACGGCCTATTCACGCTGCCCGGCCTCTTGAAGATGAAAGTCGTCAAGAAGCCCGCCACCAAGGCACGCGAGGGCGTGAATCCGTTCAACGGCGAAAAGATGATGTTCAAGGCCAAGCCGGCCAGCAAGAAAGTGCGCATTGCCGCACTGAAGACGCTGAAGGAATTCGTGAACTGATTGATTTTGGCTTTTAGGAGCGGCTGAGACGGCTCGGCCGCTTCAAATTGCCTCGCCGGCCGCGCCTCGCCGGCTGCGCCTTTCAGGCCGTGCCTTACAGGCCGTACCTATTCGATTCCAACCAGCTCGACGTCGAAAACCAAGGTCGCGCCCGGAGGAATCACCCCGCCCGCGCCACCATCGCCGTAAGCCAGTTCCGGCGGAATGACCAGTCGACGGCTCTCCCCGACCTGCATGCCGGTGACGCCTTGATCCCAGCCCTTGATCACGGAGCCCGTGCCGAGAGGAAACTTGAAGGCCTCGCGCCGCGTAAGCGAGCTGTCGAACTGCTTTCCCTTGTGATCCGCGGCACCCGCCTCGTACAGCCAGCCGGTGTACTGGACTACGGCAATTTGCCCGCTGCCGATGGCGGCGCCCGTGCCCGACTTGAGCGTGACTTTCTGCAGCGAAGTCACGGGACTCGCCGTCGATGCGGCACTCGGCGGCGCATCAGTTTTGCCGCTGCAAGCCGCGGTGAGCGCCACGCACGCCAGCAGAGTGATCTTGGGAAAGTTTATGGTTGCCATGGACGGCATCATAATGGAATTTGCCGCAGGCGGAGCGTTCAGGCGGAGCGTGTTCGGGTGGTGCGCGCTCAGCCGACGCCGCGTAACAACGCAGCGCATACGGCGCAGGTCGCGGCGCTGCTGGCGACCGTGAGGCCGATTTCCTCGCTCCAGCCCATTGCGAACAGTCGCAATGCACCGACGGCATCGTCGACCTCATCAACCACTTGCAGCACCCATTCCATGGGGCAAAGTCTAAGTGCATGGCCTACAGCTAACCGTGAGTGGGATCACAACCTAGACCTGCGCATCGGCTTGCCATGGTGCCTGGGGCTGCGTAGGCTCTACGGACATGCAGCGCATTCTCGTCCTGAACCCTAAAGGGGGCTCAGGCAAAACGACGATAGCCACCAATCTCGCCAGCTATTTTGCGATTTCGGGCGACCGTCCGCTGTTGCAGGATAACGACCCTCAGGCCTCCAGCACCCGCTGGCTAAAAAAACGCAAGCCGGATCAGCCCTTCATTCACGGCGTCGCCGCGTTTGAACGCAACTCGCGCATGACTCGCGCCTGGCAAATGCGCATTCCGCCCGATGCGGCGCATGTCATCGTCGACACGCCCGCCGCCGTCCCGGCGCAGGACATGCCCGACATGACAAAGAACGCCGACGCCATCATCGTGCCGGTGCTGCCTTCCGATATCGATATACATGCCTGTTCGAAATGCATTGCCGACCTGCTGCTGATCGCCAAGGTGCGGCGCGATGAATATCGCATCGGCGTGGTCGCAAATCGCGTCAAACGCAACACCGTGATTTATCAGTCGCTCATGCGCTTTCTGGAGACTTTGCGCATTCCCGTCATCGCCACCCTGCGTGACTCGCAAAACTACGTGCGCGCGGCGGAGCAAGGCACGGGCATTCACGAAATGAAACGCTACGTGGTGGAGCAGGATTTGGAAGATTGGCTGCCGATGTTGGCGTGGCTGAAGGCCAAGGAAGACAAGGCAAAAGAGGCGGCACATCCAAACGAAGGCATCAATCCGCTGCCGGTAACGGCGTGAGCCGCGTGCGCGGCGCTTAGGTTCGCGCTATTTTTTCTCGTCGAAATTACCGCGGGCTTTCTCCGCCCAATTCTTATAGCTGTGCCAGTTGTACAGACTATTGGTAATCGCAGCGTGGCGGCCGCCCGGTTTGGCTGCGGCTCCGTCACCGCGCGGAGCCCTGCGGTCCACACCGGTGTATCGAGTCGGATTTTTGAGTTCACTCATCTCGTTTGCCTCTGACGATGGGAACGACAGTAAGTGTCGTGCCCTCTCCTCGACAGGAACTGTGTCACGAGGAGCCGGCGCTGTCGTGTAATGCCGACGCGCATTGGGATGCGCATCTCACGATGTGCCGCGGTAAGTTAAATGGATGAAATTAGGACTCCTCGCCAGGCATCGAACAGCGGCTTCAATTCCGCAAGCTGAGACTCGAGCGCCGCGGGCAGCAGCGTCGTGTATGAATCCAACAGCGCCATGGCGTTGCGCGCCGGATCCGTTCGGGTCGCCGCGCCCAAGCGACGTGACATATCGCGATTCACGACATGCAAATTCTCATACAAATCCTTGAGCTGCGCAAACCCCGGAGAATCGCTCGCGCCCGCAAGGTCGCGTCCCAACAGCTCGCGCGCCAGCAGAAACATGCAGACGCTGCGGTAAACCGTCTCCGCTTCGCTCGCAAAGGGAAGATGGAATCGAGCCATCGGACGCAGCTTGTCCGTCCAGGGGCAGCCCGAGGTCGCCATGATCAGGCCCAGGACGGAACTCAAAGCCTGTTGCGCCGAAGTTTCCGCATGCACCGTGCGTTCAGCCTGCGTGACCGTCACGCCCACCGTGTCGAACGACACCAGCTCCTTGAGCGACTCGACTGCCGGCGCCATGTGCAGCGCAGACGGACAATGCTTGTGCTCGTCCGCGCTCAAGGGGCAGTTTGCACATTGACTGAACTTCAATTCGGTCCAAAACGGCGGCTCGGCGGGCACGTCATTGCAGAGCCGGAAAGTCGCCGGATCGAAGCGCAGATCGACGTGTTTTTTTGAGCCGTCCGGCAGGTCGAAACCATACCGAATGCGCAACGCGTGCTTCATGCCACGAGTCGGTAGCAGGGTTTGTATTCGGCCCCGGTAAATTTCATGCGGCCCTGCGCCACGAACGAGCGCAGCAGCCTATCGAGCGGCTCCATGATGGCGGGCTCGCCGGCCAGCTCAAACGGTCCGTAGCGCTCGATGGCATTGACTCCGTATTCCTTGATGTTGCCGGCGACGATCCCGGAGAAGGCGCGGCGCAGATTGGCGGCGCGTTCATGCACGGGTTGATCGAGCGACAGGCGCAACGCGCGCATCGAGGCATGCGTGACCTCGAACGGCCGCTGGAACTCCAGCGGGATTTTCAGCAGCCAATTGAAGCCGTAGGAATCGCTCGCCTGACGGCGATAGTCGCGCACTTCCGCCATCCCGTGCACCATGGCGCGCGCCACGCCGGCCGGGTCGTCGATGATCACCTTGTAGCGCGCCTGTGCGGCGGCCCCCAGCGTGGCACCGATGAAGTGGTGGATCTGCTGGAAATAGTCGGCGCTGTCGGCGGGACCCGTGAACACCATGGGAAACGGCAGCTTCTGATTGGCCGGATCGAGCAGAATGCCCAGCAGGTACAAGATCTCTTCCGCCGTGCCCGCGCCCCCGGGGAAAATGACGATACCGTGGCCCAGGCGCACGAACGCTTCCAGACGCTTTTCGATGTCCGGCATGATCACCAATTGGCTCACGATGGGATTGGGCGGCTCTGCCGCAATGATCCCGGGCTCGGTGATCCCCAAGTAGCGTCCGTCGGTGATGCGCTGCTTGGAATGCCCGATGGTGGCGCCCTTCATGGGGCCCTTCATCGCGCCGGGACCGCAGCCGGTGCAGACATCCAGGCTGCGCAGGCCGAGCTCATAGCCCACCTTCTTCGTGTAGTCGTATTCGAAGCGGCGTATCGAATGACCGCCCCAGCAAACCACCAGATTCGGCCGGACTTGCAATTCCAGCACCCGCGCGTTGCGCAGGATGTGAAACACGGCGTTGGTGATGCTCGAGGATGAATTCAGATCGAATCGGCCGCTTTCGATGATTTCGTTCGAGATGAACACCACATCGCGCAGCACGGCGAACAAATGGTCCTTTAAGCCCCGGATCATCACGCCGTCGACGAACGCGGCAGCCGGCGCATTCTTGATCTCGAGCTTGATGCCCCAGGCCTGGCGCACGATGCGCAGATCAAAATCGCGGTACTTTTCAAATATGACGCGCGCATCGTCGATATCGCTGCCGGAATTCAAGACCGCCAGCGCGCACTTGCGAAACAAGGGGTACAGACCGCCCTGGCCGGAATCCAGCAGTTTGGCGATTTCCTGCTGGGAGAGATGCTCCAAGCTG
>Ga0210391_10003583_pt1 | contig 13110 bp, 13 predicted proteins | sample IncBWC12OmetaG_FD_160573 | JGI IMG/M metagenome (GOLD analysis project Ga0210391, IMG submission 160573) | Forest soil microbial communities from Barre Woods Harvard Forest LTER site, Petersham, Massachusetts, United States - Inc-BW-C-12-O ... | reverse complement strand
CGAGACTACTCACAGCGTGCCGCGCATCAACGATGTAGCGCCGGATTTTACCGCCGAGACTACGCAAGGACCGATTCACTTTCACGAGTGGATCGGCGATGGCTGGGCGATTCTGTTCTCCCATCCCAAAGACTTCACGCCGGTGTGCACGACGGAGTTGGGCTACATGGCGCGACTTCAGCCGGAATTCGCCAGGCGAAATACCAAGATTATCGGACTCAGTATCGACCCCGTCAGCAGCCACGGCAAGTGGGCGGCCGATATCGAAGAGACCCAGGGAGCTAAAGTTAACTATCCGATGATCGGTGACACGCAGCTCAAGATTGCGAAGCTCTACGGCATGCTGCCGGCCGGAAGCGGCGAAACCAGCGAAGGACGCACTGCGGCAGACAACGCCACCGTCCGCACCGTATTCGTAATCGGTCCGGATAAGAAAATCAAGCTGCAACTGAGCTACCCCATGAGCACCGGCCGCAATTTTGACGAGATTCTTCGCGTGATCGATTCCATGCAGCTCACCGCGAAGCATAAGGTTGCCACTCCGGTGAACTGGAAGCAGGGCGACGATGTGATCATTCTGCCTGCGGTCTCAAATGAAGAGGCGCAGCAGAAATATCCCGGCGGGTGGAAGACAGTGAAACCTTATCTGAGGGTTGTGCCGCAGCCGAAATAGACTCGCGGCGCGGGTTTGCGGAAGCGCATGCGGTCCGGTGATCGTCCCGGTCTTCAAAACCGGCGGGCGGCAGGTCTCCTGTCACCGGTGGGTTCGACCCCCACTCGCTTCCGCCATTTTCAGTGTCTTTCGTCCTTGTTCCTTTTGCCGCTTGATAGCGTCCGTTCGTAATGCGTACGAGACCGCGCTCGCGAATAACATCTTGTTATTGCAGGCTGAATCTCACGCTTGAAAGTCGGGTCTCTTATGCGAACAAGAATTTTCATTTTGGCGATCGTTCTCGCACTTTGCGCTGGCGCGGCCTTCGCCCAGGACGACCAATCGCTTGGCGACCTTGCCCGGCAGCAGCGCCAGCAACGTGAGCAGTCGAAAACCGCCAAAACAACAGATGCCAAGCCGGCCAAGGTCATCACCAATGCTGACCTTCCTTCGCACTCGGACGAATCCACCGCAGAGGCCAGCGACCCGAGCAAGGCGGATATGCCGGTCCCTTCAAACGGAGAGAAACCTTCGAGCGAGCATGTGAAGTCGCAGATTCAGGAGCAGAAGAGCCAGATCGCAGAATTGCAAAAACAAATTGACGAAGTGAACGCGTCGATTCGCTTCGCTCCTGGGAATTGCGTAAGGAACTGTGAACAGTGGAACCAGCATCAGGAGCAGAAACAGCAGCAGGTCGAGCGGATGCAGTCTCAACTGGAAGAACAAAAGAAACAGTTGGAAGAGATGCAGGAATCTGCGCGCAAGCAAGGCTTTGGAAGTTCGGTTTACGATCCGTAAACCTGGCCCAGCCAAGTTTGCCTTAGCAAAAAGTTACGCCGCTGGAGACGAAGCCCAGCGGCGTTCTTCTTTGGTCGATTGGAGAGTCTATTTCTGCGCGTCTTTGTCCTTGTTTTTCGCGTCATACGGATCGGCATACCTCAGAACCGTCGAGAGGTCGATGCCGCGAACGATGCTATCGGAGTGATAAAACAATCCCCACGAATCGATCGTGGAATTGTCCGGGAACATGCACGCTTCCAGAACCTGGTCAATCGAACGCCGCGTCACCCATCCCCCGCCTGCCGCTGTGGCACCGCCCCACAGGTCAGACCCGCCAAGCTGCGTGCAATAGAGAGATGCCGGATTTCCTTCGCCTTGTCCGTTCCAGGCTATGGCCGCGTAATACGCCAATGCGGCGAGCGTCGGCTGCGTCGAGTACAGCGTCTCAAGCGAAAGATGAATTCGCGAGCCGTCGGTGGATGAAGTGTACTGGCAAAACTCCTCGGTGCCGGATAATTTCAGCCAACTTGAGATGGGCCCGTTGGTGCCATAAACCGGAATTCGGTTTTCTACTTCCCCGCCGGTGGTGGTGCAATAACTTTCCGGAGCGGACGGTTTGGCGCCGCTTGTTTTTGCCGTTTGCCCGCCAGCGACGGCGAGAATTCCAAACATCAATAGGACTGCTGTTGACCCAGCTCTTTTTATTATTCTCATTCCAATCTCCCCCCAGATTAGCTGTACCGGTTTCCTGAAAGCCGGGAAAGTCTAACACGATACGGCGATTTCGTTGGGGATTTATTTCTCAAAACCCGCTTCCGGAGCTGAATTGGAGACGATGGTCTCTGGCCGACGCCAGCTCGCGAGGTCCTGCCTGCCCAAAAAAGCTGCGCAACTCCTTTTTTCTGTTTCGTCTTCCTTCAGCTTCAAAGTCGTGCGAAATTAATTGCATGGCCTTAGTGGTTCGCCCCTCGAAAATCCATTCCGTCGGAGTGTTCACTACCACGTCAGTTCGCAAAGGCGCCCGCATCGTCGAGTATGACGGCCCGCGCATTTCGGCCGAGGAGGCCGACCGGTTGTACGACGGCGCATCCCGCACCTATCTTTACGGAATCGGCGACGGCAAGACCATCATTGATGGCGAGGGCCTGGGCGCATACCTGAATCACTCTTGCGATCCCAACTGCGAGATCGACGAAATCAGAGATCGCGCATGGATTTTTGCGCTCCGTGATATTGCCGCGGGCGAAGAGTTGCTGTGGGATTACAACCTGTACGACGACGAAGATCCGGCCCCGTGCCATTGCGGCTCGCCGAAATGCCGCGGAACGATGTACTCGCGCGAGTGGATTGCCAAAATGCGGCGAAAAGCAAAGAAGAAAGAAGAAAGAGGCGCAGCCGAGACGCCGCCGAGGCGAGTAAGCGCCGTGAGCAGCCGTTCGCTTGCAAGCAGCTGCGGCGCTCGGAAGATCGTGAAATAGTGCGTTTCTTTCCACAGGCATTTCTGGCATAATTGATCGTGCACCCCACCTGCACAAATTCTCAAACACAATTTAGAGCGAGGAACAGATGCCAGCGAAGTACATCTTTGTGACGGGCGGAGTTGTGTCTTCTCTAGGCAAGGGATTGGCGGCGGCATCGATCGGCTGCCTGCTCGAAAGCCGGGGACTGAAAGTCAACATCATGAAGTTCGATCCATATCTGAATGTGGACCCGGGAACGATGTCGCCGTTTCAGCACGGAGAGGTTTTCGTGACCGACGATGGCGCGGAAACCGATCTCGATCTTGGCCACTACGAGCGTTTCACGCACGCGAAACTCTCCCGCGACAATAACTGGACCACCGGCCGGCTCTACGAGCAGATCATCGCCAAAGAGCGCCGCGGCGATTATCTCGGAAAAACCGTGCAGGTGATTCCGCACGTCACCAACGAAATCAAAGCTGCGATGAAGAAGGTCGCGCAAGATGTCGATGTCGCGATTGTCGAAATCGGCGGCACGGTCGGCGATATCGAGTCGCTGCCGTTCATGGAAGCGATCCGGCAGATGCGCCAGGAACTAGGCCGCGACGATACCTTGTTCGTTCACGTGACGTTGGTTCCGTTTATTGCGGCGGCACAGGAATTAAAAACAAAACCGACGCAGCATTCCGTAAAAGAATTGCTTAGCATCGGAATTCAACCGGACATTCTTCTCTGCCGGACAGATCGTTTTCTCGCCAAGGAGATCAAGTCGAAAATTGCGCTCTTCTGCAACGTGCAGGAAGATGCGGTTATCACGGCGAAAGATGTTGCTTCAATTTATGAAGTGCCGCTCGTCTTCGCGAATGAAGGCGTCGACACGCTGGTGCTGAAATATTTGCGCCTCGAAGCGAAGGACCGCGACCTTTCCAAATGGGAAGACATTGTTCATCGTGTCTATAACCCGAAAGACACAGTCACAATCGGGATTGTCGGCAAGTATGTGGAGTATGAAGACTCGTACAAGTCTCTGAAGGAAGCGCTGATTCACGGATCGCTTGCTCACAACCTGAAGCTCGAACTGAACTGGATTGAAGCCGAAGGATTGGAGAATGCAGAGCCCAGCAGTGTCGAGGCGCAGCTTGAAGGATACGACGGAATCCTGGTGCCAGGTGGTTTCGGCAAGCGCGGCATCGAGGGAATGCTCATTGCAATTCGTTACGCGCGTGAGAATAAAGTTCCGTACTTTGGAATTTGCCTTGGCATGCAAACCGCTTGCGTCGAGTTCGCACGCAACGTGGTTGGATTGGCGGAAGCGAACTCGAGCGAGTTCGACCAGGCGACTCCGCATCGAGTGATCTACAAGCTGCGTGAATTGCGGGGAGTGGAAGAACTTGGCGGCACCATGCGCCTGGGCGCGTGGACGTGCAAGATCGAGGCCGGCACCCTGGCGCAGAAGATTTATGGCAAGCTTGAGATCAGCGAGCGCCATCGGCATCGCTACGAATTCAACCGCGAATATGAAGAGCCACTCGTAGCCGCGGGATTGCGAATTTCCGGTTCAACGCCCGACGGAACTTACGTCGAGATGGTCGAACTTCCCGACCATCCGCATTTCATCGGCTGCCAGTTTCATCCTGAGTTCAAATCGAAGCCGTTGGAGCCGCATCCGCTGTTCAGTACTTTCATCGGCGCTGCGTACGCGCACGGAACGAAGCGCCGCGCAGAGAAGGAAGCAGTCACGGTGGAGATGTTCCATCGTCCGGAGAAAGTAGCGCGGCGGTAGACGCAGAGCGAATTCACGGGCTCTTGATTTCATCTTTCCAAGTCGACGGCGTTCACATCGGTACCGGCGATCTTTTTCTCATCGCCGGACCCTGCGTGATCGAAAGCGAAGAGCACGCCATCCGCATGGCCGAAATCATCAAGGGCGTCACGCGCTCGCTCAATCTTCCCTTTATTTTCAAAGCCAGCTACGACAAGGCGAATCGCACGTCGATTCGCAGCTTCCGCGGCCCGGGCATCAAAGAGGGCCTCCGAATTCTGAAGAAGATTAAGGACGAGATTCACGTTCCCGTGCTCACCGATGTGCACGAAGTTCCAGATGTCGCGAAGGTGGCCGAGGTCGTCGACGTTCTGCAGATTCCCGCATTCTTGTGCCGGCAAACCGATCTCGTGGTTGCGGCGGCGTTGAGCGGACGCCCTGTGAACATCAAAAAAGGACAATTCGTTTCACCTTGGGACATGCGGCATGCGATCGAAAAGTGCCGCGAGGCGGGCAATTCAGAGGTGTTTCTCACCGAGCGCGGCTCGACCTTCGGCTACAACAATCTTGTGGTCGATATGCGCTCGCTCGCCATCATGCGCAAGTTCGCGCCGGTGGTTTTCGACGCGACGCATTCGGTGCAACTGCCATCGGCATCGGCCGACGGAGACCACGCCGTCAGCGGCGGCCAGCCCGAATTCATTCCCTTGCTCGCCCGTGCCGCAGTCGCCGCAGGCGTGGATGGAATTTTCCTCGAAGTGCACGACAACCCGAAGGAAGCAAAATCGGATGGGGGCAATGCGCTGGAATCGACCAAGTTGCGGGAAGTGTTGAAGGAACTATTGGCTCTAAGGAAGGCGCTAGAGGATGCGCACAAGACGCTGTAGTGCCCGGTCGAAGTATCGGGGCGCTGCCGCCCTGCAAATGGTGACGCCGAAGCTGATCATCGGCGCTAAAATGGAGCTGGTTCGGAGGCCACGCGCCATGACGGCTGTCGCCAATCTCATAATGCTTTCGGGTCTGCTTGTCACCCTCGGTGTCGGAGCGGCGACAGAGCCGTTCGGGTCGCTAAGTCTTGCGGAAAAAGCACTTCTAAAGCCGAAAATCGAGAGGTGGGTTCGCGATCAAATAAAGCACGATTGGACCGACCTATGGGAAATACAGGACCAAACTCCAGAGTTGAAAAACGAGTTGCTTTTGGGACGTAAAGATGCGCCTGATATGGACAGAAAGCAGTACGCGGAAGCTATGCGAGGAACAATCGGCACCGGATACCCAGAAATAAGAGGATTTACGGTAACCGAAGTTGACAAAGAGAGCGACGGATATCAAATGGTAGGCTGTGCAAAATTGCAGCGTGAGGGATGGAGAGCAACAACAATCCAGTATATTCACGTCAGAGTCGTGGACGGCAAAATTCGCTTCGGATGGCCTGATGGAAGCGCTGAGGAATGCAAGCTTTAGGAATCTCCTGTTGGCGGTTCGGGACGGTTTCGCCTGCTGACAAATCTCCGTGAGCACAGCACTGACCGCATATGTATCTGCCTAGCATGACTGATTGGCTTAAAGCGCACGACCAATCATCCACGGCCTTTTCAGCCCTCGCGATGCGAGCCACGTCGATACCGCACATCATGACCAGGAATTCGTCCCGGCAGACGAAACAATTTAGCCCAGCGCTTCAGCGCTGGGTACGATGAGAGAAAAAAGCAACAAGTCCCGGAGGGACGACACAATCAACCCAATACGTACGCCGGATCATACTCAACCCCGTACTTCTTCAAAAACGCAACAAACTCCTCCTCAAAACTCTTCCTCGCATGATGCGCCTTCTGTTCCCTGATATACCGCACGACCTCGGAGGTCTGTGACGAACTGACACTGAATGCGCCGTATCCTTCTTGCCACGCAAACCGGGAATCCGTGGCGCGATTGTCGTTAATCCACTTCGATGAACTCCCTTTGAGAAACTGAACAGCCTTTGCCAGAGGCAAACTCGGCGGCAAAACGAGAAGCGCATGAACATGATCCTCGATACCTCCAACGATCATCGTCTCGAATCCTTGATTGTGCGCGATACCCGCCATATAAGCCCAGAGATTGGGCCGGAGATCGTCAGATAAGGTCTTCTCGCGGTTTTTTGTGCTGAAGATGACGTGAATGCGGTTGCTGGAGTAGGTGTGCGACATGTGTCATCCCTCTGGGACTCGGTTCAAAATGGTTCGCTCACCCAGCGCTGAAGCGCTGGGCTAAATTGTTGCCGGCCTTGTCGGGCCTTGGCCCAAATCGAAAGGCCACGTCAATACTAGGAACGTATTCGTCGCGGGCGTGTGACGACCGTCACAACGACGCTAAAGAGCAGGTTGGTGTTCCCTTTCCGGATAAGGACGCGTACTCACGTATCTACCGTGATAGATTTGAATTCTCCATGCAATATCTCGCCAACTGGGCCCTGAACATTGCGAACGTCCGCGGTGCAACATATGCCGATGCGCGCATCGTCAACCACCGCAGCCGCGCGCTCACCACTAAGAATGGCAAGGTCGGCAGTGCGTCGGACTCTGAATCTCTGGGCTATAGCGTGCGCGTGATTGTCGACGGCGCATGGGGATTTGCCGCGTCGGAAGATTTGTCCCAGCCGGGCGTCGACGCCACAGCTGCGCGCGCCGTGGAAATCGCCCGCGCATCGGCGCAGGTGAAGCAGAGTAATGTTCAGATTGCTCCTGAGAAGCCCGTCGTTGCTGAATGGACTACGCCGCATAAAATCGATCCTTTCTCGATTTCGGTCGAGCAAAATATCGCGCTGCTGTTAAAGATCGACTCCGAATTGCAGTCCGTCGCCGGAATCACCCTGGCCGAAAGCAATCTCAACTTCAACCGCGAAGAGCAATGGTTTATTTCTTCGGAAGGCTCCGACATTCATCAAACCAAGTATTCTGTCGGCGCGGGATATTGCGCCTACGCGTTTGCGGGAAATGAAATTCAGAAGCGTTCGTATCCAAATTCTTACGGCGGTCAATGGCAGAACAAAGGCTACGAACTGATTGACGAGTTGAACCTGGTGCAGAATGCGCGCCGCATCGCGGAAGAAGCAGTTGCGCTGCATCACGCCGATCAGTGCCCGGAAGGTACTTTCGATATTATTCTCGACAGCTCCCAACTCGGATTGCAGATACACGAATCCATCGGGCATCCGATCGAACTTGATCGCGTTCTGGGCATGGAGGCAAATTTTGCGGGCACTTCGTTCCTCACGCTCGAAAAATTGCGTACTTTGAAATACGGCAGCGAAATCGTGAATGTCGTCGCCGACGCGCGCCAGGAGCACGGTCCAGGTCTTGGGACTTTCGGTTTCGACGACGAAGGCGTCGCCGCGCAATGTACGCCGATCATCACCAACGGATTGTTCACCGGATATCTCAGCTCCCGCGAAACCGCGCACACGATTGGTGCGACCCGTTCCGGAGGAACCCTCCGCGCCGAGGGCTGGAACCGGCTGCCCATGATTCGCATGACCAACATCAGCTTGCTGGCCGGCGAAAAGCCACTGACGCTTGAGCAATTGATTGCGTCGACCGGTCACGGAATTCTGATGCAAACCAACCGTTCGTGGTCGATCGACGACAAGCGCTACAACTTTCAATTCGGCTGTGAAATCGGATGGGAAATCAAAAACGGCAAGCGCGTGCGCATGGTGAAAAATCCCTCGTACTCGGGTATCACGACTGAGTTCTGGAATTCGCTCGACGCCATCTGCTCGCGAGATGAGTGGACTTTGTGGGGCACGCCGAATTGCGGCAAAGGCCAGCCCCAGCAGGTGATGGGCACAGGCCATGGCGCTGCGCCGTCGCGATTCCGCGGCATTAAAGTCGGCAGTGCGTATAAAGGAAGCTGAAAACCTAAACGCCGCACCTAAGCAGCATTTGAATGCTGACTCAAGATCAAGCCGCCTCCATTTTCGAACGCATCAGGAAATTCTCGTCTGCCGGCGAGGTCGAAGTATTGTTCTCTGGCGGACGCTTTGCCCTCACTCGCTTCGCCAACAACACCATTCACCAGAATGTCGAAGACGAGAACCACATTGTTTCGGTTCGTACGGCCTTTGGCGGACGCACCGCTCGCGCTACGACCAACAAGTTCGATGACGACGGTTTGCGCCGCGTGGTTCAATCATCCGAAGCGCTGGCGAAGGTGCAGCATCCCGACCCTGACCTCCTGCCTGTTCCGGATTCGCGCGATGCGAACGGTCCCGATCAATCAAGACCTTCTCAACATTCCACACCGACCCGGCATTTCGAGCAGACTGCTGCGATAACACCACAGCTTCGGGCAGAAGCTGTGAAGAAGATTGTCGACGTAGCGAAAAAACACACGCTTACGGCGGCCGGCATCTTTTCGAGTTCCGAATCGGTGGAAGGAATTTTCAATTCGCGCGGGCTCGAGCGCTGGCACACTCAGACGCTGGCTGAAGTGTCGATCAGCATGATCGGCGCCGATTCATCCGGATGGCAAAAGGCAAATTCGCCGAACGTCTTCAATCTTGATCCACTCGCGCTCGCCGAGATTGCCGCAAAGAAGGCGGCAGATTCCGCGCGCCCGGCTGAGCTTGCGGCGGGGAAGTACACAATTATTCTCGAACCTTCTGCCACGCTCGATATCGTCGGATTCATGTTTTGGGATTACTCGGGCATGGCAATTCTCGATCAGCGATCCTTTCTGACCGGCCGCATCGGCAGCAAATTGTTCGGCGACAACGTCACAATCTGGGACGATGTTACGCATCCCCTGCAGAGTGGATCTCCATTCGACGGCGAAGGGATGCGGCGCGTGAGCCTTCCCCTCGTAGAAAACGGAGTAGTCAAGCGCGTGGTTTACGCGCGGGCCACTGCCGCACGCATGAAGCGCTCGGAATACAAAGATCAGGTAGGACCCGTCGAATCCACGGGCCACGGATTCCCGCTGCCAAACGAAATGGGCGAGATGCCGATGAACATCGTTTTCGCAACTCCACAGAATCCGCAAACGCTCGATCAGATGATCGCCTCAACCGAGCGCGGGGTGCTGGTGACGCGCCTCTGGTATATCCGTGAAGTCGATCCCTACGAGAAAATCGTCACCGGGATGACGCGCGACGGAACGTTCCTGGTCGAGGATGGAAAAATACGGCAAGGCATCCGCAACTTTCGCTTCAACGAGAGCTTGATCCACATGCTTTCGAATGTCGAGGTGATGAGCCTGCCTGTCCGTGCCTCGGGCGAAGAATCGTTCGATATGGTTGTTCCAGCGATGAAGATTCGCGATTTCAATTTTACGGAAGTTACAAAATTCTAGGCGTTCCGGTCTTCATTCCTTTCTAATACCAGACCCTCATTTTGGCCGCGATGTTCTCCGTTATTGCATTTCTCGCCGCAGGCCAAGAAACGGTCGCGTAAATCACCTCTAATCCCCTCATCCAAAAGCAGTTAGCACCCATCCGTTCCATGACTTCAGTAACTTTGCATGCCTGATTCCTGGGTGTACGCTGCCTCTGAGTCTGGAAATCCTCAGTCTGGAAATTTGCGGGAAAGGTTCATTCGACTCGTGGCAGCCGAGGCAAGCAACGAACTGACGATTCCTCAGCAGGCGGAGACCAAGCACTATGCCTCCATGCAGAGTGCTCCGCGCTTTCCGTTGCATCTGCCTGTCGAGGTCATGTCTCAGAACGGGGCTTGCGCCGCGGAGACACAAAACATCTCCGCCAATGGCGTTTTGTTCGCCATGGATCGCGACGTTCCCGTCGGATCGATGGTAGATTTCACAATTTTGCTTCCAGGAGAAGTTGTTGGTGCGAACGGCGACGTGCAGATCGATTGCCACGGCCGCGTGGTTCGCAGCTTTGAAGATCAAGGACGCCGCGGCGTGGGCGTAGTCATAGATGAATACCATTTCGAGCGGGCATAAGGTGCAAAACTGATGGCTGGTACTTCAGTTGGCGTGGGAGAAAATCACGGCGTACACCAGAGTAGCAGTGCGGGTCCGCTCATTCGCGTGATCCTCGCCGACACTCAGGCGATCTTTCGCGCCGGCCTGCGAAAAATCTTCGCGCTCGAAGACGATATCCGGGTAGTTGGTCAGGCTGAAACTCTGCCGCAAACGCAGTCTGCAGTGACAAAGTTCTCTGCCGACGTACTGATCTTCGAGTCAGCGCTAGCGCCCAATCCCGTCGAGACTGTAACAGAATTCTTGCGACAGGCGCCTAATCTGAAGATCGTTGTGGTCACGCCAGTATCGGACGAACAATTGACGCTCGATTTGTTCCGCCGTGGCGCACATGGCATCTTGTCGCGGGAGGTCGAACCGGAACTCCTCGTCGACTGTCTCCGCAAGGTGGCGGCCGGTGAGTCCTGGCTCGAAAATCAGGCAGTGCATTGGGTGATGGAAGCCTACCGTGGACACAACCTGCGTCCCTCCGGAGCACGCGCGAAGGTCCAACTGACGCCCAAAGAGTCACTGATCGTTTCGTGCGTCACCCAGGGCATGAAGAACAAAGAGATCGCAGTACGCGTCGGCACCACCGAGCAGGTCGTCAAGAATTATCTGCGAAAGGTCTACGACAAACTCGGCGTAGCTGACCGGCTGGAACTTGCGCTTTACTGTTTAAATCATCATGTCGTCGATGGCGTGAAGCCCCCGCCAGTTCCCGCAGTGGCACCTTCCAACGTAGACGGAACCAATGCCTCCGCGGCTTCCGCCGCAGCCGGCGCAACCCCAGTCAGTCCTCCAGCGCTTCCTTCGAAAGCGGATGTTCGAGACGCTTTCTCCTCGGAAAAACCATAGCCAGGTACCGTTCAAGATTCACGATTCTCGACAGTCGTCGAAACCAGGGTTGACGGCGAGTCCGAACTCCAGAAACACGCCAGCATTATCTTGCGGACAAAGCGGCCGTGCATTTGCGCTCGCCGCTCTACGCCCATAGAATGATGAAGCCGAAATAATCGGACTTGGATTTCGCTTGGAGAGCCAGTGCGATCGCTTTCCGAAAAAAGCGATCGTCCCTTCCTAAGTTCGCCGGAGAGATGGCCGAGTGGCTGAAGGCGCACGCTTGGAAAGCGTAAAAGGCGTGATGAATGGCCCGGCCCGTCGAATCAAGGGATTACGTGGATTCAACTCCGGGCCGAAATTCTAAGGCGAGTTACCTTTTAGCGCAAGAAGTAAAGTGGGCAGGACTCCACTTGAAAGACAGGATTATGCCTTCTTACCCAAGACCGCAACCGCTTCAATCGTGTTAAGAGCGCACCTAGACCGCTCTTCTAGCAATTCTGCATCGGTCAGCACTTCCAAGACTTCTGTCTCAGCAATTGTTTCCCCTTTTTTGGGAATGGAGTTTACCAACGCAAATGCGGAATGATTCAGCGTGCCATCATCTTTTCGCGTAGCGATGCCGACGAATTTCTGACCGGGATATGCGAAAACAACTTGGTCCATTTAAGCGAGCCGTTCTTCTGGAAATGCGTCTTCTACCGCACTCGCGGAGTAGCCCGGATATCTTGACACAATAGACTCCCACGCGCTTTCAAGCGTCATAGGGGCTGTGTTGCCGCTCATCGCTTGCTGAGGCGTATATTTCGGCCACATCGCACCCCAAACGCCATTCTCCGCGAACGAAAAACTGCCGCGCTCTCGCTGTTGGACTTCAACCTTAATATCCGCGCAACCGTCTTTCTTGAGGATAGCCCGTCTTCCAATGGCTTGTGCCTGCATGGTTAATTTGACCTCGTTCTATCACTCATTTTCTAACACAAAGGTGCCTCCCGCAAGGGCCGATAGTACATCGTGCGCTATGAGAGCGCGAAGGTCCTAACAGTTATTTCCCGCTTTTACTTTTCCGCCGCTTCTCTGCTTTAGCGCGTGCAACCCGGTGCGCGTTCCCATGCGCGGGAACACAGTACGCTTGTGTGTTTGGCTCTGGAATGAAAGGCACATTGCACCCAGGCTTTTTGCAAATGCGTATATGGTCCATCCCGACAACCGAACAAACGGCGGCTTCCCAAGTGGGACAGAAAAGGCCCGGACGGACCCGATTGTCCTCCTGGGAATACCAGATTATGAACCGGACTGTCTGTAGCAGGTTGCTCATCAACCCTGAGTAAGCCCACCCCGCTTTTTTCCAGCTTCTGCTGTCGCGAGTGACTTGGATTTCCCTTTCAAAAATACGGGGCACCCACTTATGTACTGAGTCGAACGCGTTTTGAAATTGCACCCAATCCTTTTCCCGTTGTGCCTGTTGCAGCAACGCTGTTCCGCTAACCAATTGCCACAGTTCGGGCTGAGAACGTTTCCATTTATCAATCTGCCTGAAAGCCTCTTCCTTCGTGACTACGTGCAATCCTGAAAATTCGGTCCTTTGTGCGAATAGCACGCCAGCCCCATCGACCGATGTTTGATTGCTTGACCTGATGAGTACAGGGAGAGTAACG
>Ga0210391_10003581_pt1 | contig 13114 bp, 9 predicted proteins | sample IncBWC12OmetaG_FD_160573 | JGI IMG/M metagenome (GOLD analysis project Ga0210391, IMG submission 160573) | Forest soil microbial communities from Barre Woods Harvard Forest LTER site, Petersham, Massachusetts, United States - Inc-BW-C-12-O ... | reverse complement strand
TGACTCCGGTGGAGAGGGCGCTCTGCACCTGCGAGTCAATCAATTTGAGCGAGCTGCCAAGGGTCATGGTGCCGGACAGCGTGATCACCGCCGTGCGGCCTGGCAGGGTTTCCATCGTGGCTTCCAGTGACATATGGCAATGAAACTACCTTCGGCGGCAAGCCTCCGCCAATGGCCAATTCAGGTTATGCGGATGCCGCAAAAGGTATTCCCGTGAGGGAAACCGGGCCGGAACGGGCTATTTGCGCTTCCAGCGGACTCCGTCTTTGGAGTCTTCGATCAGGATGCCTTTGGCCGTGAGCAGATTGCGAATTTCGTCGGCACGGGCAAAGTTGCGAGTGCGCTTGGCCTGGGTGCGCTCATCGACAAGGGCCTGAATCTGTTCGTCTGAGAATCCGCGGCGAGCGCGAACCTCCGGCGACGCTTCACCGAGGCGGCCTTCGCGCTCCGCCCATTGGAGAGTGAACGTCGTCCACTGAGCATCGTGATCGTCGAGAACGGCGAAGACGCGGTCGAACTCGCGCAGCGTGTCGAGGACGGCAGCCTGGTCGCTGGCATAGAAGCTGCCGGCATCGGCGCGCTGGTTGACGAAGCGCACCATTTCAAAAATGGCTGCGCGGGCCTCGGCGGTGTTGAGGTCGTCGGCGAGCGCGGCGATGAAGCGAGCTTTGGCTTCGCGGGCGACTTCAGCAACCTCGCTGGCGGCGATGCCGTTGCCAGATGCCGGACGGTCCGGCCAATGCGTGGTCTGGATGCGATCGCGGAAGTTCCGCAGGCGTTCCACGGCAACCGTCTCAGCAGTCAGGCCCTCAAATGTGAAGTTGAGCTGCTGCCGGTAGGGCACAGCAATGAGCAACATGCGGATCGCCGACGGCTTATACCCGCGCAGGAGCAGATCGCGGAGGGTATAGAAGTTGCCTTCGGACTTCGACATCTTGCGGCCTTCGACCAGCAGGAACCGGACGTGAAACCAGTGACGGGCGAAGGTGTGATGCGAGGCCGATTCGGACTGCGCGATTTCGTTCTCATGGTGCGGGAACATCAGGTCTTCGCCGCCGGCATGGAGATCGAAGCTATCGCCCAAATATTCCGTGGCCATGGCGGAGCATTCAATGTGCCAGCCCGGACGGCCAGGCCCGAGCGGTGTATCCCAATGGTGCTCGCCCGGCTTGGGCGCCTTCCACAAAGCGAAGTCGCGGGCGGAATCCTTTTCGTATTCGTCAACGTCGATGCGGGCGCCGTCGGTGATGCCGGTGAAATCTTTCTTCGAGAGCTTGCCGTATTCAGGGAAGCGCGCGATGCGAAAATACCACGATCCGTCTTCGGCGCGGTAGGCGATGTCCTGCGCAGCGAGGCGCTCGATCAGCGACACCATGGCCGGAATGTGCTCGGTGGCGCGGGCGACGACTTCGGGGTGCTCCACCTGCAGCGCGTCCAGGTCCTCAAAGAAGGCCTGCTCGTACTTGCGGGTGTAATCGGCAATCGGCAGGTTCGCGGCGGCCGCGTTGCGGATGATCTTGTCATCCACGTCGGTGATGTTCATGACGTGGCGGAGCTGCAATCCCTGGAGGCGGAGAAAGCGGCGCAGAACATCGACCTGGAGAAAAGTGCGGAAGTTGCCGATGTGACCGTAGTCGTAGACGGTGGGACCGCAAGCGTACATGCGGAAGGTTTGGCCGTCGGAGGCCCCAAGAGGCTCGATTTGCGAGGAGAGCGTGTTGAAAAGGTTCATCGTCGCGCGCTCAGCCGATGACTCGGGCGAGGCAGCAAGTACCGTCTGATCACTACCATGCTGGTCGTTCAAACTCATGAGGCTAATACACGATTCTAACAGCGCGGGTTCCGGCGATGCGATTAAGCGCGGGCTCCGAGCGCGAGCGATGGTTCGGCGGTAACAGTGGGGTCGGCAAAGTCACTGGCAAGGAATTTAGGCCAGGCAGCGGCGGCGATCATGGCAGCGTTGTCGGTGGCGAGGGCCAGAGAGGGAAAAGCGACATCCATATTGCGTTCCGCGGCTTCGGCGGTAAAGCGGACTCGGAGCTCGCGGTTGGCGGCAACTCCGCCGGAGACGAGGACGCGCTCGACGTTGAAGGCTTCGCCAGCGCGGAAGGTTTTGCGGCGCAGGTCGTCGATGACAGAGCGCTGAAACGAGGCAATCAGATCGAGAGTGGGCTGATCGCAGAGAGCCAGAGCGTCGGCCGGTTTGGGGTCGTGGATCGCGGCCAGCGCATTGCGGCGTGCTTCGATAGAAGACTCCATCTCGTGGACGTGGGTGTAGCGCAGCACGGCCGTCTTGATACCGCTGAACGAGAAATATGTGGTGTGCGCGGGGTCGAGCGCATCCGGGTCGCCGCGACGGTGGACTTTGGCCTTGATCTGCGCAATGGAGAAGGGAACGGCTGCGGGATTGCCGTGAGGAGCGAGTGCGTCGATCCACGGACCGCCAGGGTAGCCGAGGCCCAGGAGCTTGGCGACCTTGTCAAAGGCCTCGCCGGCAGCGTCGTCGACGGTGCGGCCAACGTTGCGGTATTGCCAGACCGGCGCGTGATCGGACGATTCGCGCTGTTCGGCAAGGTAGAGGTGAGTGTGGCCGCCGGAGACGACCAGCGCAAGGACTGGGTGCTTCGGGTCCGCAGCTTCGTGGTCCGGCGCGAGCTTTGCCTGTTCGAGCAGCACAGCGTGGATGTGGCCTTCGAGATGGTTGACGGCGATGAGAGGCTTATCCAGCGCCAGCGCCAGGGATTTGGCGAAGCTGATGCCGACAAGCAACGCTCCCGCGAGGCCTGGACCCTCGGTGACGGCGATCGCGTCGAGATCCTTATAGGTGACGCTGGCCTCAGCGAGCGCGGAACGGACAACGGGCAGGATGTTGCGGAGATGCTCGCGGGAGGCGAGTTCCGGAACCACGCCGCCATAAGGCGAATGGATGGGAATTTGCGAGGCGACGGCGTTGGAGAGGATTTCTGTGCCGTGGCGGACAACCGCGGCCGCGGTCTCGTCGCAGGAAGTTTCAATGCCGAGGATGAGTCCGCCAGGAGCCGAGGCCATTCCTTCTATCAGACCCTAAGTCGGGTACGTCTGCCAATTCCGCATACCCCTGCGCAGGCATGCGGTTGTCACTCCGGCTTGTGCTTTTCCAGATAATCGTGCTGGAGATGCTTTGCGATTGCCTCGGACAAAGACTGAATGCCGAGTGGGCCGCTGTTGCCCTTGCGGACCTGATAGGCCCAAACCACAGCGCCGTCCCTGTTGCGGATCAGTTCAACCGAAACTTCCGAATACCCGTTGATGCCTATGCAATCGGCGAACAGGCATCGCGCAACCTTACCGCCCGTGCTTTCTTCCTTTGAATCGACCGGCGCCGCTTGCAGGGTGTATTGCGCTTTGTCTGCCTGGGTGAGTACCGTCGCGGCTACATGTTTCTTGATGAATGCGGCGGTTATTGCGGTTTGGAATCCCGTCTCGGCGGAAACATAGACGGTGGGAATCTCCGCTTGCGCGAAGCCGTTATAAGGCAGGGAGCACAGGACGAGGCACAGAATGACGGCGAAGCGTCTCATTGGTTCACCATGATGATTTGGAGAAGCGAACCAAACGTAGCGGCTTCTCGACGTCATTTCAAGAGGAATATGGAGTTTGGAATTACCAAAGTGGTGAACGCCGCCTCTACCGGACGCGTTCGAAGCCTATGGCGACGTCATCCTGATAGTCGATCTTCCAGTTGGGACTGCGTTCGAGCAGGTAAGCCACGGGAAAAGTCTTTTCGACGAAAACGTACTGGACTTGATACTTGTCGAAGACCGCGTCTGGGCTGTGGACGTCGATGGCGTCGAGGTAGTCCTGCATGACACCGAGGTGGGTGAAGATGTCGATGCGGCCGTCGATAAACTCCTTCACCTGTGGAACCTGCCATTCCAGATAACCGCCCCATTCCGAATCGTTGAAGAGATTGCCGTGGCCTGCCGTGCTGCGAACCCAGGGCAGCGCTTTCGCTGGAAAAGCCTCTGCGATGCCGGCTTCGATCTTTCGCTCCGGAGCCCAGAATCCGGCAATGACGGCGAGCAGAACCAGAATGGAGATGGCATTGGGCATGCGGCGATCGGTGGACGCATCGTAGGTATCGCGCATGATGCCCGCAAGGTCCAGCGCCAGCAGCGGCACGACGATGATGCCCAGCAGAAACACGAAGCGGACGTAGGTAAATCCGCCATAGATGGCGATGAGGACGAAGGCCAGGTCCTGAAGACTCCAGCGGCGGCGGCGCACGAGTTGCAGGATGCCGAAGAGCATCAGCGTAGCCAGTGTGGCTTTGCCGCGAAATTCGTGGAAATTGAGGCTGTACCACTCGGCAACGTGCTGGATGGTGAGCTTCTGTTGATAGGCGACGTCGAGCGGATAGGCCACCAGTCGCCATCCGTAAGGATTGATGAAGAGCAGAGCAAAGCTGACCGCGGCGACGATGATGAATTTGCGAGCCTGGGGTTTGGTCCAGCGTGTGGCGCCCAGGCTGCCCCACTCGCCGCCAACGAATCCGCAGGCGAAGAAGACCAGCATGAGCACGAAGCCGATGAGCCAGGAGCCGTGCGTGTTGATCCAGAGCAGGAAAAGCGGCGGCAGCCAGGCCGTGTAATCATGGCCGCGCTCCAGATTCCACAGGATCGCCAACTCGATGACGAGAAAGAGCCAGCCGAACAGCAGAGTGCGCGGCCCCAGCGAAACGGTGATGAAGTGGAAGCCGATAAACGAAGCGACGAAGGCAGCGCGGCAATTGTGGGAGCGCAGGCAGGCGAGCGAATAAATGCCCACGACGATGGCGCTGACCAGCAGCATCATCACGATGTAAAGGCCGCGATCGCCGAGCCAGCGGAAGGCGAAATAATAGGGCAGTTCCGCGAGCCACTCGAAATTGAGCCACGGTTTGTCGGCGACGGTGAAGGTCCAGGTATCGGAACGGATGAAATGGCCGGACGTGAGAAGCTGCGCGGCGTTGCGCAGGTGCCAGTAAATATCGGGGTCTTCCATGGGCTGCACCACCTTGTCCGAACCGGTGATGAGGAAGGCGATGGAGACCAGCGCGAGGCCGAGCACGGTGGGTAAACTGAAGAGGCGCGCGCTGATGGAGCGGCGCGGTGCGGCGGGAATCGGAGTTGGCGTTCCGTTACTCATTCGCTGGAGAAGAATCTAACAACGAGTGTAGTTCGTTCGAATAGCACTTTCGTTTCCGGGAAGCATGGTGGTAACGGGTTGCGTGTGAGGAACGGGTGAAGACTTCGGCGGCAAAAATCGCGGCAGAGCGCATTGTGGTGGAGTTGCGCCGCGCCGGCTATGAGGCGTATTTCGCCGGCGGCTGCGTGCGCGATTTGCTGCTCGGCGTGGCGGCGAAAGATTTCGATGTGGCGACCAGCGCGCATCCCGATATCGTATTGACGCTGTTCCCGAAGACGTTCGCGGTGGGTGCGCATTTCGGCGTGGTGCTGGTGTGCGACGACGTGGACGGCGCGGAAATTGTGACCGAGGTTGCTACGTTTCGCAGCGACGGCGCTTATCTCGACGGGAGGCATCCGGCTGAGGTTCGGTTTGCGACGAGCGCGCGGGAAGATGTGTTGCGGCGCGACTTCACCATCAACGGCATGATGCTGGATCCGGTGCTGCAACGCGCGACGTGCAATCTGACGTCGTCGCTGCTGGATTATGTTGGCGGCCAAAATGATTTGCGCGCTGGGCTGATTCGCGCCATTGGCGAGCCGCATCGGCGGTTTGAAGAGGACAAGCTGCGCATGCTGCGCGCGGTGCGATTCGCGGCGCGCTTCGACTACGCGATTGAGCCGGACACCGAGGCGGCGCTGCGGGAATTGGCGCCAGGCATCGGCCAGGTGAGCAGGGAACGCGTTCGCGACGAGCTAACGCGGATGCTGACTGAAGGGCATGCGCGGCGCGCATTCGAGTTGCTGGATCAGACGGGCCTGTTGCGGCAGGTTTTGCCGGAGATTGCCAGGCTGCATGGCGTGGATCAGCCGCCTGAATATCATCCGGAAGGCGATGTTTGGGTGCATACCTTATTGCTGCTGGAGAAGCTTCCGGCTGGTGTGCCCGCTACGCTGGCCTGGGGCGCGCTGCTGCACGATGTGGGGAAGCCTGCGACGTTTTCGCATCGTCCGCCGGATCGGATTCGCTTCAACGGGCACGTTGAGGTGGGCGTGAAGATCGCGCACGAGATTCTGCGGCGGTTGCGCTTCTCCAACGAGGATTGCGACCAGATTCTGAGCCTGGTCGAGAACCACATGCGCTTCGGCGATGTGGAGAAGATGAAGGAGTCGACGCTGAAGCGGTTCTTTCGGCTGCCGCGTTTCGACGAGCATTTGGAACTGCATCGGATCGATTGCCTGTCGAGCCACGGCGATCTTTCATTATGGGAATTTGCGAAGCGGCGGCGTGAGGAATTGCCCGATGAAGAAGTTCGGCCGGTGTTGCTGGTCACAGGCAGCGATTTAATTGATGCGGGTTACAAGCCAGGTCCGCGATTCAAGGAGATGCTGGCCGCGGCTGAGGATGCGCAGTTGGAAGGGCGCATTCGGACGCGGGAAGAAGGGCTGGCGTTGATCGCGGAAGGTTACCGGTAACAGGTCGCCTGACCCCACCCCCTGGGTGGGTCGAGGAGGAAAGCGGCTCATTCCATGCATGTTAGGGATGTTGTCTAACTTGACATCATTCCGGGTGTCCCGCAAAGCGGGACCGATTCGGTTGGTTTTCAAAGAGCGAATGGCGATCGCCGGGGCCTGGGCCGGGCGAGGAAAATGGCAGCAAAGCAAAAGCCCTGCTCCGAAGAACAGGGCTTGCCAGCTTCCAAGGTTAAGAATTCGTTCGCGGCGAAGCAAGGGGAATCGGCGGTGCGAAGTTACGACGGTCATGGGCGAGTCCGCTGCGCTCCTGCGGAGCTGCGCGGACAGCCTGCGGCAGCAAGGAAGCGCCTGCGGCGCGGCGTATGCGGCGGGAACCTCCTGATTGCGGGTGATACGTCCCGAGCGGCGTCGTGTGACCGTGAGGTGCGATAAGCCGACTAATCGTTATTGGTGGCGCCGCTATGCGCTGGCGTTGCCCGACAGCACAGATTGCGGCACGTTCTCTTTCTGCTTCGGTGCAAGCAGTCGCGTCGAATTCAGAATGAATGTCAGCTCCGATGCAACATGAATGAATGCCGCCAGCAGCGGATTGAGAACACCAACTGCGGCCAGGCCGATGCCGATGGTGTCGACGATTAGCGTTCCATAGAAATTCTGAAAGATAATACGCCGGCAATTCCGGGCGATGCGGACAGTCACAACGAACTTCATCAGATCATTACCGATCAATACAATGTCGGCGCTTTCGCGGGCCACATCGGTTCCCGCTCCCATCGCGACTCCGACGGTCGCTTCGCTGAGCGCAGGAGCGTCATTGATTCCATCTCCAAGCATTGCCACGGTCTTACCCTTCTTGACTTGTGCTGCGACAAAAGCAGCCTTCTGTTCCGGTAGGAGGTTCGCGTGGATCTCAAGGATGCCCAACCGCCCAGCGACAGCCTTAGCGACCGACTCAGCATCTCCGGTTAACAACGCAACCTGAATGCCCATGTCTGTGATAGCTTTGACTGCCGGAGCCGAGCCATCCCGCAACTGATCCGCCACCAGAATGGACCCAAGATAGCGGCCTCCCCTCGCTACCAGTACCTCGGTCCCCTGAGAGACATTGATGCGCGAAGGCAAGTCGATTTCGAGATCTTCAAGCAAGACCTTGTTGCCAACCACTGTCTGTTCTCCGTCGAGTGATGCGAGCACTCCACGGCCAATCCGGTATTCAAAATCATCGGGATGGATGACCGGAATGTTCCGCTCTTCGGCAAAGCGAACGATGGCGCGGCCCAAAGGATGTTCCGAACCGCTCTCAGTACTGGCGGCTGACTGGAGCATCACCTGCTCAGAGATGCCCGAAGCTGCATTGACCTCGGTGACGAGAGGCATCCCATACGTTAGAGTGCCGGTCTTGTCGAGAAAGACTGTATCCAGACGGCCCAACGCCTCCAGATAGATGCCACCCTTGATGATGGAACCTTGCTGGGCCGCACGCCCGATTGCGCCGAGGACCGCGAGCGGAGTGCCTGCAGCGATGCCGCAAGCGCCAGCGACGATGATGACGGAGATGGTCGAACGGGTGTTGTGCGTAATGAGAAAGGTGAGCACGGCGGCGCCGAGTGCGAAATAGACGAGATATCCGGCAAGCCGGTCGGCGGTCTTCTGGATCGGCGCGCGGGAATGCTCTGCCTTCTCTACTGCTTCAATAATCTTGCCGAAGGTAGTCTCTTTACCCAAGCGCTCGGCGCGGACTTGAAGTGTGCCGGTCTGATTGATAGCTCCAGCATAGATGACGCTTCCGGTTGTCTTTTCGTGCGGCATGGGTTCGCCGGTAATGGCCGCTTCCTCTACGAAGGAGTGACCACTGACCACTTGGCCATCGACAGGAATCCGGCCACCGGGGCGAATGAGGACAATCTCGCCGGGGAGGATAGTATCGGTGGGCACTTCAAGGGTCTGACCGTCCCGCAGCACGCTGGCGGTCTGTGGAAGGAAGTTGAGCATGTCCTGAATGGCTCGTCGGCCACGTCCTACGGTCAACCCTTCGAGGATTTCGGCCCCCAGTACGAAGGCGGTGATAACCAGCGCAGTGAAAAACTCTCCGATTGCCAGCGCAGAGAGTAGCGCGATGGTCATGGACAGCTCCATCGTCATGCGGCGTTCGACGATGTTCTCGAATGCCTCCTTAAAGATGGGGTAACCACCAATCAGGGTAGCTGCCAGTCCAATCACGCTGATCTTATTGAAGGGTTCCCACCAATGGAACCAGACTGCCATTGCGGCCAGTGCGACAAAGGCGATCCGTAGAACCTCGACGAGATCAAAGCCATGCTCGTGATCGTGGTCATGTTCATCCATTGCTTCGGAGCAAGAGGCACATGCAGTACGGGAGTGAGGATGAGCTTCGTCGGCAGTGAGGCCGGCACTCTTGCGCTGTTCGCTGGTAACACTCATAACGTCTCCGGGAATCCTAGTTGAGATATCTCTTAACCACGGCCATCAGTTCGTCTGCTGCTTCAAGCTGAGAGGGACGAATCTTCTGGCTGGGGTCGAGCACATGGAAGCGCAGATGCCCTTCGATCAACTCGGCCATCAAGCCATTGAGGGCTCCGCGGCACGAAGCGACCAGTTGTAGAATCTCGTCGCACTCGGCCTCGCCTTCAAGAGCTCGTTCGATCGCCTCTGTTTGTCCCTTGATCCTCCGAATGCGCGACAACAGCTTCTTCTTGTCTTTCGTCGTGTGGGCCATTCATTTGAACCTCTTCCAGATAATATAGTCCCCTATATTATATTCTGGACACATGGGTATAGAGGAACCGCGCTCCCACTGGGATCTCAAATACGAACAGGGCCTCCCTTCACTGGAGAAGCCGGACCCCTTTTTCCTGTCGGCGTTCGATCAGTTTGTAGCGAGTTCCTTCCCCAATGGCGGCACGGTGCTCGACCTGGCTGGGGGGATCGGCAGACATGCGCTTTGGCTGGCGAAACGAGATTGGCGGGTTACGGTTGTGGACATCTCCGAGGTCGCAATCCGCAAACTCGGCCAAAAAGCGCAACAGTTCGGCTTGACGCTAAACTTGTTTGCTCTGGACGCCATAGAGTATCCCTTCGAGCCTGCTCGTTTTGACCTGATCGTGATGTTCTACCATTTGGATCGGGACATCTGTGGACAAGTGCTTTCGACGCTAAAGCCCGGCGGCTTTGTGATTTGCAAAAGCAGCGTCTGCTGGGACACTGATGAAGGAACTGCTCCAGCAAATCTCAAGCCATTGGCGAAGAGAGAACTTTTGTCTCTGCTTCCAGAACTTCAAGTGTTGCACCATCAGGAACGGCCGGTGCGCGACCGGGGGGTGGCGGAGTATGTTGGAAAGAAACCAGGATGAAGTGATGGCATTTCCCAAGCCAGCAGATAAATACTGAGAAACGCCATTGCGTGTCGCAATTTCTGCATAGTCGGCGATACGTAAGTTTCGGCCGATGATGTGGCTGGTTGGTTCCGATCCGCTCATTTCCCGGATTCCGCCGTCCCATGAAACAGATCCAAATGCTCTTTGTTGGGCGCTTTCGTGAAAGCGCTCACAAGCACTAATCCCAACAATGCTGCGCCTAATGCGGGGAAGATGGCGAAGTCCGGGTCGGCGTACTTTGCCGGCAGATTGTGGGCGATCCACTGCGTGTTCCAGAAGACGGTGAAGAAGGTTCCGGCTCCGATGGCGGTGGCTGCTCCGGCGGCGGTGGCGCGGCGCGAGTAGAACGCGGCGAGCACAACGGGCGTGAGGGCGGCGGCGTAGATGGTGTAGGCGTAAATGGTCTTTTGCAGCACGGATTCCGTGCCGAGCGCCTGCCACAGCGACCACACTCCAAGCAGCACCACCATGAGCCGCGAGATGAGCAGCACGCGTTTGTTCGACGCGTCGCGGGCGATGTAGCGGACGAAGACGTCGTTGACCAGGTTGGTGGCGGGCGAGAAGAGATAGTTGTTGGCCGTGGAGATGATTTTGGCGAAGACCGCGCCCATGAGCAGCGCGCCGAGCAGCGCGGGCAAGCCGTGCAGCGCGGTGTAAGCGAGGATTTCGCGGGGATGCTGGGAGACTTCGCCGGTGGGGAAGAGCACAGACCCGACGACGGCCAGCGCGACAATGACGGTTTCGAGAATGACGGTGCCGATGATCCAGCCGACGACGGCGACGCGCGCGTCCTTCGCAGACTTCGCGGAAAAGAACTTCTGATACATGCTCTGGTTGCCGAGCATCAGCAGCATGGTGGGGACCATCAACTCCATGGCCTGGACGATGGTGAAGTCGCCGAGGAACTGGAAGTGCGTGGCGGGGAGGGCCTGGGTGATGTGCGTCCATCCACCGGCGGAATGCGAGAGGACGGGCAGCGCGACCAGCATAGTGGCCGTCGCCATGAGGCCGATGGCGAGGTCGGTATAGGCGACGGATGACATGCCGGCGATGGCGGTGAAGGCGATCACGAATCCCGCGATGATGTATTTGCCGAGGGTGGGCGTGATGGCGTCAGGGAAGACGAGGTGCAGGATGTCTCCGCCGCCGATGAGCTGATAGCTGGTGATGGCGGTGAAGGCGAAGAGCGTGGCGATGACGCCGAGGACGCGCGCAACCTGGTTGTAGCGGGCTTCGAGCAGATCGGGAATGGTGAACTGGGCGAATTTGCGGGCGCGCGGGGCGATGAAATAGATGAGCAGGAGTCCGGCCCATCCGCCGCCCGCCTGCCAGAGCGCGGAGAAGCCGTGCTTGTAGGCGTTTTCCGCGCCGCCGAGCAGGGAGCCGGAGCCGATCCACGAAGAGAGCAGCGTGAAGATGAGGACGAAGGCGGGAAGGGAACGGCCCGCGACGAGGAAGTCCGCCTTGGTTTTGACCTTGCTCAGCCGCGTGAGCGAGACGGCCAGCAGGCCGAGAACAATCGCGACCAGCACGATCGCGTAAAGAGGAGACATTGGTCGTCCTTCAGATCGGGATGATTTGCAGTGTACGGGACAACAGCACGATTGTCAGGGTTCGCGCGCTGGGGATTACGCTGGCTTCTTCTTTGTCGTTGGCGCGGTGGTGGAGGTTGATTTCTTCTTGCTATGGGTATGTTGCGCGGCGGAGATGTGGGCGGGTTCCGCGACGTAGACGCTGGAGCCGGGCGTGACGGCCTCGCCTCGAATGTGATTCCAGCGGCGCAGTTGGGCGACGGTGACGCCGAAGCGGTCGGCAATCGTGACCAGGGTGTCGCCCTTGCGCGGATGGTAGACGGCGTTGCGCAGCCCACTGGGCGCGCTGGCGGGCGCTACGGGAATCACGAGCGAATCGATGCCAGATAGATCGGAGGACGCGCTGAGCTGGTTGACGAACGCCAGCTCCGATGTGGAAACATGCCAGGTGTGCGCGATGCTCTCCATAGTGTCGCCTTCCTCGATGGAATGGAAGCGCCAGAAGCGGCGCTTGTCGACGGGAATCTCAGCTATGTCGCGGGTGAAAACATCTTTGGTGCCGGGCGGCAGATGCAGATTGAAGCTGTCGTCCGGCGGCGTGCTGAAGCGCAGCAGGCTGGGGTTGAGCGCGGCGATCTCCTGCACGGGTACGCCAACGATGTCGGAGACGAGGCGCAGGTCGACGGCGTAATCGGTGGTGACGGTGTCGGTGACCAGCGGCGGATCGGGCGTGATGGTGTCGAGGCCGTATTGCTTCGGATTCTTGGCAATGATCGTCACGGCGAGAATGATGGGAACGTAATTCTTCGTTTCCTGGGGCAGGTTGTTGCGCCTGTAGAGCTCCCAGAAATCGGCGTAGCCGGTGCGCTGCACGGCTTTTTGGATGTTGCCCGCGCCCCAGTCGTAGGCGGCCATGGCGAGATACCAGTCGCCCAGCTGGTCGTATTGCTTCTTGATTTCGCGGGCGTAGGCGCGCGTGGCTTCTTCCGGATCGAAGCGCTGATCGACCCAGGCAGTGCGCTCCAGCCCATAGGCCGAAGCCCACGGCATAAATTGCCACATGCCGCCGGCGCCGGAGCGCGGATTGAGGGCTTGCGGGCGGAAGCCCGACTCAGCGACCGCCTGGTAAATCAGGTCCTGCGGAACGCCTTCTTCGCGGAGCACGCGCTGAATCATTTCCTTGTAGCGGCCGAGGCGCTCGAGCGAAGCGACGATAGTGCCGTGGCCTTTCTGGCTGTTGGAGAAGAAGTCAATGTAGGCGTCGACGTACTCGTTGGTGACCAGCGGCAGATCGGACTGCGTGATTTTGAGGGCGGCGTTGGCGGAGGCGGTGACGTTGGCGCTGGCGGGCGTGGTGATGTTGCCGGCTACGTCGACGGGCGATGGTTCCGCCTGCGGCTGGAGGCCGTTGCCCTGGCGCAGCGCGTCGAGCTCAAGAGTGTTGACGGCGTCGACGATGCGGTCGAACTCATCGGAAATGGTTTGGTCGCCGCGCAGATCGCAGTTGCACTTGAGCATCAGGTCGACGGAGTAATCGAAATTGGCGCGCGCTGAGGCCAGGTGGCCC
>Ga0210391_10003580_pt1 | contig 13122 bp, 11 predicted proteins | sample IncBWC12OmetaG_FD_160573 | JGI IMG/M metagenome (GOLD analysis project Ga0210391, IMG submission 160573) | Forest soil microbial communities from Barre Woods Harvard Forest LTER site, Petersham, Massachusetts, United States - Inc-BW-C-12-O ... | reverse complement strand
GTCCGGGGTTTATGTCCAGGGATCAGGACGACCCTCTGCACCCGGGAAACAAAGTGAAGGTTTGGTACATGAGCGGCGACATCGACCTTGAAAAGGTGTTGGGTCTGCGGTTGAAAAGCGGGCGTCTCTTCGACCCAGCCCTTTCGACCGATGCCTGGGTTTACGACTTCTCGGAGAAGATGAAAGAGCAGCCCTCCCTCATCACGGCCAGTACCGCTGAAATGCTGAACATCCAGGATTTGCATACCATCCCCGGGGATGTTTATTCTCATCCCGTAGGGATCGTGGAAGACTTCCACAGCCAATCGATGCGCGACGCCATGGGTCCGACCTTCATCCTGGCGGAGCGCTCTCCCCAATACGGAGGTATGCTCATCCGTGTCCAGTCCGGTGCCGAAGGAAGGGTCATGGCCTCTATCCACCGTTTGTGGAGGCAAATGTATCCGGGCAAGCTCCTGGAAACGCATTGGGTGGACGAGATGCTCACCGATCAGTATGCACAGGAAAGCCGCTTCCAGCAACTCCTGACCTTCTTCAGCGGACTGTCCATGATCCTGGCGGCCCTGGGCATTTTCGGGCTCATCGTACATGCCGCTGGTCAGCGGATCAAGGAGATCGGCGTGCGAAGGGTGCTGGGTGCATCGGTGGCCTCGATCGTGCGCCTCCTGGCTTCCGATTTCGCCCGCCTCGTTTGCATTGCCTTCCTGGTCGCGGCACCCCTGTCCTGGTGGGTCATGCAAAAGTGGCTGGAAGGATTTGCCTACCGAATTCATATCCAGTGGTGGATGCCCGTCCTGGCCGGAACGGTGGCCCTGGTCATATCGCTGATCACCATCAGTTTTCAGGCGATCAAATCGGCCCTGGCGCCCCCGGTGGAAAGCCTGAGGGCGGAATAGATTCCTGGCATGAAATTTCCGTAGTATACTTGACGCGCCGTAGGCGCGTCGCCCGAAGGGCAATAATTAGCAAAGTTGGCGCGGAAGCGCTAAATTGACCTTGGGGCGCTTCCGCGCCAACTCAAACACATTGGTATGTCCGATAATCAGCTAACCTTGGAAAGACCCGCCAACGTGGGCAAGACCGAACGCGTCCTTTCCGCTATGGCGGGCGCCTTTATCATCGCGCGAATCCTCCGTAAGCGTAAACTGGATGCCATGCTGGTGGCCGCGGGCGGCTACCTGTTGTACCGGGGCCTTTCGGGGCATTGTTCCCTCTACGCCCTGGGGCGCAACCCGGGAAGCCACAATAACAATATCAACCTGAAAACCAGCGTCATCGTGAACCGCCCCCGGCACGAAGTGTATACCCTCTGGAAAAACGTGGAAGGATTACCCTTTTTCATGAAACATTTGGGCAGCGTCCGCAAGCTGGACGACCGCCGGTCGATCTGGCAGATCCAGGCGCCGGAAGGCATTCCCTCCGTTCAATGGGTGGCCGAAATCGTGCGCGACGAGGTGGATAAGGAAATATCCTGGCGATCCCTGCCCCATTCGACCCTGGAAAATTCAGGGAAAATTAACTTTTCGGACGCCCCCGGCGGGGGTACGCATATCGACATTCACCTCTCCTACAAGGCGCCCTTCGGGAAAGTAGGGGCTGAGTTGGGCTGGATGTTGAACGGCGTCTTCAAGAATAAGATCGAGGAAGACGTCCGGGGATTCAAGCGCACGGTCGAATCCCAGTTCGCCGAGGCGCATCCCGCGTAATTGAGGCGCATCCCGCGTAATTATTAATTCTGCGCCCTCTCCTCTTCGCTTTTGGCGCCATTGCCCTCGTGCTTGCGTTGGTCCTTGATGGCTTTGCCGAAACGGTAGGTCAGGGAAAAGACAATGTTGCGCGAATCCACGATGTTGCTGTAATTGGCCTCCGTTCCAGCCAGGTAACCAATGCGCCAAGTGGTTTTTAATATGTAGAAGGGGTCGTTTCCCACGACGCGCAGCGTCCACTTCGTTCCGAACTTTTTGGAGAGGGCTGCATTGACCTGCTCCCTGCTGCCGTCAACGAACTGTTCGACGACCAGGCTGGTTTGGTAGTTCCCATAGAGTTGGAATGTCCAGTCCTTTGCAGGGGTAAACGTCAGGACGGGGCGGACGTACCATTCGACTCCCCGCGTATCCAGGGGACCCGTATAAAAGTTGCTGACCGTCCGCTGGTACATCAGCCGCGAATACACGAATAGGTTGCACCAGCGCGTAAGGTCGAATTCTGCATCGATTTCGAGGCCTTCATCATAGGTGTTGTCCAGGTTGCCGGGACGGTTGTAATAGTATCCGTTTACAATCTGTACCAGCCCGTCAATCTTGTTGCGGATATAGCTGTAATATAGTGTGGCCGTGACTTTTTTATATGTATAGGACAATTCGACATTCGTAGAATAGGTGGGCAGCAGGTAGGGGTTCCCTGTATTGAAGGTAAACTTGTCCAGGGGGGAAATGAATGGGTTCAACTGCGAATAATTCGGGCGATCCACGCGACGTCCGATGTTCAGCTCGATTTGCTGCCTCCCCGCACTGTCCAGCTTGTATTGAGCGTATGCCGTCGGAAAGAGGCCGGTATAGTTGCGGTTGAACGAGGAATCGGGCACCTGGGGGTTTCCAAGCTGGTGCCCTTCGGCGATCGTATTTTCCAGGCGCAGCCCCGCCTGCAGGGAGAGGCGTTTAAAGTCCCGGTTGGCATTGACATATGCAGCGTTTATGTTTTCATGGTACAGGAAGTGGTTCGTTTGCGTATAATCCGGGATGGACACGCCCTGGAGGACGTTGAAATAATCGGCAAGGTTGTCGGTCAGGGTGTAGCTCGATTTCAAACCGGCCGCTATGGTGAGCCCATTTTTCAGTGGCTGCGTATAATCGGTCTTGGCCGAATAAATGTGGATCTCAGAGGGGAGATTACCCGTCTCGAGGGTCGTGTCGTTGCCCGTATTGAGAAAACGCTGGTTCAACTGTGTCCGGTACGTTACATAGTCCAGGTCGATGGTGTGCTCCCAGCCCTTCTTGTCGTAGGCGTGCCGGTAATTGAGGTTGATGGCTCCGTTGTCGAAGGTTCTATCGTCGCGGTTGTCGGCCAGGATGGTGGAGTCCAACTGTCCATTCGTTTCCTCGAACAGGCTGGTGCTGCCCGTGCGATTGGTCCCGTTGTTCAGCAGCCCAGCGAGTACAATTCCAAAGGTGGTTTTTTCGGAAGCATACAGGTCTGCGCCGATCCTTGCGGAGTAACTGTCGAATGCGCGCCTGGTCGTGGAGTGCTGGTTGAATACGGGGCTGAAATTGTGGATGCTCGTATCGTAGTACCGGTTAATGATAGAGCTGTTGAAGGTATTGATGTCGTTAAAACCCAGGCTGGCGGAGATGTTCAGTTTGCCCTGCCGGTAATTCAGATTCAGGCTGTTGACGGTCCGCGCATATTTGCCCTGGGTATAAGAGGCTGTTGCGGTCCCATTGAAGCCCCTTTCTTTAATTCTTTTCGTACGGATGACAATGATCCCGGCATTCCCTGCGGCGTCGTATTTGGCGGGCGGGTTCGTCATCAGTTCGATCCGGTCGATCGTGGAAGCAGGGAGGGAGTTGAGGTAGTTCGCCAAATCCTGCCCCGAGAGATAGGTGGGTCGGTCGTCGATGTACACCATGACGCCGCTTTTCCCCTGCAGGCTGATGGTTCCGTTTTGATCCACTTCCACCCCGGGAGCGTTGGACAGGACGTCCAGGGCCGATCCTCCCGCGTTGCCCACCAGGGCATCGGTATGGATGACCGTTCGGTCGAGGAGGTGTTCCACGATGGGCTTTTTGCCCACCAGTTTGATTTCTTTGAGTTCTTTTGGTTTGGTCGTGTCCTTCTGTGCATACGTTATCGCAGGGGCAAAAAGGAGGCTTACGACCATTTTTATGGCCGTCCGTTTGACGTTCATAGTTGATGTTTTAGGGATTACTGTCCATGTCCCCAGGACCAGTCACCGGTCGTATTGATCTTGGGGCCGAACTTGGCCAGGTATTTTGCGAAAACATTATCCGGCACCTTCTCTCCATTGACGATTAACGATTTATTGCTGAACAGGAAGTGTATGTGATCCGTTACGGATCCGATGTACCCGTCCTTGACCAGGTCAGAGAGCATCTCGTCCTGACGGGGATCTTTATCGTTATAGTGGGAACTGTTATATGGACTGTTATATGGACGCATTGGGCTGACAGGTTCTGTCGCGGGTGCCACCACTAGTTGCGTGGCACGCGGAAAGGTATCCGGCAAGGGAGGAAGGATGCGATGTTCGGCGTTTGCGGACGCCATCCGGATATCCGGCTTCCGCAAATCCGGCTTTGGGGCCACCATCGTCGATTTAACCGGCGCCGTTTTGACCGCCGGTGGATTTTTGTGTGGATTCCTATTGAAAGCAGATACGCAAATCCCGCAAAGGACAAGGCAAATCGCCAGGAGCGTTTTTTCCAGGATGCTCAGGGAGTGGTTTATATCCCCCGCCAGGCGCCTGACCCTGCGCAGGAGACCGTGCCGGTTGCCTGCAAGGCCCATGGCATGGGCGGGCAGGGCAGACTGGAATTCCGCGCAGGAAAGGAGGGCGCGTATATATCCCGCGCGGTCATGGTCCCCTCCCAGGGCCAGGTCGTCGCAACAGTTTTCCCTTTCATTTTTGATCAGCCTGGATACCCAAAGGAGCGCTGGGTTGAAGAAGAAAAGGATCTCCAGGAGGCTTTGCAACAGGTTCACCAGGTAATCCCGGCGGCGGATATGCGCCAGCTCGTGGGCGAGGATCGCTTCCAGGGATTCATACGGTAGTGCCGTGCATAATCCCAGGGGGATAAGGATGATGGGCTTCAGGTGACCAATGACCATGGGTACCCTGGCCACGCCGGATTCCAGCATTTCTATGCTTTTCTTTATGCCCATCGTAGCGGCAATCCCCTGCACGCGCTCCTTCCATTCCGGACTTACCGGGTAGACCTGTACCCGGCGCAACCGGTAGGTTCCGTATAGCCCGATGCTCCATTGGATGGACCTGGCACAGATGATGATAAACCAAACGGCCACGATGGTTCCCGCATATTGGTTCACCATGCCCCAAAGGGTAGGGATTTCCGGGGCGGGACTCCATGCAACCATGCTGAAAGTTGTCGCCCGAACGTTAGACACGTCTTGCACCGGCCCTTTTTCCAACACTATCGCGAAGGTTACGAACACACCTCCCGCAAACAAGAACAGGGCCGTCACCAGCAAATTATATCGTAAGGCAGGGCTCAGGCGTTTCGTACAAAGGACGATCAGACCAGCCACGGCCGCCAAAAGGGCGCCTTGCCACAAGGAATGCGCGAGCGTCAAGCATAGCGCATGGATTACCGGATAACCCATATGAATGTTTTTTACTTTTCTTTTTCAAGGTTGTCCAGGATTTCCCGTATCCTGGCTAAATCCTCCTTTGACGTTTTTTGATTGCCCAGGACCTGCATCAGCAACTTACCCGTGGATCCCTGATATACGGAATCCACGAACCTGTCCAGGAGGTGGTCCTTGGTCTTTTGTTCCCCTTCGGCAGCCTGGTAAACGTGCTTCATCTGGCTTTCGTCGCGTTTCAAAATCCCCTTGTCCGTCATGATCTGCATCACCTTCAGGGTTGAGGTATAATTTACGTCCCGCTGTTCGTTAAGCTTGTCGTTGACGAACCGGACCGTAGAGGGCCCCCAGGTCCACAACACGTGCAGGATTTCCAGCTCTGCCTTGGTAGGTTCCATGCTTTTTTCCTTCATGAAACTAAGGTACACATATTTTCGTACGAAGCTACAGTTAGGTTAATAATTTTTTAATACACTGATTATCAATAATTATTTAGTTTACCGGCATGAATAACACCACTGGAGAAAATTTCAACATAACGCTCTACGGCTACTCGGGGGAAGCCGTAAATCGCGATTGGGCGAATACGGGCATGGCCCTGATGAACAAAATGTTCAAGGAAGTTGCCGCCCACGGCCTCGCCACCAACGGGACCGTCGTTTGGGGGTATTGGCAAGGCAACATGATGATGGCCGGTGTCGAGCTGTCCGGGTCCCTCCCGGGCGGAACCGATTTGGAGCAACGGTCATTTGAACTGCCCCGTTATGTGCGCATCAAACACATTGGGCCTTACAATCAGATACCTGAGACCTTCACGAAAGCGCAGGAGTATTTTAAAAACGAAGGGATAGCAGTGGGTTTGCCATATCTGGAACTTTATGGGCATTGGAACGAGGATCCCTCCAAGCTCGAGACGGATTTGTTGTGGACCCTGGTTTAGATCACTTTTTTTACCCCGGGAATCTCGGTCACCAGGGCGCCCAGCAGGAAGCTGCCCAGCACGGCCAACGGTGCAACCACCAGCAACTTTACAGCGGGATCTACATTCCATCCCCTGACCGCCAGGCTCAGTGAAATGATCACTACCGGGTGAAAGATATAGACCGCAAATGCACTCCGCGAAAGGCGGCCTAATAAGGGTGTTCGCACATTCCACTTCCTTTTTCCCAGAGACAGGAGCGCCACGATGATAGAGAACCCTACCAATTGTTCCCAGAGGGCATAGAGTAACGATTGCCAGTGGAACCCTCCCGAATACCATTCCTGCGGGGTATGCAGGGTTATATTGAGGATAAAGAAAAGGACGAAGATGAGCAACGACCGCGGGACGTTCCGACCGAAACGCCTGGCCGCATTGTCGGGAATCTGGGGTAGCCAGTTGTTTTTAGCGGCCACGAGTCCCAGGCAAAACAGCACAATATATTGTGTGAAATGACCTGGTTGGAATCCCAGGGGTTTCAGCACCCATCCCACTGGAAAGAAGATGCGCACGACGAAGCTGACCAAACCCGTTCCGGCGGCGAACCAAAGTATCGTTGACCTGCCCGGAAGCGGAAGCCCTTCGGGTACGCCCCTTTTGGAGAGTACCCTCCACAGGGCGTATACGAGCGTAAACAGCAGCAAGGCAGCCACAAACCATAATACCCCGAAATCGATCCAGCCGTCGAATCCACTCAGGTAGTTCCCATAACTGATATGGTTGCCCTTGGCAAAATAATTGACGAGGTAGCTCAGGAAAGGGGAAAATATAAAGGAATAAAAAAGTAGGGGGATGCCCAGCCTCCATAATCGATCTCCGACAAATTTCGAGAAACCTTTCCGGTCATAAGAAGACCCGGCAAAGAAGGAGGACAGGAAAAAGAAAAACCCCATGAAAAAGGACTGGTTCAGGCAGACGAATATGGTAATGGGCGCCAGGCCCCAATGCGATGTCGGGCTTTCCTTGTAATACCAACCGCCCGGCGCTCCATACGCAACACAGCAATGATGGAGGACGACAAGGATGGTCAGCAGGACCTTGATATTGTCGATGTAATAAATCTTCAGAGGTGGCTTCATAAGGTAATATACCAAAATTGCCCCGATGGGAGGCGTAAGCAGGTACCACACCCAGGAGAGACAAGAATAACAAGGTCCATTTCATGGTGTAAAATGACAGAGAATTCAACGGCAATCCAATAGTATAAACATCTGATTATTTGATGCCGTTGGAGACCACGATCAAGCCTCTAAGCCGCGCTTCCGCGACCAATAAGTCCAAAGAATCGAGAAGATACAAGCGGCTACGATAAAGCGCCCGTGAGTAGGGCCACGGCATACCATTCCTCACCCTTCCCCCAAAGGGTTTTAATGGACAGGCAGCCTACGTGACGATCGCAATGACTTTTCTTGGATAAGGCGTTGAAAATGATGTTCTGGGGCGGAATGATCCGGCAGGCTTGTAAAATACATGCGGATGGCTTTACCATCAAATTTATACCTTTATCGTATGCGCAAATTTTTCCTGGCGGTGTTTCTCGTCTCCGGCATTCCCGCCTTCTCCCAAAGCAAACCCCATTTGTTCGATGAAACGCCCGCCCAGAAACAGCAGCGGATGCTGTGGTGGACGGATGCCCGATTCGGGATGTTCATCCATTGGGGCCTGTATTCCCTGGCGGCGCGCCACGAATGGGTGAAGCACAACGAACACCTGACCAATGAGGAATACCAGAAATATTTCGATGAATTCGATCCCGACCACTTCGACCCCAAGAAATGGGCGGCCGAAGCCAAGGCCGCGGGGATGAAATACGCGGTGCTCACGACCAAACACCACGAAGGCTTTTGCCTCTTCGACAGCAAGTATACCGACTACAAAGCCCCCAACACGCACGCCAGGCGCGACCTCGTCAGGGAATTCGTGGAAGCATTCCGGGCGCAGGGCCTCAAGGTGGGGTTTTATTATTCCCTGCTCGACTGGCACCACCCCGACTATACCATGGACGACGCCCATCCCCTGACTCAAGTAGATACCAGCCAGGCGAATTACGACCGTCTGAACAAGGGCCGTGACATGGCCAAATATCGCGAGTACCTCAAGCACCAGATCACCGAACTGATGACCAACTACGGGAAGATCGATATCCTGTGGATGGATTGGACCTGGGATAAAGGGGATCCTCACGGCAAATATGCTGCGGATTGGGGAGCCACCGATTTAATCAAGCTGGTCCGAAAACTCCAGCCGGGCATCATCGTCAACAACCGCCTCGGTTTGGATGATACGTATGCCGACGGGGGAGACTTCCAAACGCCCGAGCAGGTTTCTACCCAGGAATTGCTTCCGTACCGGGGGAAAGTTTGGGAGACGTGCCAGACCTTTTCGGGTTCCTGGGGTTATTACCGGGATGAAACGAGTTGGAAGACGCATCGCCAGTTGTTGGATTTGCTGATCACCTCAGTAGCCAACGGCGGAAACCTGATCCTGAATGTCGGTCCCACCGCGCGTGGGGAATTCGACTACCGGGCGACGCATGCCCTGGACAGCCTTTCCTATTGGATGCACGCCAACAGCAAGGCGATCTACGACTGTACTTACGCGCCTGCCGCGTACCCGCAGCCCGAGGGGACCAAGCTCACCTATAATCCCTCGACGCATCGTTTGTACGTGCATTGTTATGATTTCTCTCCCGGCGGCACGCTGGTTCTTCCCGGTTATGCCGGAAAAATAAAGTATGCGCAGCTTTTGAACGATGACTCGGAGATCGTCTATACCACCCAAGGCAACGATGTCGTCATGAAAATGCCCAAGGTCAGGCCCCCCTATGATATCCCGGTAATAGAGCTATGCTTAATGTATTAAATACGCTTGTCCTGCTGGGCTCCCTGCAATCCCTTGCCAAAGCGGTTAATGGGGGTACTGCTATTCCTGATTGCCTTGGCAAGCCTGAACGTATTCCTGAATGAGCAGACCTGGTACCTGTCGAGTGCTTTTTGCCAAATGCTGGACGCCCTTTTCCCCTTCATACTTCCCATGGCGTTCGGCCCTTTGCTATATTTTTATGTGCAGGCTACCCTCGAACCGGGGTTTGTCCTGAAAAGGCGCCATTTCCTTCACTTCCTTCCCGTATTGATCGATTTGTTTCCGTATGTCTTTGCCGCGGGGTATCTCATTGGAATTTGGGTGGGATGGTTACCCGATCATACCGGTCGGGCGGGACGAATTTGGCGCTTTTCAGGTATTGTGGCTGGTTTACCTGGTTCCATATGTCATTCCAAGGTATACCTATTGGTTGCTGGACCGCTTCCACTGGTACCCCCTTTTTCTTCCCCTAAGCCTGATCACTTACTGGTTCGGGTTAAAGGGCTTTACCGTTGTGTATCCCCGGATCCCGGCCAAAGCTGATGATTTCGATGCCAAGGTTGCCCTACTGCGAAGGGCCATGGAGGATGGGGGCTTACGTGGGAACATACCGGTCCGTCGAGAATACCAAGCTGACGTTTTCCATTTATAAAGAAGGAGGGCGATTATTTGCCGACCTTTCCAACCATACGGGCAGGCATATGTTGATGGTGCCCGAAGATACCACCCGGTTTTACCTTCCCGATATACTGAGAATCCGGACTACCGTGGATGTTATCATAAAGGAAGGGAAGGTCTCTGGGTTGACGATTACCCAGGAAAAGCCCTATGCTTTTATAAGATTACAGTGACAACACAGGTGTGCCAAAAACGAGGGTATTGCCATCGGGATCGTTGACGGCAAAATCGCGTACGCCATAGTATCGGTCCCCGGGCGGCACCTCGATAAAAGCCCCTTTGTTCGAAATGTCCTCGAAGTAGGCATCTACCTCATCGCAGTCGATACAAAAGTGCGCGCCGCCGGGTGTCTTTTTCTGTCCCTGGTTGGTGGGTCCGCACAATTGAATGCTGACATTATCCCGGAATATGCCCGCATAGTCTGCATGTCTGAAGTCCTCGGTGAAGCCTAAAATTGTCTTGTAATAATTGATGGACCGATTCAGGTCGGTAATGTGAACGACGACGGAAACGTTTAATGCTTTCATGATGAGAAATATTATTAAATTACTGAAAATGTAAGCGTGCTGGGAATCTATTTCAAAACTGCCTGGCGTAACCTGACCAGGTATAAGGGGTACACGATCATTAATGTACTCGGGCTTACCCTGGGCATCTGTGCTTTCGTCGCCATTTACCTGATAGCCCGACACGAATTCAGCTTTGATAGCTTCCACCCGGATAAAGACCGTATCTACCGCATCATGGAGGACAATACCGAAAGCACCGGCGAAAAGCTCCATTTTGCCCGGGTCCCTTTTCCCGTCCCCTTCCTGGCCCAGAAAGAATTGACGGGACTGGATGCCTTCGCCGGTGTCATGCCTTTTGGCGCGAAAATAAGCGTCCCCGGTGGAAATATGCCGGCGAAGGATTTTGACGGGGGGGCCGTTATTGCACAACCAACCTGGTTTACCGTTTTTAGTTACCAATGGCTGGCAGGGAGCGAATCTACCAATCCTTTCACCGTTGTACTTTCAGAATCCAAGGCCCGCAAATATTTCGGCCCTGGTCCTTTGGACGCGTTTTTGGGCAGGATCGTCATGTACGATTCACTGCGCGTCCAGGTGTCGGGCATTGTAAAGGACTGGGATCAAAATACCGATTTCCCATTCACCGATTTCATTTCCTTCAGCACACTCCAAAGCGATCCCCTGCGGAACACGGTTAGTTTAGATTCCTGGTATCCGCACGATATGCCCATATTGGCGTTTGCAAAACTGTCCAAAGGGGCCCGGCCGGCCCAAATCAATGCCCAAATGGCGACCCTGGTTAAACGTCATGCCGATCCCGGTTTGAAAATGGCACTCTGGCTGGAACCTTTGTCCGATATACATTTCAACGTCGATATCATAGAGAATACAACAAGGACGGCACACCGGCCCACTTTATACGTGTTGATCGGGATCGCCATCTTTATTTTAATGATTGCGGTGATCAATTTCGTCAACTTATCCACCGTTCAGTCGATTCAAAGGTCCAAGGAAATCGGCATCCGAAAGATACTGGGCGGTAGCAAGGCAAGTGTCATCTCGCAGTTCCTGATCGAGACGTTCCTGGTTACTTTCCTGGCCATGGTATTGGCCGTTTTACTGGTAAATCCCGTTCTCGGGGAATTCCGGTCGTTTCTGCCACCCGGATTGGCATTTCACCTTTTTAGTCCTTCCACCCTGATTTTCCTCGTTCTGGTTACCCTGGCTACAACGTTGTTGGCCGGTATTTACCCGGCCCGGGCGCTGGCGTCCAATTTCCCCGTTTCCAGCCTGAAAGGGACCGGCATTCAAAAGGGCAGCGAAAAATGGTACCTGCGGAAAGGGTTGATCGTCTTCCAATTCTCCATATCCCTGGTATTTATCATTGGCAGCATCGTCATAGCCGGGCAGTTGAATTATGTACGATATAAGGATCTTGGCTTCAAGTCGGACGCCATCATCACGGTGGGGATGCCAGGAGGGGACAGCCTGTCGAAAGCCAGGGTTTTAGCTGAAAGGATCAAAGAAATGGCCAGTGTAGGTGGGGTAGCTCTGGAAGGGATGCCACCGGGAAATGCCCGTGGCATGGTGGTACAATTCCAATATTCGGGAATGAAGGACACCAGGGTAGGCCAGGTAGACGGCAACGAGGATTTTATCCCCTTGTACCAGATAAAATTATTGGCTGGAAGGAACCTGGAGCATTCGGACAGCGTAACGGAATTTGTCATCAATGAGACGCTGTCCAGGGAAATGGGTTGTAAGAGGCCAGAAGAAGCCATTGGCCAAACCATTTACTGGTTGAACAAGCCTTATCCCGTGGTAGGCGTCGTCGCTGATTTTAATTCTCAATCGTTACATGCACCCATAACGCCGCTGTGTATCATCAACCGTGTGGATAGGGAAGGGGAATTCGGGATCAAACTGTCGGCAAAAGGCAAGCAGCCTGAAAATGTAAAGGCTACGATCATGGAGATCGGGAAGCTATGGAAATCGATCTACCCCGACGGGACTTTTAAGTTTCAATTTTATGACGAATCGATAGCCCTCCTGTACGAGAAAGATCAAAATGCAGCCACGCTGATGAATACGGCCATGCTTATTACCATTTTTATCTCCTGCATGGGACTATTTGGCCTGGTTAAGTTCTCCGCGGAAAAAAGGACCAAAGAGATCGGAATCCGGAAAGTCCTCGGGGCCAGTGTTGCCAATATCGCCGTGCTGATCAGCCGGGATTTTGTGGTGCTGGTGGCTATAGCCATCCTGATTGCTTCGCCCGTTGCCTGGTATTTCATGGATAAATGGCTGGATGGCTTTGCCTATCGGATCGGGATCAACTGGTGGATATTCGTCCTGGCCGGAGCGGGTGCTATATTTATCGCATTGCTAACCGTAAGTTTCCAAACCATCAGGGCAGCCAAGGCAAACCCAATTAACAGTTTACGAATATGAGAAGTCTGTCTACCGTCGGCCGTATTTTCTTTGGCATCGCCATAGCCGCGATGGGGTTCCTGACCATCTATAACAAGGACTTTCCTTACATGATGCTGCCTCCCAACCATTCCTGGATGAATGAGCACGTCGTATTCATTTATGTTTCAGGGGCCATCCTTTTCTTAGCGGGGGCAGGTATTGTATTTAATATTAAACCCACGGTAGTTCCCCTCCTGTTGGGATGCCTGCTGCTGCTGGTTTTTTGTTTTTACTTTATCCCATACCAATTGATGGTTTCTCCCAATCGCATGCATCATGGTTATT
>Ga0210391_10003578_pt1 | contig 13128 bp, 9 predicted proteins | sample IncBWC12OmetaG_FD_160573 | JGI IMG/M metagenome (GOLD analysis project Ga0210391, IMG submission 160573) | Forest soil microbial communities from Barre Woods Harvard Forest LTER site, Petersham, Massachusetts, United States - Inc-BW-C-12-O ... | reverse complement strand
AAGAGCACCACTCGAGCCGCCCGACTTTTCAATTCCCGGTACGGGTGCGCTGAATACGGGAAGTGCCGCGGTCAAGGAAGCCTTTTACCGGATTATCGCCATCCCGGAACACAATATATTCATGGGGCGTCAAATCGGTGTTCTGCGCTTTGACGGTGCTGAGAGCATCGTTGCCGGCGATGACGAGGACCATGCGAGCACCGTCGAGCGGGTTTTCGGTTGCGAGAATCAAGGCCTGACGCTCCGATGCGTGCACATCTCCGTTGATGGTGAATACGGCTCCCTTATAGTCGAGACCGAGTTGCGTCGACCAGAGAGCAAGCGCCGAATTGGCCTCGGGCCGGCCGACAAAGACCACATCCCGATGACGCAACAGAGCGTCGGAAACTTCGAAATCCTTGTAGATTGGGACCTCGCTCTCGTAAGCGTTCAGGAACTTCTTCTGGAGTTGTTCGGCGGCATAACGGTTCGCGCCCGCATCACGCAATGTCCCATACACAATGACCGCGGACGGCAAGCGACGCCAGATATCGTTCACCAGGTACGCGGCACCGTCGGGAGGGTCGATGTCGTCCAGGTGCGCGGACACCGTCGTGAGGCCTGCCCGTTCGAGGAAGGATTGCGCCGTCACGGTTTTCGTCGTGTAGGCTGCAAAATAATCGTTCATCAGTTTCAGAAAGGCGTCATCTCCCATCCGTCGCCGGAGCGAATCCAGAAACAGGACACCTCTAGCCTGCTCTCGCCGGTACTGGTCGAGCGGAGTGGGAGCGCTCGCCTGAAGGTCGCGCCAGATCGCCTGCTGTGCCTTCATCGCCGCGTCGACCTGCTTTGACTCAAGCACACGGTGATATTGGGCCGAGCCGGCCACGAACCAGATATCGCTGTCGGAGGCCGGCAAGACCCATCCCTTCCAGAGCCTGCCGTCATAGTGAGTTTCCTCCGGCGCCGTTACGATCTTCCCCGTTTCCCGTCCGGCCAGACCGGCAATCCGCATCTTCTCGTTTTGATCGATCGAGGCCCGCAAAGTCTCTGTGGGCTGGGCGTCAAAGAGGTAATAATTCGAGGGATAGATTCCGTCGTCTCCGGCGTAATCATAGGTTTTGTCGGGCAGCCATTCTCGCTGGTTCGGCCTGCCGAACTCGGCCCAGACCATCATGTGCGACGCCATGTCCGCGGTGACCACTTTCGCATCCATAGTAGACGCGGCTACAAGCGGGGCGGTGCGGAACGCGCGGAACCCGAACTGCTCATCGATCTGGCCGCGGTATTTCTCATAGAGCCGCTGCCAGGCCATATCCCTTGGGCCCGGCACGTAGGGGATAAATTCCGGATTGCCTTTGGGATCTGGGTATTCTTCAAGCCGCACACTGAGATCCTTGGCATTGTTGTCGCCCCAATAGAATCCGGGCGTGCCGCCGAACCACTCGTCCTTTGAACTACGCCATAGCTTCGTGTGATTCGTGCCCAGGTCGAAGATGGCGATCTCGTTCGTCTTGGCGTCGCCCATGATCCATTCATTGGTGTAGAGCCCGTTGTTCTCTGCACTCAGAATGCGAACCACATCGTCGATGTTGTCACTGTATTGAATGGCCTTGCGAGCGCGGAACGCCACCGGAGTTCCGGCGGGGTTGAACGGTGTTTGATCGATGGTGGTCTCGGTCAACACCACTCCGGCGTCGTTCTGATACCAGTCGGTACCGCTTTCAATTCCACCGGGATAACTCTGAATCAACACGCGGTGGCCCGATGTGGGCTTAATGTCGAGCATGACGTTGGTTTGTTCGGCGAGCGTCAAAGGCCACCAGGTCACATGACCGATCACCATCTTGCCATCGCGGGTGGCCGGCCCCGTGGCGGCAAACGCGCTGCAATGATCTTTCACTGAATCGCGCCGGTGATCTGAATAGGACGGCGCATCCAGGCTCAGCCCTTCCAGGCCTGTGGGCGTTGCGGTAACTGCCGACGCAAGCTCGCCCATCTCCACGGTGGTATTCGCCACCACGATGTCGAGCAGATCGACGCGGCGGTCTCTCCATCGTGCGCCGGCATCGGAAGCGCCGTCGGCTATTCCGCGCATCTCTTCGAGGATTTCGCGATCGAATCCGCGCAGAAAGAGCGCATTCGCAGTGGTCCGGTAATCGTCCCAATGGTCCCTGGAACCCAGGAGGTTCGCACACCTCTCCAGGTACTCGGGAATCTCGCGCGACATCAGGTGACCGTGCTGATATCCGCGCTCATAGGGCTCACCCTCAATGTGGAGATAAATCCATCCGGCCGCGGGATACCGGTAAGCAGGTCCAAAGGTCTCAACCGCATCCCGCGCCGGCCATTCATCGCTGGAAGAGGCGATCTCGTCCACATGCACGCCTTCGAACCACGCCTTGCCGCGAAACGACCCGCCGGCCCCTGCCGTTAATACGACCTGGTCCTGGCTGCGGCTAGCCACAAATCTGAGTGAGACGCGCGTCCAGTCTCGAGTTCCTCCCAATGACGCGGAATGCACGTCGAAAGGCATCGAAGCCATTGCGAGAGCCGCGCCAGTGGCGATCGGAGTGCGGTCGACGTCGCGCACTTCGAGATCTTCCGTGCGAATCCATCCGCTCAGTTCGTAACGTTTGCCGAGGCTGAGCGTTACCGGAGCCAGGCGAACGTACGCTTCCTGCGCGGCCGGGCCCGGCTCCAGGCGGATGGACTTGTGTCCGTCGTGCAGAACACTGGGATCGAGCACCGCAGAACCGCGGTCCACAGCCCAACTCTGTTGGGCATGATCAGAAGATCCCTGGAAGACGGGCGTGGCAGCGTGGGCGGCCACAAAAACCAAAAGCAGGAAAGGAATGCGAAACATTCTCGCTCCTCCGGTTTAAACCTTCAGGGCCGTAGTGAGTGAGAATCATACTCGATCACAAAGACTTTTGAGAATCTCAAAAATCAGCAAATCGTACTGAGGACCGGCGCGACCATGGGACATGGCAGACTGCTCTGCCATCAGTTTTCACTTCTGCCGCCCCCCGGGTGTCCGCCGGCCGGCATTCATGTTCCAGTCGCAGAAATTGGATTTATGACCGGAAGCTCATTTTGAATGTTCTCGCACTGATCACCAAAGTGTATGCGCGTACTTTCGTCGCCGGAGGACCGCATTCAGGGAATCCTATGGATCAATCAATGTCCTGGCCGCCACCTCTGCGGGCCCTCGTGCCATCTGAAGAAGATCCCGACGTACGAGATCGATTTGCGTCAAAAGCTTTTCGAAGGCCTTTCTCGATCCGACCAGGTCGCCAACTTTCGCGGACATTTCCAATTGGCTCGCGGCGTCCTGCGCGGCAGAGGCCTGAAATGTTCCAACCGAGCCCTTGAGTGCGTGAGCCGCCCTCTGGATCATCATCGCATCCCCTGAATCAAGACCATTTCGGATTTGGCTTTCCTGCTTTGCGCTGTCTGCAAGCCATAACTCAGCCATTTCCGCGAGGAGAGTTCGATCGCCCATGACAGAGTCGAGAAGCAACTCGAATTGGCCAATTGCCCGAAACGAGTTCTGCTCTGATGACTGACCCTTGTCTGGTTTGTTCTTTACTTCCGACATTGCCTGCTTCAATTCGTCCATTCGAATCGGCTTTGAAAGATACCCGTCCATGCCAGCGCTGAGACATTTTTCCCTGTCGCCTTTCATTGCGTGCGCGGTCATTGCGACGATCTGAACATGTTTTCCGGTGCCTGCTTCCGCGTCACGGATGGCCGTTGTGGCTTCCAGTCCATCCATCTCGGGCATCTGTACGTCCATGAGGATGAGATCAAATTCCTCCGCCTGAGATCGTTCCACCGCCTCCCTGCCATTGGTGACGACCTGTACCTTGTGGCCGAGCTTCTCCAGAATCCTCACTTCCAACGTCTGATTCACCGGGTTATCCTCCGCGAGCAGAACCCGCAAGGAACGCTCCGAATTCTGGATGGAAGCTGTTGCGCTCTCGTATCGCCCACGTTTCCGATCGTGTTCAGCCATTGTCGTCACGATTGCGTCAAAGAGTTCGGATTGCTTGATCGGTTTGCTGAGGTAGTCGGATATTCCCAGCTCGCGACTACGGGCAACATCGCTGGGCCTCGCCGCGGAGGTGAGAAGAATGACTTTGATCCCCTGCTGCGTGTAGCTGTTTCTGATTTGCTCCGCCACTGCAAATCCGTCCATATCAGGCATGTGGACATCGAGTAGTACCAGGGAGAAGCTATTCTTCCCAATCGCACGCAGCGCTTCAGCGCCGCTGTTGGCCAGTGTCGGTTTCATGCGCCAGTTCGTCAGAATCTCCTTTAGTATTCTCCGATTGGAAGCGTTGTCATCCACAACCAGAACAGGCAAATCGACGAGATTGTGAACCTCTTTCGTGAGAGGTTCCGTTTCTGATTTCCCTGTCTCCAACGTCACTGTGAAGTGGAACTTGCTCCCTTGTCTCAGCTCACTTTCCACCCACATCGTTCCACCCATCAGCTTCACCAGCGCCGCGGAAATTGAGAGCCCCAATCCGGTTCCGCCATACCTGCGAGTCGTCGAGCTATCGGCCTGCTCGAATGCCTCGAAGATCGTATGCCGCTTCTCCTCGGGAATACCGATGCCTGTATCTGACACAAAGAAATGCAAATCGAGGGTCGACTCACTTTGGCTCCGTCGTTCAACGTAGAGCATCACTTCGCCTTTGTCGGTGAATTTGATGGCATTACCGACAAGGTTAATGACGATCTGCCGGAGACGAATCGGGTCGCCGAAGACGCGATCGGGCAGATCGACCTGAATGTGGCATCCCAGTTCCAGTTCCTTCTGGTGGGCACGCGGGGCAAGCAGGCGCACTGTGTCTTCGAGAGTGTCACGTAGATTGAAGTCTCTCTTGTCCAGTTCGCACTTTCGTGCCTCGATCTTCGAGAAATCGAGCAGGTCATTAATCAGCGTCAGTAACGCATCTGCGGAGTCCCTGATTGTGTCCAGGTATTCGCGCTGCTCGCCGGTGAGCGGCGTGCCCAGCGTCAGCTCGGTCATGCCCACAATCGCATTCATCGGCGTGCGAATCTCGTGACTCATGTTGGCCAGGAACTCGCTCTTCGCTTTTGTCGCTTCTTCAGCTACCTGCTTCGCGGATTCCAACTCGCCAGCATAGAGCCGCAACGCTGCTTCTGCCTCGGTTCGCTCAATAAACTGGCCGATTTGACTGCCCATCGCCGACAATAGCTTGAGCAACTTCGTATCAGGCTGCCGGATTTGGTGGCTAAAGAACTCCAGAACTCCGAGCACTTCTCCGGCGAGCAGAATTGGAAAACCGAACGCGCTGCGCAGCCCTTCTTTCGAAGCGATCGGAGCACGAGGAAAATTAGAGTGTCTGGTTACGTCCTCGATCCAAAGCGCATCGACATCTTGCCACACAAGGCCAGGTAGACCAATGCCGCGATCGAAGGTGTGGGAGCGAGTGAGCGCCGAAAACTCGCTTACATTGGCGGTTGGAACGTGCCAGGTTTCCACGCAACGCAGGGTGGTTTCTTTCTTGTCCAGCTTCCACAGAGTGCCTGCGGTCCATTCCAGTGTTTCGCAAATGTTCTTCAGGATTTGCGGCGCCGCTTCATCGACAGAAGGCGCTTCCGCCAACACCCTGGTAACGAAGTACTGAGCGAGCAGGAGGTCCTCGTCTCGCTTTGTCTCCGTTATGTCGCGGCCAGTCGCATAAAAAAACTGTCCATCTGCCGGCGCGGAAGCAGTCCAGAGAATCCATCGGAAGGACCCGTCCCTGGATCGAACGCGGTTCCTGAAGCGCATTGTTTTATAGCCCTGGAAAACCTTGGCGGCCTCCGCAGTCGTCGCATCCTGGTCGTCCGGATGGACGAGATCGATCCATGGCTGCGTTAGCACTTCCTCTTTTGTGTAGCCGAGAACATCTGTCCATGCCTGGTTCACCCGCTTGAAATATCCGTCAAGGCCGGCCACGCAGATGAGGTCAAGAGAGAGATCGAGCAGATCTGTGACTTCATTGTCGGGAGCATCGGGTCTCAATGGTGAGGGTGCGGACATGTTCGTTCTCTGAGGGTACGCAGTCTACGCTGAAGTTCGTGTTGACGCTAGCGGGAGACGGACATAGTATTCAGTGATTCCGATCCCGATGGCAGTGGAGGTTTTATTATGTCCGACGAAACCCCGGCCCGACATCGAATTCTGGTTGCGGATGACGATGCGGCAATCCGCCACGGCATCGCCAAACTGCTCGAAAACGCTGGATTCGAGGTGTCAGAAGCGGCAGATGGGATTGCTGCTCTGAAGGCGATTCAGGAAAAACAGTACGACCTTGTATTCCTCGACATTTGGATGCCTCACCTTTCAGGACTTGACGTGCTGGCGCTGATCCGCACGGCGGCAAGTCGGCCCAAGGTCATCGTAACAACCTCTGACAATACGTCCGAGACTTTGTTGCGGGCAGTGAAAGAACAAGCCTACGACTACCTGAGCAAACCATTTTCTCCGCGCGAGGCTGTCGAAGCCGCGCAAAGAGCGCTTTCTGCCGATCAGGAGCCGGCCATAGAAGTCCTGTCTGCCCGTCCGCACTGGGTCGAACTCCTAATTCCCTGCACGCTTGAGGCCGCTGAGCGGATTCAGACCTTCATCATGAAATTGGAGGCTGACCTTCCAGACGGTGTGCGCGAAACGATCGCTTCGTGCTTCCGGGAACTGCTGCTCAACGCAGTCGAATGGGGAGGCAAGTTAGATCCCAATCGAAAGGTTCGGGTCGCTGCTGTTCGTTCGCCGCGAATGCTCATGTTCCGTATCGCCGACCCTGGCCCCGGCTTTTCGTTCGAGGAACTCTCTCACGCAGCGGTCGGCCAAGCGGCATGGGAGCCTACAGCCCATGTGTCCGTTCGCGAAGAACGCGGAATTCGCCCAGGCGGATTTGGAATCCTGATGACAAAAGCCGGCGCCGACGAACTTCTGTATAACGAAGCGCAGAACGAGGTCATGTTTGTGAAGTATTTCGACCACGTGCAGGCGGCGCCAGCGAAAAAAGCGGGGTGAATCGACCGTAATTGCGTTAAGCGTTTTATTGCCATTGCACTTGCCTGCACTTTCACAGGGCGCACCAGGCCTACGTGCTCTTCAAATCGACCACCTGTTTGCACGCATGCAGCATCTGAGTACATACGAAGCGAGGACGAATGCCATGACGAGAATCGGATCAAATTTATCCCAGGTGCTGCCAGCGCCATTCACTTGTGAATAGAGCGCGAGTAAAAGATTGATCGCGAGACCTGCATAAACCCACTCAGTCAATCGCGGCACATTGGGAATCAGAAGGCCCACGCCGCCAAGGATGTGGGTCACACCAATCAGAGGAATGATATAAAGCGGGTATCCGAGTTGCTGATTGGCGATCCTCCATTCGCCGGGATCGTGAATGAGATATAACCTTCCGAAGTACATCCAGATGAAGGCGACAAGGCCGGTTATCCCCATCGCGGCCATTTGAGTTGCTCGACCTGCCCGCGCGGGTTTATCGATTGTGTATTCAGCTTTCATATTTAAAGCGATCCTCTTCCTGCGGTTTAAAGGGTCTAAATCGTTGTTCCGCCCGTTGCACGGACAACAGGAGCTTTCGTGCGGGACCTCGATCTTTTCCTGAAGATAGCGCCGCAGTCCCCAGGGAACTGCGGCCGATTCAGCTTGCCCCGGACTTACACCTTGACGGCGTTCCGTGCGGCCGCAAACACATCGCGTGCGAAGGTCGTTCCCGCTACGTGCTCCGTACCCGGAATCCCGAGGTCCATCCATCCTGCGTTAACGCCCTCAAACATTTCCTCGGCGGCTCCAGTGTGGCCCTTTGGGATGCCGAACTGCTCGAACGCTTCCGCCCACCCTGCACGCGGCACTGCAAAGGCCTTTACCTCAAGTGTCAGGACTTCACCCAATTGCCCGGCCACTTCATCCGCGCTTACCATCGAACCCATCTCGATGACGCGATGCCCTGACCACGCCGGCCCGCTCAGAAGCGTTGCCACCTCTGCGCCGATGTCGTCGGTCGCGACCATTGTCGATTTCCGGTTTGTGGGATTGTAGAAGACCGGGAGTGTTCCGCCCTGAGCGGCCTGTAATCCGAAAAGAAAGTTTTCGAAAAAGCCGCCTGCGCGCACCAATGCGACCGGAGATGGCACGCTTCGTAACCCTTGCTCCAAAAGTGATAAGGCCGTGATATTCCCCACCCCGCTCGTTCTGTTCGCGCCCATCGACGAGAGTGCAACCACCCGCTTGGCCACTACCCTGGTCAGCGCCTCGACATAGTTCGCAATCACGCCTTTTGCTTCTCTGTAATCAGACGAGGGTGCCCATACAGCCGGCAACATAACGAACGCGCCCTCAACACCTCTGAGCGCCGCCGCTATGGCTGTCGCATCGTTCCAGTCTCCATCCACCAACTCCACGCCGTGGTCTGCCCACTTCCCCGCTTTCTCGCGATTGCGCACAAGTGCTCGCACCTGTTTGCCTTGCTTCAGCAGGTGCCGCGCGGTGGCGCCCCCAACTTTTCCAGTAATGCCCATGACTAAATACATGACCGTTTTCTCCTTTTGCCTCGTATTTGGCCGCCCATTCAAATGCGCGACCTGACGATTAGAGGCCTGCAAAAACCATTGGTCGCAAAATAATCCGTGGTTTATTTACCACTGGTTATAAATAAACTATCGGTAGCAAATGTCGTTGAAAGGGATTAAGCTATGGAAGTGACGTCCACATCACCGAGTCGCCGGGCAGAGCGTAAGGAAAGACTGCGGGGCGAAATCCTTGCGACTGCCAGCAAAATGTTTGCCAATCGCGGCTACGAAGCCGTGACGCTTCGCGAGATCGCTAAAGAAATCGGCTATACGCACGCCGTGATCTACCAGCATTTCCCCGACAAAGGGCATATTCTTGCCGAGTTGAGCCGCGAGACGATCGGGCTGCTGATTCAGAACTTCGACGCAATTGCCGCTCAACATCCTGCACCGAAAGAGCGTCTTTTTGCGACTTCACGCGGCTTGATTCAGTTCTGCACTGCCCATCCACAGCAGTTCCGCAATGTCTTCTTCGGGCCGGAGAACCGCAACGGTATCCGCGCTGGACAATATATCAACGACATGGGGGCGCCTTTGTTCCAACGTTTCGTGCAGCTCTTTTTCGAGGTTGCCAGGGATGAAGGATTGCCAAATAGGGATGACCTGGTGGTAGCCCACACCTGGTGGTACACGATCTTTGGCCTCGCCACACTCATGGTCATCCAGGGGGTTGTGCCTGACTTGCCTGACCAGACTCTCGTGGTCGAGCAAACGATCGCCACGCTTTGGGCGGGCGTCCAGGCTGTTCCGCGATTGCCGAAGAGCGCAATCACGAAGCGATCCGGCCGATCCAGTGCCTCAAAGCACTAACGGCTTCTGTCTACTGAGGAGTCGTTGGAGGTATGCCCGTGGACTGCCATGACTCAACCACTTTTCCAGGGCCGCAGCCTTTCTGGTGGCACGAGAGGCCAGTCACGCCGGAGCATTTGGGAGAAGGAGAATCCCAGCGGGCGCTACCGAAGCATCCTGAAGTCCAGTCCCAAACGTTCACCTCAAGCCCAATTCCATATTTCTGCCGGTACTGAAGGAATTGCACGGTGGGTGTCGGGAACTCTGATGCGCAGGATCAGTGCTGCCTGAGCCTGATTTGCCAGCGTCCTGGATGCCGCGGCACCATGATTTTTCACATTCCCATGGGCACAAGGTGGCTTGTGGGCGATGGTTCACGACAAGGCCCGTTCGAGCCGGGCCTTGTCGTCGTTGGATAGATCAGGCCGCGACGCTGAGCTGATTGTGGGGATCGATGACGAACTTCTTCGCTGCACCCTTATCGAAGTCCTTGTAGCCCTGCGGAGCGTCATCGAGCGAGATGACAGTTGCGTTGACGATTTTCGCGATGGGCAGACGGTCGTGCAGGATGGCCTGCATCAGTTGCCGGTTGTACTTCAGGACGGGGGTCTGGCCGGTGAAGAAGCGGTGCGACTTCGCCCAACCGAGGCCGAAGCGCATGCTCAGGTTTCCGGTCTGCGCGGCTTTGTCCTTTGCGCCGGGATCCTCGGTGACGTAGAGGCCGGGAATGCCGATGGAGCCGGCGGCCCGGGTGATGGACATGAGCGAATTCAGAACCGCAGCGGGCGCTTCCGTTGCGTTCTGCCCGTGCGACTTTGCCTCGAAGCCGACCGCGTCGATGGCAGCGTCGACCTCGGGCTTGCCGACGATCTGTGCAATCTGATCTTCCAGCGAAGCGTCTTTGGTGAGGTCGATGGGCTCATAGCCGACAGCTTTGACGTGGGCGAGGCGCTCGGCATTCATGTCGCCGACCAGCACAACCGCGGCACCGAGAATGTGGGCAGAGGCTGCGGCAGCCATGCCGACCGGGCCTGCGCCGGCAACGTAGACAGTGGATCCGACACCGACTCCGGCGTTAATTGCGCCGTGGAAGCCGGTGGGGAGGATGTCGGTCAGCATGGTGAGGTCCTTGATTTTCGCCATGGCCTGGGCCTTGTCGGGGAACGGGATGAGGTTGAAGTCGGCGTAGGGGACCATGACGTACTCGGCCTGGCCGCCGATCCATCCACCCATGTCGACGTAGCCATAGGCGCCCCCGGCGCGTCCGGGGTTGACGTTGAGGCAGACTCCGGTCTCCCCCGAGCGGCAGGTGCGACAGCGACCGCAAGCGACGTTGAAGGGAACGGTGACCAGGTCTCCCTTTTTGATGTACTCAACGTCGGAGCCGAGTTCGATGACTTCGCCGGTAATCTCGTGGCCGAGGACCATGCCGGTGGGCGCGGTGGTGCGCCCGCGGACCATATGCTGATCGGAACCGCAAATGTTGGTGGAAACCACCTTCAGGATGACACCGTGATTGATTTTTTTGCCTGCCGGATTTTCGAGTTTGGGGTAGTCGATCGATTGAGTTTCGACATGATTTGGGCCGAGAAAAACGACTCCGCGATTGGACGCCATAAGGTTTCCTTTCCTGATGTGAAGGCGTGTTGATGTTCTGGCTGCATCAGGACCAATCCGCAGGGGCGGGATGGATCGAGACATCAACCCTGGGTCTGCTGCACTATGGCCGCACTCAGAGCGCCGAGACGCCAGCTTCCGCGACGGCATGATCCTGCTCGCCGCTGCCGCCTGAAACTCCAATGGCGCCGACGATCCTGCCATCTTTCCTGAGGGGGATTCCACCGGCAAAGATCATGACCTTGCCGTTGTTGGAGGCGTGAATTCCGAAGAATTGGTCTCCCGACTGGGAATTTGCACCCAGATCTTTGGTCGTGATATCGAAGGCCCGAGAGGTCCAGGCCTTTTTCTGGGCGATGTCGATGGATCCGAGCCAGGCATTTGCCATCCGCTCGAAGGCGATGAGGTTGCCGCCTTCATCGACCACAGCGACGTTCATGGGCTGCCCAATCTCTTCTGCCTTCTTTTCAGCGGCGGCGATGATGCGCCGCGCATCCGTGAGCTGAATCATGGTTCCATTTCCTCTCTCCGTGCGTCTGAGAGCCACGCACAACTTTTGGATGTTCGAGGGAAGTGTTTGGTGCGCGGCAAGGTGAAGAGTAACAGGTGGCCGTGTGTCTCAGCATGACGGTGAGCAGGGCCAGGCCCCATCCTAATGAAATATCTCGCTGCCGCTATCCAGACTCACCATCCCGATGCGAAAGCGCCAGCGGGGCTTCGATCCATCCGTTGGAAGGCAGGCGATCCATTTGAGAGACCGTCGATATTTCGACGTGGCTGCTGAAAAGTGTCGAATGTTTCCGACACTCGGATTCCGGCATCAGTCCTCTTGAGTTTCTCCTCCATCCTGAGACACCAGTGGGTTCAGTCATCTGCAGGAAAAGAGAATGCCAGAACAGTGTGGTGAGGTTCGCCGCGATTTGGCAGTCAGCTTGCAGACAACGTATTCCGACATGCAGCCAAAAGAGAAATGCAATGCCTGCCAATCCAGCCGAAACGCTGGTCAGCCCCGATCATCATTCGCTGCTGAATGCAAAGAGTCAGAGTTCGCCCATCCAGGAGGGATGATGAATGCGTTGAATCGCTGGTGGATTGCCCTTGCCGGCATCCTGTTGCAGATGGCCCTTGGAGCGGTCTACGCATGGAGCGTGTTTCGCATACCGCTGGCCAGACAGTTCCACTGGACGATCTCTCAGGTAACCCTCACCTTCACGATTGCGATCATGGTGGTCGGGTTCGCTTCGTTCTTTGGCGGCCTCTGGTCGAAGCGAGCCGGCCCGCGCGTCGTTGCCATCACCGGAGGTGCGCTGTACGGCGCCGGTTTGTTGCTGGCCAGTTTCTCCAGCATCGGCCTGTGGTGGCTCTATCTCAGCTATGGCGTGATCGGAGGAACCGGGCTTGGCCTCGCGTATATCGTGCCCATTTATGTGCTGGTGAAATGGTTCCCTGACCGCCGCGGCCTGATGACGGGCATTGCGGTGGGCGGCTTTGGCTTCGGCGCTCTGGTCACAGCTCCGGTGGCGACTCGCCTCATCCAAAGTGTCGGCGTGCTGCAGACCTTTGCTTACCTCGGCATCGCGTTTCTGATTGTCACCACGGTGACGGGTTTCTTCATGCACAATCCGCCGGATGGCTGGTCGCCGGCTGGCTGGACGCCCTCCCAGACGCAGGGTGTAAAGGGGGCTGCCGCCTCCTATACCCTTGGCCAGGCATTGAAAACCTGGCAGTGGTGGGCGTTATGGATGCTGCTGTTCCTGAACACTTCTGCCGGCATCTCGGTCATCTCGCAGGAGTCTCCAATGTTTCAGGAGTTTGCGAAGGTCACTGCAATTGTCGCGGCCGGCATGGTGGGGATCGTGGCCATCGGCAATGCTGTGGGGCGTGTCTTCTGGGCCTGGGTCTCTGATGGACTTGGCCGGCGCGCGACCTTCGTTGTGATATTTCTGCTGCAGATTGCCCTGTTCTGGTTTCTTCCCAGCCTGCATTCCGTCGGCGCCGTCACCGCGGTCAGCTTCGTCATTCTGTTGTGCTACGGCGGCGGCTTCGGCACGTTGCCGGCATTTGCTGCGGACTACTTTGGCCCAGCCAATGTTGGATCGATCTATGGCCTCATCCTTACCG
>Ga0210391_10003576_pt1 | contig 13129 bp, 13 predicted proteins | sample IncBWC12OmetaG_FD_160573 | JGI IMG/M metagenome (GOLD analysis project Ga0210391, IMG submission 160573) | Forest soil microbial communities from Barre Woods Harvard Forest LTER site, Petersham, Massachusetts, United States - Inc-BW-C-12-O ... | reverse complement strand
CATCCGAAGGCGCTGCGCTTCGTGACCGATTTGCTCGTGCGGCGGTTGCGCCAACCGCCGCGGCTCGCGCCCGCGGCCCAGGCGGCCAGAACCGCAGCCATCTTTCCGCTCGATCGCGATCTCGCCGCCAGCGGATTCGCGCGATCCTTTGCCAAGGCGTTTGAAGAACTCGGGCTCAAGGCCTGCGTGGTAGACCGCACCTCAGCTGCGCGCCCGATCGAATGGTTCAACGCGCTGGAAGAAGACCACGACATGGTTCTGTACGAGGCCGACTTCGAGGCGTCGCAATGGACCCGTCACTGCCTGCGCCAGGCTGATCGGCTGGTCATGCTGGCGGACGCGACGCGCCCTTTGACCGAGATGCCACCAGCACTCGACGCGGTGGCTGCCAACCCGCGCCGCGCTCCTATCGAACTGGCGCTCTATTGCCGGCGATCGCAATCGCCTTCACAAACGTTGGCCTTCCTCCAGCGTTTCGGCGTAACCCATCAGCACCACGTTCGAGAAGGCGTGCCGCGCGATTTGCGGCGACTCGCCCGGATGATCACCGGGCGCGCGATTGGAGTTGTCTTGTCGGGCGGCGGCGCGCGAGGCCTGGCTCACATCGGCGTGATTCACGCGCTGCGCGAGGCGGGTTTCGAACTGGATCTCTTCGGCGGCGCCAGCATGGGCTCGATCGTCGCGGCCGGCGCCGCGATCGAATGGAATGATGAAGAGCTGCGGACTCACATGCGCGAGGCATTCTTCGACGATAACCCTGTTAGCGATTACACGGTGCCGCTGATTTCGCTGGTACGCGGCCGCAAGACTTCCAATTTCCTGCGCACCCACTTTGGCAACCGCCAGATAGAGGACGTGCCGTGTCCATACTTCTGCGTATCGGCAAATCTAACCACCGGCCAGCTGAAGATTCATCGAACTGGTCCGCTGTGGCTGGCGACGCGGGCCAGCGTCGCGATCCCCGGCGTGCTGCCGCCCGTAATCGACGGCTCCGACATCCTGGTTGACGGCGGGACTCTAAACAATCTGCCGATCGACGTGATGAGCTACATGCAGCGTGGTCCAATCGTCGCGGTCGATGTCTCAAGAGACTGGGCATTCAAGGCCACCATCGACGATATAGATCAGCGGCCGCTTCGGGAGCTTCTCACTCACGCGCGAAAGGGTACGCCCAACATCATCAATATCCTGATGGCCGCCGGAGCGATGAGCAGTTATGCGCAGGTGAGGGCTCTGCGCAACCACGTCGATCTGCTGATCGAGCCGCCGCTGGGAGAGATCAACATGCTCGACTGGAAAGCGTTCCACAAAACGGTCGATGCCGGGTATCGGCATGCAATGGAGATATTGGAAAAGAGAAAGGGCGTGCTCATCCCGGCTTAGCATCAATGCCATCAAAGTGAATCTGCAATGGCACAGGCAGACTTCGCAGTCCCGGGATAATGGGTCGTCTCTGGAAAGCAATCTCCGGCTTGTATCAGCGAACGCGGGAGCGAGAGCGTTGACGGGGGTCCCGGCCTAATAGACAGCGACGCGTTTCTTTCCGTCTTTCAGTTTTAGCTTCCGGAACTCGGGTTCGACTCGAGCATATAGGGCACCATCCCGATCCTCTACGGAGAGGATCGAGCTCGATTCACAACTATGAGGAGAGAATCACACTACCCGCCGCGCAATTGTCTGAATTGACTGATTAATTTCGAGTTGGACTTTGGCGCGTTCGGAGCTTCTAATACAGTGCCGTCGACCTAAAATGACGCTCATCGGAGGAATTGTAAAATGGCATCAACGGATTTGAGGAATCTGGGTCGGTCGGGGCTACGCGTGTCACCGCTGTGCCTGGGCGCGATGAACTTCGGAAACGAGCAGTTTGGCTGCGACGAGAAGGCGTCAATTCCGATAATTGATGCGTACCTTGACGCTGGACACAACTTTATCGACACCGCGAACGTGTACTCTGGCACAAAATCGGAAACAATCGTCGGCAAGGCGGTGAAGAACCGGCGCGATGCTGTCGTCATCGCGACCAAGGCGTCGTCACCGCTCGGACCAGGTCCGTTTGATTCAGGATCAAGTCGCAAGCACCTCATGAAGGCATGCGAGGACAGTCTGCGCAGACTCGACACCGATTACATCGATCTCTATCAGATGCATCGATACGACGAGACCACGCCGGTCGAGGAAACACTCAGCACGCTCAACGATCTGGTCCGCCAGGGGAAGGTGCGTTACATCGGCGTGTCGAACTGGACCGCGTCGCAAATCGTCGAAGCCTGCTCGATCATCGTTGCGAATGGTTGGGAGCCGCTGGTGAGCATGCAGCCGCAGTACAGCATTCTGAGCCGCGACATCGAGGTCGAGATCCTGCCCGCTTGCCGGAAGTTCGGACTGGGCGTGATTCCGTGGAGTCCGCTGGCTGGCGGCATGCTCACCGGCAAGTACAGGGCCGGCGAAGAACCGCAGCAGGGCACGCGATTCGCCGCCCCGGGACCGTTTCAACGCATTTGGCGCACGCGCGCGCTCAACGAGCGCAATCATGCCATCGTTTCGTTGGTGCTCGAGGAAGCCGCCAAGCTCGAGGTTTCGCCGATCGCACTGGCACTCGCGTGGAACTTGGCGCGTCCGGGTATCGTCTCGCCGATCATTGGGCCGAAGTCCGAACGACAATTGAAGGATAACCTGGCTGCGCTCGACGTGGTGTTACCCAAAGAGACGGTTGAGCGGATAGACGAGGCCAGCGAACCGTATCTGCCGTATCCACATGACTTCATGCGGATGGCACGGCAGCTTACTGCGATGCTGGTCCAGCAGAACTCGTCGGCGAAGAGTTAGCCGAACACGGAGTACATTTCGACGATCCGTCGTATGCGTTGAGCCTACGTTGCGGTCCTCTTTTCGCTCGACCACGCAGTCGATACGAGAAAGTCGGGATTGGTCGCCGAGTTGGCGCGACGTTTTCGATTTCGGTGGGCAGCGTCCCATGGCTGGTTGGAAGAGTTCGAGTTTTCGGTGCTATAGGATTCGAAGCGGGAGGCTTTCAGATGGCCGACTATAAAATTGAAGGTGAAATCGACAAGCGCTTCGAGGGTGTGCGCAAAGCGTTTGCGGAGAATCTGGAAAAACGCGGAGAACTCGGTGCCGCATGCTCAATCGTGCTCGACGGCAAGCCGGTCGTCGATATCTGGGGCGGTCATGCCGACAAGTTGAAGACCAAACCATGGCAGCGCGACACGCTGGTCAACGTCTACTCCACGACCAAAGGTCTCACGGCGACCTGCGCCCATCGTTTGATCGATCAGGGCAAGCTCGATCCCGATGAGCCGGTTTCGAGGTACTGGCCCGAGTTCGCGCAAACCGGCAAGAAGGATCTGCCGGTGCGCTACATCCTGAGCCATCGCGCGGGCCTGCCCGGGATCACCAAGCCACTGAAGGATGAGGACATCTATAACTGGGACACAATGACTTCCGCACTGGCCGAGCAGACGCCGTTTTGGCAACCCGGCACCAAGCACGGATACCATGCGATTACTATTGGATGGCTGGTGGGAGAGGTTGTTCGGCGCATTAGCGGTAAGGGCCTCGGCACCTATTTCCGTAACGAGATCGCCGAGCCGCTGGGACTCGATGCGCATATCGGTCTTGACGCGAAACATGATCCGCGGGTGACCGACATCCTGCCGGCGCCGCCGCCGGAACCCGGCATGCCAAATCTGTTCGAGGAAGCGCAGAAGGATCCCAAGGGAGCGACTTTCGCGGCGTTCATGAATCCTCCCATCCTGACCAAGCCGAACGTGCCCAACTCGCGCGCCTGGCGCGGCGCGGAAATCGGCGGTGCCAATGCGCATACGACGGCGCGCTCGCTGGCGCGTATGTACGGCGCCCTCGCGCGCGGCGGCGAGGTCGATGGCTATCGTGTCGTGCGGCCGGAATCGATCGAGCGCTTCTGGGCTGAGCAATCGTTCGGTCCCGACCAGACCCTGATGCAGATGCCGACGCGCTTCTCGATGGGCTTCATGCTGTCGCAACCTGGGATGGGCTTCGGTCCCAACATCAAGGCGTTCGGGCACCCGGGCGCGGGCGGTTCGCTGGGATTCGCCGATCCGATCAAGAAAGTTGGCTTCGGTTACACCATGAACCAGATGGCGAACGGATTGCTGATCGATGCGCGCGCGGCGGCTCTATTCGACGCATTCTACGCCGCGCTGTAGGCCTCACCCCGAACTTCTCTCTCCGCAGAAGAGGGGAACCGAAGGAGAAGCATTCGTTGCACAGATTTTTTGCTGTGTCTTGAATGACGCCACTAACTCCGTGGAACGAAAAATGGAGGATCGAGCATGCCCGGATATGAAGAATTGGTAACGGAACTCGCAGATCGCGAAGCTATCCGCGACCTGCCGGTGCGCTATTGCGATTGCGTGTGGCAGAACACCCTCGACGCGATGATCGATCTGTTCGCCAAGGACGGGCAGTTCATCTCCAAGGGGCGCAAGCGCGAGTTCATCAGCAAAGGCCACGCGGAGTTGCGTAAGATGTATGCGGGCGCGCTCGACGAGGTCAATCCGCGCCCCTATATCCACAATCATGTCGTCGATTTGAAAAGCAAGACCACCGCGAGCGGGCGATGCTACGTCGAGCTGCGCAGCGCGAAGAAGAATTTCGAATGGATCGGTACCGGCTTCTATGACGACGAATATGTGAAGGTTGACGGCAAGTGGAAATTCGCCTCGCGCAAGTTCACCAGCTTCGCGATGCAACCGCGAGAGGAATAACTGATATGGCAGGAATCCTGGAAGGAAAAGTCGCGCTCATCACCGGCGCGGGTTCGGGTATCGGTCGCGCAACTTCGAAAATCTTCGCGCGCGAGGGCGCCAAGCTGGTGCTCGCCGACGTTGTCGAAGACGGCGGCAAGCAAACCCTCGCGATGCTCGCCGACACTGGACATCACGACGCCATCTTCATCAAGGCCGATGTTTCGAAGACCGAGGATGTCGAAGCGGCGATCGCGAAAGCGGTCGCGACCTACGGACAGCTCGATTGCGCGTTCAACAATGCAGGCATCGAGGGCAAAAACGGCCTCACTCACGAATGCGAGCGCGACAACTGGGACCGCGTCCTGGCGATCAACTTGACCGGCGTGTGGTTGTGCATGAAGGCCGAGCTCGCGCAGATGCTCAAGCAAGGCAAGGGCGGCGCGATCGTCAATACGTCGTCGGGCGCGGGACTGGCCGGAGTCCGCGGAATGCCGGCCTACGTGGCGGCGAAGCATGGGGTCGCGGGACTGACGCGCGCAGCCGCGATCGAATACGGCAAGCATGGCATCCGCGTCAACGCCGTGTGCCCCGGTCCCATTCGTACTCCGATGATGGATCGCTTGCTCGGCAAGCGGCCCGAGGCCGAGGAGCGTTTCGCGCGTGGCGGCCCGCTGCGGCGTCTCGGCGAGCCCTCGGAAATCGGCGAGACAGTCGCGTGGCTGTGCTCGGATCACGCATCGTACGTGACGGGCCTGCCGATGCCGGTAGACGGCGGCTTCATGGCGCAATGACCGAGATCGAGTGACTCGAGCGTTGATCGCGATAGCGCGCGCAAGCCAGCCTCGGACCTTGGGAAACTTGTGTCCGGGACCCAAGCGTTCAACTACGATCATCATTGCGCCAAAGCACAATACGAAAAGCACAATCAAAGCCGTCTGATGCGTCGTCGAGGTTCCTCCCTGGCGCCAGCCGCCGTGTAGAGAAAACCTTAAGGAGCGATCATAAAGAAGTTAAGAAGACATGCAGCGACATAGCACCAGCGCCGCACTTGTCAACGCTGCATACGCGGGCTCTCCAACGAACGATCGCGACTTCGTCGGCGCCTGTCACTCGGTCCCCGTCTGTATTCTTGGGCGGCGCATTTGTCACCGGCTGCTCTGCGTTTCCGAATCTTAGCCAGCCAAGCCGCTCAGCTTTAACGGTTGTCTATGATCGAGTGTCGGACGAATCCTTCGGCGCCGCTGGCGCCATAGGATCGATCCTGAAGGGGATCTCGAAAATGACCGACTGCGGAATCCTGCATATCTGCTCGCTGCACTCCTGAAAACTGAGCGTGCCCTTCAACTTGTTGTCGCCAGGCTTCAATCCGGAACGGACGAGGATCCTTCCTTTGGCCCGGAAGTCGCCCGCGTAGACCGGCAGGGTCTCGCCAAGTTCGGGAAAAGCGACTTTCTGTGGATCGGGATATTCGAACGACTGCTGCGCGACGCAGTCGCTGTCAAACACAATCGTCGTCGCCGTATAGTTCGCCGGAAGCGGCTGCCCGTAAATGTGCCATCCCTTGGCAATTGAGAAGTCTGCGGCGACCCCGATCTCCTGCCCGGCTACCGCGTGATCCATCGAAGGAGTGATCACTATTCGAATGTCTCCGGCGGTTAACGATACAGATTTGCCACTCGGGTCCGCACCGAGTCCATTAACCAGAATTTCCGACGAGGCCACCCTCGTCTGATAATCGGGCAGAAAATACTTGGCCTGAATTACGCCATCGGGAGAGATAAGGTAATCGCCCGGGAACGGAATACCGTAGAACGGATGATCCTTTGGAATATTCGAATTGAGGATTCCGAACTCGCGAATGACAACGCTACCTTTGTCAGATAGACACGGAAATCCAAGTTGATGCGCCGCGCTGAAGCGGTGCAGGATCTCCTGGGAGTCGTAGGTGATGACCGCGATCTTTACTCCTTTCTGCTCGAAGCCCCGGCGCGACTGCTCCAGCTCGACGAGCTGGCTTCTGCAGTAAGGTCACCAATCGGCGCTTCGACTGAAGACCAGAAGAAGTCCCGCGGGCCCGGTGAGATCGCGAAACTTTCTTTCGTTGCCGTTCTGATCCACAAGTGCGAAGTCAGGTATTTTCTCCCCGACCTTAAGGCCGCTGGTTGCGCCATCGTTCTGGGCCTTAACGAATTCCTGAAACTCGCTCGGCGCGATCTTCTCGCCACTGCGCAATTTTTTCAGGACCTGCGTGAGAACCTCGCCGTTCCTGGAATTCGAGTCTGGCATCGCTACCTCCTGGGCAGACACCAACGGGATTCTGCCGCAAAATCCCACGATCACCGAAAAGATCGGGATGATTATAGTACTTTTGAAATCAAAGCGGGATCGCGACTTCATGTCTCTCTCGTGAGTAGAGCTCTGTGGGCACCCATGTATTCAATCAGTCGCACGGTCAGCAGTGCCGCAAGCACGAGCCCATAGGCGAGTGGCTCGCTTTCGTCGCGTTTGACCCTCAAAGTGAAATGAAGGACCGCAAGCGCTGGTGCCAGATAGGCGAGGCGATGCAACTGCTTCCACCGGAGGTAACCGAGGCGCCTGAGGGCGGAATTTGTCGATGTCGCGGCCAACGGAATCAGCAGTACAAATGTAGAAAACCCCAAAAAGATAAACTTCCGTTTGAGAACGTCGTCCACAATCGCATTCCAGTCCAGGCCCTGATCGAGCACCGTATAAGTGATGACGTGCAAGAGAGCGTAGAAGAAAGCGAGCAGGCCGAGCATCCGCCGGATACGCATCGGCCACGTCCAACCGAAGATCGTTTTAAGCGGCGTGCAGCCGAGAGCCGCAACGAGGAAAACGAGAGCGATCAAGCCGAGCTGGTTCAAAGCTTGCGCAATCGGATCGGGGCCGAGATCGTCACGCCACGCCCGCTCGAGAATGGCCGCGATCGGGACTAACGACCCGGTGAGCACTGCCGGCTTGAGCCACGGCAATGGCGATTTCTTTCTTCGCGCTTCCATGCCTAGAAGAACGTCCTCAGATTCATCCCCGTATACAGGCTTGCCACCTGGTCCCCGTAGCCATTGAACGGCAGGGTCGGGCGACGGTGATACTCGCCGATCCGTCTTTCGGTCGCCTGGCTCCAGCGTGGATGGTCGACTGCGGGATTCACGTTCGCATAAAAGCCGTACTCGTCGGGCGCCGCTATGTTCCATGAAGTAGGTGGCTGTTCCGCGGTCAGACTAATATTCACGATCGATTTGATCCCTTTGAAACCGTATTTCCACGGAACCACGAGGCGGATAGGAGCCCCGTCCTGGTTCGGAATCCGTTTGCCGTAGAGGCCGACCGCCATGATCGTCAGCGGATGCATCGCTTCGTCGATGCGGAGGCCTTCGACGTAGGGCCATTGCAGAAGATCGGTTCGCTGACCCGGCATCTGTTGAGGATCGAGGAGTGACTTGAAGGCAACGTATTTCGCGCGCGGGGTGGGCTCGACACGCTTCAAGAGATCTCCTAGCGGGAAACCAACCCATGGGATAACCATCGACCAGGCTTCGACGCATCGCATCCGGTAGATGCGTTCCTCGAGGGGGAACGATTTGATGAGCTGCTCAACCTCGAAAACTTGCGGGTGCGACACCTCGCCATCGATCGCCACATGCCAGGGACGCGGCTTCAACGTGAATGCGTTTGCGGCCGGATCACTCTTGTCGGTGCCAAACTCGTAAAAGTTGTTGTAGTTGGTTACGCCGTTGTAAGAGGTGTTCTTCTCCCCGGACGCGTAGTCGTAGCGCCGCGCAGTGGTGAGCGCGGTGTCATCAGGCGCTCCAGTCGCGGCCGTTTTAGCCTTTTTCTCGTGGTCCTTTGCTCGAAGGCCTCGCATGAGCCAGAGCAAAGTGCTGCCAACGCCACTGCTGGTCGCCGCGAAGAGGAGCGAGCTCTTGATGAACTCGCGCCGCTGAAAGTACACCCTCTCGGGGGTGATTTCGCTTCTTGCGGGAATATTACCGATGTCAGACACCGCGGCCTGTACCTTCTCTCCAAATCCTCAAACAGACGGAAAATCGCACGGCGCAAAAAAGTTCCTCGCTGGTCGGGCGAATGTGCCACAACCACAAGCGTTCATGTCTTTAGATGCCGTGACAGTCCGAAAAGTTACTGAGCGACGTGGGGTGAATGAACTGCGGCGCCAAGGTGGTCCGGGTGACCATGAAGACTCGAGGTCAATGGACGGCCTGGCGCAGCGTTATTCTGTCGGGTTCAGTAACGGCGCGGGCGCGCAAGCGATTAACACAGTGCGTTCTAGTCCCGCTTCACGATGCTTGTGGATTTGCTGATACTCTGGCGTCAATCCCATTTCTAATAGAGCCTTTGGACTTGGATATTGCACGAGTGCGACGGCGTCCCACTCGTCGGACGAATCGCCAATCAGCACCGACTCCGGCTGCCCAGACCACAAGACCTTCCCTCCGAGTGCCTCGATCATTTTTACCACCCTTGAGCCGTATCGCCCGTATGCCTCCGCACCGGTTCCCTCCTCTTCTTGAGTCTTCGCCCTGAACTTGAGCAGGTTGAGCATCACTATCGGACCGGGGTGCTCTTTGATCAGTTTTGCGAACTTATCCGGGTCGGGACTGATGTTGCTCATTTGACTATCCTATCTACGTGGCGCTTTACCGACAAAGACGTGATCGCTTTCTCCGGTCAGGGCCTCGTACCCGTTCTTGTCGATTCGGGTAAAACTGTGGCGGGTTCCTGGGCGATTGCATCAGTCCGGGCATCAGAACGGTACTGCTGCCGGGTGCGACTGGCGATCGAACACAAAGGACTGTCGGGAAGGATCGGGGGTACTTTCGGTCTAGCCGGGAGCGGAGGTTAGGCATGTCGATTAACAAGCACCCGAGGGTCATACACTTAGATGTTTTCCTATACAGGTATGACCACGACGGCTCGCCATGGAGCATTAGCACCGGCGCTGCGCTCGGCGGCCCTTCGTCAACGTAGTGGATTCTCTGACCGTCGGCCTCCACATAATGTGGCTTGAATGGGTAACCGGGCAGATTCGAAAAGCGCTCATCGGGGGTACGTAGTATTTCCATCAGATTTCCTTCATAAATTCTGCGACCTTTCAGTCTTCTTCATGGTCCCGAAGTGCCATCAAACGTATTTGCGGGACACAACACTAGGTGCTGTCGAAGCATCAGTTCTTAGCGACGGGGTAGTCCGCGCTAGCACCCTCAATTCTGAGCGACGTAGGGTCCTGAATGAACGCCGCGATACCAAGGTGGTCCAGTGACCATGACGGGTCGAGGTCAATGGTCATCCCCTGGACGAAAGAGCCAGGCTGCGTCGCGTCCAGTTCAAATGCCGGCAGTAATTTTCTCACCGTGTAATCGTAGGTGATTTCGCGCCCCCCGTTCTCGCCTGCGCCAATCTTGCTGACCAGACCGTTCTCATAAATCGCCAGCATTACCACAAGCCGTCCGGGCCCCGCGGCACTCAACAATTGCGCGTTAACTTTCACGTGAAGTTTTCGAGACCCGCAGCAGCGAGGCTCGTTTGAATGCTTGTGCGACCCAGTGGCGAGGTCGAACGCGCAGCGTCCACCGCGTGCGCAATACTTCCCCCCTCAGAACCGGCGCATTGCCACCGCCCACCGATCACCATTTGCGGCGTGTACTCGCCGTCCAGGTTCAGCGCCTGAACGTATGCGCTTTGCCGCTCGGACCACTGATGCGACGAGAACGGGTCCGACCACCCAAGATGATTCCAGTAATCAACATGATACGCGAGCGGGATCACGGATTTCGTCGAGGAGCCGAGGTCACGCAGCAGTGCATCGGCGGGCGGACAACTTGAGCATCCTTCTGATGTGAAAAGCTCCAGCACAACGGGCGTGCCATCTGCCGCTGCGTCCGTCTGCGAGAACGCAACTGCTTTATGAAAAAGACCGAATCCGATCGCGGCGACGGTTGCGACACTGACAATCCAGGGAACAACACTGAATCGCCGATGGAAGCTTCTCATAGTGACTGTACCTCTCAAGCGTAAAACTCGCAGCCGGTCGCGAGGGTTAAACATAGGTTCGATCTGCGTTGGCGTTAGAAAGTATCTTGGATCTCCAGAACGCTCATGGAATCGGCGGTTGAACCTGGATGGGCTCCTACATGCACGCAGGCCGAGCCGGGGTCTGATCGCTTAGCCATAATCGATCGCACGACAGAGGCGAGCGGTGCGCCTTGATCGAACACGACGGAATTGCCGGAAGGCTGAATACCCAATTGATGCCACAGCGCAGGAAGATCGGGCGTTATCGGCGTTGCTTTCATCCGATCGTATAACTCTATGAGGACCGGCACGCCGGTAGCCTCGTCTCCGGCCTTCAGAGCGCGAGCGAGCGGCCACTCTTGTTCCATGTTGCCGCCGGCGCGGACAATTCCTCGCAACGCATCCTGGAGCCCGTATCGGTTGTTGGTGCGTTGACGAATCTCGATATCCGCCATCAGGCAAAACAGCGCACCGCCCCAATAGGTGCGGCCCCAGGTGTGGGTGTTATCCAAACCTTGATCGCCGGGCGCCGGTAATCCCTTCGGAAGGCCATCCACCAGTTCTCGCCAGACTGTCTCCAGCGGAAGATCGCCAACTTGTGCGCGCGCGATCGGCTCGACGTAAGTGGCAATCCCTTCCTCGATCCAGTGGTTCTGGTCTGGAACCGAAGGAAAGGCGAGATGGACCATTTCATGCGTCATCACCCAGTCGTCTGCCAGGCTTGAATCTCTTGCGAACCTGGATAAGCCAACCCGGGTCACGGGAGTTCGATCGACCACTGCTGTCCTGCCGAACATTACGCCCTTGCCTTCGTCGATCGGCATGATCTTCACGTCGACGCTGCGAACGGGAAACCCGGCGTAGTATTCCGTTACCGCGCAAGCTGATCTTCGAACCCATTCGCTAACCTGAGAGGGTGACACGCTGAGATCACCCGCCTCGATTTCCACGTTGATCGCTGCGCCGCCGATGGACATTGACTCAGCAGGAGCCGATGTCGGAGAGGGATTCGCCGAGGCAGCGCTCAATTCGGCGGCGGTGCTGAAGAGGTACAGCGCCGCGACCATTCCCAACGCGAATCTCAAGACCCTCATCGCGTCAATTTGGTTTCATCAACTCGCGGCCCAGGAACTCGCGAATTGCGGTTGCGATCTCGCGGACATGGGTTTCAAGCGCAAAATGGCCGGTGTCATAAAAGTGAACCTCGGCGGCGGGGTTATCGCGCGTGAACGCTTTGGCACCTGCGGGCAGAAAGAACGGATCGGTGTTGCCCCACACCGCGAGCAATGGCGGTCGCCGCGTGCGGAAGTAATCTTGAAACTTGGGGTACAGCGCGACGTTATTCGCGTAATCGAGGAACAGGTCAAGCTGGATATCGTCGTTTCCCGGCCGTGCCAGTAGCGCGGAATCGAGCGTGTAAGACTCGGGCGCCACGCGGGTTTCATCCGTAACTCCATGCATATACTGAAGCTTGGTCATTTCGGGGGTAAGGAAGGCGCGAAGCGCGGCACGATTAGCCTCGGTCGGCTCCTTCCAATATTTCTGGATCGGGTTCCAACCGTCGCTCAGGCCCTCTTCATAGGCGTTACCATTCTGCGAGATGATCGCGGCGACGTGCTCGGGATGCTTGAGCGCGAGCCGGAACCCGACGGGGGCGCCGTAATCGAAGACATAGATCGCATAGCGATCGAGCCCGATGGTGTGCGTGAAACCGTCGATGACGCCGGCAAGATTTTCGAATGTGTATTTGAACTGTGTGCGTGGCGGCGCTTCGGTAAAGCCGAAGCCCGGCAGATCCGGAGCGATCACGTGGTAGCGATCGGCGAGCATTGGGATCAGATCGCGGAACATATGCGACGACGTCGGGAATCCATGAAGCAGCAAGACCGCCGGCGCGTTCGACTCACCGGCCTCGCGATAAAAAATTTTCATCCCGCTCGAGTCCACAGAGCGATAACGTACGATGGGCGAAATCATTTGATCGGTATTCATGATGCCTTCCTTCTTGAGTATTCGGCGATTTGCCGTGTTTGCCTTCCCATGAATTAACTAACGGTCCGGGATATGAGGAGCCTCAGAATCAGCGAGCTGAACAAACCGCGCATCAGCGCCTATCGATGACTTCTCGCGGCTGATCGCATTATCCACGAATTGTCTCAGAAGATAATCGACGCTCAGCCATCCAGCGCCTGAAAAGAACAGCCAGATAAACGACAACGCATACAGCGGTTCATCGAGTTCGGCAAAGTCATCGAGGCCGCTGACATCCTTCAGTTTCACAGTCAGGATTGCGACTATCATATTGATGATCATCGGAATCGAGACGAAGC
>Ga0210391_10003575_pt1 | contig 13132 bp, 11 predicted proteins | sample IncBWC12OmetaG_FD_160573 | JGI IMG/M metagenome (GOLD analysis project Ga0210391, IMG submission 160573) | Forest soil microbial communities from Barre Woods Harvard Forest LTER site, Petersham, Massachusetts, United States - Inc-BW-C-12-O ... | reverse complement strand
GAAGTCGCGTTCGAAAACGCCCGCGTCGCCCGGGACTTCTTTGCAGGCGCCGCCTTCAAGAAGATCCTGTCGGCTCAGGTGAAGCACCTAAATGCGATCGGTGCCTATCTCGTGTCCGGTTTCTACACCTTCGTTCGCGACGGCATTGCAACTCCCGCGGGCATTCGCGGCAGCCGTCCAGCTGAACTGATCGATATGCTCGGTGCAGTCAACCAATTGACTCCGGCCGTTCGCGAACGATTTGTTCAAGCCTGAAACCATGTGCGTCCGAAGGCCCCCGGGTCAATGCGGATATCGAATATGAACATGATTTATTGGCTGGCTGTCGGGGCATTTGCGGTCGGCACCGAAGCGTTCATGATTTCGGCAATCCTTCCTGGGATTTCCTCAGACCTTAAGGTGAGTGTGCAATCCGTTGGGCACTTGGTTGCCATTTTCTCCTTCTCCTATGCGATCAGTTCCCCGATTTTGACGGCATTGACCGCTTCTCTAGATAGACGGAAGTTGCTGATCGGATCGATGGCCGTCTTCGCCGCCACGAACGCGTTCGCCGCAATGGCGCGCGGGTACGACGCATTGGTGGTGGCGCGAGTATTACTCGCTTTCTCTGCGGGTGTTTATGTCCCGAGCGCAAATGCGCTCGCCGGCGCGCTGGCTCCTCACGCACAGCGAGGTCGCGCCCTCGCCATCGTAACCGGCGGGATTAGCGCCGCGGTCGCCTTAGGCGTTCCTCTCGGCGCCTTCATTGGTGGTCGTTATGGTTGGCGAGCCACTTTTGCCGGGGTCGCCTTGCTGTCAATGCTGGCTCTCGTCGGATTACTGATTGGATTGCCACGGGGCGTCGGATCCGGCCTGGCGGTCGCCACGTTGCGCGATCGATTGACGGTCGTGCGTCAGGAAGGAGTACTCCCGGCACTCTTGACAACGACGCTCTGGGCCACCGGTGCCTATACGGTGTACACGTTCATTGCTCCGTATTTGAGCCGTGTAGTTAATTTGACCGGACCCGCGATCGGCTACGTGCTCTTTCTTTATGGAGCCGCGGCATTTTCAGGTCTCTGTTTGGCGGCACCGCCAGCGACCGCGTCGGCGCGCGCCGAGTGATCGTCGCGGAACTGTCGATAATGGCGGCCGCGCTTGCGAGTCTTTCGGTGTGGGCGGGGTACCTCTCGCCAGTTGAAGCAATTGCGCCCGTCTTGGCCGCTAAGCCAAGCCTTATCATGCGTCGTGGCCGTCGGTAATAAATTTTATCGCGTACGTGCGCCGTAAAGGCTTCCAGTACGACTGCATAATCGTAAGCTGTGTTCGCAGAGGAAGCGTGCGACTCCCTTGTCCAATGTTTTGGATGACGGGGCGCGACGACCGTCGGTTCACCGGATGTCCGCCACTGGCGAACGTTTGTTGGCCTCGATCATTCCCTTGTGGTCACTGGGTCGCCGTGAGACTCAAGGAGAACTTTATGCGAACCTTGCGGCGCGGCAGTGACCTCGGCAGCATCGCTCGCGACTGCGACGACGCTCAATCAGAGAGCGGTACGCCTATATACGTCGATGCGTATCGTGTCGTGCATGAATCGAACGCCGCCCATAACATACTCACTAGTGGCCATCTTGTCTTGGCGCCATAGCGCAAGCCGCTTCGCCGCGTCGCTCTTCTCAAAGAGCCCCAAAAAAATATAGTTGACAAGGCAACTACATATCGATAATTTACCGAGCAACCGGAGTATCCGCATGCGTTCTCGTCCTGCCTCCGATCTGACTTCTCACTTAGGCTATTGGTTACGCCACGTGTCCAATCATGTCTCCCACGCCTTCGCGCGAAAACTCGAGAGCCGCGATGTCACTGTGGCGGAGTGGGTTGTCATGCGAGAGCTTTACGGTGCGAACGCTTTGGCTCCCAGTCGGCTGGCTGAGAAGCTTAGGCTGACCCGGGGTGCCATCAGCAAACTCGCTGAGCGGCTCATCTCCAAAGAGCTCGTGATGAGGGCTTCCGACGGGAGCGATGGGCGTGCCCACACCCTAGCGCTCACGGCCAAGGGCCGAAGCCTGATTCCAAAGTTGGCCGCGCTCGCCGATCGGAACGATGCCGAGTTCTTCGACCATCTCACCGCGCAGGAGCGCGCGACCATCGAACGCATTTTGAAGGAAATCGTGAAGATACGTGGACTGAAGGCTATACCGGTCGATTAACAACAACAAAGATTAAATCATTGGAGCTTTGCCGTGGACGCGCAGATGCAAGCAATCGCCCAAGAGTGTCTCGAAGGAGCACAGTCGAACAGCATGACGTTCCCACAGGTCGTCTCGACGCTAATGCGAGCGGGAGTTGAAGGGTACTCCGTAGACTTTCGCAAAGGGATGGTCGCGTATTACTCGTCAGCTGGCGAGGCCGTCGAGTTCTCAGGCGCCAAACCCGATCGGCCGGTGGCGGCAAACTTCAATGCGTCAACCGTGAAAGAAGCCATCCGCGAGGCTCAGGCTCTTACTCCAGGTTACAGCTATGAGGGATTTATAAACAAAGTCGCGAAATCGGGATGTGCCGGGTATATGGTTTCATTTCTCGGCCGCCGCGTCCTTTACTTCTCGCGAAGCGCCGAAACCCACCTCGAATATTTTCCTGATTCAAACTAGTAAATAAGGGAGATACCTACATGAAGACCGCATTAGCCGTTTTTGGACTACTCCTCGCCCCTTCCCTGTTGTTCGCTGAATCCATACGGTGTGGCAGCCAATTGATCGAAAAGGGCAGCACCAGCGCGGATCTACTCGAATATTGCGGCAAGCCAGCGCAGATTGTTAGCAACGGCACCGTTACCGGCCTAACCGGCAACACCCACACGTCCGAGGGCATCACCAGCCAGGCGACTGGCGATTTTGAAGTCGAAACGTGGACGTACGATTTTGGGCCCAACCAGCTCATGCAACGGGTACGCATCGAGAATGGCATCGTGGTCCAAATCGAGTCGTTAGGCTATGGACACAATCAGCCGTAAGGCTATTTAGAAACGCGCGACTTGCAGGTGAGGTATATGCCGAAACAAATCTCGCGACGCGAGTTCAATGAACTGCTGGGTTTAGGTGCCGTCGCCCTTGGCTTCGGCGGTGGCAAGGCGATCGCCTCGGAAACCGGGGATGTCAGCTGGAGCTCGGAGGATCCGCACTTAAGTGGCAACTACCTGCCCGTCGAGCGAGAGATAGATGTCGATAACCTGCAAGTCATCTCCGGCCGTATACCGAAAGACCTCAGCGGCGCTTACATGCGCAACGGCCCCAATCCACTTTTCAAGCCGATCTACTACGCCTACCCGATGGACGGCGACGGCATGATACACGCCGTGTATTTTGACAACGGCAAGGTTCGCTATCGCAACCGCTTCGTCCGAACAAGCGGTTTTGTTACCGAGCAGCGCGCCGGTCGTGCGATTTACGGCAGTCTTACCCATCCGGTACCGATCGATCCGGCGCTTATTGGTCCGGGCGGAGACCCTGGACCGATCAAAAACGGTGCTTTTATCAGTGTTTTACGGCATGGCGGTCATTTGCTCGCCCTTGACGAAGCGAGTACCTGCTACGAATTGACCATGGACCTCGACACGATCGGCGAGTGGAAGGCCGGTACTGACAAACCGATCAATCTCGGTGCGCACAACCGTCGCCACCCCAAGACCGGCACTCTATTTACGCTCGCTTATTCTTTGCGCCAACCGACGGTTGAATTCCACCAGATCGACGCCTCTGGCAATGTGGCGAAAACATTCTCAGTCGCTCTCGCGGCGCCAACCATGATCCACGATTTCATTCTGACCGAAAATCACATCGTATTGCTCGCCTGCCCCGCGATCTTCGACTTGCAAGCGGCGCGGTCAGGCAAACCGTTGCTGCAATGGCAGCCGAACCTCGGTACCCGCATAGGCCTTATCGCGCTCGACGGAAGCTCTACAGAATGGCTCGACGCCGACCCCTTCTTCGTGTTTCATTTCGGCAACGGTTTTGAGCGGGGTGGTCATATCTTTCTCGATTACGTCCGCCATGACCGCCTCAACCTAGGCTACGCGACGGCTAACCAGAAGGTTCCGACGCTTCATCGAATGAATATCGATCTCTCGAGCCGCAAGATCGCCGATGCGGAGATTGCGAACATGGTGGTCGAATTCCCGCGTGTCAATGACGCGCTCAATGCACTGCCTACTCGTTTTGTCTACCTGCCGACACTCACAAGCACGCTGCAACTCCCCCATCCGCCTTCGGCAACTTTCAATACCATGATGAAAGTCAACACGGAGACGGGCGACATCGTGCGCCACGACTTCGGCAATCGAGTGGCCGGCGAGGCCACATTCATTCCGCGTCGCGTCAACGGCGCTGAAGACGACGGCTACTTGGCCATCTTTGCTTTCGATCCCGTCAACCGATCCAGCGATTTAGTCCTGCTCGACGCCGCTCACATAGATACCGAGCCTGTCGCCGTCATTCGCATGCCTCAACGCGTCCCGCAAGGATTGCATGGGAATTGGATCCCGAAGGCATAAAGAGATACTCGTCTCCGCTCCCAACGTCGCGCAGCCAGCTCAAGCGCTGGGAGTCTCGTCCGCAGCTTCGAGGGATGGACTTGCAGTAAGCATGGTCGCCGAGACAAGAATTGATTGCGGCCCCATGGAGTTCTTACCCCCCAAAATCGCTTCGCAGACGCCCATGTCAGCCGCGGTCCGATTCGGCTACTTACGAAGCGTTATGCGAAGAAGGACTGCTATGGACCCGAACACCGCAGTAACGATCGTCCGCTATCGAGAGATATGCGCGTCGAGCCAGTTGAACACCTGCTCATGAAACAAAGATCGATTCCCGCTCACGCAGTGCTCACCGGATCCGTCAGCTGAGGTAAAGCGCAAATAGTCTTTCTCGCAGCGCAAGAGCTCAAAGAATGCCTTGCTGTTCGCGGAAATATCATCGCTCTCGGCATCGCACACCAGCGTCGGACAGGCGATATCTCCAATGAGTGGCTCCTGCTCATAGCGGGTCGCATCGACAAAATAGTCCCAAGGAGTATCCATTCCATGAGTCAACATGCCGCGGCGAAGAGACCAACCGGCAGTTGGGTGTCTTGCCATGCGGGCCATGAGCGCTTGCAATAACATGACGAGCCAGCGCGGTCCGTCAGGAAGCTGCCTCTTGAGTCCAACCGGCAGCGGCAGACGTGACAGCATCACCCTGAAAAGCCCGATCTGCGCAGGATCCAAGACGCACAATGCGACTCGACGATCGAAGGCGGCTGCGCGAGGCGCGAGATAGCCACCCCAGCTCTCACCGATTAACACGATCTTGGATCCGTCCACGTCATTGCGATGCATGGCCCAATCGATGACAGACGATATGACCTTCTCCCAGTCCGGACGGAAATGAAAGTCTTGCTCTATGAGCAGTTGACCCTGCCCGGGGCCATCGAAAATCAAGGCGTGATACCCCCGCGAGAGCGCTGCCGCTCCGTTCCAGAAAAAAGACTCCTCGGCGGTACTGTCATAGCCCCCGACCGAAATGATCAGAGGGCGGCGAGTCTCATCGACCGCACAGAAATAGCCGGGAAGCGTCACACTCTCAAAGGGAATCCCTACCTGAATAGGCGGGCGGATCATTTCGGCTGCCGCTCGTCGGAAGGCTTCGCATTGTCGCCTGTACGCGTCACGCACCAGCGCGGGCAACGGTGCTTCAAGATGGAATACAAAGGCGTTGCGGTAATAATTCGAGGCGCGTAAGAAAGCGCATCTCGCGCTCTCGCGATGGCCGTGGGCTGCGCTCGATTCTGCGGCGGCAAAGGTACGATCAGCCAGTGACATCCAGGCGCCATGCCAACTCTCGCGATCGCCATCAATAACGCGGCCGGCGGTAGCGAGGCACTCGCCGAGTTCGGCACCAGCGTACGTACCGTGACCGATCGTGCGGAGGAGTTGACCATCAAATAGCCGATTGCGGAAGGCGATCATGAAGATGCCTGCCAATGTCGGCCCATGTTTTGCGATCTGCAGATCATGCGCTCAGCGTAGTCGATGAATTTGGCCGTCTGTAGCATATTTTACCGCAGGCCGCGAACGGCCGCATTGTGGCGCTCATCAGAAGTTCCATTACCTCTTTTGGCCGACAGCACCGCTTCGCGTCCAGTGGCGATCAGCTCGGTGCTGCCAACGACGGCAGTTGGCCGAGACGGACACCTGACAGGATATACGTCGACCCTCGTGCGCAACACACGGCTGCCGTCCACAGCTGACTAATTGGCATTATGCGAAGTTGCAGTGCGGCATCGTCGATTGCTGCACCGGCGTCGACATCCCGTTTGGGCCACATGCCTAGCAAAACGCTCCGACGGCGGGAGGGACCTTTATAGGCCAGCCCGTAAGATTCGTGTAAAAACCCGCCACAGCGAAAGCGGGTAGAGCGTTACACAGGTAGCGTCGTCGTGGTCGGCATGGCCTCCGGTTTTACGTTCGTCGGGTAGTCGCCAAATCGCTTGAGTTTGCTAGTTGCGTAGGGGCTTAGGAATGCCAAATCGGCGAGGCCGATGCGGCCGCCCTTGGATTTTAAGGCATGCAGCGCCTGGGTCTGATCGACCACCGTTTGCAGCGCAACCGCGTTTGCGACGAGCTCGTTGTAAACAATGGCCTTTTCTTGATCTGCGGGGTCGTTGGTCCGAAGATGACCGCTGCCGCCGAAGGCCAGATGTTTGGCGAATCGGTGGTGTCGCTCGATCTTGGTCGTACCCTTATGCACGGTGCGACGCAGGGAGTCGCTCATTATCCATTCCAGCAAGTACGTTGTGCGCACCGCTTTTCCAAGTTCCTGCAAGGCGAGCGCGAAACGATTGCGCGTGCTGTAGCTGTTGATGCGAGCCAGCACGGCGGACGGAGCGAGGACGCCGCGCTGGACAGCCAGCGCGAGTTGCATAAACTGCGGGTAATGCTCACGGATCAGCGCCCAGTTGACCGTGCCACTGAAGATCGAATCGATGCGTCGGTACCGGCTGTCGCGGCCAGGCCGATACAATCTTAGCTTCCGCCAGCGGCGGATACGCGGCATGAGTTCAATCCCAAGCAAGTAGGCAAGACCGAAGACGGCTGCCGATTGGCCGTGGGTATCCGCATGCACGCGGCGTGGTTGCAGGTCGGAGAGGTTCTGAAGCAAAGCATCAAGAATGTAAGTAGCTTCGTACGTGCCGCAAGCGATGAAACGACTGAATAGCGCAATGTAGTTATCCGCGATATGGCGATAAGCGATTCCGCCGGTTTTACCATAGCGGATATGGTGCTCGGCCAGCAGGTTGTCCTCGTAAGTCTCGAAGTGGGTACCATCCGCAGCGGAGGCATCCCCAGCGCCCCATTGCTGCGGCAGCTCAAACCGGGAATATAGATTGATGAGATCCGCGGAGGCCGCGCTTAAATCGGCAATGTCCACGTGACGCCGATCAACGAAGGACAGTTGATCGGCGGAGACCGTGCCACTCAGGTGACGGGCGGCCTCGGTAGGACCCAGGCCGCAGCCGTACGCAAAGGTGGTCAGCACATACCGATGGCGGGCATCTTTGATCTGGGGAGCGAGCCGAGACGGGAGTCCGAAGTGTCGGCCCCAGTGAGTCCAGTTCTCTGTATTCGCGATGGCCGCCAGCACCGAGCGCTCTGGCATATGCTCCAACATCTGTTTCTCAAGATCCATGGCGGATGCGGGTGCGATTACTGCCTGGGTCGGGGTTACGATCGGCCGCCCATCCTTTGCACGCCGCATAAATCCCATGGTGTCATCACCGACCGCACGATCAAGGAAACCGGCTTGACGCTCAAGCTCTTGTTCCACGGATCGCACGAGCCCATCGGCGCCATCCTGCCAACCGCGCGCGGCGGCGTACGCCGAGATCGCCGCTGGGTCCGCTGCGTCGGCCGGCAGCCGGTCCCAGAATCGATCGTAGCTCAAGGAGCCGCAAACGAACATTTCGCCCGCTTTGATCGCGGTCGCAAGTTCCAGAACCGCTACGACTTCTAACTGTCGACGGTTGAAGACTTGGCCGTCGTCTGGATCATCATGCACGAGGCTACGCCACTCACGTGGCAACGCGTCGGGATCGACGCCGTCGATCCGGTAATAATCGCTGTACGGCGGTTCTTCATCAGACACCGCCCCAATGAAAGAGTGCAGGTCCCTCGTCGTTGCCGTTGCTTGCAGCGGCAACGTACTCGCAACGCGCAGTAATGCGCTACGAAATGGCTCCAATGCCGCCCGCGCGAATGGTCGCCAATTTTGCCTCTCGTGGCGCAAGTGCTCGGCGCAGGTTTGCGTCAATTGATCCCGGCCGCCGCACGCGGAAAACAGTGCCTCGAGTCGTTGGATCTTTTCCGCTGGATTGTCGCCGCTGCCGTGGAGCATGAGGGAATCATGGAACGTACGGATCAACGAATCAGTTTCGGCGTGACGGTCCTTGTACCAATTTTCAAGGCGTTGTTCGCTTTTCCATTCGACTTTGCGCGCCAGCCTGAGCAACATCTGGGTTAAATCATCCAGCACTTGGCCCCGCGCATGACGGAGCATGGCGAGTAGCAGCGTTTGACGGCGTGGCGTCACGTACTCGCGCAACTCTAGCGCATTGAGTCGCCTGGCCTCGTTCGCCCACTGCATCACTTTAGAATCAGCGATCGATTGCAATGCGGCCGTCGGATCTGGAAGGTCCTCGAGCCAATAGTAGCGATCGATCAGAGCCTTCAAGTTCTTGCGCGAGGCGCGGCCCGGTGCGCAGCAAAGATTAGCAAAGGGGGACTTCTGAGTCGTGGGGTCCACAACCAGAAGCGCCTCAAGTACTGACTGTTTAGCCTCATCAAGGTGACCGCACACCGCGCTCCACTGAGCTGCGTTAACTTTGCTGTGCGCGGATCCGGCGAGGCGACGCAGGGCAATGAGAGCTGGCAACTCGAAACGATGCCTAATGAGCGCATCCACTGCAGCATTGATGATATCCGCCGGGTCGGTTCGAGCCGTCGCCGTCTTTGTCATCGTGAACTGGGCTAGCTCGCGAGCAGCGGCTCCCCATGGAGTCACTCCAAGACGTTTTCGAACTGCCGGACGGTGGCGGTAAAGTGTCCGGTCTGGATGAACGAAGGCCGGCCCGAACTCCACTCCGAGTCGGCGGGCCACGTGCGCAAAGACGACTACAGGAATATCCGTGGCACGACGAAATCGGCCGATGGTCTGGAAAATCTTCAGTTGCACGAGCAACGCTACTTGGGATGCCGGTGTGCGAGCAACCGAGGGCGCCCACTTGCGCTCGTCGTAACTCGGACTGAAGAGCCGATGCATATCATCAGGAGTCAGAGGGTCAGGCAGCTCAGTATAAATCACACGCGCAGTGCGCTGCGCCGCTCCGGCGTTGGATATCATGTGTAGGTCCCACAGTTCTTAGTTGTTGCAGGGACCGATCAATATTTCACGAAACTCGGCAAAGACCAACATCGGCATTTCTGGCCACGTTTCTCAGCCGCCGGGCGCTGTGGCAGGTTTTTACACGAATCTTACAGGCGGCCCATATATGGCCGCGGCGATTACGGATAAAACCAGCGAGCTGCAATTGCCCTGCGGCCTCCGTAATGCCTTCCCGCCGCACGCCGAGCAAGTTCGCAATCAACTCTTGTGTAATGACCAGTTCACCCGAGGGAATCCGATCAAGGGTAGCGAGCAACCAACGGCACAGCTGCTGATCCATCTCATGGTGTCGATTGCAGGCTGCATTTTGGGACACTAGTGCGATCAGCGCTTCCGTATACCGCAGCAATAGCCGGCAGGTCGGACCGCTACGGTCAAATTCCTGCTTCAGCGGAGTCCTTTTCAAGCGATATGCGTATCCGGCGGTGTAGACCACCGCTGAGGTGGTAGTGGTGTTTCCACCTAAAAAAAGCGCCACCCCAATGACACCTTCGTTGCCGACGCCTGCGACTTCGGCGGATTGGCCCGCTTCGACGACGTAGTGCAGGGAGGCGATGGCAGTGGTAGGAAAGTAAACATGCTGCATCTGGTCGCCCGACTCATAAAGTACTTCCCCCAACAGCAGGGACACCAGTTCCAGATCGCCCTCTAGCCGCTCGAATTCCGCCCTGGGTAAGGCGGCGAGCAGGTGGTTCTGCTGGGGTCGCGGCGTAGGAAACATCGCCGTTACTTCTTGACCATCAGTTCCGCGCCAACGCCGCGGTAACCGGTAAGGCGGCAGCCGCTGTTGAACATCGGTTCGCCGCTGACGCGAAAACTGCGCTGTGAGCCGTTGGCCTCGATGCGGGTAAAGATGAAGTCCAAGAAAGGTTGTTTGGCAGCGATCGTGGCATTTAAGGTCGCCCGCTCCGCCTCATTCCAGCCATCGGAGTAGGCGATGGAGTCGTTTCCGGTGAGGGAGGGGACCTTTATACCCAGCATTTCCAGCACGGGACCGGACACTTTGGTGAAGGCCCCCTTTTCGTCCTGTTCCCAGTACCAATCCGATGACAACTCGGTGAGGCTGCGGTAGCGGGCTTCGCTTTCGCGCAGCTCGGCGGTCCGTTCCTCGACCGTCTGCTCCAGATCCTTGCTGTAATTCTCGAGCGTTTTATACAACAGCCGGACTTCGAGCATGTTGTGGATGCGAGTCTTCACCTCGACAAGATCGAACGGTTTGCTGATGAAATCTTTCGCACCTGCCTGCAATGCTCGAAGCTTGTGCCCTGGCTGTGCGGTGACCACCAAAACCGGCAAGTAAGCGTCCGCGGGGTTTGTCTTCAGGCTCTCGATGACCTGAAAGCCATCCATCCCCGGCATCTGCAAATCGAGGAGGATCAAATCGTAGCGGTTCTGGCGGTGCAGCCCACAAACTTCCACCGGGTTCGTGGTCGAGCTGACGCTGGTATAGCCGGCTTGAGCCAGTATTTCCTTGAGAAGCTCGACATTGGCCTCCTGATCATCGGCGATGAGGATTTTTGCGCTTAGGATGTCGAGCTCGGTGAGGGTCATTTGGGATCCTTCTGCTGTGCGGCGCCTGTCAGCTTGGAGAATGCCAGGGCATTGTCCAAGGCCAGCAGGAACTCGCCGACTTTAAGCGGTTTGGTCAGGTAGTTGAAGAAACCGGCCTCAAGGCCTTTCTTGATGTCGCGAGGCATGGCATTGGCGCTGAGCGCGATGATGGGGATGCTTGCGGTAGAGGGATCTGTGCGCAGAATCCTCATGGCCTCGACGCCGCTGATGCCCGGCAAATTGATATCCATCACGATCACCCGTGGTTGGTGAGCGCGAGCAAATTCGACGCCCAAATTGCCGGTCGCGGCGCTTAAGAGTTTCAAGTCCGGCCGGCGCGCGATGATTTGCTCGACGAGCTCGAGGTTCGCAGGATTGTCCTCTACGTAGAGGATGGGATCGCAGTTCGCGCCGGGGGCTGCCAGCGCCGCGGCTGCGATCGGGTGAGCAGTTTCTGGAACTGCCACGAGCGGCGGCGTGGTTAGCGCCAATTCGATCCAGAACACGCTTCCTGTTCCCACGACACTATCAGCGCCTATGCTGCCTTCCATCATGTCCATGAGCCGCTTGCTTACGACAAGGCCGATACCCGTGCCCTCCTCGACGCTAGCTTCCTTGCCTAAGCGGTTGAACGGCTGGAAGAGTTGCGCGAGCTGATCTGCGGCAAGGCCTTCACCGGTGTCGTGAATGCTGATACGCATCGCCTTTGAAGCGCGCACCACGCACTCGACGGTTACTGCGCCCCCAGAACTGTTGTACTTGATGGCGTTAAAGAGGAGATTGATTAGCACCTGCTTGAGACGGGTCCTGTCAGCGGTCACAAAGTAAGGAATCTCGAGGTGGGGAAAAGACATCACAATGCCGCGCAGCTTCGCTTGCGGCTCGATCATGGCGCGACACTCGAGCATTACCTCGACGAGTGACACCGGTTCGCGTGACAGCGTCAATTTGCCCGACTCGATTAGGGCAAGATCGAGAATCTCGTTGATCAGCTCCAGAAGGTACCAACCGGCTTTGAGTATCTGGTCAATGCTTCGTTTCTGAGACGGTGTCGGCATCGGCGAGCCGGACTCCATGACTTGCGCGAAGCCTAAGATGGCGTTCAGCGGAGTTCGAAGCTCGTGACTCATTCCGGAGAGAAAATCCGTCTTGGCGCGATTCGCGTTTTCGGCAACCTCCATGGCGAGCGTCAGCTCCGCCTCGACTCGCTTGCGAACGGAATTGTCGGTGCCGATCAGTAAGTATCCGACGAGATCGCCGTAGTCATCGCGCAGTGCCGTGATCGAGACGATGGCTGGAAAACGGCTGCCATCCTTGCGGATATAGGTCAATTCATAGATGTCTTCGATTTCGCGAGAGGCCTTGAACGCGAGCGCCTCAAATCCGGGGGCGATGGTCGTCCCAAGCTCGAGGCTCAAGGACTTGGCGCGCGCCATCACTTCTTGCGGATCGTGAATATCGCTAGGATTGATACGATTGACGACTTCTGCCGCCGTATAGCCCAACATCCGTTCGGCGCCCACATTAAATAGCTGGATGATGCCCTTTTCATCCGTAGCGATGATTGAAAAGTTTGCGCTGGTGAGAATGGCGGTTTGCAGCGCACCAGCTTTCACCAGGGCGGCGGCTTTAAGCAGCTCCTCTTGGCGGCGCTCAACTATCTCGCCGTTCGCGCCCTCTGCAGTGGAAGCAGTGGAGGAAACAGTTCCTGTATCAGCCATGCCGCAATCCCCATAGGCAACACGTGACGATCCGCTTAAGGGGCTTGTTCTATCTGTCCGGCCGGCTAAAGCATGTTTGGATAGGCAAAGGTGCTCATAGGCCCGCCTTTGACTAAGCGAACGTCCCCGCAGGCTCTAGGAGTTTGGGGCTACCGTCTGTGCGGTGGGAAACATAAGGAAGCTTCGCCGCACGCGGCCTCATGGCCTGGATGGCAGAGCTGTTAGGTCAAAACGACAGACATCAATCCGAAGGGTTAGGACGACGGTGGCTAATTTCTGGAAACAACGATTGACTGGCGAGGCACCGACGAGACTGACCCCTATTACTAACACTAAGGAACAATAGCTCACCGCGCGCCAGATGCATTACGGCTGTGCGGGGGGGGACTCGGCCGTCGGGTATCATGGGTG
>Ga0210391_10003574_pt1 | contig 13132 bp, 15 predicted proteins | sample IncBWC12OmetaG_FD_160573 | JGI IMG/M metagenome (GOLD analysis project Ga0210391, IMG submission 160573) | Forest soil microbial communities from Barre Woods Harvard Forest LTER site, Petersham, Massachusetts, United States - Inc-BW-C-12-O ... | reverse complement strand
AGCCACGCGTTCTTGGCACATCCGCGCCAGCGCGTGTAGTGCGTCTTGGAGATGGAGAGCATTGCCCGTTCTTAACCGTACTGAGTAGGCGCTAATTAAAAAGGAAATGTATACGGTTATAAACGTGATTACTACGGTATGCAATGACTTGCGCTATGGAAGCATCCATCGCGCCGGCATCGGGCCGATCGGGCGGGAGCGACCCCACGCACTTTTTGGGCGGCTGAAAGCCGAAAAAGTGGGGTCGCTCCCGCCCGTTTTTGTAGTTTCAATTCCGATGCTTTTTGGGTCTAGTACTCCGCATCGCATTCTCTTTCAGCGGAGTGCGGGGCCACAGGGTGAAGACCTGGGTGAAGAACGATGTGAAGAGTGAAAATGTTACGTTCTTCACCGCTGGCAGTCCTGCGGTATCTCGGGCGAACGGTCCTGGGACTGTTTTGGACGGACCGATGGGCGACGACGGGTTGATCTATAACGCCAACGATACACTGGACCGCACGTTTCGGTGCCGGATCGTCCCCCGTAAAAAGGCTCGAACGACTTCGGCCGGATTAGGGCGATTGCCCACAAGCGAAGCAGAGAACTTCGTGGACGCAACGACTACGGGTGGTTCGGACTGACGCGGAGATACGCGAAGAGCAACTGCTTGCCGCTCGGGTGATGGCTTCCGCCGTTTGGTTCGATTGTGACGAACACGGCGTCAATTGTTGCCAGGGCTTTGGGATCGTCAAACTTGAGAATCCATCTTTTCTTGCTGGTGTTGTCTTCGTAGAAGACGCCCAGACTGAGCGCCTGTTGCTTGTCCGCACCGCGTCGTCCCCACGCCTGGAACGTGTTGGGGTTTTTCAAGTTGGCTTCCTGGTCGAGGTCGTAGGCGTAGAAAATAAGCGACTTCCCTTTGGTATAGAAAATGCGGCCGTAAGTTTTGTCCGCCTGTCCGTTCCCTCCCACGTCGTGCACCTCGGCGATATACAGGTCGCGCGCACCCATCAATTCACGGATGTCGCGATCCTTCTCCAGCAGCTCGCGCTGTTTTGCGATCTCCCGTTGGTTCTGGTCGAGCGCTTGCTCCTGATCGCGAACGCGTAGGGTCAGCTCATCGACCTTCGCTTCCAGCACCAAGACATGCTGCGCTGCATTCTCACGTTCTTGGCTCAGTGCGTTCACCTTCGCCTGTAGCTGCAGTAGATTGGTTTGGGCCGCGGCAAGTTCTGCATCGCGACTGGAATTCCCGGCTGCCACGTTTGCAGCTGGCTGAGCTCCGCTCTGCGTTCTAGCTGCTGCGGAGTCGTTCGTCGGCTTCAACTGTTTGATTTCTGCATTCTGCCCCGCCACCTCTTGCTTCAAGTCCTTGATGGCTCTGTCATCATCCGCCAGCTTCGCAAGAAGCTGAGCCCGCTCATAGCCGAAATCGCTGATCTGATCCTCAAGAGAGGTGGCAGATTGTGCGGTCATCACCGTCTGTTGTGCGGCGTCTGCGCCCCGCTCGAGTCCACTTCGATACGTTACGATTCCTAGTGCGATGGCGAGCAGAGCGCACGACGCAACCGGCATCCAAAGTTCGCTCCAAGGAATTCGGGAGGGTCGATAGCTAAACCGGCGCCCCGCCGGCTCGCTCTCAGGTTCTTCTATTGCACCCTGGCGGGAGGGAACGGTGTGCTGTTCGCTTTCGAGTCGCCGGAAAAAAGCCGCTTCGGCGTGTTCGACGGACCAAGCGGGGACGGATGCCTCAGAGGGCGAAAACAGATCGTCAGCCAAAGCCGGAACGGCTCTTTGGACCGCCGACTCGAACTCGCGTTTTGCCCGGCGGCAGGATGCGCACTCAGCAAGGTGCTCTTCGAGCTTCCGTTCTTCTTCGGCGCTCAGCTCACCTGCGGTCGAAGCCGCACACAACTCTAAGTATTCTTGGTGCGAGTCCATTTATTAAAACGCCTCAAATTAACGATTCGTTTCAACTGGCAACATTCGGTCATGGCCAATTCAGGCCTTTTTCATTCGCATGCTTTCGCAGTTTCTCCAGTGCGCGATAATAATGATGCCGGATGTTAACGTAGGATTGGCCCAGCTTTTCAGAGATTTCAGCGAACGTGCAGCCCTCGTAGAAATGTAGCCGTAAGGTCTCTTGCTGGCATTCGGTCAGGCTGTCCCAGACCTCTTTCCATCCGTTCCAGCCGAAAAACGTTTCCAGCGGGTGATCGTCGTCCGCTCCGTTTCTCTCTTCAGGGCCGCTTTGTCGATCGCCATCTCGAATCTCAGACGGGCGAAACCCGCTGGAATTGACCTTTCTCCTGCGCATGAACGCTTGCGTATACGCGACTTGGATAAGCCACCCGCGCGCTGAACCCTTCAAAGGATCATAGAGTGCGCACTTTCCGTAAATGTACAGAAACACATCCTGCACAAGGTCGTCAGCTTCGGCTGCATTGTGGAGAATTCGTTGACCGATGCTTCGCACCGACGGAGCGTAGCGTCTGAATAGGCAGCCGAGCGACTCTTTCTCTCCAACTTTGATAAGGCTCAGAAGGCTTTCATCGGTCAGTTCGGCTGCGGGACGTTCGGCCGTCTGGTGGGTGTTTGCAGGCGCAGACTTCGACGAGAGCACGAGAATTTGTGCGGCGGTTCCGGCCGAGTGGGAATTCAATTGGACCTCGAATCGCCGTCAGGAATCGGCGAGATCGATTTTGAATGATACTTATCGTCCGTGGACATATCAACAACATAATCACCAATATCGAGCATCGTGACACCGATCGATGTCCGAATCCGATTTGGCAGATCCGTTCGAGCGAGGCGACACGGACTCGGTCTGTCTCAGGAAGAATTCGCCGATGTTTGTGGCTTGGATAGGACATACATGGGTGGGATCGAGCGCGGGGAGCGCAACCTTTCGCTTATCAACATTGAAAAGATCGCTGAGGGATTTGAGATCTCTTTGAGTGAACTTTTGCGGGGTGTGTGAGCCGTATCCGATCTTTCCTATGGCAGGTTACTGGACATGTAAGGCGATTAAGGGAACATGTCTCGTCCGCAACTCAAGCCTGAACCTTGCCGATTTTGCTGCAGCACTGGATCGAAAAGCGCCGGCAGGCTTGGAAGGGACCCGGCGGATTTCTGTTTAGGCAGCGGCCGACGTTAGAGTAGCCGCGAGTTTTAGCGAAGTCGGTTTGTTCGGCTTGGGCTCTGAGCTACGGAAGATCATCAGCCGAGGTGATAACCCGATAGTCGACGCCCAGAGCGCCGACGAAATGTCGATTTCCGCAGTGGTTCTTTTGATTTTCGGTTCCTCTCAGCTCGCTCGCCACCGTCGTGCTTTTCGTCTCCCTCACCAGATACAGCAGCGGTCCCCGGTCGCCAAAGGCGTCGACCTCCTCTATGACCAGCCCCCAATCGGGATTGTACTGGCCTACCGGCGTCTTCACTTTGAACCATGTCGGCAATTTCACGAAAAGGCGCACGTCGTTGCGCCTTTTCAGCTTCTCGACGAAACGCCTCTCCGTCTCTGCTCGCGTTGGGTGGTGTCGGTTCTGCCTCCTCATTTCAAGTACGGCTGGCATGGCTCAGAGTCTGGCGTCCGCCGCCCTTCACAAAGATGATCGGCTCCGAGACAACTCTGCAGCGCCAATCGAACGAGACGTTCGGGGCAGGATTTCCGTTGGCATCCCAGGTGTAAACCGTGATCTGTACATCCGTGTCGTTGTTGATAAGCACATGTGCTTGCGTCGCGAAGCAAGGGCTCGAGGAACGTGGAGTGACGACGATATTGATCGGTTCACTCAGGATGTAAGGGTCCGTGAAGCAGACGACCTCGCTGATCTGGAAGACGAGCTGGCCGTTGTCGGCGGTCGAGTTGGCTCCGCTGGCATCAAGCAGATTCGCGCCGGAACAGCTCTTGCCGGGAAAAATCGGCAGAATACTGCGCCAACAGACGTTACCGTCATTGTAAGAGTAGGCCCCGGCGGGAAACCAAATATTGAAGAGCTGGTCAGCTGGAACACGAAGGTCGCGACCGGCAAGGGCTTCAAGTTGTTTCTTGACCTCTTCGGCTTTGGGGAGTTTCTCCTGTTTATTTTCCATGATTATCCTCCGGAAAGCTTTCGGGCTCCGGCCAAGGCGTGCCAAAAGCTCATATTTAGTAGTGCATTACGGCGAGCCGGCGTTTCACGGGGAACCTAAATAGTTGCGCTTTCCTTACGAAGAATGCCTTGCAGCCGCCGCTGTCATTTTGCCCGGGCATCTCCACGTATAGCGATAACTTGTGAATTTGGAAGTAGCGGGGCGCCTGTATTTTGGGTCCATCTGGGTCCAATCAGAAATCTTACGGTTTTTCCGATCACTTCGTGCTTATCGCGCTGATCGCGCTGCAGTCCTGCTCAAAGCGCGGGCGGAGCTGCCTAGTGAGCAGGAGCTTTGTTTAGGTTGGAGGTCTTTGGTTCAAATCAGGCCCCTGCAACCATCCGAAGACGCTCGTCGTCAACCCGGCGTCTTCGGTCCAAATCTGGTTCAAGCCCCAACAAATCCCAGGTGCCGTCCACTTCGTAGCACCAGCTGTCGCCATCCGAGGCAGGAAACATCCGAATCTCTTTTACGTGGCGCTGGAGTTCAGCCTTCGCGGCCGCGCTATGCTCATTTAGCATTGCTTGGACGGGATTCAGATGCCAATCAAATCGTCAATTTGGATCGTTCGTCGCACTCACCCATGAGTCGTTGTCGCGGTCGGAAGACCCCCAGCCTCTTCATCTTGTAAACCAATGTGGTGCGCTTAAGCCCAAGACGAACAGCCGCTCCTTGCGGTCCGCCTATCAATCCTCCAGTAGCCCGCAGAGTCTCCAAAATTATGGCTGCTTCGTGATCGCGCAATGTGCCTCCCGGGGCAACCGGGGACCTTTCATTCGCCTGTGATGTCAAAAGTGATTTCGAAAAGGGATTCGGAAGCACTTCATTGTGCGATTCGATGACGGCGCGTTCAACCAGGTTCTGGAGTTCCCGTACATTGCCAAGCCAATGGTACGCGATAAATGCATTCATCGTCGCTTCGGATACCCGTTCAATGTGCTTCCCCATTCGCCGTGCGAATACTCCGACGAAATGGAGTACCAATTGGCGTATGTCCTCTCGGCGCTCGCGTCACGGCGGCACTGAGATCGAAAACACGTTCAAACGGTAGTACAGATCGCTGCGAAATTCATTGCGTGCTGCCATTTCCGCCAAGTTGCGATGGGTCGCAGCGATAATACGAACGTCAACTTTTTGGGTTTGACCACTTCCTAATCTCTCAAACTCTTGATCCTGCAGCACTCGCAGCAGCTTCGGCTGCAAGACAGGAGGAATGTCACCTATTTCGTCCAGGAAAAGCGTGCCCTTGTCAGCAACTTCGAATCGCCCAACCCTTTGCGCGATGGCGCCGGTGAACGCGCCCTTCTGATATCCGAATAGCTCACTCTCGAGAAGATCGAGCGGAATCGCCGCGCAATTCAGCTTTACGAACGGGCGTCCGCGCCGCGAACTGAGGTCGGCGGCTTCGATTGCGGCAGCCGCGTCCTCACGGCTGGCATCGGCATACGTTCCGATCTCCGCTCCCGTGGCCGGGTCAAAGCTCTTTGCGCGCTGTTTTGCATCGACCCACTTACCATCCACCCAGTTCAGAGCGGTGCCAGGCAAAGCGGGGCTGATGCGGCTCCTTCTTTCGTCGCTCGACCCGGAATTGCCAGAGATGGTTGCCATTCCTGGCGAACGGAGCACTTCGTAGGGTGCCTCATGCTCTGTGCTCATCTCATTGCTCATTTGAGTTGTGTTTTTCGTTGCCGGATCAAACGTGCGTTTTCGCACGTGAACATCGACGCTTATTACCTAAGCATGCCGAATGCCGGTGAGCAGCGTCGCAGACCGCCTGAATTCAAAAGAGTTGTGAAATGGAGAACCTCGTTGGTATCCGTCGCGTGGCGAATCTCTGACTCAAGGCGGAAAAGCGGATAGACGCGGGCTCCGAGCCTAACCGGAAAGACTGTGGCACTGAACTAGAGATCCGCCACTCGAACGACTATTCGGAAAAAGGTGCGTTTGCTACTACATCCGCGAAGTTCGGAGGAGCGAACCCCTCGACGTACCGGGTGCCGAAATCCCGAAGAATATTGTCAAAGCTGGTCGCCGGTTTGCAGCGAACGATGTTGCAAAGGGACGACTGGAGTCGGTTCTTGAGTGCTAAGCGAGGAAACTCTGCGAGGATCGCGCGTTGTTTGACCTGGGGGATTCGATCAAGACCGGCTCCGAGTACATCCACGGCGATTCCCGAATGGGTCATTGCGACCTCAGGCTCTTTGTGAAGAGCGATGGAGCGGGTGGTGTGAAGGGCGATCGCATCCCACACGACTTGCGTCTGCTGCGTCGAGATACCGCGCTCTTTCATAAACGCACGCGCTACATTGGCGCCGTCGACCTCGAACCGTTCCTCCGCTGTGTACCGGTCGGTCAAACCCAGATCGTGCAAAACGGTGGAAACAGCCAAGAGTTCGGGGTCCGGCAAAGGTTTGGCGTTTTCTGAAAGCAAAACGCTAAATAGCCAGGATCGCATCACATGGTTGAAAAGATATGGCTCCGACGAACTCCGGGCCAGGTCAATCGCGTCGCGGACCAGACGCGTATCAGTTACTTTGATTCCTGCCAAAATCATGTTTAGGCCTCCGATCGAAATTGCGGGCGAGCTTTCCTTTTAATACTCGAACCACTGGCTGAGTGCTTTAACCTTTTCCTCCGTGTAGGGCGGGAACAAATGTTCGATCGCCACGTCGGCCGGCGAGATGAGAACCGATTTAGCGTGCGTGAGAGCGTCAAAGCCATCCTTGCCGTAATAGTGACCTATGCCCGAGTATCCAACACCCCCAAAAGGCATGGTCTCGACAAACAGGTGGATGTTCACCTGATTGATGGCTCCGCCGCCGAAGGATAAGCTCGCGAGAAAATGATCGATGGCCTTCTGATCACGGCTGAAAAGGAAACCGGAAAGGGGCTTTGGATGCTTCTTCACCTCACGAATGGCCGCATCCATGTCTTTATAGGTGAGGATTGGGAGAATCGGCCCGAAAATTTCGTCCTCCATAATCGGGTCGTCCCAGGTGACCGGGTACAAGATCGTGGGATCGAGGTAGCGCGCCTCGCGGTCGGCAGAACCTCCAGCCACAACCTTGCTCTGATCAATTAAAGATACGAACCGGTCAACGGCTTTCGGGCTGATGATGCGCGAGTAGTCGTCGGGCCTGCTCTTCGGGTCGGTTCCGTACAACTCGATCACGGCCTTCTTGGATTCTCTTACAAACTCCTCAGCAATCGATTCGTGCACATAGGCGTACCCAGGAGAGGTGCACCACTGCCCACCCCAGGCTGTTGCGCCCCATATAATTTTCTTGGCCGCATCCGGGATGTTCGCGGTCGGATCAACGAAAGCAGGGTTCTGTCCGCCAAGCTCCAAAAGAATAGGAGTCAGGTTCTTTGCAGCCGCTTCCATGACGATCTTGCCCACCTTGACGCTGCCGGTGAAAAAGATGAAGTCAAACGGGAGCTTGAGAAGCTCCGTAACTTCTTCTTTGCTTCCCGAAACAGCAGTGACGGCCCGAGGATCGAAATATTTCGGTATAAGATCCAACAGGAGCTTACTCGTGGCGGGCAACCCTTCAGAGAGTTTAAGGATGCATGAATTGCCAGCCGCAATGACCTGGACCGCAGGATCGAAGAGCAGAGTCAATGGCCCGTTGAAAGGTCCGATTACCAGGGCGACGCCATACGGCTCTCGATAGACTTTGGCGGTGTGTCCGCTTTCCCGAAGAGCCTTGGGAACGACTACATCTACAGGCTTCATCCACTCTTTCAACTCAGCTTTCGCGAAAGCTGCGGTCCCCACGGGAGCCATGATCTCGAAGACTTTTTCCTGGCTAGCGGTCTTGAAATCACTGCTCATTGCAGCCTCTAGGCCCTCGGAGTTCTCGTAGCACAAATTCTCGAGACGTGTCAGCTGGTTGATGCGCCACTCGTACGATTTGGTCGCGTCCGAATCGAAATACGCCTTCTGTTTGTTAAAGATTTCCTGGAACGGATTCATCCAAGTCTCCCTCTGGGACGTTCGGTTTGTGCTCCGTTTTGCCGCAGGCTTTTAAACTTGTTTAGGTCATCGTGAGCACCACTCGGAAGCGTGCCTTGCCATCCATCATTCGTTTGTATGCTTCCTCGGCTTTTGCAAGCGGAAGTGTTTCGATCATTGGACGGACATCTGTGAGTACGCTGAAATCAAGCGCGTCTTGAGTCTCGATCGCTCTTCCGGTGAGACTGCCGACGACTGACCGTCCACCGAAGATAAGCGGTACGCCGTTGACTGGGATGGCATCACCTGAGACTCCGACAACCGCAAGTTTGCCCCGGGTTTTAAGGCCGGGAAGCAAGCTACCGATTGCGGCCCCGCTTGGCGCGGTCGCGAGGATGACATCTGCGCCTCCGAGCTTTTGCAGTGCTGCCGCCGCGTCTTCTGCCTTGGCATCGATGTAGATGTGCGCTCCTAATTTCTGCGCCAGGCGCTCTTTGTCGGGCCCCCCGCCAATCGCCACGGTGCGCAGGCCCATTTTTCGTGCAAACTGCACGCCAAGGTGGCCAAGCCCGCCCACTCCCTGAATGGCAACGGTGTCGCCGGCACGTGCAGCGTTACGAAGCGCGTTGAAGGTTGTTATGCCGGCACAGACCAGGGGGGCCGCATCTTCTGACTTGAGTGCATCCGGTATCAGGGCAAGCGCGCGTGCCTCCGCAATCATCGTTTCCGCGTAGCCACCGTCAGTTGTGATGCCGGTCATAATTGCATTTTGGCAATAGGCGGTCTCACCACGGCGGCAGGCCTCGCAGGTTCCGTCTTCACCCCCGAAAAATCCAACTCCGACACGCTGGTCGAGCTTCCACGTTGTCACGCCAGGACCCACTTCCTCTATTCGTCCGATAACCTCGTGGCCAGGCACGCGCGGATAAGAAAGGTTGGGGAATTGCGCTTCCACAGTCGCCGCATCCGAATGGCATACACCGCAAGCCTCGACGCAAATGCGCACCTGTCCGGCGCCGGGGACGGCAACCTTTCTTTCGACCAAGGAGAAAACGCCCGGTGAAGAAATCTCGACGGCTCTGTATGTGCTCGGCATCCTTATCCTCCCACTTCACATTCCGCTCAACAGAAATGGTCCGAGAGCTCAATGGCTTTATATGTTGTGTTCATGGAAGCCTTTGCATTCGAACTGACGGTAGGGGTTGGCCGGCTTGGCTGCAATGACATATAATCCACTTTTCCGGCCATAGTGAAAATCATGGCTGGGCTGACAATGAAACCAATACTGGCAAGCAGGCGACCCCCCATATCGGTGGTTATCCTTGGGGTACCTCCCGTGGAGGAGCTCGATCTGATCGGTCCACTTGAGGTTTTTGCGGGCGCGAACGTCGTACTCGGCGCGCGGGGCCCCGCTTACGACGTTCGAGTAATAAGCTCCCAACCTAAACCAATCATTGCAGGCGAATGCGGAGTTTCTTTGTTAGCGCATGGCTATTACCGGAGACTGCGCGAGCCCGTGGACACACTGGTCGTCGTTTGCGGACCGACCTCAAAAGACACACGTGACAGCCGCTTTTCTCTTTGGCTACAAAAGACTGCGGGCCGCGCACGACGAGTGGCATCCGTGTGCGTCGCAGCCTTTGTCTTGGCTGAAGCGGGTTTACTCCATAACAAGCGAGCAACAACTCACTGGGCCTTTGCTGCCGATTTGCAGAAGAAATATCCAGATGTCAAAGTCGACGCGAATCCGATCTGGATACAAGATGGGAATATCTATACCTCTGCCGGAATCACGGCTGGCATTGATCTCGCTCTGGCGATGGTAGAAGAGGACCACGGTGCGTCCGTGGCGTTGGATGTAGCGCGCAACCTTATCGTGTTTCTGCGCAGACCTGGCGGTCAGGCGCAATTCAGCGTTTCCCTATCAACGCAAGCTTCCGGACGTAAGGCGCTACATGACCTTCAGGTGTGGATGGCAGAAAACCTGAACAAGAATCTGTCTGTTGATGTACTCGCCAGGCGTGCTGCTATGAGCCCGCGGAACTTCAGTCGCGTCTTCAGAAAGGAAACCGGCATTACACCCGCTAAATTCGCGGAACGCTTGCGCGTGGAGGCTGCACGTCGACAGCTGGAACAAACTGTTAAGGCCGTCAAGGAAATCGCTGCTTCGTGTGGCTTCAGCAGCTCTGAGATCATGAGACGTACTTTTCTCTCACAACTGCAGGTTACACCCAGCGCTTACCGGCTCCGTTTTCAGCGCCGTAGTCCACCTGGGACAAGCCGCTCGTAGCGCTAGCGACTCCTGGATTGTCGGCTACACGGAGACCAACCCTTGAAATGGCTATAGTTTGTGCGGCTTACGCAACGAAGCGAATCAATTCACTGCGCAATGGGATGCACAAGTTGTCTAAATTCGGCACGTATCGGGCCTGTGCAACCAGAGACTATTCTGCCGCGATGGGTTCCGAACGGCCTGCAACCACCCGATTTTACAGTCGCCCGCCATAAGATCTCGATGTCGCGAGCCTAAGACGCAGTCCGATGCAATCGATGAGTTACCAGAATCCGAATTGTCAGGACTGATTCCTTCAGCGTAGTGCTGCACTAGTCCTCGTAAACATGCTTGTATTGACTGGTCAGGAGTTCACTGTGCACAGTTCCTCAGAAACCACGCTGTGTACGAACTGCGCCAGAATGCATCGCTTTCAACAGATTCGAGTTAGCTTTGAGCGAAAAGCAGATTCCCCGATTTGTTGGAAACGCTAATAGTTAAAGAAAACGTACGGAGCTGTTGGAGGCAATTGTCCGGCTTTGTGAGCAGGTGCTTCCGAAGCAGCCGATTTTTCGCTGAGCTTTCAATTCCCCCGAATACTCATAAGTGCTTGAAATTCAAAACGCCGTGTCACGGCAATGTCTTCCACCTGCAACTTCCCAGAAGCGGACTTTTCTGGCCCGGAAAACTCTTCTGAGTGCCCCGCAACTCAGGCTGAAGCGGCAATCGCAATCGACGTTTCACTTCATTGGTCATCCTTGCTGTGAAACCAGCGTTGCCCTGCTATAACGACGACTCGAGCGCCCCTGTCCAACTTTCGAACGCCCTTCCCTTTCGTTCGTCACCTTTGAAGAAAGCCAGATACGACATCACATGATATCCAACAAAATGCTTCTGGCCCGGATGGAATCGTGCCAGTTCATGCACGGGCCTCCACGTTCCTGAGTTGATGTAGATTTGGTTCGTTACGGTGTTGCCCTGAAGAAGAGTTTGTAAGGGTACAATTTCGTAATGATGTGTGTGGCCGTAGACGATGAATCTTGCCCAACCGTCAACGAAACTCTCTTCGTGCATAGCATATGGATAAAAGCTCTCAGTCCGTACTCCCCCAAATTTCGAACTGAACCAAGCAGCTACGTCGCTCAAGCCAGACATTGGCAACTCGCTCGAGATTTTGAAACCAAGCTTGATTAGCACTGAGCTGCCAAATGGTCGAGCTTTTACAAAATCCAATGCTAAGAACTCGTGAACCAATTCGTTCCAAATCCTCTTAACTTCTTCGGCCAGCGCGGGAGTGCACGTGTTTTCGAGAAGTCCGTCTACCCAGATAGGGATGATCGATAGAGGTCGAACATTATCAATTTCCTTAAGCCCCACATCGCACGCATCCGGAAGTCTGGGCCCTAGCCGCTCTCGGACTACAACCCCAAATTTGTCTAGCAATTCAATCACTATCGCATCGCCAAGGGACGAGGCATCGCGGCTATGTTCATAATTGCTGGGGTCGAAGATATCCCCGTGCCGGGCAAATACTCGGTGATCCCGGTAAATCTTCTCTATCACCTGCGATTCAAACGGTTCGTGTGGAAAAGGAATGTTAGGATCGTTTTCGAGCCCAAGAGCATCGACAATCATTTTTCTTATGGCATTGTGAGCTGGCCCTTTCAAATGAAAAAACCAGTCATGATTGCCCACAAGATAGTGGATTCGGACGGGCACGGGCACTCGCTGGGGCGGTTTTGCCATCACTCCACCATCCTCGGCGGCAGGCGGAAGACTCAGCATTTCGGGGTCATGCAGGCTCCTGAGAATGCTCAACGATTGTTGGTTGTTTCGAATTACGTCTTCCGTGATGCTGCCCACCATTTCGGAGAATCGGGCGTCACTCTGATCTCCCCAGGGACGGACTTCTGTCGGAGCGGCAAACCAGCGGGTGGAACGTATAACATCCAAGATGTCTCCCAGCAGCACTAGGTCGATGCCCTCAACCGGAGAGTACTTCTTCTCGTTTCGCCAGGAAGCATCGTAGGCCAACTCGCGAAGGCTTTCTCGAAATGCTCTAAACGCACCGGCCTTTATGGTTTCGCCTGAGGTGCCGTCGGTCAGATGCAAATCGCTGATGATGACTAACATTGGCTCGCCTCTGCTCTGCTCTTCTAGTAGCTTTGCGAATTACTTCCTATTCCAAAATCAGGAATGTCACATGCAGACTGCCGCGCGGGACGAACCCGTTCGTCACTGGCCGGCGAATTCACAGCAGTCGATTGTGTGGATACTGCACGCTGGCGGCTGCTGGATTGCATTCTTGCATCCTGTGGTCCTGTAGCCATCTATATCTCTTTAGGTACGTAGCAGGTAACTATGCATAGGCTAAGGACTACAATTTGTCAATGAAGAAGCCTCGGATTGTTAGCGTGGAGCGGAACAGTTATTTGATCGGAGGATTCCGGATGGTCGGCAATTCGGAAATTGCCCCAGAGACGGAGTCGTGGGAAGTCCTTGGAGGTACGATAACTGTGCCCATCGAAAACTGCATCATCCGAGGGGTGCAGTCGGAAAACTTGGGTCCAACTTGGGTCCATTTGCTGCCGAATTAGGTACAAAACCGGGGTGTGCGACACAGAACAAAGCTAAACGAACCATTGAGATAGATTATTTTCCTCGTCTTTGCAAGCAGGGGGTCACCGGTTCGATCCCGGTCACGTCCACCAACCTCCTGAAAGTCAATCACTTAGGAAGGTGCCATGGCGCCGCTCCGGCAATATTGGGAATTGGGGAACAATAACGATTCA
>Ga0210391_10003573_pt1 | contig 13135 bp, 14 predicted proteins | sample IncBWC12OmetaG_FD_160573 | JGI IMG/M metagenome (GOLD analysis project Ga0210391, IMG submission 160573) | Forest soil microbial communities from Barre Woods Harvard Forest LTER site, Petersham, Massachusetts, United States - Inc-BW-C-12-O ... | reverse complement strand
CGCGGCAGCTCGCCGCCCGCCGGATAGGCCGTCTCGCGGCTCGCGGGGATGTGCGTGTGCTCCGGGAAGAACAGCGACTCCTGCCCGCGCTCCTCGACCAGGCGCGCGATCGCACCCGGGCTGACGCCGTCGTGCGTGGCGAAGTAGCCGACCCCGAAGTCCACAGCTCGGGAGTCTAGGCCGTCACGTTCGCGAGATGAGCCGCGGCGTCCTCGAGCCGATCGTCGCCCCAGAAGAGCTGCCGGTCGACCACGAGCGTCGGAACACCGATCACGCCCAGCTCGGCCGCGGTGTCGGTGGCGCGTCGAAGCGCCTGTTTGATCTGCGGATCACGCGTCGCCGCCTCGAGCTCGTCGCGGTCGAGCCCCGCCTGCGTCGCGCTCGCGAACACGCGCTCGGGGACGCTGAGATCCCACCCCTCCTGGAAGGCGTTGCGAAACGCCTCGCGCGTGAACTCACGGCCACGCCCGACGCTGAACGCGAACGTGGCCGCGAGCATCGCGACGAGGTAGTTCGTCGGCCACGCCTCCGGCCAGCGCATCGCGGGCAGGCCGTAGTCGCTGGCGCGACGCTCGACCTCCGCCATGCCCGCCCGCCGGCGCTCGTCGTCGCCCAGCGCCCACGAGCTGCGTCCACTCGCCTTGAACAGGCCTCCGAGCAGCAGCGGCTGCCACTCGACTGGCTGGGGCAGCGATGTATCCAGCCGCTCCGCCGCGAGGTATGCGAACGGCGAACCGAGGTCGAAGTAGAAGGTCACTGCGGGCATCGTTGCTCTGCGCCTGGGCCTGTCCGATCGTTGTCGAAGCGAACGATACGCCCACGCTTTGCCACACGACGCTTTGCGACACAGGCACGCCGACCTATGTACAGCCGCATGGCTGAACGTGTCGCCGACGTGTTGTGGTCGATGCTCGCGGGCGCCGGCGTCAGGCGCTGTTACGGGATCGTCGGTGACGCGTTGAACCCCGTGATCGATGGCCTGCACCGCAACGGCGAGGTGGAGTTCATCCACGTGCGCCACGAGGAGGCCGGCACCTTCGCGGCGGTGGCCGACGCTTCGTTGACGGATGCTCCAGTCGCGGTGTGCGGGACGGCGGGTCCCGGCGTCACGCATCTGCTCAACGGCCTGATGGACGCGCAACGCGAGGGCGTTCCGGTGATCGCGATCGCCGGCGACGTCGTCTCCAGCCTCATCGATACCGGCACGCTGGAGGAGCTCAGCCCGTACGCCACGTTCGCCGTCGCCTCGCTCTACACCGGACGGATCACCAACCCCGCACAGACACGCGCCGTGGTGCAGACGGCGATTCGCACCGCGCTCAGCGAGCGCGGTCCCACCGTGATCGCGTTGCCGGGGGACGTGGCAGCCCACGAGGCTCCCCACGACAGCTATCGCGCCGTCCTCGCCAGGCGGCCGCTACTGCGCCCGGACGACACCGATCTACGCAAGCTCGCGGAGCTGATCGACGGCGCCGGATCGGTCACGATCTTCGGCGGCGACGGCTGCCGCGACGCGCACGACGAGGTCGTGGCGCTGGCGCAGCGGCTGCATGCGCCGGTCGGCTACGCGTTCCGCGGCAAGCAATGGCTGGAATGGGAGAACCCGAACGCGGTCGGGATGAGCGGGCTGCTCGGATGGGGCGGCGCGTATCAGGCGATGCACGACTGCGAGCTGTGCCTGCTGCTCGGGACGAACTTCCCGTTCGTCGACTTCTACCCGAAGGCCCCCAAGAAGGTTCAGATCGACCGCCGCGCGTCGATCGTCGGGCGCCGCACAGACCTGGACCTCGGCCTCGTCGGCGACATCAAGGACACCGTCACCGCGCTACTTCCGCTCGTCGCGCAAAAGACGGACAGGCACCATCTCGACCGGGCGCTCCGGACGACCGCGAAGTGGCGCAAGCGCATGAGCCACTACGTCACTCGCGGTCCGGAGCTGACCCCGATCCGGCCGGAGTACCTCGCGTCGACCCTCGACGAGCTCGCGAGCGACGATGCTGCCGTGTGCCTCGACACGGGCACAGCCTGCATATGGGGGGCGCGCTACATCAGCGCGAAGCGCGAGCGCCGCGTCCTCGGCTCCCTGTCGTGGGCATCGATGGCAAACGCGATGCCCAACGCGCTTGGAGTCGCGCTCGCGTACCCGGGACGGCAGGTGATCGCGCTCTGCGGCGACGGCGGCCTGACGATGCTGATGGGCGATCTGCTCACGATCGCCCAGCGCAGGCTGCCGGTGAAGATCGTCGTGCTCAACAACGGAGGGCTCGAGTTCGTGCACATCGAGATGGAGGAGGCCGGGATCGAGCCGTTCGGCACCGAGTTCGAGAACCCCGACTTCGCCAAGGTCGCCGACGCCGTCGGCTTGACGGGCATCCGCGTAGAGGATCCGCGCGAGGTTCGCGACGCCGTGACCCGGCTGCTTGCCACCCCGGGGCCGGCGCTGCTGGACGCGGTCGTCGATCCGCACGCGCTCAGTCTCCCGCCCCACATCAGCGTCGGCGAGGCCGAGGGCTTCTCGCTGAGCCTGGCCAAGCAGGCGATCCACGGCAGCCTCGACGAGGTCATCGAGACCGTCAAGGACAACGTCAGCCTCGTCTAGCCGGAAACCGCGCACTACCCTGTAGCGCGCGTGAGCCGCATCGACATCGACCCAGCCGAGACGGATGCAGGCGCGTTCTACCTCTTCCTCAACTCAGTGGTGATTCCACGTCCGATCGCCTGGGTCTCCACACGCTCCGCCAGCGGGGTTGACAATCTCGCCCCGCATTCGTTCTTCACGGTCTCCTCGGTCGACCCGCCGATCGTGCAGTTCACCTCCGTCGGGCGCAAGGACTCGCTGAACAACGTCGAACACACGCGCGAGTTCGTCGTCTGTCTGACCCCCGCCAGCCTGCTCGAGCAGGTCAACGCCACCGCCACCAACTTCCCGCCGGAGATCAGCGAGTTCGACGCCGTCGGCTTGGAGCGCGAACCGAGCCTCCGTGTCGCGCCGCCACGCGTGGCCGCCTCGCCGGTCGCGCTCGAGTGCGTGCTGCACGAGATCATCTCGTTTGGCACCAGCACCGTCGTGATGGGGCGAGTCGTGCTCGCGGCCGTCAGCGAGGAGGTGATGCGCGATGGTCGTCCCGCCGTCGAGAAGCTGCGTCCGACCTCGCGACTCGGCGGCAATCAATGGGCGGACGTTGGCCCGCTGACCGAGATCACCCGCATCGGCTACCACGAGTGGCCCGGGCACTACGGCTCGAGCTGATCGCGGACCCAGGGACCTGTCGGCGAGACGCTAGAGTCCTCTCAGTGGTCGAGCCTCCGCTCGATCAGGTTCAGGGCCTTCGAGTCGCCTCGAGCAGCGTGCCGGATGACTCCACTCGGCTCTCCACGCCCAGCGATTGGACAGACATGGCCTCAAGCGGCAAGAAGAAGACGACGATGGCGAAGCTCACGCGCGAAAGCAGGCTGCGCGAGCGCCGCATCGACAAGCAGGCACGGAAGGACGCGCGCAAGAACGGCACGGCCGTTCAGGCTGACGAGCCAGCCGACACGCTGAACGGCACAGGCGGCGAGACAGCCGGGCTCGACGCATCACAGCCGGCGCTCGAAGCCCTCGCCGAGGGGTAGCTAAGCTGGAAGCGATGACGACGACCGACGAGATGACCGCGCGCGGCGCGCACTACACGGCGCTGCTCGAGACGATCGACCGCCAGGGCGCTACGAAGCTGCACGCAAAAGAGCGTGAGCAGCTGCTCGAGGCCGCCGATGCGCTGCTCTTCGCCGAGCCCGAAAGCCGGCGCCTGCTGCGAGCAGCCGAGGACCTGATCGAGTCGCTGGAGGCCAGCGAGCGCTGGTCGGCCGAGCGCTGCGACCAGCTGCGCGAACACCTCTACGGCTGCGACGCCGCAGCCGCCTAGCCCGAGCAGTCAACGCTGCCCCTCGCGGGGCGTCGGGCAGCCGCGGCGCTGCCGCTGCGCCGAGCTTTGCTGCGGGGCCGTGAGCCGCCTGCCGGGGCGCCGGCGGGTGGCTCGGTGTCGTACCACGCGCTCACGACCCAGTCCACCAGCTCGGGACCATGCTGTTGAAGTCCGGTTCCCTGGAGAGGCTGAGGAGGTCGCACGCGACTTCGCGCATCCCCAGCACCGCGGCGAGATGACTGCTCAGCGGGCGGCGCTTGAGCTGGGGGTCGGTCTTGTGCAGCCTTTCCTGTGCGCTCAGCCGTTCCTCCGCGAACCATGCTGCGGTCTCCCTGCGTCGGTCTCGCGCCTTGCCGCCGATGCTGTCCATCTCCAGCTGAAACGCGCGCGCGACCACCGGATCGGCCACCAGCGCTCCGAGATATCCCTTGAGATTACGGCTGCGATCCTGCTGCCGGCGGGGGCGCGTTCTCCGGCAGCACGGGGGGTGCGGTGCGGTAGCTCGCCGGGGTCACCGACAGGCGGATCGGGTTGCGCGTCAGGCGAGCGACGCCGCCTGCGGGTCGTGGCACCTCGACGATCGGCTCGAGACCGAGCCTCTCGGCAAGGGCGAACGCGCCGGCGATGTCGTTGACCTGCCCGGCCGGAACGCGCGCCTGCGAGAGCTCAGCAACCCAGCTCGCGGCCGGCTGCTCGCGCAGGCGCGCCTCAAGCTGCTCTCTGAGGCGATCGCGATTGGCGACGCGGTCGGAGTTGGTGGCAAAGTCCGCGTCGTCCGCGAGCTCCGGGCAGCCTACGATCTCCGTCAGCGCGCGAAACTGCCTGTCGTTACCGATCGCAATCACGATCGGGCCGTCGGCTGCAGACAGCAGTTCATAGGGGGCGATGCTCGGATGGACGTTGCCGAGGCGTCCGCCGACCTCACCCGCGAGCGTGAATGCGGAGCCCTGGTTGACGAGCGCTGCGAGCAACGACGAAAGCAGGTCGATCTCGACGCGTTGGCCTGCGCCCATGCGGTCGCGATGGCGCAGCGCAGTGAGGATCCCGCAGGCGGCGAACAGCCCGCAGATGACGTCGACCAGCGCGACGCCAACCTTCAGCGGCTCACCGTCGGGGGAGCCCGTGATGCTCATCAGGCCGCCGAGCGCCTGCACGAGGATGTCGTAGCCCGGCAGCGTCGCCGCCGCGGGGGCCGCACCGAACCCCGTGATCGAGCAGTAGACGAGCGCCGGATTGACGGCGGACATGTCCTCGTAGCCCAGCCCCAGCGCATCCATGAGGCCGGGGCGGAAGTTCTCGACCAGGACGTCGGCGCCGGCCACGAGCTGCTGCGCGCGCTCCAGATCCGCGGGCGCATGCAGATCGAGCGCGACGCTGCGCTTGTTGCGGTTGACGGCCTGGAAGTACGTAGCCATGCCCGTCTCGTCATATGGCGGGCCCCACGCGCGCGTGTCGTCGCCGGTGCCCGGGCGCTCGACCTTCGTCACCTCGGCACCGAAGTCCGCCAGCACCATCGTCGCCAGCGGCCCCGCCAAGACGCGAGAGAAGTCGACGATGTGGAGGTTCTCGAGAGCGTCGGACATGGCTTATCAGTCGGCCGCAGATTCGCAGGTTCCCCGCCCCGGGGACCTGTCAACCTCGTCGGCTGAGACGGCTTCTCGGTCGAGCAGGGCGCGGCCCGGCGGCGGTAGACTTCCGCGCATGAGCCTCGAGCTCGCAGTCGCTCAGTTCAACGGCGAGGACACCGCCGTCAAGCGCTACGCAGCCGCCAAAGAGCGCGGTGACGCACCGTGGATGCGCGAGGTGGGCTTCGTCGAACATCACCACGGCGGCCGCCTCGTGCTGCGCGGGGTGTTCGCGGGCCATTACCTAGATGTGGATGAGAGCGACCATGTCTCGCAGAAGGGCGCCGGCATTGGCGCTGCCGCGGGGGGGATCGTGGGCATTCTCCTTGGACCGCCGGGCATCGCAGTCGGGCTGTTGGTGGGGGGCATCGCGGGCGCGGAGCTGGGTCCACCCACCGACACGGAGCCCGAGGCCGACGCCGAGGAGCTCGCCGAACGGCTGCGCGCCACAGTGCCGCGCTCGTCATCGGCGATAGTCCTGATCGCTTCGCCCGCGGAGGCGAACGAAATGTTTGCAGCGCTCGGCGAGGACGCAAAAAGCGTTCGCCGTACGCTCACCGCCGACGAGGCGGCAGCGCTCGACGCGTCGCTGCGGGCGGCCCCGCCGGCAGCGTCCGAGCGCTCGTAGCGAGCGCAAGGCGCGCGCCTCACCGACGCACGCACGTACGGCCACGTCTCGGGCCTTGCGATCTATGACCCGGCGAGTGGCTCCGCTGCGAGAGCGCCGAGATGCGGCCTACCGGCCAGGCGACGCGCCTCAAGGCGTCCCCGTGGTGGGGTGGCCGAGCTACTGCTCCTCGGCGTCTGAGCGCTTGAACCGCAGATTCAGGCTGTCGGCCGGGTCTTCGTCCGCCCCGGGCGGGTCGAACCGGCCTCGGGTCAGCGCGCGGATCGTGCCATCCTCGGGATACTCCACAAGCTCGGGCATCGCCTTGTTCGACACCATCAGGTACCGCACCGGCTCGCCGGTCCGATTTGCGAGCGTGTGGCCGCCCCGGCGGCCCCGAGGAAAGGCAACGATGTCCCCGGGCGCAAGCTCGGACTCGCCCTCAAGCGTCCGCAGCGTCGGCCGGCCGGAGATCACGATCGCCAGCTCCTCCATTCCATGGTGGATGTGCAGCGGAACGCCCTCGTGGCGCGGAGCGAGCTCGTACAGCGTCCCGCCGAGCAGCTCGCCCCCCGCGGCCCTCACGACCGGCTCGGCCCGCAGGCCGGAGCGCTCCCTACTGAACCTCTCAGCAAAGACATTCGGCCTCGTGCCGCTCACGACAGCGATCATAAGGCGCTATGACACGAGGTGCGAGCACTGCTTGCTCGACCCGGCGTGGGCGTGCTTCACAGATGGCGTCGATCCGAAGGAATACGCGCGGACACCGCTCGCGGCTAACTGCCGCCGCCGAACCGCAATCGGCTCCTGTTCGCGGGACGAGCGAGGTCGTCGAAGTGCGCGAGGGCTCTACCGGAACCCTCGGCGACACAGGTCAGCGGAGAGCCGGCAAGCGCTACTGGAAGCGCCGTCTCGGACGCGATCAGCTCACGGAAGCCGCGCAGGAGGACCCCGCCGCCGGCGAGCAGGATGCCGTCACGTGCGATGTCCCCGGTGAGCTCGGGTGGCGTCTGCTCGAGGGTCTCCTTGACGGCTTCGACGATTTCCACGACTGGGCCGCGCAGCGCATCTAGCGCCTCGCCGCTTCGCAGGAGGACCTCTGTGGGGAGGCCGGTGAGCAGGTGACGGCCGCGTACGGGGTAGACCTCTTCAGGATTCAAAGCGACGGCCGTGCCGATCGCGATCTTGATGGCCTCGGCCGTCGCCGCCCCGATCGCGAGCGAATGGGCCAGACGTAGGTAGCGGATGATCGCCTCATCCATCTCGTAGCCGCCGACGCGCAGGGAACGGGACAGCACTATGCCACCGAGCGAGATGACCGCCGTCTCGCTCGTGCCGCCGCCGACGTCGACGACCATCCGTCCGACCGGCTCCTCGATCTCCACGCCCGCGCCGATCGCCGCCGCGATCGGCTCCTCGATCAGGTGGACCCGGCGGGCTCCGGCCGCGAGCGAGGCTTCCTCGACTGCGCGCTGCTCGACCTGCGTGATACCCGACGGAGCACAGACGATCAGACGCGGGTGGGCTCGATGGCGGTCCAGCACCCTGCGAATGAAGTAGCGAAGCATCGCCTCCGTCACAGCGAAGTCAGCGATCACCCCGTGGCGAAGCGGTCTGATCGCCGAGATCGTCGAGGGCGTCCGCCCAATCATCAGCTGTGCCTCGTCACCGACCGCATGGACGTGGCCCGATGCCGAATCGGACGCAACGACGGAAGGCTCTGAGACAACGATCCCTCGGCCGTCCACGTACACGAGGGTATTCGCCGTTCCCAGGTCGATCGCCATGTCGCGAGTACCGAACGATGGGCCCGACATGCGACGAGCGGCGTCGCGGCGGGATCGACGCATGGGCATAGCAACAGAGTCGCAGAGCCCGCAGCGATGGCCAACCCGGATCGGGCCGGTGCCCTCGTGCTCGCAAAGCGCTGTTGAGGAGCTCGGGAGGTCGGGGGATGTAACAGCGCCTGCCTACTCGGCCACGCAGGCATCTTGAGAAATGGCGAGACCCAGATTCGAACTGGGGACACCACGATTTTCAGTCGTGTGCTCTACCAACTGAGCTATCTCGCCGCTGATCGGCCTCGATCGAGACCCGATGCTACCGACTCGCTCGCCGCTCGCGGCAGTCGCCGGACCGGTCCGAATGAAGGCTCCCGAGGCCTACCGGCTCTTGAATTCCTCGACGAGCGCCTCGTAGGTCAGCCGCAGCCCCTCCTCGATCGGCACCTGCGCTCGCCAACCGAGCTCGCGTTCGGCGCGGCTGATGTCCAGGCAGCTGTGGGTCAGCTCGCCGGGCCGCAGGTCGGCGAGCTCCGGCTCGATGTGCTTGCCCGCTATCTGGCTCAGCTCGTTCCAGATGCTCAGCACGTCCGTCTCGACGCCTGTGGCGATGTTGTAGGTGCCGGAGCGCCCCGACGCAGCCAGCAGCGCGCTGACGACGTCGCCGACGTACACGTAATCGCGCGTGGGGGTGCCGTGGCCGTACAGCTTGGGCGTTCTGTCGGTGTAGAGGTGGTCGGCGAAGATCGCCACCACGCCCGCCTCACCGTGAGGGTTCTGGCGGGGACCGTAGACGTTGCCGAGCCGGCAGACCGCGTGCGGGATGCCGGACGACAGCGACCAGGTGTTGACGTACGCCTCGGCGGCCCACTTCGACGCCCCGTACGGCGACAGCGGCGCCGGGATCCGGTCCTCCGGCGTGGGCCTCGGCGCGTCGTCCCCGTACAGCGCTCCCCCGGTCGACGTGAAGGCCACAGGCGCGTCGAAACGGCTGGCGGCCTCGAGCACGTTCAGCGTGCCCTGCACGTTGACCTCACAGTCGCGCGCGGGGTTCTCGACCGAGACGACCACGCTCGCCTGCGCAGCGAGATGGAAGACCGCACCGGGCTTGACCTCGTCGAAGACCGCCTGCAGCCCAGCGGCGTCGGTGATATCCAGCTCCACGAGCGTCGCGTCAGCGGCGACCCTCGCGGCGTCGCCCGAGGAGAGATCGTCGATCACGGTCACCTGATCGCCCGCGGCGAGCAGCGCGTCGACGACGTGCGAGCCGATGAAACCGGCGCCGCCGGTCACGATCGCGGGAGTGCTCATGCGAGGGAAATCTATACGGGCGCGGCCGAGCGGGCGGTGGCGAGCAGGCCTTCGACCGCTTCCACCGACTCGTCGATGCGCTCGAGCACGCGCATACCGCCGCGCTCGCGCGGCAGGCTGCCGCCGACCGCGGGGCCGCCGAGCACGATCGGCAGGTCAGGACGCTGCGAGCGCAGATCGCGCAGCGCGACCTCGAAGGATTCGGATGCGCTCGGCACCGTGGCTCCCACAACGATCAGATCCGGCGCCTGGCTGTCGACCATCTCGAGCAGGCGTCCCGCCGACAGGTCGGTGTCGAAGATCGTCTGGAAGCCGGCCGCGGCGAGCTGGTCGTGCACCATCTGCAGGCCGAGCGTGTGCTCGTCGCCCTCCACGCCCGCGAGCAGCACGCGCTCGCGCGTGGGCTCGGTGGTACCGGTCATGTAGCGGTACAGCGTCGCCAGCACGCGCCTGGTGATGGTCGTCGCACGATGCTCGCGCTCGGAGTCGATCTGTCCGGCTTCAGAGAGCACGCTGATGCGGCGTAGCGCCGGCCCGATGACCTCCGCGTGCAGCGTCGTCGGCGTGATGCCGTCCTCGATCGCGGTGGCGATCGCGCCCTCGGCCATCTCGGCATCGCCGCGTTCGAGCGCCGTGGCAAAGGTCTCGAGCGTGCTCTCCACGAGCGCAATCGGGTCTGAGCGCAGCTGTTCGCGCGCGTCCGGACCGGTCCTTCCGAGCACTTCCATGAAAGCGTCGAGGAGCACCGGGTCGAAGTGGCGCGCGCGCTGTTCGCGCATCATCTGCACGGCGTCTTCGATCGAGAACGCCTTGCGATACACGCGGTCGCTGGTGAGCGCGTCGAACACGTCAGCGACGGCCACTATTCGCCCCTCGATCGGGATCGCCTCGCCCTTGAGACCGCGCGGGTAGCCGCTCCCGTCCCACTTCTCCTGGTGGCTCAGAGCGATCGTCGCAGCCATGTCGAGGATCGACGAGGACGACCCGCGTACCAGTCGATGACCCTCCTCTGCGTGTGTCTCGACGATCGCGCGCTCCTCGGGGGTCAGGGGCCCCGGCTTCAGTAGGATCGCGTCGGGGATTGCCACCTTGCCGACGTCGTGAAGCGGCGCGGCATGCCTGAGCCGCTCGCAGAAGTCGGAGTCCATGCCGATGTGTTCGGCCAGCAGCACCGAGAAGCGTCCGATGCGCTCGATGTGGGCGCCCGTGTCCTCGTCGCGAAACTCGACCGCCATCGACAGGCGCTGAACCGTCTCGGCCTGCGCGATCTCGAGCTCAGACAGCGCGCGTTTGAGCTCGCTCGTGCGATGCTCGATCTCCTCCTCGAGCGCGACCCTCGTGGTCTCTCCGAAATACCAACCGAGCCCAACTGCCGCGCATGCGAGCACCACGAGGCAGCCGGTGACCGGCGCGGAGGCTCCCGCGAGCACAGCCGCGAGCACTGCGGCGAGGCCGAGCAGCGCCCACGGCAGAAGCGCGACGGCCTTGCTCCTGCGCTTGTGCCTGCGGCGGGGAGGTCGACGCCCCGGCGGTTGGCGCTCAGCTCCAGCGAGCTTACGCATGCGGGCACCGATCCCCAGGCCTATAGCGCGATCCTCTGGGTCTGCTCCCGGCTCTACCGGTCGCTGAAGAAGGCTCGCTTCGATTGCACCGCTCACTGACAGACCTCGCGTTGTGTTCCGTTCCCAGATCCCCGCTGCCCGATGCATGCACGTTCGTCGCGCGTGCCGCGAGGCTTGACCGGTTGTGTGCGTCGATAGACATATGAGCCAGGACTTTCAGCGGCCGTTCTGCAGCTCGTGGAGGTCGACCGGATTCGGCGGCACGGTGAGCGAGACGGGCTGATTCCAGCGGTCGAAGACGAGCTTGCCGCCGCCAGTCCCGCGTTTGATGATCTCGAGCGGATACGGGGTGCCGGTGCTGGCGACGTATAGGGTGCCGCCTCCAGCTGTGTCGGTGACGCCGACGGCCGGCTTCCCGTTGACTGTCGTGGTCGGACCACGTGACAGTGCGCCGTGGCCCGCGAGCGCGCTGCCCAGCAGCTTTCGCAGTTCGGTCAGTGCGGTGAACGAAGCCAGCGGCCCGCTGACGTTCGAGCCCCGCAGCCATTTGGCCTGCAGCAGGCGTGCCGCGGCCGGCCCGGCGAAGTGGCTGTAGAAGGCGCTCCCGGCCTTGACGTAAACGGCGCGATCGACGTTCACGACATCGACGCTGAGATTGCCCAGCGTCACCCGGCCCATGCCGCCCTTCTCCGCGTCGAGCTCCATATTGAGAGATATCGGCTTGCCTTCGCTGAGAATTGAGCCCGCAACGTGAACGCTCTCCGCGGCGCTGGCAGCCGCGGTCGCGATCGCAACGATTCGTGCGGGAGACTTCGACGCGACACCGTTGCCCGCGGGGGAGGAGCCGGCGCATCCAGCCAATGCCGGCGCCAGTGCGAGTGCCGGCAAGGTGCGGACCCGAGCCCGCGTCCATGCCGCGCGCGCATCGACCGTCATGTGCGCAGGATAGCCCTACGGATGGGCGCCGTTGCGCCCGTTCGAGATCGCGCCGTCGAACTCGGGCGGCGTGCGCTCTCCCGTGCGTGCGTGCTGCAGGAGCTCCCGGAAGAATCCCTTGCCGATGGCACTCACGCTGAGCAGGGAGCCGAACAGCACCACCGCGTCGATGCTCTCGCGACCCTGCTTGTTCCAGTAGTCGTCGGCGAGGTTCAGCCACAGCGCGAACTCGTCGAGTGTCAGCGCGGCGCCGCTGCCGAACACCATCGAGGTGATGCGCGACGCCCGGCGGCGCTCGTCGACGCCGATCTCGAGCAGCCACAGGTAGCCGACGGCGAGCAGGCCCGCGATCCCGAAGGTCATGTGATGTATGTGGCGCCCGCCGGGCGTGATGTTCTTGAACGGTCCGCGTTCGGCCCGGATCGCGTGGGTGATGCCGCGTACCGCGGCGAACGTCACGAAGAACGACCCCGTCGAGATCAGCTGACGCTCCTTGCGCCGGTCTTTGAAGTGCTTGCGGTAGAGCGCACGCACCTCGCCCGGAGGCACCGGCGGCGGGAACACCCGTCGCGCGGCGCTTGGTGGGGTGGTGGACGGTCCACGGGACATCGGGCGCCACACACCCTAGTGCTCGCAGCGACTGCCGCGCGCGGGCCCGCGCGCGTTCAGCGCCCGTGATGCTGCAAGAACGCGTGCAAGGGGCGCTTCACCGTAAACAATGGTCGGCTTTTCGTCGAGATGGACCCACGATGCAGATCGTTCGCCCGAGTCGAGCTCGATCAAGCCAGGACAGCGCACGGCCACGCGCTGCCTGGGTACGAGAACGCAATGTCTGACAGCGAAATCCCTTACGAGACTCCAGGGAGCGAGGACGCCGCCGAGCCGATCGCGGCGCCTGCAGTGGCGGACTCGCCGCAGCCGAGTGCTGCGGAGCCGACACAGGACAGCCCCGCACACCGCAAGCTCGCGTGGGCGGGAGTGGCGCTGCTGTGCACGGCGGCGGGCGCGGTCGGGTCGGTCCTCGGCGCACACGCGGTCGCGAACAGCGACTCCAGCAAGGGACGCCAGGGCGCTCAGCAGAGTGCCGCGGCGATCGCCAACACGGTCAAGCTCTCGCTCCGCCACGAGGAAGACATCGCCGTCGGCGCCGCAACCTACTTCGCGGGCAACTCGAAGACCTCACCGAAGGAATTTGCCACGTGGGTCAAATGGGCGCGCACGCTGCGGCGCTTCCCGGAGCTGGGCGGGCTCAGCCTGCTGACGCTGGTGCACCCCAGTGAACTCGCCGCCTTCGAGGCCCGGATCACGGGTCAGAAGCTGAAGCCGGCGGCGCCCACAGCGGCCACACATGCCTCGACGTCCTCAACGGCGACCGCGACCGCGACGAGCACACCCACCCCTAAGCCGT
>Ga0210391_10003572_pt1 | contig 13135 bp, 15 predicted proteins | sample IncBWC12OmetaG_FD_160573 | JGI IMG/M metagenome (GOLD analysis project Ga0210391, IMG submission 160573) | Forest soil microbial communities from Barre Woods Harvard Forest LTER site, Petersham, Massachusetts, United States - Inc-BW-C-12-O ... | reverse complement strand
CGACGATTTCCAAGGCTGGCTCGATTGAAAATCTCCGAGTCGTCAGCGGTCCGCCGATGCTGCAGCAAGCAGCTATGGATGCAGTCCGCTCGTGGCGTTACAAACCATATTTGCTCAATGGAGATCCGGTCGAAGTGGAGACTACCGTCAATGTAGTCTTCAACCTCGGCGGCTAACCGGACCTGCCGGCTACCCGATCAAAGGTGGTAGCCGGTGATCCCCCTCGTGGCCTCTTCGGGTCATTCCGAAACGAAGTTGCCCAGTGCTAGCATCTGGATGTTTCAGAGCTATAACGAAAGTTTTCCGTAGGAGGAAAGATTCAGTGATTCTCGCTCACCTCGCCCATCAGGCAGCTCTCGGTATGTTTATGTTTCAGGAGTCCGGACAAACCGTTGGCTTCTCCCCCATGGACCTCTGGCACAACATGGGACCCGCAGCCAAGGCTGTTGTCGCGGTTCTCTTCATCATGTCCATCTGGTCGTTGGCTGTGATCATTGATCGCGCCCTCTATTTCAGCGCGGCTCGCAAGCAGTCCCGGGAATTTGCACCACGTGTTGCCGGCGCTCTCAAGGAAGGCAAGCTGGACGAAGCAGTGAAAGTTGCTGACCGCAATAAGAAGTCCCACTTGGCTGAAGTGGTCACCGCCGGTCTGCAGGAGTTCCGCAACTTCGGCAGTGGCGGCGCCATCACCGATGAGCAGATCGAATCCAGCAAGCGCGCACTCGAGCGTTCCGAAGCCATTGTCCATGCCAAGCTGAAGAGGGGCTTGGGTGGTCTGGCAACTATCGGTTCCACGGCGCCGTTCATCGGGCTGTTCGGAACGGTGGTCGGTATCTTGAACGCCTTCCAACAGATCGCAACTCAGAAGACCTCCGGTATCGGCGCAGTGGCCGGCGGTATCTCTGAGGCCCTGGTCACCACGGCTTTCGGGCTGCTGGTTGCCATCCCAGCGGTTATGACCTTCAACTACTTCACTGGTAAGGTGGAAGCCTTCGACGTGGAGATGGACAATTCCTCCAGCGAATTGATCGACTACTTCATCAAGCAGAGCCACCGCCGCTAAACGGCGCTTCGCAAGCTACTCAACAGCGGGAATCCTGCACCGGTTGGAACGGACACACTCCGTTCCAACCTGGTGGTTTTCACCGGACCTAATCTTGAAGGTGGGCAGCCTGGAGCGTTTTCATAGTCAGTGCGGGCGAGTTAAGATGCAGGCACTCACTTTGAAAACGCTATAGCGGCTTGACCCACGGAGCAAAATAATGGCAATCGCAGTTAGAAACGAAGGCGCCAAAGTTAATTCGAACATCAATGTCACTCCCATGGTGGACGTGATGTTGGTGTTGCTTATCGTTTTCATGGTCATCACACCCATGCTGCAAAATAAGGTAAACGTGGAACTGGCCAAAGTTACCGATCCGACCTCCATGCCGGATGCCGACAAGGAAGACTCGGTGGTGGTGGCCGTTACGCGGGACAACAAGCTGTACCTGGGACAAAACCAGGTGTCCATGGCGGATCTTGGAGCCAAGGTCGCTGACCTATTGCAGAACAAGACCGAGAAACAGATCTTTATGCGTGCCGACGCCCGCTCACAGTACGGCACGGTGATGGATGCGATTGACGACGTACGCACTGCTGGTGTGGATCAGGTAGGACTGCTGACCGATCGCCGGCAGGAGACAACCACGCCTGCTGCTGCTACTCCGCCGGCCGGACAGTAAGGCCTCCGACCTAACGCGCACAAGAATTCGGAAATGAGGGACACAAAATGGCATTTGATACAGGCGGTGGTGGTGGGCTCAATGCAAGCATCAACGTAACTCCTATGATCGATGTTCTGCTGGTGTTGCTGATCGTGTTCATGGTCATCACGCCGGTGACGCCGAGGGGTTTGGATGCCCTGGTGCCGCAGCCACCGAAGGAGCCGCAGAAGCAGCAGGATAACGATCGAACCATCGTGGTCCAGATCACGCATCGGCCCGGGGGAGGGGTTCCGGGGTACAAGATCAATGAACTGGACATTTCCCACGGAGATCTATTGAATAAGCTGGAAGGAATTTTTGCCACCCGGGCGGAGAAGGTGATGTTCGTCAAGGGCGATCCCGCCCTCGACTTCTCAGCCGTGGCGGACGTTCTCGATATTGGCCATGAGGCAGGCGTTGACCACATCGGCCTCATTACTCCCAAGGTTGCAGCGGGTCAATAAGCTGTTTAGCTGTCGCAGGCCGGGCCCTGGTATCCAGCACGCTACTCATGGGCGCGCTGGGATTGAAGGAAAGGTTGCCTGAACCTGCTGATGAGCCGCAACGAGAGAACATCGACGATTTTTACCATGATCCGCGGGTGCTCAATGAGCAGCCGCGGATTTTGTTTTTTGGCCGGGACTTGCCACTAGGCGGAAACCAGTTACAATCACTGCGCGGAGATTTTTCCCCTCGCGTTGCAGGCCGGGGCGAGCTTGAAGCAGATCAAGGCGCAACCCGGCAACCATAAGGAGATTCAAACCAGAATGAAGCGAAGCGCATATATTCCGGTGCTGGCGGTCGCCACCCTGTCGCTGCTGACCATGGTTACCGGGTGCAGTAAGCTGCAGGCTCGTGATCAGTTGATTAAGGGTGTTCAGGCCTACAAGAACGCCAGATTTGAAGAGGCTATCGACCACTTCCAAAATGCGGAGCGACTTGACCCTACGCTGGAGAATGCGCCTCTCTATCTCGCCACCGCGTACGCCCAGCAGGTAGTTCCGGACGCGAACACGCCTGAGAACACGAAGAACGCACAGCTGGCGGTGAACGCCTACCAACAGGTGCTGGCCAAGGACCCGAAAGACCTGAATGCCTTGCGAGGAATTGCCGCAGTCTATCTGAATACCGGCAAGACCGATCAGGCCAAGGAGTGGCAGAGAAAGGTCGCAGAAGTGGATCCGAATGACCCGGTTGCGCATTACACCATCGGGGTTGTGGATTGGCGGGTCGCCTACAAGAATGCGATCGCGACTCGTAACGGCCTGGGTATGCAGGATAACGGCGACATGATCAAAGACAAGGCCGCCTGCCAGAAGCTGGCCGAACAGAATGGTCCCATTGTGGATGAGGGCATTAAGGAGCTGCAGCAGGCCGTTAATCTTCGTCCCGGCTACGATGATGCGATGTCGTACCTCAGCTTGCTCTATCGTCGCAAGGCCGACCTTGATTGCGGCGATGAAGCCGCGCACAAGCAGGATATGGCGATGTTTGACCAATGGCGCGATAAAACCATGGCTACCCGTAAGGCGAACGAAGAGAAGAAGAATCAGCAAACGCCGGGTGGTATTACGATGGGTCCCGCCAAGTAAACCCGTGTTAGAAGCACAGACAAGCCCCTGGCTAACAGCCAGGGGCTTGTTGTGTTAGCAACCGTAGTGGTTCGCATTCGGGGTAGCCACGAACCTGCGGTCTCCCCGGTGCTTACACACCCGTCTTTAGAATCCCTGGTGGCCGCTGTTGTAATCTTGGCCAGTGGCCCCACTGCTTGAGGTTGATCATCTCTCGATCTATTTTCGCGACCAAGCGGTCGTCCGCGACTTGAGCTTCTCGGTTCGGCAAGGCGAGGTCCTGGGATTGGTGGGCGAGTCAGGATCGGGAAAGTCGCTGACGTCTCTTTCCATTCTGCGGCTGCTGGATGGAGCGGCGCGGGTGGAAGGTGCGATTCGCTTCCAGGGCGAAAATTTGTTGGCGCTGAAGCCGGAACAGATGCGTCACTATCGCGGACGCAAAATCGCCATGATCTTTCAGGAACCGATGACGGCTCTCAATCCCGTCATGCCCGTAGGGCGGCAGATTGCCGAAGCAATAGAAACCCATCAGCCGGAACTGGGCCGGACACAGGTCCGCGACGCGGTCGTGAAGGCGATGGCTGCAGTGGCGATCGCCGAGCCGGAATTGCGAATGCGTGATTATCCTCATCAGTTTTCGGGTGGCCAGCGGCAGCGCCTGCTGATCGCCATGGCGCTGGTGAACCAGCCGTCACTGTTGATTGCCGATGAGCCAACCACCGCCCTGGACGTTACCGTGCAGGCACAGATATTGCTTTTGCTCAAAGAGCTGCAACAGCGCAACGGCCTGGGCATGCTTTTCATCTCCCACGATCTGGCGGTCGTAGCCCAGGTCGCGGATCGGGTCGCGGTGATGCGAAAAGGTACGCTGCTGGAGACCGGGACCCGGGACCAGGTGTTCCTCCACCCCCGGCATGCCTACACCAGGAGCCTGTTGGGGGCGGTCCCAACACTCACCACGGACCGGGACCAACCGCTGGCTACGCTGGAGGCAGCGGACAACGCTGCCGGAACGCTGGTGGAGCAGGCTCCCGGGCATTGGGTGCGCGCTGGTTGATTAGTCTGGTACTCTGGTCGTTTGCGGTTGATTTCCGGTGCCGCAGCAGGCCTAAATGCGCGCTCTCCTCATTTCTGACATTCATGCCAATATCGACGCCCTGGAGGCGGTCCTTGACGCTTCGCCAGAGCACGATGTGGTGTGGAACCTGGGCGATGTGGTCGGCTATGGAGCAGCGCCCAATGAGGTGATTGAGCGGGTACGCGGCCTGGGCACGACCTTTGTCCGCGGGAACCATGATCGCGCCTGCAGCGGTCAGCTCTCGCTTGAGGACTTTAATCCGGTGGCCAGCCGGGCCGCCCGCTGGACGCGGGAGGTGCTCACTCCAGAACACATCGATTGGCTGCAGCATATGGCTCGTGGACCGGTTACGCCAGATGGTCCCCAGGTGAGCTGCATGCACGGTTCCTACCTGGATGAGGATGAATACCTGCTTTCGGTGCGCGACGCGCGACTGCCGCTCAAGCAGGCGGAAACCCGCATCAACTTTTTCGGCCATACGCACTTGCAGGGTGGCTTTGCCGCGCATGGTGAGGACTGGTTCAAGCTGGATCCGGTCTACTCCAGCGGCGATGAACCCGATGTATCGGAGTTGGTGCTGGTTCCGGGGGCGCGGTATCTGATTAATCCCGGCTCGGTTGGCCAGCCGCGGGATCACGACCGGCGGGCGGCGTTTGCGCTTTATGACGATGAGCGCATGGTGGTGGAGTTCCGTCGCGTGCCTTACGACTTCCGGCTGGCGCAAATGCGTATCATGCGCGCCGGACTGCCCGATCAGTTAGCGATGCGCTTGAGCTACGGCCGCTGACAACTGCAGATCTTTCCGCAGCCCGGATTTTCTGTCGAGACCGTGGCTTTGACCAAAGACCGGGTGCCCCATCCTTCGCGCTCTTTGCGAAGGGTGGGGCACCCAACTTTGGTCAAAGCGGAGAGGTTTGAGCGGAAAGGCGAAAGCCTAGGCTGCCTCTTCTGCCTTGACGGTTACTTTGACGTGGGCTGTTACTTCGCGATGCAGCTTGATCGGCACGTGGAACTCGCCCAGCTGGCGCAGTGGCTCTTCCAGCTGCAGCTTGCGCCGGTCGATGGTGTAGCCCTTCTGCTCCAGCTGATGGGCGATCTCGGCGGCGGTGACGGAACCAAAAAGGTGATCGTTCTCACCTACTTTGCGCTCGAAAACCAGCTCAACATTATTCAGCTGATTTACCAATAGCTCCGCCTCGGACTTCTCCTTGGCAGAACGCCGCACCGCAGACTGTTTCATCTGCTCAATCACGACCTTATTGGCAGCGGTCGCTTCCATGGCGAGCTTCTGCGGCAGCAAAAAATTGCGGCCATATCCGTCAGCAACTTTCACCACATCGCCGCGATGGCCAAGCTTGTTGACATCTTCTTTCAGAATGACTTCCATCACCAATCTCCTTGCCTAGTACCGCGCTGCAAAGGGCAGCAACGCGATGTTGCGGGCCTGCTTGATGGCACGCGCCAACCCACGCTGGTGGGTGGTGCAGACGCCCGTCAGACGGCGGGGCACGATCTTACCCCGCTCCGCCACGAACTGCTGCAGCAGGCGTACGTCGCGATAATGAATAGAATCGATTTTCTCGACACAGAACTTGCAAACCTTCTTGCGGCGGAAGAACTTCCGTCCTCCACCACCAGGACCGCTGGGGCGAGCGCCGGGAGGGCGTCCGCCGGGGCCGCCGGGCCCTGAACCTTCGGGCCGGGAAGTGCTTGGTGCGCTTGGCGTGCTGGTTTCGTCAGCCATGATTTTCCTCTTCCTTTCGAATATGTCTTAGGCGCTGGCCGCTTCGGTCGCGGGTGCGGGCGCAGCAGCAGGCTCCACGGGAGCCGAAGGAGTCGGAGTCGCTGCCGGCTGAGCGCTGAGCTTCTTACGCGTGGCGCGAATAGCCTTGATCTTGGCAACTCGCTTCTCTTCTTCGTCCATGCGGACGGAGATGAACTTGATGACCGGCTCGGAAACACGCAGCCGGCGCTCAATCTCACCGACCAGAGAGCCGTCGGCGTTGATCGTCAGCAGCACGTAGTTGCCGTCGTTGAACTTCTTGACGGTATAGGCGAGCTTGCGGCGACCGAGCTTTTCCATCGACTTGATGCTGCCGCCACCCTGGGTGATGTTCGCTTCCAGGCCGGCGATCAGCTTGTCGAGGTCCTCGTCCAGAATGTCAGGACGAACAATAAACATGATTTCGTACGTGCGTTGCATAACTAGTCTCCAATCTTTCCGTCGTCGTCGCCTGTTTCGCGACGATTGAACTCATTCATTGCCGGCCCTGCTCCTTTGACCAGCACCATCTCCACCGCTCGCGCCGTGCGATCCAGGACTTCGTCCAGGACCACGAGCTGCGGCCTACGAAAGGGGGTGAGCACATAATCCTTTCGCCCACGCCGCGCGCTCTCGGCCGCTTCATCGCCCGGAGGAGCAACTCCGATCCGAATCCGCAGCCATTCTTCCGTGCCCAGCGCGCCAGAGATCGATTTCACCCCGTTATGGCCGCCTGCACTCCCCCGCTCCCGAATCCTTATGGAGCCCAAGCTCAGCGCGATCTCGTCGTAAATCACGATCAGGTCACGCGTTCCGCCGGCATCGAACTCGTTCAACAACGCCTGAACCGAGATGCCGCTCAGGTTCATGTAGGTCTCGGGCTTCGCCAGGACCACGTCTCTGCCGGCAATACGTACCGTGGCGGTTAAAGCCCGGCAGCGACGTTTGTTCACGGCCGCGCCACCTTGCTCCGCCAGCCGATCGATGGCGAGGAAGCCGACGTTATGAGGCGTGAACTGATACTGGATACCCGGGTTTCCCAGGCCGACCACCAGCGCCGGCCCTTGCTTCTCCCCGTCCACTCAGAGCCTGATCACTTCTTCCCGCCTTTTTCGGCAGCCGGATCCGGAGCTTCTGTCTTGCCCTTCTTAGCCACTTCCGGCTCCGCCGGAACTGCGGCGACCACCGCATCCACTACCGGCGCTACTTCTTCCTTGATGGCGACGACGTGAGCGACGGTCGCATTCTCGTCGGTAATGAACTTGATCTTGCCGTCATGCGGCAGATCAGCCACGCGGATCGAACTATTCAGGCCCAGGCCGGTGACACTCACGTCAATATGGCTGGGGATGTCGCCCGGCAAGCACTCGATTTCCACTTCGCGCAACACCTGGTCCAGAATGCCGCCCTGCATCTTTACGCCGACTGGCGTTCCTTCCAACAAAATCGGTACCTTGACCCGCATCGCCTTGTCCATGGCAATGCGCTTGAGGTCGATGTGCATGAGCTTGCCCTTGATGGGCTCGTACTGCCAATCGACGATCATCGCCTTGGTCCGGCCGCTGCCGATTTCCAGGTCGAAAATGGTGTTGTGGCCGGAATCCGAATGAAGAATGCGAGTAATCTGCTTGGGATCGAGTTCCACCGCAATCGCCGGTTCCTTGGCGCCATACAGGACCCCCGGAACCATACCGGCGACGCGCACCCGGCGCGCTGCATTCTTGTTGAACTTGCCCTCGCGGGGCTTTGCTGCGACCACTTCCTGATCAGCCATACTTTTCTCCTAACTAAACAACGAGCTAACGCTCGTTTCCATGTGAATGCTCTCAATCGTGGCCCCTAACAGGCCGGCCACCGAGAGCACCTTGATCTTTCCTAACCGCTCCAGCTTCTGCGCATCTTCGCGCAGCGGGATCGAATCGGTAACAATCACTTCCTGCAGCTTCGAGTTGCTGATGCGCTCGATGGCCGGTCCGGATAACACCGGATGCGAAGCCGCTGCGTATACCTTGACTGCCCCTGCTTCGAGCAATGCTGCCGCCGTCTTCACCAGCGTGCCGGCGGTGTCGATAATGTCGTCGATGATGAGGCAGGTTCTTCCCTGCACATCACCGATCACGTTCATCACCTCGGTCACATTCAAGTCCGTTCGCCGCTTATCCACGATGGCGAGCGGAGCCTGCATCTTCGTGGCGAAGAACCGGGCCCGTTCCACACCGCCCGCATCCGGCGAAACCACCGTAAGATCGGGCAGGTTCAGCTCCCGGAAGTAGCTCACCATCACCGGACTGGCGAACATGTGATCCACCGGGATATTGAAGAACCCCTGAATCTGGGCCGCATGCAAGTCCATGAACAGCGCCCGGTTGGCTCCCGCGGTGGTCAGCAAATCGGCCACCAGCTTGGACGAGATAGCCACTCGAGGGCGGTCTTTCCGGTCCTGCCGCGCATACCCGTAATACGGCACAACGACTGTAATTCTCCCGGCGGATGCGCGCTTCAGCGCGTCAATCATGATCAGCAGCTCTACCAGGTGCTGATCTACCGGATAACACGTGGGCTGGACGATAAAAACGTCTACGCCGCGAACGTTCTCGAGCAACTGAAAGTAAATCTCTCCATCGGCAAAGCGCTGCAGCTTACTCTCGCCCAGCGATACTCCGACATGGGTACAAATGTCTTCGGCCAGTTTTCGGTTGGCGGAGCCGGCGAAGATCTTGAACCGCTTGTCTTCGCTCAAACGCCCGGTGCGCTTGCGTTCCGGCTTTGGCTTGCCCGGCGCTGCCTGCTCCTGGGTTATGCTCCCTACCTCTTGTTGCGAGGCAGGAACAGTCAAAACACTGGATTCACCCTTCACACGAACCTCCCAAGCTGGTTTGCTATGGTTGTTCCGCCTGATTGTCGGGCCACGGATTGCTTTGCCGTGACAGGAACCGCAAAAAGCTGGCTGGGCGACTAGGAGTCGAACCTAGACAAAGTGCTCCAAAGGCACTTGACCTACCATTAGTCGATCGCCCAACTGGGTATGGCCGGACGAGTTGGAGCTGTTTCGCAATTGGTGTAGACCGAAGCGACAGGCCTTTTCGTGGTTTTCTCCCAAGGAAAACCACACCTCGCGACCTTTTCGAGTCCACAGTGATTGCGAAACTGCTCTAAACTGCGCTTGCCACCATCATAGTGCGCCAGTAATCGCTGCGAGGCAACGTGCTGGTGACCAGGCCGGTTACGCCATGCCGCCCCAACCGCTCGAAGGCCGCCCTGGCCGCTTCCGCAGTACGGTACAGCCCAAAAAGGGCTGATCCGGACCCGGAAAGGCCTGCATAGATAGCCGCGTCCTCCGTGCTGGGGACGCCCACAAGAATGCGCTTGATTTCACCGAGAGAGGGATACTGAGGAAAGACGACCTGTTCAAAGTCGTTTTCTATCCCGGTTCGGACAAGCGCGAGAAGTGGATCCTCGGCCCGGTCTTCTCTTAAAGAGAAGACACCGGAGGAGTGCGGTTCGCCAAATGCAGCAGCGATCGACCGACTCAACATAGCCAGTGTATCTGAGGGGGTTCCCTGGGTCAACGAGGTTTGGGTCAACGCGTCCCAGTCGCGGTAGGCCTGGGGGGTGGAAACGCCGGTTGCCGGCAGGGCCAGCACGCAAGGATAGGACGGCATATCGGGCAGGGGGAAGACTTCCTCGCCGCGTCCCACTCCGGCCACCGCGCCTCCCAGCAGAAACAGGGGCACATCGGAACCGATTCCGGCCGCCAGGCGAAGCCGGTCCGGGGGCGGGAGCCGGCGATTGAGTTCCTGTTCCAACCCGATAAGAGCGGCGACCGCGTTGGCTGAGCCTGCACCCAGGCCGCCTTGCAGTGGCAGTTGCTTGTCTATGTGGATATGGACCTGGGCGCTAAGGCCGAGGCGTTCCAGGCAGCGTTCCAGCATTCGCCACGCCGTGTTGGTGGCATCGGTGGGAACGCGCGGATGTGTGCTGCTGAGCGTGATACGCGTGGCAGCAGCCGGATGAGCCTCCACGGTCACCCACTCGTGCAGAGAGAGTGTCTGATAAACGGTAGTAAGTTGATGGAACCCATCCGGGCGCAAAGGACCGATTGCCAGGCCTAAGTTGATCTTGGTATGGGATCGAACGCGGGTGGGCATTTATTCAATTCTAAGTCGGGAGATACTGTCACAGTACTTTTTGTCGGGATAACTAACATTTGACTATTGCAAATACCGGCTCGGCAGAGGAAACTCTAGTCCAATGCAGCCCTCCCCCGAGAGACTGATAGAAGTTGGATTGATCGTGGCCGGCCTGGTTGGCATCGCCGGCCTGCTGATCTTGATTGCCCCCAACTTCGGGTTGAAGCCTAAGCCAACAGTGGATGGTTGGCGCATTCCGGTGAAGCCAACCTGTCTTCTGCTTTATTACCTGGCGCTAGGTGGTGGAATGCTTGCGGTCGCGTTTGGAGCCGGCCTCCTGATGGCCTTCGGCACCTCGCACTGGTCAGGCTGGACGGCTTTTGGCTTCGGGTTTCTCCTGGTCCCCCTGGTGTTGGCCGACTGGCCGGAACCGCTGATACTTGACGGACAAGGTTTGCTGGAAAGGCGCTGCCCTTCCAGCCGTATCTCCTGGCAAGAGCTCAAGGACGTCCGGGCCTATCGCATTCGCTGCGATCGTGGGGTGGTCATCCATGGGGCCGGCGGGAAGCGCCTGGTCGTGGCCCATATTGCTTATGACTCCGAAGCTGTGCTCGATTGCCTGCTACGGTCGCGGCCTGTTCCTTATTACTCCCTTCAGGACGAACTGGCTCCGCTTTCTCTCTTCAGCGATAACCCCTCCCAGTAGTTAAGGTCCTCTCACGCGCGGCCCACTGCAGATCTCTCTGTCGACTTTATCCCCGCCACCAAAATTCGGGTGCCCCATGCGGCTACCGCGGGTAAAACATCTGTTCTTCCCGCGGTATCCGCCCCATCCTTCGCGCTCTTTGCGAAGGGTGGGATAAGCAGACGCTGCGGGGCAGCGCCTCGGGTGCAGAGCAGTGGCATCCCACCCATTGCAAAGAGCGCGAAGGATGGGGCACCCAATTGGTTCTTCCGTATGGAGTGCCCGGACTGCAGATTCTCCTTTGAGGTGTTTCTCCTGATTCGTGAGCCGGTCAGTTTCTGCTGCCGGTGAGAAGATAGGAGAGGACGACGGAAACGGCGCAATGCTGAGAGCGATTTCGACCCACATTTTTCTGCGCCAGCGGCTGCATCCGGGGCTGCTGGAGACTTTAGCGAAAGGCGGCGCGCAGGGCATCGAGATTTTTGCCGCACGCCAACATTTCGATTACACCTCCAAGCCGCATGTGAAGGAACTTGCGCTGTGGTTCGCAGCCAATCCCGTGGAGCCGTTCTCCATGCACATGCCCATGTTCGGGGACACAGAAATGGGCCGCAGCGGGGCTCCGGGGGTCAATGTCGTTCATCCGGAAAAATCGCGCCGGATCGACGCCATGGACGAGGTAAAACGAGCCCTTGAAACCGCAGAGGAAATGCCCCTGCGCTACCTGATCCTGCATCTGGGGCAGCGTGAAGACATGTGGAGCCCGAGAACCGTGGAACATGCCATGACGGCGATCGAGCATCTGCAGGCGTTTGCCCGGCCGCTGGGGGTCAAGCTGCTGCTGGAGAATATTGAGAACGAGGTAACTGAGTCGCTCCACCTGGTAGAGATCATCCGCATCGGCCACTTCAAAGATGTGGGGGTCTGCCTGGACGTAGGCCATGCTCACATCGGCGGCGGCATTGCCGCTGCGGTCGCCGAGTTGAAGCCGTTGATCCGGTCGACTCACCTTCACGACAACCATGGGCAGAAGGACGAGCACCTTTGGCCTGGCGATGGAACGATTGCCTGGACGGAGACCATGCAGGAGCTGCGCACCGCGCCTGAGCTATCTGCCGCCGTGCTGGAGATTAATTACCTGCCCGAGGAAACACCCGAGCACGTCGCGAGCAGGGCTGCGGAGACCTTCAAGAAGTTAGAGCTGTAGGTGGAAATGACAGATGTGAATCAGAACGAAGCGGTGGCTGCTCCACTGGCCACCATTGCGACCCTGAACCAGTACGAAGGAAAAGCGGTCACGCTGCGGGGATGGCTCTACAACATGCGCGAAAGCGGGAAGCTTCTGTTTCCCATTTTTCGCGACGGGACAGGGACAGTGCAGGGCATCGTGCCCAAGGCCGCAGTGACGCCGGAAGTGTTTGAGCGGGTGCACGGGTTGACCCAGGAATCCAGCGTCATCGTGACCGGCAGGGTGAGAGCGGATAAGCGCGCCCCCGGCGGCTATGAGTTGGACGTTGACAATGTTGAGCTAGTCCAGCGTGTGAGCGAAGAGGAGCCGTTCCCGATCACGCTCAAGGAACACGGAGTCGAATTCCTCATGGAGCACCGGCATCTGTGGATTCGTACTCCACGGCAGTCGGCGATTTTGCGTATCCGTGCGGAGATCATCAAGGCCGCGCGCGATTATCTTGACGACCACGGCTTTGTGCTTACCGATCCACCCATTCTCACGCCGGCAGCCTGTGAGGGGACCAGTACCTTGTTTCCGGTGGAGTACTTTGGCGAGGAAGCTTTCCTCACGCAAAGCGGCCAGCTGTATATCGAAAGCACGGCCATGGCGTTGGGAAAGGTCTATTCGTTCGGGCCTACGTTTCGCGCCGAAAAATCAAAGACACGGCGCCACCTCACCGAGTTCTGGATGGTGGAACCGGAGATGGCTTATGCCGACCTCTACGATTTGATGGTGCTGGCAGAGGAGTTTCTCAGTTTTCTGGTCGAGCGGGTGTTGACCCGGCGAGCGCTGGACCTGAAGGTGTTAGGGCGCGACACGGAAAGGCTGGAGGCCGTGAAGTCGCCGTTTCCGCGCATTAGTTACGACCAGGCCGTGGAGTTGCTGGACGGTGCTTTCGCCCGCGGTGAGATAGAGCAGAAATTTACTTACGGC
>Ga0210391_10003571_pt1 | contig 13135 bp, 18 predicted proteins | sample IncBWC12OmetaG_FD_160573 | JGI IMG/M metagenome (GOLD analysis project Ga0210391, IMG submission 160573) | Forest soil microbial communities from Barre Woods Harvard Forest LTER site, Petersham, Massachusetts, United States - Inc-BW-C-12-O ... | reverse complement strand
AGAGACCAAAATCGTCGTCAGTTGATATGAATTCGTATGGGCCACGGCATCGTACCGTATCATTTCGTTATGTTGCTTTCGCCGCGCGAGGCCGCTTTACGCTTGGGGATTACCTATCCCACGATCAAGCAGTGGATTTACCGCGGAAAGTTGAAGGCAGTCAAGACGCCGGGCGGCCACTATCGCATTCCCGAGTCGGAACTGGATAGCCTGCTGCACCAGGCGAAACGTCCGGAAACTCCCAGGCGAGAGATGCTGCGCTCGCTCAGCGGACGCAACCAGCTTACCGGCCGCATTGTTGAGCTGAAGATTGAAGGCCTGCTGGCACAGGTCAAGCTTTCCATCGGAGGGCAGATTATCACTGCCATCATTACCTCGGAGGCGGCGCGGGAAATGCGGCTCCAGGTGGGAGAAACGGCCGCTGCCCTCATTAAATCGACTGAAGTGATGGTGCTGCGTGTTTAGACGAACTTTGCTTCTGATTCTGTTGACCCTTGCTGCCCTGCCCGGCAATGCGCAGGAGAGCGCCTCACTTAAGATTGCCGCGGCCGCGGACCTTCAGCCGGTTTTACCCACACTCATCGAACAGTTCGAAAAGCAGACGAATAAGAAAGTCGAGGCTTCGTACGCCTCTTCGGCCACACTGGCCACACAGATCATCAACGGCGGCCCTTTCGGATTATTTTTGGCAGCTGATTTGTCCTTTCCCCAGAAAGTGATTGCCGCCGGCCTCGGGGATAGCGCCGAGCCTGTTCCTTATGCCCGCGGAACGCTGGTCTTGTGGGCACGAAACAACTCTCCGCTTCAGCCGCTCAGCATTGACTCGCTGCGTAACCCATCTCTCAAAACAGTCGCCGTTGCCAATCCCGATCATGCACCCTACGGCCGCGCAGCCAAGGCTGCAATCGAAAAGCTGGGCTTAACGGCTACTTTGCAAAGCAAGCTGGTGGTAGCGGAAAACATCGCGCAAACCGCCCAGTATGCCGATTCGGGCAATGCTGAGGTGGGTTTCCTTTCGCTTACCTCCGCATTGACCCCACGCTTGATGGCGGACGGAAAATACGTCGCCCTGCCTGAGGATTCCTACCCACCGCTGTTGCAGGGGGCGGTAGTGATCAAGAACGGACCAGCCGCTGAGGAAGCTCACCAATTCCTTGATTTTCTGCTTTCCCCGCCGATCAGGAAACAACTAGCTGAGCGTGGATTGAAAGCGCCTTAGTACTTCTTCGCGCGCATATGGACCAGCAAGCTATCTTCCTCACCTTTCGTTTGGCCGCGTTCACTACGCTGATCCTGCTGGTGGTGGCTATTCCGTTGGGCTACTGGCTCGCCTTTGGCGAGGCGCGCTGGAAACCCCTGGTGGAAGCTGCGGTCGCCCTCCCGTTGGTTCTTCCGCCCACCGTTCTCGGGTTCTATCTGCTGGTGCTGATGGGTCCGCAAACAGCGGTGGGAAGAACACTGTCGACGATCTTCGGGCACCCGTTGGCTTTTTCCTTCGGTGGACTCCTGGTGGGCTCGGTTATCTTCAGCCTTCCGTTTGCTGTCCAGCCGATGACGTCGGGCTTCCGCTCGGTCGATCGGGAGATTCTGGAAGCGGCGCAACTGCTGTCGCCCGATCGAACTAGGATCCTGAGGAAGGTGTTACTGCCGCTGGCGCGGCCTTTCCTGCTAACCGCGGCGGTGCTGGCCTTTACCCACACGGTAGGTGAGTTTGGGGTGGTGCTGATGATCGGCGGTGGAATCCCGGGCGTCACCAAAACGTTATCGATTTCGATCTACGATCAGGTCCAGGACTTTGCTTACAGGCAGGCCAACATCACGGCTCTGCTGTTGCTGAGCGTCTCCTTCCTGGCGCTGTTAATCATTTACGGACGCCGGGGCCGAGCCGGTGTCTGAATATCTGCGGATCGATGTTGAGCACACGTTGGGTGAGTTGATACTGCGCGTAGACTGCGCGCTGTCGGCACCCTGGACGGTGCTCTTCGGTCCCTCGGGCGCAGGCAAGACTTCCCTGCTGCGCATTCTGGGTGGTTTGACGCGACCGCATAAGGGGCGGGTCGTCTTGCACGGACGAACGCTGGCGGATAGCTGCAACGGAACCTGGGTAGGTCCCGCGCAACGGGAGATTGGGTTTGTTACCCAGCGGCCTACTCTTTTTCCTAACCTGAATGTAAGCGCCAATGTTGCTTTTGGGCTGCGAGGGCTGAGCAGGCAGTCGAGCGCAGAGCGGGTGGTGCAGATGCTCGAGCTGTTTCAGGCCAGCCAACTGGCAAGGCGAATGCCGGCTGACCTTTCGGGTGGAGAGCGGCAGCGGGTAGCACTGGCGCGCGCCCTCGCTCCCCAACCCCGGCTACTCCTGCTGGACGAGCCCTTCACCGCCCTGGATGCGGGCCTGAAGGCTTTAATCCTGGAGCAACTGACTCGCTGGCTGGCGGAACATAAGGTTCCCGCGCTCTACGTGTCGCACGATGTAGCGGAAGCCTTCCAGACGGCAGCGGACGTGATGGTGATCGAACGGGGCCAGATAAAGGCCCAGGGACGGCCCGAAACGGTGTTAGCCACCCAACGCGAGCTACTGCTTCGGCAACTAGACTCAGCCGGACAGCCGCTAAATAGTCCCCAGCGCCTGTTATACTAATGTATAACCTCGGAGGCGTGCATGCATACGAGCAACCTGCGCAAAGTCGGCGGATCTGTCATGCTGGCCGTTCCACGGCCCATCCTTGATTTGCTTCGTCTGGAAGCCGGGGCAACGGTGGGACTTTCGGTGGAGGATGGCTGTTTGATTGTTCAGCCAGCATTGAAGCCGAGATACACACTCGATGAGTTACTGGCGCAGTGCGAGCCTGGTGCTGCGATTTCTCCAGAGGACAGAGACTGGCTGGATGCACCTCCGGTCGGCCAAGAATTGTGAAACGGGGCGACATCTATCTCGTCTCGCTCGATCCAAGCCTGGGCCACGAGCAGCAGGGGACCCGTCCAGTGCTCGTGGTTTCTCCCGACCGCTTTAACACCTTCACCCATGTACCTATCGTTGTGCCAATTACGTCGGGCGGAACCTTCGCGCGGAATGCCGGTTTCACTGTTTCACTGACCGGAGCGGGCACGCGGACGAACGGGCTCATTCGCTGTGATCAACCACGGCCGCTGGACATAACTGCGCGCCGTGGGCGGAGACTGGAAGCGGTACCGGAACACATACTCGACGATGTGCTCGCAAAGCTGATTACCCTTTTCACTTAGGCACGTTCTCATGCTTAGACGCCAAGGTCGCAAACAACTTCTTAGCCGAGGGGAACCGCTTGCCTTGCTTTTTGTCTGCGGATTGCACGGCCTTGACCGTTGTGGTGTTGGGGACCCGCGCCGCGATCGGGAGCGCCTTTTGATTCGCTGATTTGGTCGACATCTCTGTCCTCTGAGATCATCGTATCTCAACGTCCGAAACGAAAACGCTATCCCAGCCAGACGGGTTCAGGCTCCAGGCGAACAGCAAAGCGGGATGCTACGGCGGCAGTGACCTGGTCGCGCAGGGCAACGATTTCAGCAGCACTGGCGCCTCCCCGGTTGATGAGCGCAAGCGTGTGACGGCTGGAGATCCCGGCGTTGCCGAGCGCATACCCCTTCTGAAAGCCCGCCCGCTCGATCAGCCATGCAGCGGAGAGCTTCACTTCCCCGTTCTGGGCAGGGTAGGCGGGAATGCTACGCTTTTCGACACCCAGTTCTTCGGCCAGCGAATCGAGAGCGTTTGCCGCGACAATCGGATTCTTGAAAAAGCTACCAGCACTCCGGCAGTCCGAGTTGCCGGCCACTAGCAACATGCCCTTCTGCGCCCGGACGGTGCGCACCGCCTCCCGAACCTCGGCCAGGGTCGGCGCTGTCTGGTTCTGGGCAGCGAAGTAGCTAGCCAGGTCGGCATAGCCGAAATTGGCGGGAGCATTTTCCCGCAGCGCATAGTCTACCCGGCTCACGATGTAGCGCTCTTTCTGCACCGTGTTGAAGATGCTCCGGCGATAGGAAAACCCGCATGCCGCCGAGGAAAGATCCACAAAAGCGCCGGTCGTTCGATCGAACGCACGTACCGTTACGATGGTCTGCGAAACCTCCTGCCCATACGCGCCCACATTCTGCACCGGCGTGCCGCCCACAGTGCCCGGAATGCCGGAGAGGCACTCGATGCCCGCATAGCCGGTGCCCACAGCGTAGGCCACCAGACCATCCCAGTCTTCCCCTGCCGCAGAGGAGACGATCACGCGGCCGTTCTCCTGGGCGGAACTAATGCCTTCGAGAGCAATGCGCAGCACGAGACCAGAGAAGCCCGCGTCGGAAACTAACAGATTGCTGCCACCGCCCAGAACGAAGAGCGGCAGGTGGCGCTCGGCTGCAAACGCGACGCCGGCGGCAATATCATCCTCATTGGCCGCCTCGGCGAACCAGCGCGCGGGGCCGCCAATCTGAAAGGTGGTGTACGGGGCAAGGGGGACGTGCTCGAAGAACTGCATTTTCCAACAAGGTATACCAAGGCAAAGGCACTGGCTAAACGAGGGTCGAATCTTTACAATCAGGAGGAGTATTTAAGGAGCAGGCATGTACCCCGAGATGATGATTACCCCGATGCGCGAAGAGCTTACCCGCGCAGGCATCAAAGAAGCGCGCACCGCAGAGGCCGTAGACGCGGCGCTCAAGAATCCAGGGACCACTATGCTAGTGGTCAACTCGATCTGCGGCTGCGCCGCGGGAAAGATGCGCCCGGGAGTCAGGCTGGCATTGCAGAACAAGAACCTGCCCGACCAGGCAATCACGGTATTCGCGGGACAGGATCGCGAAGCGACTGAGCGCGCCCGCTCCTACTTTGAAGGTCATCCTCCGACCTCTCCGGCGATCGCCATCCTGCGTGACGGCAAGCTGATCTACCTGATGCAGCGTTCCGCCATTGAAACCGCCACGGCGCCCATGATCGCCCAGGAGCTTACCCGGGCCATGAATGAGTTTTGCTCCAAGACCACCGCATAGTTCATCCGGAACTAGAGGTTTTGCGGGCAAGGGCCATGTTGTGCCAGCAGTTGCTCGATGTGCGCAGTGGCCCCCGCAGCTTTCGATCGCCAGGATTCCTGTACGGTAGCATGCGGCTCCGGATGCGCCTTATCCGTTTGCGCTTTACTCGTTTGTTCTTGGTAAACAAAAGTGATGACCCGATCATTGGGCTCATCGCGCCAGACGTTTCCTTCTCCGTCGCGCCGGCTTGAACCGGAAACCCAGCCGGCGGGCGTGAGATGCCATTCGGTCCACTGCCTGCTGATGGCCATGCTCTCTCCAAATTGCATTGCCTGACAACAATTTAGGTTAACAGGATGGAAAGGCCTAACCCTTTATGAGTACGACCAAAGATAGTGTGTCTCCTCGCCGCAAGCGATCGCTGTTCAAGGGGTTTCTCGCTGGAGCGATTGGAGGCTTGGTGGGTTCAGGCGCGAAGGCAGTGGCGGAGGTCGTGTACCCGCCGCGGACCCTGGGCCAGATTCCCGCTCCTGCAGTCCTGGTGAATCGCATGTCCGACCGTCCTTTGACTGAAAAAGAGGAAGAAGTCTCGGTACGGGCCATTCATTGGGGATTTGGGGCTTTGGTGGGTGGAGTCTACGGCGCCCTGGCAGAGTATCAGCCGGCGATAACCAGCAAGCTCGGCGCGAGTTTCGGTTTGACGCTGTGCGGCATCACTCATGCCTCCGCGTTACCCATGATGGGTTTGACGGAGACCCCGGAGAACCAACCAGCGCGCGAACATGCCTCTGAGTTGGTGACGCATGCAATCTACGGCGTAACCACCGAGGTCGTTCGCCGGACGGCGCGAAAAATACTTTAGCGACTTCCGTTTAGCAACCAGCAGCGAAGCGGAGGGGTCTGCGGTCTCTCTTCCCTTAGCCCTCGGTTCCGGGCCATAACGACCCTGCCCATTGTCATCCCGACCGAAGCGTATCCGGATTTCCTACTTCGCGCTGCCGGCGACGACCACGCGTGCGGCTCTCCTCAGAGAGAGCCGCATGGACTTCATCAACGCCACGCGTCTCAACAGGAAATCCGGGGGAGCGAAGTGGAGGGATCTCTGTGCGGCTCTTTCCTGGAAATGTTATTCGACCTGCGCCGAAAATGTTACGGACGAATCCTCAGTGGGTGGCCAGGTCTCGCTTTTCGAGACCTGGACCACCCACTCATAGTCTGATTGCAGCCTTATTTTCTGCAGGACAAATCGAAGTACACTCCCCCTGAGGAAGTCACCTTCCTCAAGGGGGCTTTCCACTGCTACGCGATACGGTCGATTTGTTCGCCAGGGAGTGCTTGCTCTGCCTTGCGGGTAGTGATCAGCACTGCAGGGTGACGCAGGCCGGCATACACAACGGCGGCAAGCACCGCACCCACAAATGGCGCAACAATAAACATCCATAACTGTTGCAGTGCCCATCCCCCGACAAACAGCGCCGGGCCGATGCTGCGTGCCGGGTTGACCGAAGTATTAGTGATGGGAATCCCGACCAGGTGAATCAGCGTCAGCACCAAACCAATGGCGAGGCCGGCAAAGCCGACGGGAGCACTGATGTCGGTGGAACCGAGCACGACAAGAACCAGAAACATCGTCAGTACAGCCTCGGCGACAAATCCTGCAGCTAGCCCGTAGTGGTCAGGAGAGTGCAAGCCGTACCCATCTGCACCCAGCCCGCTGACGGAAGCGCTGTAGCCACCCGGCAGACCGTTAGCGATAATCAGGATCACTCCCGAAGCGATGATGGCCCCGATGACTTGCGCCACCATGTAGGCGGCGGCATCGCGGGCATTGATCTTGCGGGCGAGAAAGACCCCAAGGGTAACGGCTGGATTTACATGGCAGCCGGAAATCGGCCCGATGGTGTAAACCATAGCGAGAAGTGAAAGTCCGAAGGCCGCAGAGATGCCGGCAAAGCCAATGTGGCTGCCCGCCAGCACCGCACTGCCCACTCCCCCGAAAACCAAGACAAATGTACCGACCAATTCCGCAAAATACTTGTTCATGGACGCCTCCTCTTAAAGCGGTTTCACAAGAACTGTGAAAAACCATAAGCTTAGGGCCCAATCCTTGTGAAACCGCTTTAGGTGGGAGAAGTATACGGCCATTCCTAAAACTGAAATGAAAATATTCGATTACCGGGTACGTCCCGTCGTTTCCGCAGGACTCATCGCCTGGACTTTGCTGTGTTTGATGCTGTAACTGAAGTAAATTCCCAGCCCGATGATCAGCCAGATAATAAGCACCTCCCAGGTCAGCAGAGGCAGCTTGGCCATTAAGTAGAGGGCGCTGCACATACCCAGGATCGGGACCAGGGGAACCAGCGGGGTGCGGAAAGGCCGTTCCAAATTCGGGTGGCGCCGGCGCAGGATCCAAACCCCGGCACAGACAATGGTGAAGGCCAGCAGGGTCCCCATATTCACCAGCGCTGACAGCTTATCAATAGGGAGCAGCGCAGGAAGAAAGGCGACGATGGTGCCCACGACGATATTCGAAATCCACGGAGTGCGAAACTTGGGATGGACAGCCGAAGCCCATTTCCACAACAGGCCGTCTTTCGACATGGAATAGAACACCCTGGACTGCCCTAGCAGCATGACCAGCATGACCGTGCCCAGGCCGAAGACAGCGCCGATTTTGACCAGCAGGCTGCCCCAGGTGATGCCGGTGACATCGATGCCCATGGCTACCGGATCACTCACATCGAGGCTTCGGTAGTTCACCAGGCCGGTCAGCACGGTGGAGACCAGGATGTACAAAACGGTGCAAACCACCAGCGACCCAAGGATGCCGATGGGCATGTCCCGTTGCGGGTTGCGCGCTTCCTGGGCAGCGGTCGAAACAGCGTCGAAGCCGATGTAGGCGAAGAACACGGAAGCCGCACCGGCGGTGATCCCGCCAAAGCCGAATTTCCCCGGACCATCCGCAGGAGGAATGAAGGGATGCCAGTTCACCCGGCCGAGCTCAGGGTGATGAAACAGGTAACCCGCTCCCAGAACCAGGAAGATGCCCACAATGGTTAGCTTCACGATCACGATCAGCGAGTTGAGGTTGGCCGACTCCTTGATGCCGATCACCAGCACCACGGTGACGATCAGGATGGCAAAAAACGCAACAAAGTTGAACACTCCCGCAGCGTGCGGCAGGGTGGCGAGGTTGACAGTGGAAGGGAGAGACGTTGCAGGTTGCCATTTTTCGGCATACCAATAAAGTGTGTTGCCGTAAGTGGTGGTGAATTGCGGTGGCAGGTAAATGTGCAATTGCTGCAACAGGCTGACGAAGTAGCCGGACCAACCAGACGCCACTGTGGCGGCGCCGAAAGCATATTCGAGCACCAGGTCCCAACCGATAATCCATGCCACCAGTTCCCCCAGGGTGGCGTACCCGTAGGTGTAAGCGGAGCCGGCGATAGGGATGATCGAGGCGAATTCCGAGTAGCAGAGTCCGGCAAACGCGCAGGTGATCCCGGCAAAGATAAAGCTGAGCGCCACGGCAGGACCCGCATGGAGCGCAGCCGCCTGGCCGGTGAGCACGAAAATCCCCGCGCCGATGATAGCGCCGATGCCCAGGGTAATGAGGTTAACCGGGCCGAGCGAGCGCTTCAGTGTATTTTCCCCCACCTCGTGGGCTTCTTGGGTCAGTATTGAGAGGGGTTTGGTCGCCAGGAATCTAGGCATCGGGTCCGGATCATCCTCCAGTAAAGCATTTGTGGTATGTCTGACAGTTCTATCTTCTATACCGGTTTAAGGTGAGGGTGTAAAGGAAACGTTCGGAGCCCAACCACGTGAATCCGACCCCTGAAGTAATCAAAACTTCACTCACAGGCTATGACCTGATCAACCACCCCATGCTGAACAAGGGCACCGCCTTCACCGATGAGGAGCGCGATGTCTTCGGACTGCACGGTCTACTGCCTCCTCACATCGGCGCTCTAGATGCTCAAATCAAACGCCGTTTACGGGCCCTAGGCGGGCTGCCGGCCGGATTCGAACAATACGCTTTTCTGCGCGATCTTCAGGACACCAACGAAACCCTCTTTTACGCCTTGCTGGCGGCCAACATCGAGCGCATGCTTCCCCTGGTCTACACCCCGACTGTAGGGGAAGGATGCCAGCGATTCAGTGAGATATGGCGTAAACCTCGAGGCCTGTTTTTGAGCTATCCCCATAAAGACCGGATTACGCAGATCCTCGCCCACCCCAGGTTCGACCAGGTTCGCTGCATCGTGGTCAGCGACGGAGAGCGCATTCTCGGGCTGGGAGATCAGGGCGCCGGAGGCATGGGCATTCCCATCGGCAAGCTTTCTCTCTATAGCGCGCTGGCTGGCATCCATCCCAACTCGACTCTGCCCCTTCTACTGGACGTGGGCACCGACAACGAGGATCGGCGAAACGATCCTGTCTACATCGGATGGTGTCACGAGCGGGTCCGTGGCCAGGACTACGACGACTTCATCGAGAGCTTCGTGACCGCGGTTATGGAACGGTGGCCGCACGTCCTGCTGCAGTGGGAAGATTTTGCGGGTGCGAATGCTGCCCGGTTGCTGGAGCGCTATCGCGACCGGCTATGCACGTTTAATGATGACATCCAGGGAACAGCCGCGGTCGCAACGGCGACGTTGCTGGCCGCGATCAACGTGACGGGCAAACCGCTCACCGAACAGCGCATCGCCATGCTCGGCTTCGGATCTGCCGGCGTTGGCATTGCCTCATTGATGGTGAAGGCGATGCAAGAGGCTGGTCTCAGCGAGCAGGACGCCCGCGACCGGGTGTACGCCGTAGATAAAGATGGCCTGCTGGTTGAAGGCTATCCTGGCCTCCACCCCACCCAACAGCCCTTCGTGAAGAAAAGGGAGAAGGTGGCGGGCTGGAAGCTTGTGAACCCAGACAAGATTGAACTCTTGGATGTGGTTCAAAATGCAAAGCCAACCGTCGTGATCGGTGTTTCCGGCCAGCCTGGGGTGTTCACGAGGGAGATGGTGCAAGCAATGACCAGCTATGTTGAGCGGCCGATCATCTTCCCGCTCTCCAACCCAACCTCGCGCAGTGAGGCCACTCCTCAGGATTTGCTCGATTGGTCCCGCGGGAGCGCTCTGGTGGGAACCGGGAGCCCCTTCCCACCGGTTTCGGTCAACGGCCAACCGATTCCCATCGATCAAACCAATAATTCTTACGTGTTTCCTGGGGTCGCGTTGGGGGTCATCTCCTCAAGGGCTAGCCGGGTTACGGACGCAATGTTTATGGTTGCGGCCAAAACCCTGGCGGGGCTTTCTCCTACGGTGAAGGATAAGAAAGGCCGGCTGCTGCCTCCGATTACGGAGATTCCCTCAGTTTCGATTGCAATTGCCATCGCTGTCGCCGAACAGGCGCGCAAGGAAAAGCTGGCCCAGCTTGGCCCTGAGGAAGAAATCGAGCTAGCGGTGCGCGCCAATGTTTGGCAGCCTCGCTATTTGCCTTATCGATTGCTGCAGCTCTAGACACCGCTGGCCGTCTGGCCTATGCTAAGACATAGGCCAAATAATGATTCCTGAACGTCGCGTAAAACTCTTTAAGAACGGCCGCAACCAGGCGGTACGAATTCCTCGCGAGTTCGAACTCCCGGGAAGTGACGCGATCATGCGCAAGGAGGGTGAAAAGCTGGTCATCGAACCAGCACTGCCGCAGTCTTTGTTGCAATTGTTGGCAACCCTCAAGCCGATCGATGAGGATTTTTCCCCGATTGGTGATGCCGTCCCCGGTCCAGTAAAAATTTAATGCCTTACCTGCTCGACACCAACATTGTCTCGGATCTCGTCCGCAATCCTCAAGGTCGTGTTGCCGAGAAAATCAGGAAAGTCGGCGAAACACAGGTCTCCACCAGCATCATTGTCGCGGCCGAACTGCGTTATGGGGCAACGAAGAAGGGATCACCTCGTCTCACCGCCCAGCTCGAAGCGGTGCTAGGCGCGCTGCAGATTCTACCCTTCGACGCCCCTGCCGACTCAGCGTACGGGTTGATTCGCGCCCGCCTTGAAAAGGCGGGGCAATTGATCGGTGGCAACGATCTGCTTATTGCCGCCCAGGCTATTGCATTTGGGTACACGATTGTTACAGACAATCAGAGAGAGTTCGCTCGCGTCCCCGGCTTGGCTCGCGAAAACTGGCTACGCTGAGTGGACCCAGTCAATTGGCTGAAGCTTTCTCTACGTGGTCGATGACGTAGTATTCCACCGGCCCCTTCTCTGCTTCTAGTTTGAGACCGAGTTGCTCCTTCAAAGCGTCGAACAGGGACGGCCGATCCAGCAATCCCGGGGGGAGATTCTCTTTGGGAAAATTTGGCGGTAACTCCGGAGCGAAGGATAAGGTGAAATCGTAGTTCTTATCCAGTCCTGTCTTGTTGATGACCGGCCGCTGATCCGATTGCAGCTGTCCTCCGAGCCACCAACAGAGATACTGCATGGGAACCCTTTTGCCCACTGCGACGTTGTCCGCCCCAGGAGTGATCGGGATCTTGAAATCCTGATCGCTCTCGTTGACCTTCATCTTCAATCCTGATTTGTCCACCAAGAGCGCGTAGACAGGACCTTCTCGGATGTCCTTATGGAATTTCAGGTTGAATCGATCCGCCAGCAGGTTTTGGAACATCACATGGAGTTCGTCGATGCTGTAAGCACGATCTGCCTTCGCTTCGATATCATAGCGGTCGCTATCGAGCCAATCTGGGCCGCCTGTGATCTGCCGGGCCGGCACTTTATACATCAAGCTGATCATGATCTTGACCGGCATGTTCTGCACCAGGTACCCATCCCCTCCGGGCGTTGGCTTAATTCCACCACTGGTGGCGCCTGGTTGAGCAGCCCTGATGGCAGCCACCTCGAACGTCAGCCGAGCCGGCTTCTGCTGCCCACCAGCCAACGGCATAGAAATTAGACAAAGCATCGCGGCGAGGAGAGACAAGCGACGCCTGGGTACGGAGGGGGCAGTGCAAAGCGTCATATTTTTTTCCCTGCTCTCCCGGGAAGTCCTGGACCAGCATCACAACATATCGACAACCACTTTACCCTCTGAGCCAGAAGCAACGCACTCAAAAGCTTCCGCAATGGTCTCGCAGGAGAAGCGTTGGCTGTTGACGAGCGGCCTGAGTTTACCGCAATCGACCAGGGCAGCCGCCTGACGAAGAATGTCTCCATGGTTTGCCCGCCCAAAGCCAGTGAGGACTGGCATGAGCGTGAAGACACCCGAGTAGCTGGCCCCGCGAAAAGAAAGAGGCGCCAGAGAATGGGTGCCCCATCCGAGACAACTTACTACATGGCCGGTATAGCGCTTGACGGCGGTGAAGGAGTCGTCAAGTGTCGCGCCGCCGACCGTGTCGTAGACAACGTCGAAGCCTTCCCCTGCCGTGTACCGGTCGACATATTCCTCAGTGGAAACGGCCCGATAATCAATCGGTGTAGCGTCGAGTGCCTCGACGTAGTGCCGCTTGCCGGCGGACACCGTCGCAAAGACTTCGGCTCCCAATGCCTTTGCCAGCTGTCCGGCGATGTACCCGACGCCTCCAGCTCCTGCGTGTACCAGTACCTTCTGCCCGGCATGCACGTGTGCTCGATCAACGATGCCTTCCCAGGCCGTAATGGTCACCAACGGAAGCGCGGCCGTCTCGCGCATAGAAAGCGATTCGGGCTTGCGAGCGAGAAGCCGGTAATCAGCGATCACGAATTCAGCCAGGGTTCCCTGAAGTCCACCTACGCCGCCGATCATGCCGTAGACCGCGTCCCCGTTACGGAATGCTGTGACCCCAGGGCCAGGCTCTTCGATCACTCCAGCCATATCCAGCCCAAGCACGGCAGGGAGAGGCTGCTGCGCGTGAGCGGCTTTACCGGCTCGAATCTTGATGTCCAGTGGGTTGACGCCGCTCGCCAGCACCCGCACCAACACCTGGCCGGCGGCGGGGATGGGCCGAGGCAGATCAACCGCGCGAAATTCTCCTTCTGGGCGTTCGACCATGTAGGCGCGCATCGGTATTTCTCCTAATCTCGATAGTCATATTTTTTCCCGCAGCGCGTGCAGGTATCGGTCGTCCAGTCCCAGCGATGAACCAGGCAGAAGAGCCGCTTCAACCAATTGATCA
>Ga0210391_10003570_pt1 | contig 13137 bp, 13 predicted proteins | sample IncBWC12OmetaG_FD_160573 | JGI IMG/M metagenome (GOLD analysis project Ga0210391, IMG submission 160573) | Forest soil microbial communities from Barre Woods Harvard Forest LTER site, Petersham, Massachusetts, United States - Inc-BW-C-12-O ... | reverse complement strand
TGGAAAGACAGATTCTCAAAGAGCACAAGTTCGGCTTCGCCTGAGCGAAACCTCTTGCTTAACCCTTCGACCCTTAATAAAGGATCTTGAGTTATTGGATGCAAACTTTGCCTCCTTAGTACCAGGCCCCCCCTCCCGCCGCAACCTGAGGAGAGAATCTGCGATCCATTAGAACATGCTCGGTTAAACCATGGTCGTAGGAGTGCGCGAAGAAACCGCGTTCCGGTTAATTCCATTTTTGGGATACAAAAACTGTATACCGCCCGAGAATAGCCGCCGGTGACCGTGATCACAAAAACACGGTCGGACCACGTCGCGCGAATCGTTTTATCAGCGCGGCGCGCTTACTCGTAGCGCAACGCCTCCGCCGGCAAGATTCGCGCAGCTGACCATGACGGATAAATCGTTGCCACAAATGAAATCCCTATGGAGACGAGCGCGACGATCAGTCCGTCTGTGAGCCGCGGCGCGAAGGGCACGTAATCGATCGAATAGACTTCGGGCGACAGCGAAATAAAGTGGTAGTGCCCGCCCGCGTATGAAATTGCGTAGCCGATCACAAGGCCGATCGCTGTTCCGATTACGCCGATCAGCACGCCCTGGACGATGAAGACGCGGCGGATTTGATTCTTCTTGGTGCCTAACGACATGAGCACGGCGATGTCTTTTGTCTTCTCCATGACCATCATGATCAGTGAGATTAGAATGTTGAGCGCGGCCACGATGACGATCAGGCCGATGGTGATGAAGGTGACCACGCGCTCGAGGCGCAGGGCGCGGAATAGAGGCTTGTTCTGCTCCATCCAGCTGGTGGCCATGAAGCCTGGACCTGCGGCTTGCTCCAGGAAGCGCGCCACTTCGCCGGCGAGGTAGATGTCGTCGAGCTTGAATTGAATGACTGAGATGACGTCGCCCAATCCAAACAACTGCTGCGCGTCGGCTAGGCGTATGAAGGCCCAGGATGAGTCGTAATCGTAGAAACCGGAGTTGAAGATTCCGGCCACGTGGAAGCGAATGTACTTTGGCACCATGCCAAAGGGAGTCAGTTCGCCCTGGGGCGAAGTCACCAGCACAACCGAGCCGACGGTGGCTCCGATCTCGTCGGCCATGTCCTTGCCGAGAATAATAGGAGGCATAGCAGCGACGCGGCGTTCGACGCCGGCGAGGTCGTCGGGAGACTCACTTCGCGGTTGTTGTGTGGAGTGGGCGCCCTCGCCCGCTGCCGTTGGCATTGCACTTGGTTTTGAATTTGTTTCGATCGAAGCTTCCGCCGTCTCTGCCGCAGGCTCCTCCGCCAGCGCCGCCGCCGACCCGAGCGTCACCGAGTTCAACAAATCGCTGACCTTCGTTTCATAGCGCGGCAGCATCCCCTTGAGCACCGCGCCGCGAGCTCGCGGCCCACGCGAAATCAGCACCTGCTCGTAAATGGCGGGAGCGGCCGCCACAACATGCGGTTGCTTGGACAACTTTTCGAGCAGCGGACGCCAGTCACGAATGCCATCGCTCTCCACCCGCAGCAAGCTGATATGCGCGGTCGAGCCCAGCAGCCGCGCCTGCAAATCCTGACGAAAGCCGTTGTTGATCGCCAGGGCGACGATCAGCGAGGCCACTCCTGCCGCTACTCCGAGGATGGAGATGCCCGTAATCACGCCGATGAAAGCCTGCCGGCGTTTCGCGCGAAGGTAGCGAGTGGCGACGAAGAGTTCGAAGCGCATAGGGGCAGCTTTCAGCTCTCCGCTTCAGTTAAAGCGGATTATAACGATTGCGGAGGGAAAGATTCGCTGCGACGCGGCTCACGTAGTGTCCTTCGGCTCGGCGCGGCGCTACAACCAAATTACCTCGCGTAGGCGATTCGGTAGATCACGCCACTCGAGTCGTCGCTTAAATACATGGTCCCGTCGCTGCTGAATGCGATGCCCACCGGGCGGCCCATCCAGCGGCCGTTTTGTTTCTCGCCGGGCGCCAGCCATCCGGTGATGAAATCCTGCGCGCCGCCGACGGGCTGGCCTTGGTCGTCGAGTTTCACGCGTACGACTTTATATCCCGTCGGGATGCTGCGATTCCACGATCCGTGAAAAGCTACGAAGATGCTGTTTTGATATTCGGAGGGAAACTGTGTCCCCTCATAAAACGCCAGGCCGAGCGGAGCGGAGTGCGCCTGCATCTGCACTTTTGGCTCGAGCACGCTCTGGCAGCGATTGTCGCCCGACTTGGTGAAATTGGAATCGGGCACGCGATCGCCATAACAATAGGGCCAGCCGCCGTCACCGCCATCTTTGCCGAGATCGTAAACCGTCTCGGGCGGCAGGTCGTCGCCGAGCCAATCGCGTCCATTGACCGTGACCCACACTGTATCGGTTTTCGGATTGACCGCGAGTCCGACCGCATTGCGCAAGCCCTTGGCGAAAATTTTCATGCCGGTGCCATCGGAATTGAATTCCATCACGGTCGCTCGCCGCGGATCTTTCTCAACGCAGACATTGCACCTCGATCCGGCGGAGATATACATCTTGCCGCCATGAAAGACGATGCTGCGCGTGGAGTGGCCGCCGCCGGTCGGCAAGTCGGCGAGCTTTTGCGGATTCGTGGCTCGCAGGGTAGCTTCGTTCCAGTCATAGCGGCGAACCTTGTCATTTTCGGCAACGTAGAACTTGCCTTCGTAAAACGCCATGCCGTGCGGCTCGTTGAGGCCGCTCAGAACGATCACCGTCTGAATGGCTTTGCCCGTATGCTGCGGATCGCGCAGCGCGACTACCTTGCCCTCGCCCGATTCGCTGACCAGGAGCTCGCCGCCCGGGGTGAAGATCAGCATGCGCGCGCCGTCAACTGGGTTGGCGAAAATCGAGATGTGAAATCCCGCCGGTAGTTGCAGCCGGGAAAGGTCGAGAGGAGTTTGCTCGGCGTGAGCCAGGCGAAAGAAAGCGAAGAGCGCCAATAGAAATGGAAAAAGCGCAACCGGCAAGCGGCGCGGACCGAAGCGCTGCACCGTGAATGTTTGCGCGCTGAACCAGGGGAAGCTTGATCGTCGCATAAATTGGTGGATGACTCCGGCGCTACATCCGTTCTTTTTTCTTCGGGAGATATTCAAAAGCTAAGGTCCTGCACGCAGTTTTTATATCAGCGGCTGCCAAAATTACCGCCGTGCGGGTGCGCTCCATCAGCGGCTCTCAGATACAATATATATGAAAATAAAGCACTTGCGTTTTATGGCCAGTGTTCGGGCATTTGGCACCTAAACTGTTAATAGAAAGGCAGGCTCGCGACCCGGGCGGCTTTTCTGAAGAGTTTTTTGAGGCAACCATTGCGTCGGCTGTTGCCTCCGAAGTTATGCAATCTGTGGTTGAAAACGACGCCATTAGGAAATAACGCCGAGAGGCGTCCGGAGCGATTTCGCTCTCACCTTGGAGGAAGTTGAAAATGAAAAACCGCACCATCTTCGCATTGTTATTGGCCGTAGTATTGGCCGTGCCAGCATTCGCTCAGGATAATAATTCCGCCACCCAGAGCCAACCCGCGGCGACGCCATCGTCGACCTCGACCCAGTCATCGTCATCGTCTTCGCAGCCGACTGCGGCCACCGGCAAAGAGCCGTTGCAGCCGGAGACGCGTGAAGGCTTTTGGGGGCGGGTGAATCCGTTTGCGCGCAAGAAATATGTCGCGCGCCAGACGCAGCCGATCCGCGACCGCATCAACGAGCTCGATGAGCTGACCGCCGCGAACAGCAAGGAGATCAAAGACACCGATGCGCGGGCGCAGCAGGGAATTCAACTCGCCTCCGCCAAAGCGAATGAAGCCGATCAACATGCGGTCGACGCCGGCAACAAGGCGCAGGCTGCGCAGCAAACCGCGCAGCAGGCGAATACCCGGATAACCACGGTTGAGCAGGTGGTCACCAACATCGATCAGTACCAGCCCGCGACGCAAACCGAAATTCGTTTCCGGCCAGGCCAGACGGTGCTGAGCGAGAATGCCAAGAGCGCTCTCGATGAAATGGCGACTCCGCTAAAAGGTCAGCATGGCTATGTGGTCGAGGTGCAAGGATTTTCCTCCGGTCATGGACAGGTAGCGATCGCCACCTCGCAGAAGATGGCCGAGTCGGTTGTGCGCTACCTAGGGTTGAACCATGACATTCCGGTCTATCGCATTTACCTTGTTGGCATGGGCAACGCCCCGGCACCGACGACCGCCGCTGAAGGCGAAGCCAAGCCGAAGCGCATCACTGGCGGCCGTGTTGAAGTCAGCCTCCTCAAGAATAATCTGGAGCAGCTAGCTTCGACCGGCACGGCCCCGCAGGATCAACCGCAGCAGAAGTAGCAAAACAGCAAGCAGTACCCTCCCCCTGGAAGCCTCCCGTGAAAGCGGGGGGCTTTTTTTGGTGTGCCGATCAGTGCGGAAATGGTACCGTTCTTTCCACAGCGCCCGCGGTGCCACATCGTGTTATCCTCCACGCGTTATGGAAACTCTGTCGTACACTCGCACCCCTTCACCCGTGGGGCCACTCTTCCTTGTTGCTTCCGCTAAAGGCCTGTTGCGACTCGAATTCGAAGCGCGCATGCAGAAGTTGGGTTCCGGCACGACTTTGCAGGAATCGAGATCTGTCCTCGCACCCTACCTTCGCGAACTGGACGAGTATTTTGCGGGCGAGCGTCGCAAGTTTGATTTCGCGCTTGATCTTCGTGGCACGGACTTCCAACTCGCTTGCTGGAATGCGCTCCTCGAGATTCCCTACGGCGAGACGCGCAGCTATCGCGATATTGCTCACGCGATCGGCCATGCGCAGGCGTTCCGCGCCGTGGGTATGTCAAATAATCGGAACCCGATTGCCATTGTCGTCCCGTGCCACCGCGTGATCGCGTCGAGCGGATCATTATGCGGCTACGGCGGCGGCCTCGACATTAAACGCAAGTTGCTCGACCTTGAGCAGGCCAGCCTTCCTGCTTGTCTGCCTCTCGGAATCGGCGCATAATCGCGACACCGGTGGGGTGTTTCGCATGCTGCCGCGTGTCGACTACTCTGTTGCGGTTCCCGTCCCGGTCGATGCTGCGTTCCAGGCTTTTCAGGATCTCGAACGTCTGCTCCATCGCGGAATTTACGATGAAGCCTCGTGGGTCGAAGGCAAGCCATGGCAGGTGGGCAGCCGCATACGCTACGTCATAATTCGGCCGGTGGCGACCTCGATTAGCGCCGTTGTAACTTCCATCAGTCCGCCGCGCGCGGTCAGTCTACTGAATCATGCTCTGGGTGTAACCGCTGAGCAGCTTGTCTCTTTCCGGCCCGATCTCAAAGGCGGCACACGTATCCGCATGGTGATGAATCTCGTCGGCAAGTCGACTGAACTTTCCGAAAGCGCGGTACACGATGCGGTCACGTTTATCGTCAGGGATGCCCTGGACACTGTGGCCGACCTTTGCCAGCGGCGCGCTTCCCAAGCAAATCTCTAGTGGACCAGACCGCGCTGTTGCAGAAACTCCTTCACCACAGCGGTCGGGTCGCGATGCTGTCCATCCACGGAATAATTCAGGCGCCGCATATCTTCGTCGGAGATCTTCCCGGCCAAGGCGTTCAGCGCGGCTCCCACTTCAGGATGCTCCCTCAGCATTGCTCCGCGCATGATGGCGACCGCTTCGTAGGGCGGAAAATAATGATGGTCATCCTGGAGCGCAACGAGGTCGAGGGCGGGGATCAAGCCATCGGTGTTATTCCCGGCGATGATATCGACCTGGTGTTCCTTGAGGGCGCGCGTGATTAGCCCGAGATCCATGATGCGCGGCGGCGCCGCGAAGCGCAGGCCGTAGCTTGCCACCAACCCCTTGTATCCGTCGGGGCGCTCCATAAATTCGTAGCCGAATCCGGCCCGCCACAGGGGAGTGAACTGAGCGGCTTGCGACAGTGTTTGCAGATGCAGACGGCGCGCATCGTCGCCGCGGATGACCATGGCGAAAGTGTCGTCGAATCCGAGCGGCGGGCCGACGGTGAGACCGAATTTGCTTGCGTAGTCCTGCTTTACGCGTCGATAAATTGGCTGCTTGTCGCCGCTGGGCTGCTGTTTGAGAACTGCGGTCAGCGCGGTGCCCGTGTATTCAGGATAGATATCGATTCGTCCGGCGAGGATTGCCTGTTGACAGATGAAGGTGCCCGCGAGATAAAAGCGGCGCTCGACGGGCAGATGCGTTCGGGCTTCGATGATTTGCGCGAACATCTCTCCCAGGATGACTTGCTCGGTAAAGTTCTTGGAGCCTACCACGATGCGACTGCTTTGCCGTACGCAGCCTGGGAGCGGCAGGAGGAGCAATGTCGCTAGCGCCACAAATATTAATCGACGGTCGACAGGCAGTAGGCGAAACCGTAACCACCATGGGCACGAGGTTTCACGAAGGGGAATCTTCTCGAAAGACCTTCGGGATACTTCGTGTCCTTGGTGGTTCATCGGTTCTTCTGTGCAATGAAAAAATCTGGCGCCCACCTACGATCTCGCACGCAGCGAACCGAGTCGCCGCTCCAGTTGTCCGAGCAAGAAGTCGGCAAGGAGAGCGAGCAGCGCGGCTGGAATTGCGCCGGCGAGAATCACTTGGTTGTTCACCATGGCGAGTCCGCGAAAAATAAATTCTCCCAGTCCGCCCGCACCGATCGCCGCTGCGATGGTCGCCAGGCCGATGGAGAGCACGGCTGCAATTCTCACTCCGGCGACGATGACGCCAGAGGCGAGCGGCAACTCAACCTGAAAGAGTAACTGGCGGTCGGTCAATCCCATGGCGCGCCCTGCCTCGACCACCGACGGATCGACGCCGCGAATGCCGGCATAGGTATTGCGAATCAGTGGCAGGAGCGCGTAGAGCGCCAGCGCCAGGATCGCGAGACGATCGGCGCGCGCGCCAATCCACGGCGCCGGAAGCAGAAAGCCAAACAAGGCGAGGCTGGGAATCGTTTGAATAATATTCGCGCCGCCGAGCACTGGCTTGCCGAGTCGTGGAAGGCGCGTGATCAAGATGCCGAGCGGAATCCCAACCAACGCCGCGAACAGGGTGGCGACGCCCGCGAGCGTGATGTGCTCTAGCGTCAACTCGAGGACTTGCTGCCGATTTGTCATCATGAACTGCAGGAAATTCATTCCGCTCACCTCGCAATTTGCATCGCGGCTAATTCGTGTCGGGCAATCCTGAAAAAGCTTCCATGTAGGCACGCACCAGCGGCAGTTGCGAATGCGAAAATTCCACCGCCGGAAGGTCGACGACCAGGCGTCCCCCTTCCATGAGCGCGATGCGATCAGCCAGCAGCAGCGCCTCTCGCAAATCGTGCGTCACAAAGATGACTGCCTTTTGCATGCGTTGTTGCAGCGTGCGGAACTCCTTTTGCATCTCCGATCGGGTAATCGGATCAAGCGCGCCGAAAGCCTCATCGAGAAGCAAAATGGGCGGATCGGCGGCGAGGGCGCGCGCTACTCCGACGCGCTGGCGCTGGCCTCCAGAAAGTTGGCTGGGATAGCGCGAAGCCAATTCTTCGTTCAGTCCGACAAGTGCCAGCAGTTCTCGCACACGCGCTTCGACGCGCGCCTGCGGCCAGTTCTCGATTCGCGGCACCAGCGCAATGTTGCGCTCCACGGTGAAGTGCGGGAACAAACCGCCATCTTGAATCACGTAACCGATGCTGCGCCGCAGGCGAATCGGATCCCACTCGGCAGTGCGGCGTCCGTTCACGCGCACGTCGCCCGCGGTCGGCGACAGCAAACGGTTGATAAGTTTCAGCGTGGTCGTTTTGCCCGAACCGCTGCGGCCGAGGAGCACGACGGTTTCGCCCTGGCTGACGGAAAGTACGAGGTCTTCGAGCAGCGGACGGCCGTTCAGGCGGAAGGAAGCATGATCAAATTCGATGGCCGGCGCGGCGTTGGGAGCAGTAGTCATCTCGTACTAGGTTGGCATTCTACTGCGCAGTTAGAGATTTGTAGGCGGCGTCGGGCAAGCCTGTGATTCTTATTCCACTGTGGCCTTTGTGGCGAAGGTTGAGGCCGATCAGCAGCGCGGTGATTTGTTCGATGATGCGGGCGTTCTCAAGTTTGCCGCCGTCGATGGCGCGTATGCGCGGAATCTTCACGGCGAGTTCCATCGCAATCTGCGTGGTATTCGGATCATCGCTGCACACGATCACGTCGCAGTCGACATCGTCGTCGAGGTTGCCGTTGAGCACATCTGCCGAGACGTTTTGAAATGCTGCCACTACGGAAACGCCCTTTGGAACCAACTCCGCCGTCTGTTGCGCCGCGGAGCCTTGCCACACGCCGAGGGTGCGGCTGGCGCGTCCGCCGACGCTTGCAGCGAGTGGAACCGTAGCATCGATCAGAATGCTCCCCGCGCGGATCGCCGGCTTCAATTGTTTGAGCAGTGCGGCCTGGCCTTCGAACGGAACGGTGAGCACAAGGAGATCGCTGGCGGCGCAGGCCGCAGAATTTTCCATCCCGGAAACCCGAGCATTGGCGCCCACACGTTTGCGGATCATTTCTGCTGTCTGCCCGGCCCGGGCAGAATCGCGCGAACCGATGATGACGGTTTCTCCCGCGCGCGCCCAGCGCAGCGCGAGGCCCGTGCCGGCGGGGCCAGTGCCACCGATAACGGCGATAGAGCGGCTCACGCAAACTCCGGCGCGAAGCATTGGGAGGAGACATCGGGCGAAGCGTCCCGGCAAACCGGCGCGACTGGCAGCTTGATTTTCATGTTCGAATATTTCGTATTGCGCTCGGCCGGGATGCGGCCGATCTCAAGAATCAACGACTGAAAATCTTCGGGGCTGGTGAACTGCCCTGCGGTGGCCCCGGCCTCGCGCGAAATATTTTCTTCCATCAGAGTTCCGCCGTAGTCGTTGGCGCCGGCGTGCAGGCAAAGCTGTGAAAGTTTGCGATTGAGCTTCACCCAAGAAACCTGAATGTTATCGATCGAGCCGGCGAGAAGGATTCGGGCGAGGGCATGAATCTTGAGATGTTCGGCGAGCGTCGGTCCGCTGCGCGCCAGCCCTTGCTGAAATAGAAGCGTGTTCTGATGCACAAAACCAAGCGGCACAAACTCTGTAAAGCCGCCGCTTTCATCCTGAATCTGCCGGAAGAGATTCAACTGCCGCACCCAATGATCGGGCATTTCCCGGTGCCCATACATCAAAGTCGAAGTGCTGCGAATTCCGAAGGCGTGCGCGGTGCGAATTACTTCTTGCCATCGCGCGGAAGAAAGTTTGTTGCGCGAGAGTACCTGGCGAACCTCATCGTCGAGAATCTCAGCGGCCGTGCCCGGCAGCGTGTCGAGTCCGTTGTCGCGCAGCATCACGAGATAGTCGCGCAGCGTCATGCCGGTGAGTTCCACGCCATACACAATTTCCATCGGAGAGAAAGCGTGGATGTGCATCGAAGGCACCGCATTTTTCACGGCGCGCAAAATGTCGCGGTAATAAAACGGAGGCAGGCCATGCGGCAAGCCGCCCTGGATGCAGACTTCGGTGGCACCCAGTCCCCACGCTTCTTTCGCTTTTCGTCCCATATCTTCGAGCGAATGAAAATAGGAGTCGGCCTCGCGCGGGCCGCGGCTGAAGGCGCAAAACTTGCAGCCCACGAAACAGATGTTGGTGAAATTGATATTGCGATTGACCACGTAGCTGACAATATTGCCGACCAGGTCGCGGCGCAGCGTGTTCGCGGCTATGAGCAAGGCGAGCAAGTCCGCACGATTGCAGTTTGATTCACTATAGTTTGGCCCGGTGCCGTTTGGCGCATCACAGTTGGCCAGGGCATAGCGCTCTTCATCGGTCAGACAAGCTCCGTCTTGCGTTCCGAGCACTCGTTCGAGAGCCCTGCGAATCGCGGGCGAAGCTTCGGACGCAACCTCGTCCCAGGTCAGCGCGTGGAATTGTTCGAGATCTGAAGCTAGCCAGTTCATGGCGTTCTCCCGTGAAACTTCTGTCAGACGGTTAGCGAAAAAGGTCATTCTTCGCGGGCCGGATCAGCGCCCGCGCGCCGCCGTTTCCGCGCTGATAAACATAGCCGCGAATGATACACGCGGGTGTGCCGGTCAGCTTGCCGCAGACCAGTCCCGCGGCACACGCCAGTTCGTCGGCTACGGCCTCGACCGTTGCATGAAGCGAGTAGCCGTGCGGATCGCGGCGGCCGCGATAATCGACCAGCGGCCTCATGCCGGCGATGCCGATCGCGACTTCGGTCAAGCCCTCGCGCCAGGGGCGGCCGAAGCTATCGCTGATGATGATGGCGATTTCAAGACCCAATTTTTTTTTCAATTCCCGCCGCAAGCGCGCCGCGGAGCGATCCGGGTTTGCTGGCAGCAAGACCGCGTGTTCGCCACCGTCCACGTTCGATACATCGACGCCGCTATTCGCGCAAATGAATCCATGCTTCGTTTCGGTAATCAGGACGCCGTTTTTGCGGCGCACGACTCGTTCACTTTCCCGCAACGCCAATTCGCTGACGCGTGCGTCCAGACCATAACGTTGAGCCCATGCTCGCGAAGCTTTCGAAGGCTGGATTTCGTCCAAGGCTACGAGCGCGCCTTGTGCCTTCGAAACAATTTTGTGCTTCACCACCAGGATGTCGCCATCCTGGAAGCGTAGCCGCGAGCCTCGCAGAGCAACCAACAACCGCGCACTTAGCGATTCTCCGGCGCGAATTTCGCCACGCACCGCGAGCGGGAAAACGCGAATTTCTTCAGCCCTGCGCTTAGCGACTCGCGAGCCCATAGATCCGATCGCGGCCAGCAAGGTCCCAGCTTCGTATCATCTTCTGCGATCGCCTTTCTCCGCTGGCGGCAGCCAGTTCATGGAGATCCTCGGGACGATCGACGTCGCGCGCAATCCCCGGCAGTTCGAGGACGACGCAAGGGAGGCCGGTTGCTCTTGCGGCAGCGCTATGGGGCAAAAAGCTATCGTTGCCAAAGCGCAGCGGAAATAAATCTGCCGGAGATCGCCAGGCCGCATTCGTGCCGCGGCCAGCCGCATCGGGCAAGAGCACTGCACCGGTCGGCGGCGCGCAGTCAACGATCTTCTGCAATTCCGCAGCGTCGATCAAGGGGATATCCGCAGGGACCACCAGGGTGCTCACCGCTCCGCGCTCTTTGGACACACGAGTTGCCATTTCGATGGCGCTGGTTTCTCCGGAGTTGTCGTCGGCGATGACATCGAAATGAAAACGCGCGGCGAGGTCGCGCGCAAAGGGATCGCATGTCACTACGGCGACGGGAGGCCGGCTCTGCCAGTCGGCCAGCGCTTGCAGCACGTCCTCACACATTACCCGCGCCAGGGCGAAGCGTTCTTCGGGAGTGAGAATGGATGACAGGCGCTGTTTGGCATCGGCGAGATTTTTTACCGGGACGAGGATCATGCGCGCTCCGTTGCGGACGCAGCGGATGGAGGCTGCATGGCGGCCTCGATCACGCTCCTAGCCAAAGCAACTCGATCTTCCAGTTTGCGCATGATGGTGGAAGTGCAATGGACGCGCAAGCCGGTTTTGCCTAACTTGTTGGCAGATGCCGTGTCTTCGGTATCGACTACCAGCAAGTCGAGGAAGTCCTGATAAAAATCCGCGACGCCTGCGATGGAAACGGCGAAGCCCTGCGCGGCCATAAGTATGCCAGCGGGGCCGTTCACCGCGGCTCCGCCGACAATCGGACTGACGGCGGCGATGCGGGCGCGACTTTCGCGCAAAGCTTCGCGAAGGCCGGGGACGGCAAGAATTGGACCGATGCTGGTCACGGGATTGCTAGGCGCAAGCAGCACCAGATCAGCCGAGCGAATCGACTCGATCACTCCGGGCGCCGGCTCGGCGTCGGAGGCGCCGGCGAAGCGCACGGATTCCACGGGATCCTGATACCAGCGCTGCACGAAATATTCTTGAAAGCTCAAGTCTCCAAGGGGAGTGAGAACACGCGTCTCAACCCGCGAATTGCTCATGGGCAAGATGCGCGCCTTGATGCCGAGACCGGCCGCAATCTCGGATGTGGCCTCGGTGAGCGTCTTGCCATCGGCGAGCAGCTTTGTGCGAAAAATGTGCGTGGCCAGATCGCGGTCGCCGACGTGAAACCAAGTTGGCTGTCCCAGTTGCCCCATAGCTTGGAGGCAGAAAAAAGTATCGCCCTTCACGCCCCAGCCGCGCTCCAGGCTCAGTTTGCCGGCCAGCATATAAGTGATGGAATCGATATCGGGAGATACGTAGAGTCCCCACCACGACATGTCGTCGCCGGTGTTTACGATGACGGTGAGATCTTCGGGGGGCACGATTTTGCGCAGTCCATCGACAAACTTGGCGCCGCCGGTGCCGCCGGTGAGAACGGTGATCATGCGGCCCTCTTTTGTTGAGCGTAGCCTTCCGCGTCGGCGCTGGCGCGCAGGCGGCCCGCCAGCAGATCGCCGTGCGCGGACGCACTTTGCGCGAACCTCGCTCGGTGCCTTGTTGCGAGCATTGAGAGGAATTCGGGATACACGGGCAGTCTCTGGCGTAGTTCGAATCCTTTCGCCTCGGTGCGGCGTTGTAATTCTTCCAGATGCGGCCACGGCTTTTCCGGATTAATAAAATCTGGCGTCAGCGGTGAAACTCCGCCCCAATCGTTGATTCCGCCATCGAGCAGGTCGGCGTAATGCGGATCGGAGAGATTGGGAGGCGCTTGAATATTCATCTGCGGCATCAACAGACGCGCAACGGCGAGCGTACGCAGCAGGTCAGCGCGATCGGGTTCGGGCCAGTGCGCCATTGGAGTTCCGGCCTTGGCGCGGAAATTCTGCACAATCACTTCCTGAATGTGGCCATGTCTGGCATGCACGTCGCGGATCGCGATGAGCGTATCGACGCGTTCTTCGAGTGTTTCGCCGATACCGATGAGAATGCCGGTGGTGAAGGGAATCTGCTGGCGTCCTGCGTCTTCGATCATGCGCAGACGCTTTGCGGGATCTTTGTCGGGAGCGTTATCGTGCGCGGCGCCTTTCGCCAGTAGGCGCGCGCTGGTGGTTTCCAGCATTAGCCCCATGCTCGGCGCTACGCGCGCCAGGCGTTGCAGCCATTCAGCGCTCATCAGACCCGGATTCGGATGCGGAAGCAGGCTCGATTCGCGCAGCACTTTCTCGCACATCGCTTCGAGATAGTGCAGCGTCGACTTATATCCC
>Ga0210391_10003565_pt1 | contig 13144 bp, 9 predicted proteins | sample IncBWC12OmetaG_FD_160573 | JGI IMG/M metagenome (GOLD analysis project Ga0210391, IMG submission 160573) | Forest soil microbial communities from Barre Woods Harvard Forest LTER site, Petersham, Massachusetts, United States - Inc-BW-C-12-O ... | reverse complement strand
GCGCGTATTGCGAGGGCGGCTCTGAGAACCGCCCCTACGCACAAATCATGTCGCAGCCGACTCCAGGCCCGTACTCGCTGACTCGCCGCGACTAGACAGGCGGGAGGGTTAATTTTGTGCGTGTGTAGGCCACGCGGAAGCCGCTGCGTTCGATGTTGCGGTGCGAGATGCTGCCGGGTTGCGTGATGCTGACGGCGAGGTCGCAGCCTTTTTTGCGCGCCCAGGCGAGGCGTGTTGCGAGCAGGGCTGACTGCACGCCGCGGCGGCGGAATGCAGGCAGCGTACTGGCGCCGAAAAGGCCGCAGACGCGGTGCTGGGCGGAAACGGCGGCGCCGCCGGCGATTGCGCCATCTACAAACGCGAGGAAACAGCAGGCCGTCGGGCGGTAGTAGAAACCCTCCATCAAATCTAGCATCGCTTGGGTCACGGGATAATGTTCGGCGAAGCCTTGGGCTACGGTGAGCGTCCACACTTTCGATTCCTCGGGCGTGGCGATACGGACCGTGACTCCTGGGGGCAGCTTGTCCGAGATGCGCGCTCCTTTCAGATCATCGAGCAGCAGGACATTCGAAACTTCGAGCAGATGGTAATTGCGCGCGGCAAATTTCTCGTAGAGGCTCATGTCCACCAGCGGGCACACTTCGAGAGCGGACGGGGCCTTGCGGCTGTGAAAAAATTCTCCGAGCGCGTCGAGGTCGGCGTCGCTTACTTCACCTTGCAGGCCGACGCCTATGGCTTGCGTGACCGGCGAATCCACGCCGGCGAAAACGGCGATGCCTCCGGCGATTTCCGCTACGGCGACCGGGAATTCCGGGTGCAGGCGATGGCAGGCTTCGGCACATTCGCGTCCGGCGTGGGCTTCGGCCATTTCCACGCGGCGCGCCAAATCCAAGTCAATGAAATGCATTTGTGAATCTCCTCTGCGCGCATGGGCGCGCGGTTGGCGGATTAGGTCGCGGACACGGAATCTTGGCGCACATGAATGCGCGGCCCGATTCGGCTTTTTTCAACTGGAAGGGCGGGCACGGCATGCCGTGCCCCTGCGAAGGTCGGAGCCCCGGCCACCAGCAGGGCGGCTAGCGGGGCGAGCCGGAGACAGACCTATCCTTCGCGTGGGAATCGCTGCGCATAGGCGCCTCCAGAGGAGAGATGTGGTTCACGGCAGAACCGCGAGCCGCCGAGATTCTAGCGCACCTGCGGCGCCAGTCAAAACAATTCGAGGGTGGGCGCGAACGTGGTATCTGATGGTGTGCGCGTCACGCGGGTTCCATCAGAAACGCTTTAGGTGCACGCGCTTCTTCAGCATGAGCGCACCAAATAGCCCGGTCGCGAGCAGGAGGATGGTTCCGGGCTCCGGAGCAGCGACTCCGCTCGTCGAGGCCGTGACCAGATCCGAGTACGTCTGCATGCTCGGGCTCGCCGAATCAATCGTGATCGTGAGCAAGCTGCCACTGCCGTCTGGGTCGCTGCTGGGGAGCGGATTGCCGTTGGGATCTACGATGAAGAGGGCGAATTCATCGGGAGCGGGCGCGGCGTTCGCGACATTTGCGGTGAGCGTGAGGTCGAAGGAAAGCTGGCTGCCTGCGGTGAAAAATCCGGCGAACACGTTAGTGAACTGATCGTCGAACATAGTCGCGCCGTCTGCCAGATTCAGTCCGTCGGTAACGTCGCCAAACGTGTTCGCCGCATCCGCCGCGCCGCCCGAGCCGCCTGCGCCGAAGGCAAAATCGCTTAACGCCGCGGAGTTGGTGCCTGGCGTGGGAGCGTTGCCGTCGGTCAGCACAAAAAATACTTCGGACTGGCCAGGCTCGCCCACCAGGGACGAGGTATTCACGGTCACGGTAGAGGAAACGCCGTCAGCGAATACGCTGCGCTGCCCGCCCATGAAGAACAGTGCGGCGAAGCACACTAACCCCATGAGGAACTTCTTGCGTGCGCCTGTTTGCAGCGCTCGAATCGTTCGTTTGTGCGTTTTGATGTTGGTCATGGTTTCTCCTTTATGGCGCGCCGCTGCCTGCTTCGATCGCCGTGCTATAGGTGATCGCGCTGCTGGTGCTCGAATTACTGAACTTCAACGTAATGCTCGTTCTACTTCCCGGAGCGAGTGAAACGATGCTATCGGTGATGTACGTGGATCCGATCAACGCTGCGCAGGTCGTGAGGCCCGATGAATCGAGCAATCTGGCGTTGCTGCTGAGACCGAAAATCAGCAGCGAAAGCGGTCCCGGAATCGCAGCGCCGCTCGTATTTGTAAGAGTGATTGTTTGCGTGTATTGATGCGTGATCGGACTGTAAGTGAATCCGCCGCGCGTGAGCGTGATACCGCTGGAAACGAGCGCCTGGCAAGGCGTGGAGGCGGTAATCGTCACGGTGTCGGTGACCGTAATCAGTTCGTGGTCGACAATATCTGCAAACGTTGGAGCGTCGGTTATCGTGATCGTTTCGGGCACAACGATTGACACCGGAGCAGGAGGGCCGGCGAGAGGCGTGACGGTTAACGTGGCCGTAGCCAGAACGCCGCCGCTAAGGCTGGCGGTGATGGTTACAATTTGGGTCTGCGTGACTGCGGTCGTCGGCAATGGAATCGGTATCGTGATCTGGCCCGCATTGGCAGCAATTCCAGCAGGCGGGACGACGGTTGAGTTACTGCCTATGAGTAATATGAAAGCTCCTGCAAACGCAGGTTGGTTCAACGTAACTGTGGCTGTACTGGCTGTGCCGCCGGTTACATTGCTTGGATTCAGTGTCAAAGTTGCCGAAAACGCGGGATCGACAACCAAGACGTAGTTCTGACTGCCGGTGTCGCCGCTCCCGTCCGTCGCCACCACTGTAAAGGGATAGCTTCCGGCGCTGCCTGGGGACGGCGTGCCAACGAGCTCCGGTTCCATCCAGTTCAAGCCCGCCGGAAGGAGTCCAGCCGGACACGGCGGGCCTAAGCTCTCCGAGCCTGGCGGACAGCAAACGGCGGTGTTCGGCTGGCCTGACGGCAGAGTCGCGCAGATGTTGATGCTGGAACCGTTCGTGGCATTTGGAGCTGTGAAGTTTAAATTCGATCCGCTGGGCGGGTAAAAAAGGCCAACGTAAGCCGTGGGAATAGAAGCCGGACTGATGGTGAGAGTGTGATTTCCGGTCCCGGTGCCGCTGAGTGAAACCAGCTGCGGAGTATCGGGCGCGTTGTCCAAAAATTCCAGGCCGCCGGTTACGGCTTGGTTCAAAGTTGGAGCGAAGACGACCATGGCGCTGCAACTATCCCCAACGCCCGTGCTGGCCGAAACGGTGCAAGAACCGCCAGCGCTGGAGAATCCGCCCGTACCGATAATCGTGGGAGAGGGCACGATAGCCGGAGCTGTGCCACCATTCATCACGGTAAAGGTTTCCGGTGAGCTGAACTGGCCGACCGCGACGGATCCGAAATTAAAGGCTAGCGGAGAAATCGAAAGTTGCGGTCTGGCTGCTGGAGCCGGCCCATTGAAAATATCAATTTCGGTTGTGTTTGGCGTGGAGTTCGAGACGTATGCAACGTGAGTGGTGGGATTTACGACGACGGCAAAATCTCCGCTCACCGAATTGAGGCTGCTGATCGGACTGCCGAGCGCAAACGTGGTTGTCAATTTCTGCGATGCGCCGTCCCACAGATTTAGTGCCGCGCCGTTCGTCCCGTCGCACGTCGTAAAGTAGGCCTGATCTGTGCTCGAGTCCACTGCGACGGCCGTACCGGAAAAGCCGCAATTCTCCGCCGAGGTGGCTGAAAAGCTCGGCGTGTTTACGGTGCTTTGCGATCCGCCCTCCAAATTTATCTGGCTGATATTGCCGTAACCGGTGCTGGCGTACGCAATTTCGTTCGCGGAGTCAACTACCACGGTTGTGGGGAAAAAGCCTTCGGAGAAACCTTGCAGCTGCCCCGTCTTCGGATTATAGATGTGGACTGCCTGGTCTTCCGTGTCAGCGATGACGACGAGCCCGCTGCGCTGATCCACGGCCAGCGCGTTCGCACCGATATTCGTGAAGCCGGCGTTATTCAGGTACGAAACCGTGTTTGTAACCGTCAATGCCACGCCGTCGATAATAGCGAGCGTGTAGTTTTCCGAACCGATGTTCGCCGGACCAGCCACGATTGCATAGACGGTATGGCTGTTGGTATCCACTGCAATCGCGCCGAGCGGAAGATCCGCGGAGATGTTTTGCAGCAGGACTGCAGAAGTCGTTATGGTGGTTCCACCCGAAATTCTTACCGGCCCACGGATGGCACTAATGGTGGTGCCATCCGAATTCGAAACGTATGCGGTGTTGACTCCAGGGTCAACTGCTATCCCCAGCGGACTCTTTCCGACGGTGATCGTCGCGTTGATGGTGTCTGTGACGCCGTCTATGACTTCTACCGTGCCGTTTTGGCCGGAAGACGCGTAAATGACGTTGTTCACCGTGTCCACAGCGAGGTAAGAAACGGGGGCACCGGGAATATTCGCGACGACCGTGTCGTCCGCGGTGCTGTAAACCACGATATCACTTATCTGGCCGCCATTCGTGGTAGTTCCCTTGCTCACTGGGACGTACAACTTTTTCGTCACTGGGTTGACGGCGGCATTCAGGCTGAAATTAGGAAGCTTGTCGCTATTCGGCAGCGCGGTCGGCTCTGTGAATAGTCTTCTCACGCGATTGTTGCTGGTATCAGCGACGAAGATTCCGGCTGGACCAATGGCAAGGCCATTGGCGTTGCTAAGCTCGGCTAGGAGAGCCGCTCCACCGTCGCCACTAAATCCGGCGCTGCCGTTCCCTGCAATGGTGGCAACGGAATAAGCGGCGCCCGACGTCGGCGAAATTTCAGTAACTAAAACCGGAGGCGTGACTACGATCGACAATGGCGGGGCTTCGGTGGCGTAGAAGTTCCCGTTTGAGTCGATGGCCAGGCGCGTGGGTCCCACAAGGGTGCGGCTCTGCTGCAGAAGGCTAAGCACCCATTGAGAAGACGACTGGAATGCGTTGATCGGAGTTGTTGTAAACGTGAACTTCGCGATATTTTGAAGTTGTGGCTGATTGAAGGCGCCCCGGACGGTATAGACGTTTCCACTCGCATCTACCGCGACACCTTGATATTCCTCATCGAACTCAGAGTCAATGTTCATACTTACGCCCGCAGCCGAGAGAGTGTCGAGCGTCCATACCGGCCCGTTCATGTCTGTGCTGTCGTAGGACGATTGCACGAACAAATCCCCGGCGCTGTCGCACGCGATGGCCTGCGGCTGAACGGTCCCTCGCAGACCGTTCGTTAGCGTAAAGTTTATGGCAATATTCTTGAAGGCCCCGCCTGCCACCGTGTGAAGGCCCGTGTTTGTTGAGGAACTGGTGTCCGCGATGTAAACGGTTCCGTTACAAACCGCGACATCCACCGGATGATTTAAGCTGTCCAGAGTCGGTGTCGCATTGCTGTACGAGCCAGCGCAATTGCCGGGCTCGCCTGCCAGTACAAACGGTTCGCCCCCCGTGCCTGGAAACTCCCACACCACGCAATTTCCGGTGTCCGCGATGTAGATGTTTCCGTTGGCGTCCGCAGCAACGCCGGTAGGCTGCGCTAGAGTTGTCTGATTACCACCGGAAGGCGTGAAAGTGTTCGCGTAGGTGCTGATCGTGAAGGAGGGCGTTTGTGCGTTTACCACGTTTCCGCAAACCAGAGCGGCGAAGATGACCATTGCCAGGATCGGCAAGCGTCGCGCCAAATCGTTAGACAACGCGAATGCACCCCTCAATCCCGCTGCTGTTGCTGGCAGCTTTCGTTCTGTTGCTCTGTTCTTCACGGGTCCGTCCTTACTGTCCTTCGCAATGCATGTAAATGCCCAGTGTGGCCGCCCGCCTTACGAGAAGCTGATTAGAACCGTGACGGAGACACTTTGGTTCGGCGCTACTTGTACTTGACAGGGAGATTGGTTCGCCCCGCCACAGCTACCAGCGGCAGCTAGACTCGCCGACGTGAAGGAGTAAGCGGCAGAGAGCACCTGGTCAGGCGCTGTAACGGAGCCCAGTTGGTTCACCTGAAATACGAACAGGCTGTCCCCGACCGTAAACTGCACCGTGGAAACGTAGGTCGCTACTTGAGTGATCGTCACCGTTGCTGCAGCTGTCGACAATACGGATCCCGAGAGCTGAATCTGGTTGCCATTGATTACTTGTTCGGAAGTTGGGATAACGCAGCCGACTCCTTGGCTGAACCCCACGGTGCAGGGGCCGGACGGCAAGGTGGTCACGGAATCAACCCCTTTCTGCGCTACAGTTGTGGTGTTCAACCCAATGCTGAGATAATTTGCATATACGGTCACAAAACAATTGGAGCTACTGATCGTCGCAGACTGCTGGCCAAACTGCTGAACGAAAGTATCAATGGAAGTGGACGATATCGGAGATGCGGCAACCGACGGAGTGCAATTGATCGCAGCACTCTGACCGCTCAACATCGAGCTGAGCGCAAAGTCACCGCTGTTCTGATTCGGAGCATTTGTCGTCAACGCGTTCTCGAACTCTGTGTGCTGTCTAAGCGTCCCGTCAGGGTCGCGAACGTCAATCTTCCAATAGCCACGCACTTGAATACCCTCGCTCTTTTTCTTTTTTGTCATCACCGTCGCCTGAGTTGGCGGTGCAGGTACGGTGGCGGTAGTGGCAGCATTGGCCGTGGCGCTCGCTGATACTGCGGATTGGGCGCGACCGGCGGTGGCGGCGCTTAGAGCGACAGCGAGAAGGGCCGTCAGCATCAGACCTTTCCGGGCGATTTGCGCAACCTCTTCGTGTCTACCGTTCGTCTTCATGCTGTGTCTCCTTCTCGTTTCTTGATGTTTCATAAAATCTCGCTGGCTGCCGTGGATCGCGGTCGGCGTCGGCGTGCCGCCGCAGACGTTCGAGCTCGGACTCCAAAAGCAAAATGAGCCAGTGCTGAAATTCACGTTCGCTGAAAATATCCGTCTGCTGCGCCACGAATTGCTGACTCCCGGGAACGATTGCGCGGAGTTTGCGGTCGGCGGGGGCGCGCGGTCAATGTACCGGGGCTGGATTAAGTCTTAACTTCACCTTAAGAAGTAGATGCCAGATTCGAAAAGGCTTAGCGCACTTGGTGCGTAGTGGTTGACAACCTTATTGATGTGGTACCATCCCGCATTCCCCGCTTGGCTGCAAAACGAGGACCCCTGATGCTATCGGACTCCCCGGGCCCCAACCTGAAATTTGGTCCTTATGAGGTGGATACCCGCGCGGGAGAGCTGCGCAAGCAAGGCTCGAAGATACGTCTGCAGGAAAAACCTTTGCGGGTGCTGGCGGCGCTGGCCGCGCAACCCGGCATACTGGTGACGCGCGAAGAACTGAAGAAGCGCCTGTGGCCGGACGACACTTTCGTTGACTTCGAGACAGGCCTGAACACCGCGGTGAGCAAGCTGCGCGAGGCCCTGAACGACGACGCCGAATATCCGCGCTATATCGAGACGGTTCCGCGCCGTGGCTATCGCTTCCTGGCACAGCCGGGAAACGCTGACGGAAACGACCGCGCGCGCCTGCACGAACCGCCGCCCATGGTGCTATTTCGGCAGAGTTCGGCATCGCTGGCACCAGCGCTTACTGTTGCGGAAGCCGAGAGCGAAGCCGCGGAAGTGGATCCGGAAGTCGTATCCGCAAGAACGGCCCGGCCGACCGTGTGGCGACGCTCGCGCGGGTGGATCGTGGCGCTCGCGCTATTTGCGATAGTCGTTGCAAGCGCTGCATTCTGGATGATGCGCGGTTGGCCCGCGTTCTCTTTCCGTGCTCGAGATTCCGTACTGATCGCCGACTTCGAGAATCAAACCGGCGATCCACGTTTCGACAACGCTCTGGGCACTGCGTTCTCCGTCAGCATCGAGCAATCGCGTTACGCCAACGTCTTCCCGCGAACCAGGCTCGATTCTGTGCTGGCGCGCATGGAAAGACCCTCTAATGAGCGCATCACGCCGGCGCTGGGACGCGAAATCTGCCAGCGCGAAAACGTGCGTGGGTTGATCGCCGCCAGTGTTACCCGGACAGGACAGGAATTTGCGCTGACGGCGCAGCTGATTGACCCACAGACGGGCGAAACGGTGCGTTCTTACACGGAGCGGTCTTACGGCGAGGACCACATTCTGGAAGCTGTGGACGTGCTGGCAAAGGAAGTTCGCGAAGCGCTGGGTGAGTCTCTTTATCAGATTCACGAGGCCAATAAGCCGCTGCCACAGGTGACCACCCAGTCTCTGAGCGCCTTGCAGCAATTCGCCGAAGGGACAACACTCTGGCGCCAGGGGAAATATTTGGATGCTGGCACATTGTTCAAGGCGGCAATCGCTGCGGATCCCGGTTTTGCGATGGCGCACGCGTCCTTGGCCAACGCCTACTACAGTTTTGTCTACAACCAACCAGTAGATGGACAGAAAGAATACGAGACGGCGCTCTCGCTCGCGGCGCGTACGACCGACCGGGAGCGAATGATCATTCAGACCAACTACGCTCTGGATCGAGATCACGTGAACGAGGCGAACGAACTCTTTCGCCAGTATTTGAGTCGCTACCCGGATGATGCCACGATGCGATTCAACTATGCGAGCCTGTTGCGCAAGCACAATCGTCAGCCGGAAGCCATCGAGCAGTACAGTCAGGCGATTCGCGTTATCCCCGATTTCGCACGTGCATATGTTGGAATTGCTACCGCCTACAAGACCGTCGGCAACTATCCTGAGGCGCTAGCGGCTTATTCGAAAGCGTTCGAGATTGACCCACATTGGCTGACCACGGGGAATGTGAACCGGGAATATGGGTTCACGTTGGTGGCGAACGGCCAGGATGAAAAAGCCGAACACGTTTTCTCGTCGCTGCTCGCAAAACCTGAAACACGCGAGAACGGCCTGCGCTCGCTGGCTTTCCTGGATCTTTATCATGGACGGTACGCCAGCGCTCAGACCCGCGTGCAACAATCGCTGGAGATTCTGGGACCGCAGGGTTCGCCGCTCAGCCGCGCGAGATTGCATCTTTTGCTTGGAATCATAGCCGAAGGAAGAGGCGATGCCGCGGAACAGCGGCGACAGCTGGACGCCGCAGTGGCCGCCCTGCCAGATATCCAAGAGAAAGTCGTCTATGGAGCGATATTGGGCGACGCCTGCGCACGGGCGGGCTTGGTGGACCAGGCGCAGAAGATTTTGCTGATGATCGCGCCACTCGCTGATCCGCACAACTCGGAGCAAGTGGGGTACGTGGATCTTCTAAACGGGGACATTGCTCTTGCGGCAGGTCAGCACGACACCGCTATCGTACTATTCAAGCAGTCCAATAGGGAAAATAGTACGGGCATCTCCGTCGAAGCGCTGGCGCACGCCTACCAACAATCACGCGATATTGACGCAGCCACGGATGCGTATGCGAGAATGTTCAGTTCACCTGACCTTTCCCTCAGTTGGGAACCGCAGCAGCGGTGGCTGGAAGCTCGTTACACATTGGCTACGGACTATGCCGCACGCAGCGACAAACAAAAGGCGCGCGATAATTTGGAGCCTCTGCTGAAGCTCTGGAAGGATGCCGATCCTGATCTGCCTCTTTTGAAGAAAGCCAAAAGCGAGCATACCAAGCTGCAATAGTTGACCACCATTTTACCGCGACCCTGCGATACTGGTGCCCTTGCTGCGTGAGTCAAAACAATTCAGGGGTGATAGAATCCTGCAGCCGTTGGATTTTATTGCAGAATGATGATCGTGTGGGTTTGTGCGAGGAGAGCGCTGGGTGAGTGGAACGAAAATTGAAACGCGCGTGGACGAGAAGTCGGCGGAATTTGAGAAGAATAGCCGACTGATGGTGGACCGCCTCACCGGAATTAAGAACGAAGAACAGAAGATTCGCGAGGGCGGCGGCGCGAAAGCCATCGAAGCGCAGCATAAGAAGAACCGCCTGACGGCGCGGGAGCGCATCGCGAAACTGATTGACGCGAAGACCGATTTTTTCGAGCTGGGATTGTATGCCGCGCACGATATGTATCAGGAATGGGGCGGCGCTCCGTCGGCGGGAACGATCACTGGGTTGGCGCGCGTTTCTGGGCGACAGGTGATGATTGTTGCGAATGATGCGACGGTGAAGGCCGGCGCGTTTTTTCCGATGACCGCGAAAAAAGTGATTCGCGCGCAGAACATCGCCATTGAGAATTACATACCCACGATTTACCTGGTGGATTCCGCCGGCATTTTTCTACCGCTGCAGGAAGACGTCTTCCCCGATACGGACGATTTCGGGCGCGTCTTTCGCAATAATGCGGTGATGAGCGCGATGGGCATTCCGCAGATTGCGGCGATCATGGGGATGTGCGTTGCGGGCGGCGCGTATCTGCCGGTGATGTGCGACAAGATTTTAATGACCGAAGGCAGCGGATTATTTTTGGCGGGCCCGGCGCTGGTTCAGGCGGCGATCGGCCAGAAAACATCGGCAGAAGAATTGGGCGGGGCGCAGATGCACGCGCAGATCAGCGGCACCGTTGATTTTCGCGAGCCGGACGATGCTGCGTGCATCAAGAGGTTGCGCGCGCTGGTGGATAAGATGGGCCATGCGGCGGGCGCGCCGTTCGATCACAAGACGTCGGCAGCACCGGCGTATGCCGCCGAAGGTATTTATGGCGTGTTTTCGGTGGCACCAGGGAAACAGTACGACATGCATGAGATTATCGCGCGGATTGTGGACCGCAGCGAGTTCGAGGAATATCGCGCGGACTATGGGCAGACGCTTTTGTGCGGCTACGCGCGCATCGGCGGCTGGGCCGTCGGGATTGTGGCGAATCAGAAGAAAAATGTGACCACCGTGGCGCCGGGCACGGGCGAGAGGCGTATTGAGTTTGGCGGAGTGATTTACAACGAGGCGGCGGACAAAGCCGCGCGATTTATTCTGGACTGCAATCAGAATCTGCTGCCGCTGATTTTTCTGCACGACGTGAATGGGTTTATGGTGGGCAAGGAAGCGGAGTGGAGCGGGATTATTCGCTCGGGCGCGAAGATGGTGAACGCGGTGGCGAATAGCGTGGTGCCGAAGATCGCGGTGATTTGCGGCGGCAGTTTTGGAGCTGGACATTATGCGATGTGCGGCAAAGCCTACGATCCGCGGTTTGTGTTTGCTTGGCCGACCGCGCGCTATGCGGTGATGAGCGGGGATTCGGCGGCGGGCACGCTGGTGGAGATCAAGATCAAGCAACTGGAGCGCGAGGGGAAGAAGCTGAGCGACGCGGACAAAAAGGAATTGTACGAATCTGTGCGCAAGACCTACGAAAACCAGACTGATCCGCGATATGCTGCCGCTCGACTGTGGGTGGATGCGATTGTTGATCCGGCGCACACGCGAGAAGCATTGATTGAAGCGCTGGAGGCCGCCGCGTTGAATCCGAAAATTGCAGAGTTCAAAACTGGGGTATTGCAAACGTGAATTGAGGTTGAAAGTTATCGGATAAAAGTCGAAAGTTAAGAAGAACCGGCCGTCGGACGGGAAGTTTCTACCAGGTACTCCTGACCAGACGATGACGAACGAACTACGCAGCGGCGGTTACGGAATGTTCGGCATTACGATGTTGTTTTGTCTTCCGGCGATGCTCGATGTGTTCGTCTCGGCACAGATTTCGGGGAGTTCGTACTACAGTTCGGCGCTGTGGTTCATCTTTCAGGTGTGCCAATATTTGGGCGTGATCGGAATCATCGTTGCGGCGGCGCTGACGGTCATGAAGGCGAGCGAAGGAAAGATTTCGCGGCTTGCGGTGACGCTGATGGGATGTTCCGTGCTGTTTTCGGTTTTTTTGTTGTGGTACGCAGTGCACATTTACCGGAGCCCGTGGTTCTGAAAACATATGGCCAATGAAGTGACGATTGTGGAATGCCCGCGGGATGCGTGGCAGGGATTGCGCGACGTGATTCCCACGGACGAGAAGGTTCAGTATCTGAGCCGCCTGATTGCTTTGGGATTTCGGCACATTGACGCGGTGAGTTTCGTTTCGCCGAAGCACGTGCCGCAGATGGCGGATAGCGAAGCGGTGATGGCGCAGTTGAGCCAAGTGAAAGCACCGGGCGGCGAGCCGGTGGAAATTATTGGGATCGTGGTGAACGCGCAGGGGCTGGAACGGGCGCTCGCGACTCCTCGAGTGACGGCCGTCGGTTACCCTTATTCCATTTCCGCGTATTTCCGCCGCGCGAATGCGAATATGTCACGGGCGGAATCGCGCGAGCTGGTGGAGAAGCTGCAGCGGGACACGAAGGCGGCCGGCCGGAAACTGGTGATATATATTTCGATGGCGTTCGGGAATCCTTACGACGAGCCGTGGGGCGCAGAAATTGTCGAGGAGACGCTGGTGTGGCTGAAAGATCTGGGCGTGCACACGGTTTCGCTGGCGGACACGGTGGGGACGGCGTCGCCAGAGGAGGTCGCGCAACTTTACCAAGCGGTAAAGGGATGCGTGGCGGGAGTGGAGATCGGCGTGCATTTGCATAGCCGGCCAGATCGCGCTGCGGAAAAAATACTGGCGGCGTATGAGGCGGGGTGCCGGAGATTTGATGGTGCTTTGACTGGGATGGGCGGATGTCCGTTCGCGGCGGATGAACTCGTCGGCAACATTCCTACTGAGGCGATCTTGACGACCCTTGCTTCGCGCGGGGTTTCGACCGGGATTGATACGAAGTCGCTGGCGGTGGCTTGCGCGATGACTGGGGCGTTGCGGGAGAAATACTCGCACGCGGTTGAAGCGGCGGGTGCGGCGCCAAGTGGGAAACCGAACTAGCGGGCGTAATAAGGGCCAAAGGAGAGATCCTTCGGCCGGCCTGAAACAAAGGCGCCGACCTCCCTTGGCAAAATCACTCGGGGCAGGCAGGATGACGATGCTCGTCGAATCGTCAGAGGATGCAGGGAAAGACGAATGAAGAGCAAGACACAAGCGGGCGACACTGCCGCCTACACGACGTTGTTGTATGAGAAGGATCGCGCGATTGCGACCATCACTTTGAATCGGCCGGACAAGCGAAACGCGATTTCCAGCACGATGATCGAGGAGGTACTCGGCGTGCTGAACGCAGCGGAAGCCGATTCCGCTGTGCGCGTGGTCATTCTCACAGGAGCGGGGCGGGCGTTCTGCTCGGGGATGGACCTGGAAACTTTGCAA
>Ga0210391_10003564_pt1 | contig 13145 bp, 5 predicted proteins | sample IncBWC12OmetaG_FD_160573 | JGI IMG/M metagenome (GOLD analysis project Ga0210391, IMG submission 160573) | Forest soil microbial communities from Barre Woods Harvard Forest LTER site, Petersham, Massachusetts, United States - Inc-BW-C-12-O ... | reverse complement strand
GTTCAGTCACAATCAGCCCACACCGCAGACTGCGTCCGCGGATTAGGTCGCCTTATCGACGCTGGAATTCCGGTGATCCGAGCAGCAGACCCGCGAGCATCGCTGCGTCCTGATCGGCGGGCGGAGGCAGAGGCGCGGCGGACAGCAACAATTGTCCAAAGTCGCGCGGACGAACGAAGTTCACTTGCTTCGCGCGCTGCAGCTTCGGCTGATTGGTCTGAGGCATTACCTGCTGCTCGTTGATTTCCCCCAGCACCGCATCGCGCGTGTGCTGCGACACAGATTCGTCAAACAACAACGTTTCGAGACGGCCTTCCTTGGCCGCCGGCGTTGCGCTGGGCGGATCGGCCACGCTCATCCCCTGCCCGCTCATCAGGTCCTCCCAATGCATCTGCGTTCCGGCATTGTTATCCGCGAGGGCGAGGCTGAAATTCATGCGGTCGAGCAACTCACCGCTGTTGAGCCACGCGTCCGCCGTCCATGAGTAGCCATTCGGCGTCTGACAGCCGTAGAGCGGCATGCCAAGCTGGCCCATGGCCTCGACGAGCGCAGCCGGATGCACCACTTCGCCGCCGGTGGCGCGCACCGCGGAGATGACGTACTCCTCGGGCGTTTTCACTTTGGCGCGATAGGTGGCTTCGGCCCAGAATATCTTTGACGCAAGCATGGTCTTCAGCACTTCGCTGATGTCGCCGCCGGATTTGATCCAAGTGGTCGCCATGGAGTTGACCAGTGCCGGGGGCGGGTTGTCGCTCACAAACCGCTGCGCGATCTGGAAGGAAACGTGATGCGCAGTCGCAGGGCTGATGGCGAGCTTATGCAGAACTTCCAGGCCTTCGTTCTGCCCATTTTGCGGAATCACGTAACCCAGAACGATCTTCTGGCCGGGCTCGTGGCGTTTCTCGTTGAAGACGAACTCGCCGCCCTGCTCCGGATGATCGATGCCCCAGCCCGTGAAAATCTCGGCCAGCTGGGTGACGTCGCGCTGCGTGTATCCGCCGTCGACGCCCAGCGTATGCAGTTCCATCACCTCCCGCGCGTAATTCTCATTCAGCCCCAGGGGACGCGCTTTGCCATTGGAATTCATGGCCGAACGCACGGCCGCGATGGAGTGCGGGCCTACGCTTTCTGTCTGGTCGAGATAGAACAGCATGGCCGGACTTTCAGCCGTAGCGACCAGCAGGTCTTCAAATTTTCCGAGTGCGTGGGGACGGATGACGCGATCCTGATATTGCTCCAGATACCACGGGGCGTACTCGCCTTTGCGCAGGTAGACGTTGAAGTGGTTGAGCCAGAAGTCAGTCATCACCGCTTCCAGCTGGCGCTGGCTATAGATGTCGCGCAGCAGGCGCGTGACCACCACTTCGCCACCAACCACAAGCTGCGGATTGATGAGGGCGAAGAGGGTTTCCTTCTGGATCGGCGTCAGATCGGCAAAAAGCGCGACGCGGTCGGTCTTGCTGAGGTGTTGGAGGAAGTCGCGAAAGTCGGCAGGAGGCATGGCAAGCACCGCACTCACGCGCTTTTGCGCTGGCAAATTAACGATGCTGGTGGCCTGAAGATCGGCGTAAAGCTTGTCTTCTGGATTCGGAGATTTTGGGGCGGCGGGCGGCATGGCGGGTGCCGTCTGCTGATCGGCCATGGCGTTCCCGGCTTCCATGTTGCCGCCAATGGGTTCCGGTTGGCCGATCATGGCAATCGTGGGTTTCGTTGCCATGGAATTGTCGGCCTGGGGAGGAGCCGGGGTCTGCGCTGCTACGGCAGTTCCCTGCTGAGCGTTAGCCGCCGCCTGCTTGGCGCGGCGTTCGCGCATCTGGGCCAGTTGCGACTCGTAAATGGCGCGCTCCACGGGATCGTGAGGCATGGACAATTTGCCGTTGTCCACCTGGCGGATCATGGGCGGCGTCGGAAAGCGCTCGGTGAGCTGGTGCAGGTTGAGCTGCATGGCGGGATAGGCGCTCAGCCGCGCTTCAAGAGCGGAATCGTCGATGGTTTCAGGATGCAGTTGCTGATCGATCCACTTGTCGAGGCCGATGGCCTCGACGCTGGCCACATCGCCAGGCTGCGGCCCAAACGTGAGCCGGTTCAGGGCCTGCAGCGTGCGCTGATTCTGCGACAGAGGCGAGGTATCCGCGCCGGTTCGCAGCTTCTTGTCCTTCTTGTGTCCAAAGGCGAAGGCCTCGCCCTGCGGCAGAGCCAGCAGAGCGGCGAGCCCAAGAGCCAGGCAGCGGGAAGCAGGCTGCATTCCAATCTTCTTTTGCATAGGGCAGGTTCCGAACACGGTCAGTTTAGCCCGTTGGCGAGTGTCGCCGCTGTCAGGTTAGGACACAATGATTTGCGAGAAGTCGCGTTGAGGGTGAACGACCTGGGTTGCGCGCCGGTCGTTGACACTGCTTTCTCCGGGGTGATACACCCCCTGATGGATGACCCTTCAGTTATTGACCGATCCATAAAGTAAACGATTACACTCCTGTCAGAAAGACGATTGACCGGAGCTCTCTCACTTTCACCCCCGGAAAGGAGATTCCCCATGTTGAGTTTTCGCAGGATCTACCCGGCTCTGGCCGTACTCCTGTTTTTCGAGGCTGTGACGCCGCAACTTCTGGCGCAACGCGGAACCGAACCCTACCAATACAAGCCGGTGACCATTGTCGCTGGAGGATATGTTCCCGGTCTGGTCGCTCATCCCACTGAGCCGGGCCTGATTTACGCACGTACGGACATTGGCAGCGTGTATCGATGGAATGCCTGGAACAGCACATGGACGCCGCTGACGGATTCGCATTCGCCGAACCAGTACAACCTGAACGGTCCGGAAAGTATTGCGCTGGATCCAACGGATCCGAATCGGCTCTACATTGCGGCGGGGATGTATGCGTACTCGAGTTGCTGCGCGTTTCTGGTTTCGGAGGATCGCGGTGCGACCTTCAACACGTACAACGCGCCATTCCAGATGTGCTCCAACTGCGACGGGCGCGCGGCCGGGGAGCGGCTTGCTGTCAACCCGTTCAAACCGAATGAGCTGATGATGGGTACGCGGCAGAACGGGCTCTGGGTGAGCGAAGATCACGCGCAGACATGGACGCAGGTGACCAGTTTCCCGGTTCAATCGTCGACCGACAACTACGGCGTGCAATGGGTGCTGTTCGATAAGAAGAATCCCGGCACCGTCTATGTGGGCGCCTTCACCACGGCGACCGTGTATGTGAGCACCAATGACGGCAAGACATGGTCGGCGCTCCCCGGCCAGCCGATCGCATGGCCTTTCTCCGTGAAGTCTGGAACGAATCCGCCGGCGCCGGAGCGGGCTGTCATCAATCCTGACGGCAGTTTGTATGTAACGTTCGACGATCTGCCGGGACCGAATGTGATCGATTACGGAATCGTCGAAAAGTATTCTCCTTCGGAGAAGACCTGGACTAACATCACGCCTCCGATCGATGCTCCGTTCCAATCGGGAAACTCCGGCGGATTTGTGGGAATCTCGCAGGACCCAACGCGCGCCGGGACCATCGCAGTCAGCACCATGGACCGCTGGTATCCAGTGGATACGGTCTATGTGACGCATGACGGGGGAAGCACGTGGATCAACCTGGGGCTGATTAGTTCGAGCGCAGGCGACGATGGCAATCCGTATGGCAATTACTACTTCGACCCCAGTGTTTACACGCCGATTTCGCCGTATCTGACCTTTGGGGACACGAATTATCCGAACACGCCTGATCCGTCGGCGAAGTTTGGCTGGTGGATGTCGGCGCTGCTGATCGATCCGACGAATCCGCAGCACATGCTGTACGGAACGGGCGCGACGATCTACGGCACGGAGAACGTTGGGGCGGCCGATACAGGGACGTCACCCACATGGACGGTGCAGGCCAAAGGCATTGAGGAGACCGCGGTGCTTTCGCTGATCAGTCCGTCGTCCGGCGCGCATTTGCTGAGCGGGAGTGGGGACATCGGCGGATTTCGCCACGTCAATTTCAATGTTTCGCCGCAAGCGGGTATGTATACGAATCCGGTAGCGACGAGCGTGGGGGACATGGACTGGGCGGGACAGAACCCCAACTTCATCGTGCGAGTGCAGACTCCGTCCAGCTACTCAACGGCTCCGTGCAACTTCGGTGCGTATTCAACGGACAACGGAGCAGAATGGACGCCGTTTCCCACCTGCGCGTCGGGAGGGAATTATTCGAATAACGGCGGAACGATTGCTGCGGATGCGAGCGGGACGTCGATCATGTGGAGCACGTCCTACAATCCGGTGCAATTCTCGCTGGACAACGGCAACACATGGACCGCAACCCAGGGCATTCCCTACGGAGCGGTTGTTTATGCGGACAAAGTAACGCCGCAGACGTTCTACGCCTATGCAAGCTACGGTTCCGGCGCCAACTTCTACAGCGGCACCGTCGACACCACCAACAACACAGCCGTCTTTACGCAGGTCAACACCACCGCTCTTCCGCCAGTGGGAAGTTGCTATGGATCGGGCTGCGGTGTCATCGATGCAAACTTCGCCAAAGCCGGAGACCTGTGGCTGCCGCTGGGCAGCAACGGCCTGTATCACTCGACCGATGGTGGAGCAACGTGGACGCAAATTACGAACGCACCCTATGCCAATTCAGTCGGGGTGGGCGCGCCGTCACCGCGGACGCATCAGGAAGCGGTGTTCCTCTATGGAGAAACGTCGCCGGGCGATGCGATGGCCATCTATCGTTCGGATGACAACGGGCAGTCGTGGGTGCGCGTAAACGACGACTGGCATCAGTATGGAGGACCGACGCTCATCCAGGCCGATCCGCAGGTCTACGGGCGCGTGTATCTCGGCATGAACGGCCGGGGCATTATCTACGGCGACCCTGCCTTCAACTAGAAACACGCCCGGCCACAACGCAATGAACGGAGATCCCGCAACGCCGCTGTCCTGTGACGGGCAGCGGCATTGCGCGGGTTTTACTCGTCGCGCAGCAGGATCATGGGATCGACAGCGAGGGCGCGCTGGGCCGGAACCCACGAGGCTGCCATGCCGAGCACCATCATGGTGAGCACGACACCGCCGAGCACGAGGGGATCCTTTGGAGTCGCCTGGTAAACGATGAACGACAGCACCTTAGTCGCGAGCAGACCGAGCACGATACCGGCTACGGACCCAATGGCGAGGAGGCGGAAGGCGCGTCCCAGCGCGGCATTCAGCACATTACGCTGGCCGGCTCCGAGGGCAACGCGAATGCCGAGTTCACGCATGCGCTTGCTGACCACATACGATGCCATACCAAAGATGCCGGTGATGGCGAGCATGGCGCCCAGCAGGCCGAGCACGCCCAGCGATACGGTAGCCACGCGGGAAGCAAACAGCGCTGAGTCAAGCTCGCGGTTCCAGGTTTTGATTTCAAGCGGCAGCGCTGGATCCAGACCATGCAGCGTGCGATCGAGCGCCATCGCAATCTGCTGCGGATCGCGCTGCGAACGCACCACCAGCCAGGTGTTGCCGGATGGCTGTTCCAGGAAGGAGTAGAACATGGCGGGCGCCTGATCTTCGGTCAGCGTGTTGTACTTGCCGTCTTCCACAACGCCGATGACTTCGATCCGGGTGCTGCCGCCCCAGATTTTGTAGTGTCCGCCGATCGCCTTATCGACCGAGCCGAAGACCTTACGCGCGAACTCACGATTGACGACGCCCACCGTCGGAACTTTGCCGGCGTCGTGCATCGTGAAGGTTCGACCCGCCAACATGGTGGTGCCGGCGGCATGGAAAAAGTCAGGCGAAACATCGTACTGCTGGGCATCGGCCACCTGATTGGTGGGGCGGAAATCGGTGGTGGAATCGCTAAAGACCGAAGAATCGTTGCCGCCAATGCTGAGTGGGAGGCGGTCCGCGTAGGCAACAGAGCTGACGCCGGGGATGGCAGCGACCGCGTCGAGCATCTTCTTTTGCATCAGCGGCTGTTTGTCGCCCTTGTAGCCGGCCATCTGGAGATCGGTATGGGCCAGCATGACCTGCTGAGGCTGAAATCCGAAATTCGCATGGATAGAGCGAGCGAGGCCACGCACCGCGACCAACGAAGCGGTGACCAGCACGGCGCAGATGGCGATCTGCGTGACCAGAAGCAAATCACGCAACGTAAAGCGGCGCAGGCTTCCGATGCCCGACGACCCCGCGCGAATGATCTGCCAGGGATCGGAGCGCAGCACCTGACGCACCGGCACTGCCCCGAACAGGAATCCACTGACCAGGGCGAGCACTAGCGCCAGCGCGTACGTGCTGACATCCGGATTGACGGGAACATTGATGGGGATGTCCGGAACGGGCTGCCACGCGCTCAGCACGCGCAAAATGCCGATGCCTCCCACCAAACCGACAGCGCCGCCGACAAGCGAAATCAGAATCGCCTCAGTGAAAAGCTGGCGAATAATGAGGCCGCGCCGCGAGCCGAGAGCCATGCGCATCGCGATTTCTCGCGAACGATCTGCGGCACGCGCCGCAAAAAGGCTGCCCAGGTTGGCGCAGGCCGCGAGCAGAATGAGGCCCGCGAGAAGCAGGAGGCCGGCCATGAAGGCGCGCGCCGGCTGTCCCAGCGTATCCCCAACCAGGCCGGGACGCGCCAGGAAAAACTTCAGCCCATCGTCATCCTGCGGATACGCTTTTGCGAGCGAATTGGCAATCGTGTTCAGATCCCCGGTTGCCTGCGCGGGCGTGACGCCGCCTTTCAGATGGCCGATGACCCAAATGCTGTGCGAGCCGCGATATTTCAGGCTTTCATAGCCGAACATCTGGTCCTGATCGACGAGAGCGCCAAAGATGCCCGGCGCAAAGAATAATTCGGTGCCGCGAAAATCCTGAGGCGCGACGCCGATGATGGTGTACGGAATTGTGTTGAGACGGACGACCCGGCCTACGACCGAAGGATCGGCCTGGAAATGAGAGTGCCAGTAGGCATAACTGAGCACAATGTAGGGAACGCTGTTCGGGCCGTGCTCGTCAGAGGTCTGCAGGAAGCGGCCGAGATACGGCTTGATGCCGAGAGATTCGAAATAATTGCCGGTGACCAGATAGGGCCACACCGTCGATGGATTTCCCCCGGTGTCGATGCCGACCGCTCCCGGGATCGTGTAGCCCGCGAGAGTTTCGAAGCTGCGGTTGCGGTCGCGCAGATCGATGTAATCGAGGTAGGACTGCGAAGGACTCTTGTCCGACCCTCGCTCGAGCATGAAAAGGCTCCCAGCCCGCGGCACGTTGAGCGGGCGCAGGACGAGCGCGTTCATCACGCTGAAGACCACCGCGTTAGCGCCGATGCCAAGGGCGAGCGTAAGCACTGCCGTCACTGCAAAGCCTGGTGACTTTCTCAATTGCCGCAGAGCGAGTCTCAAATCAGCGAACATTGGTAGTCCTTTCGGTCGAACCTTTGGGGAAACGAATCAAACCATCAAATCTGGTTCCCACGGTACAGAGAAATACGCGCCGCTGGGTGCATTCGTTCCCGGTTTCATCGCGCAAGGTCCTCATTATTTGCATCACTCCATGCGGAGAATGGTCATCGGGTCCACGCTGGCGGCGCGGCGCGCGGGAATCCATGAAGCCGCGAGAGCCAGCAGCGTCATCAGCAAAGGAACAGCGCAAAACGTAACGGGATCGATCGCGTGGACGCCGAAGAGAAAGCTGCGCAGCAGTTGCGCCACGGACGCCGCAGCAATCAGGCCAATGGCGCAGCCTCCCAGTGCCAGCAGCAGGCATTGCCGCACCACGCCCTGAACAATTTGCCAGCGCTGCGCGCCTACCGCCAGGCGAATGCCGATCTCCCGCGTGCGCCAGCTCACGATATACGCGATGAGGCTGTAGACGCCCACTCCGCCAATCACCAAAGCCAGCCCGCCAAAAGCGAGCAGCAGGATAGTGATCGAACGCGGCGCCGACTCCGACGCTGCGATAACCTCGTTCATCGAGCGAACACGCGTCACCGGAACCAGCGGATCGACCTCCGCGACGGCGCGCCGCAATTCGGATGCTGCTTCCTGGAGGCTGGTCCGCGTGCGCATCACAACGTACATGGTCGGGTGCTCCTGGTTCGGAGTCATCGGCAAATAAACCTCGTCGCCGAAGGCGCTCGTCAGGTTGCCCTCGTGCGTGTTGTTCACAATGCCCACCACGGTCATGGCGGCGTTGGGTACCCACACCGCGGGAGTCGCTTCATCATCGACGTTGAGGATTTGCCGCCCCAGCGGATTCTGATTCGGCCAGATGGCCGTAGCCATGTGCTGGCTGATGACCACTGCACGACTCGCTCCGGAGGCATCCTGATCATCGAGCAGGCGGCCGCGTACCAGGTCCATCCCCAGCGTGGAAAAGTACCCCGCCGTCACCGTGCGCCCGGTGGCCAGCAGCGCTCCCTGGCGCGCGTCTCTGTGGTGGCCTTCCGCATCGTAGACGTAGTTAGCGACTGGCCCGTTGAGCGGCAGCGAATCGGTCATGGCCACGCTTTCCGCGCCTGCCACACCGTGCAGTCGATTCTGCAGCGTCTCGAAGAAGGCCTGGCAGCGGCCTCGTGGTGCCTGGGCTCCGGTTTGCGCGCCGGGCGCCGCCTGGCATGCGTTGGCATCCATCGACACTTCGGCGGTGACAATGCGATCGCTGCTGAAGCCGGGATTCACCTGCGCCAAACTCCACAGGCTATGCAGCAACAGGCCGGCCGCGGTAATCACCACGACCGAGAGCGCAATCTGTCCCATCACCAGCATCATCGAAACACGGAACTGTCCTGCTTTGCCCGCCACGCTGCGGCTCCCGGAATGCAGCGAGTCGCGCAAATTTGGCGAAGCCATGCGCACTGCGGGAATCAGCCCAAACAGGACGCCGGTCACTATCGACGCCGCAGCAGCAAACAGGAACACCGGCCAGTGCAGCGACACATCGCTCAGGCGTGGCGTATCGGCCGGCAGCAGCGTCACCAGCGCCTGCAAACTGGCGGCCGCGGCGAGCAGTCCTACCAGGCCTGCCGTTGCGCCCAGCACAACACTTTCGGAAAGCAACTGACGAACAAGCCGCCCACCCGACGCGCCCAGCGCGCTGCGAATCGCAATCTCCCTTTCGCGCCCGGCGGCGCGGGCCAGCATCAGGTTGGCCACATTCGCGCAGGCAATCAGCAGGATGAGCCCGACCGCCGCGAAGAGCAGCACCAGCCGCGGTCGCATATCGCCCACTTCGGCGTCCAGCAGCGGCACCACTGTCGTTTGGGGAGCCCAGGTGTCCGGCATCCGCCATGGAAAGAGCGGCAGCATCTGAGGATACAACCGGCGCAGTTCGCTCTGCGCCTGCATCGGGATCACTCCGGGCTTGAGCAGCCCAAAGGCGCGCAGGTTGAAGTACTGCCAGGCTTCGATCGGGTCCCCGCCTTTGAATGTCACCGGCGTCACAAACTGCGTGTCCGCGTAAGGGAACCTCACGCCCGCGGGCATCACGCCGATCACGCGCCGCGAGATCCCATCGATGCGCACCGTCTGCCCCACGGCTTCTGGATTCGCTGCGAAATGCTGCTTCCAGTATCCGTAGCTCAGCACCACCACCGGGTCGTAGCTGGATAGAGCGTCGTTCGCGGTGAAAAAGCGCCCCGCCACCGGATGCAGCCCCAGTGTGTCCAGGGCATTCGTCATGACCTCCGCGCCAAAAACACGGTCTGCGGAGTTCGCGTCGCCAACGTTCGACTCGGCGTCCGCGCCGAATGCGCTCACCTGCTCGAACGACGCGGAGTGCTCACCCAGCGCGCGCACCCATCCCTTGGGAAAAGGCGAGTTCGACGGATCGCCGCCGGGGACGCTGGAGTAGCCGATGCGCATCAGCCGGTCCTGCTGCGGGAACGGCAGGGGCCGCAGCATGATGGAGTCGACGAGTGTGAAGATGGCCGTGTTGGCGCCGATGCCCAGCGCCAGCGTCAGCACCGCCGTCAGCGTGAACCCCGGCGACTTCCGCAACGTCCGCACCGCAAACTTGAAATCCTGTAGCAACCGCATCTGGTTTCTCCTTCAGTCCGTCGACTGGGTTCCCGCCAACTCATTCCATGCTGTTCCGCTGACTGGTTCTGCGCTGACCACTTGATACCTTCCCTACTCGGCACGCAGCGCCTCCATCGGTTCCACATTGGCTGCACGGCGTGCGGGAATCCATCCCGCAAACGCGGAGCAGACCAGCAGAACCGCGACTGCGCCAGCGATGGCGACCCCGTCGAGCGGCTTGACTCCGTAGAGCAAGCTCGTTAGATAGCGCGTCAGTCCAACCGCAGCCGCCAGTCCGGCAGCGATGCCGGCGGCTCCGAGGAACAACGCATGGCGCAAAGTGCGCCGCTGCACATCCTCGCGCGTGGCGCCCAGCGCCATGCGAATCGCGATCTCCCGCGTGCGCTCGCTCACGGAATACGCCAGCACGCCGTAGATGCCGAGCAGCGAGAGCGCCAGCGCAATGCCCGCAAAGGCGCTGAGAATGCCGGTGTTGAAGCGCCGTGATGCTTCCGTCGCGGCGACCACCTCATCCATGGTCTGCACATGGGTCAACGCCAGCAGCGGATCGGATGTATGCACAACCATGGTGAATGCCGTCTCCAGCGCCCGCGGATCGCCCGTCGTCCGCACCACCGCGCGCATGCTGCCCACCACGCCGATCATCGCTGCGAACTGGCCCAGGTCGCGCGCTGCCTGCGAAACCGGCTCGTACATCTGCATATTCTGGTCCTGATCCAGAGGATTGGCCTTGATGTCGCTCGCCACGCCGACAATCGTCATCGGCGGCATCGGGCTGCTGTAGTCCGGACCGCATTTCACATGCATCCCAATCGGGTCCCGGCCCGCAAAAAACTTATCGACGAACGACTGGCTCACAATCACGGCCAGCGGCGCATCCGGCTGGTCGTCGCGCGCGTCGAAGGCGCGTCCCCGCAGCATCGGAATTCGAAGCGCCTGGAAATATTGGCCGGCCGTCAGATAGTTCGACACAAACAGCCATTTCTCGCCCTTCCGCCGCGCGTATCCTTCCGGCGCGACCAGCCGGCTCGAGTTCCTGCCGATCACCGGAATGTTCGACGAGAAGCCCACGGCCTGCACGCCGGGCATCGCCTGCACCCGCTCGCCCAGGTCCTGGTAAAACGCATCCACTTTCTCCTGGGTCGGGTATGTCTGTTCCGGCAGCGACATATACGCCGTCATCACATGCTGCGGCTGAAATCCAGGATTGGTTTCAAGCATGCGCGCAAAGCTGCGCAGCAGCAGCCCGCAGCCCACCAGCAACAACATCGCCAAAGCGGTTTCCATTGCAGCCAGGCCGCTGCGCAGGCGATGCTGCGCTCTTCCCTGCCCGGATCCCTTCGATCCATCGCGCAGCGAATCCAGCACATCGGACTTCATGCTCGCGAGCGCCGGAGCCAATCCGCAGACCACGCCGGTTGCGCCCGTCAGCAGCACCGCCAGCAAAGCGACCGGCCAATGAATCGCAATTTCGCTCACGCGCGGCAGGTCAGAAACTTTGGCCAGCGCTGTGGGCGCCACCTGGACCAGCGCGGCCGCCAGACTCAGGCCCAGCGCGCCTCCCGCAACGCTCAGCGTCAGCGACTCCACAAGCAACTGCCGCAGCATCGCCTTGCGCGCCGCGCCCAGAGCCAGCCGCACTCCGAACTCGCGCCGCCGTCCCGCTGCCCGCACCAGCAGCAGATTCGCAAGATTCGCGCATGCTATCAGCAGGATCAGAGACACCGCGGCCAGCAGCGTGCGCAGCAGCGGACGCGCCTCGCGCACCGCCTCCTCTTTCAAGCCTCGTACGGTGATCAGGAAGTGGACATCTGGCACCTGCTTTTGAATGATCCCGATCACGCGATGCGCATCGTCGCCGGCCTGCGCCAGCGTCAGACCCGGACGAATGCGCGCCACTGCGCCGTAGTCCATGTTGTCGGCTTCAGCGCCCTTTTCCGTCGGCGTAAAGCTCATCGGTACGAAGAGGTCCTCGAGGCCTACACTGCCAATGCCCACGGGCGCTTCAAAATCCTGCGGCATAATGCCGATGATGGTGTAGGGCCGGCGGTCTAGATCGATCGTCTTGCCAACCGTATCCGCCGCACCGCCGAAGCGTTCCTGCCACAGCGAGTAGCTGATGACCGTCACGGGTGAGTTGTTGTCGTCTTCCTGCTGCGTGAAGGTGCGGCCCATGACCGGCTGCACTCCCAGCACCGGAAACGTCGCCGCGGTCATGCGTTCAGCGCTCGCCCGGAACGGAGCGCCGGCACCCGTCGTTTCGTATTGCGCAGCGAGGAAGCCTCCTACGCCGGTGAATGCCCGGCTCTCGCGCGCAAAGGCGATCACGTCCGGCGCTGACAGCCCCGATTCGGCGAAGACGTGGTCGATCCCCTCGTGCAGCACCACCAGCCGGTCCGACTCCGGATACGGCAACGGCCGCAGCAAAACGGCGTTCACCACCGAGAAGACCGCCGTCACACCGCCAATGCCCAACGCCAGCGTCAGCACCGCGGTCAGCGTGAACCCCGGCGATTTGCGGAGTTGCCGTAGCGCGAATTTCAGATCGTTCAGCATATGTGCTTCCTTCGGTTACAAACCTGACCTATTCCATCCGCAATGCAACAACCGGATCCAGCCCCGCAGCACGGCGCGCGGGTATAACCGCGGCGAACAGCGCAGCGAGGCCCAGCAGGATCGTCGCAATGGCGAGCATGATGGGATCCCACGGCCGCACCCCATAGAGCTGACTCGCGATCAGCCATCCCGCACCAATCGCTGCGGGAATGCCAAGAGCCAAACCGATGCCCACCTGTAAAAATGCCCCCTTCAGCACCATTTGAATGACGCGTCCACGATCCGCGCCCAGCGCCATGCGCACGCCAATCTCGCTGGTACGCTGCTCCACGTTGTACGCCGTGACGCCGTAAAGGCCGACAGCGGCGAGGATCAGTCCCAGCGCGCCGAACAGCAGAGTCAGGTTCGCAATCATGCTCTGCTGCGCGAAGTCAGCCGCCAGCACCGTGTTGTACGAGTCCACGCTGTACATCACCAGATTGGGGTCCACCTCGCCGAGTGCTCGCTTCACTTTCGACTGCAGTTCCGGCGGATTCCCCGGTGCCCACAACACGATGTTGTAGAGGTAGTGCGACCAGATCTCG
>Ga0210391_10003562_pt1 | contig 13145 bp, 13 predicted proteins | sample IncBWC12OmetaG_FD_160573 | JGI IMG/M metagenome (GOLD analysis project Ga0210391, IMG submission 160573) | Forest soil microbial communities from Barre Woods Harvard Forest LTER site, Petersham, Massachusetts, United States - Inc-BW-C-12-O ... | reverse complement strand
CGACCAGAATTGCTACCTACATCGAGTTGCTGATCAAGTGGAACCGCAAAATCGCTCTCACCACGGTCACAGATCCCGAGGAGATTGTGAAATTTCATTTCGGGGAGAGCCTTTTCGCGACGTCACGTTACAATTTCGAGAATAGTCGGCTCGCCGACGTTGGAACCGGCGGCGGATTTCCCGGCCTGCCGCTCGCGCTGGCGGTTCCAACTCTTTCGGTCACGTTGATGGAGTCAAACCTGAAAAAGTGCGCCTTTCTCGCCGAGATTCTGCGTGAACTCCAAATCCAGAATGCGTCGATATTCTCTGGCCGGATGGAATTCTTCTCTGCGGGTCCGGTGCCGTTCAATTTCGTTGCCGCTCGCGCCTTTGGGCAATTTGACGATCTGCGGGCATGGGCGAAAGCACACTTAAGCGATCGCGGACAGCTTATTTTATGGCTTGGCGAGCAGGATGCCGAGCAGATTTCGACCAAGGCGTTGTGGTCCTGGAATACTCCGGACCTAATTCCGGGATCGAAGCGCCGCTATATTCTGGCCGGATCACCCGGCAAGACAGGGGAGTCGGAATGTTCCACGTGAAACAATTTCATCATGCCTCCATGGGAAATGTTCCACGTGGAACATTTCACGCCAGCTCATCCAATCCAGATTGTTCCACGTGAAACATCTTGCGTCACACGAAAACTCTCTGATACAGTCTCGCTTCGCCTAGGAGCTCCGTTTGGCTCGCGTCATCGCCATAGCCAACCAAAAGGGCGGTGTCGGCAAGACCACCACCGCCGTCAATCTGGCCGCCTCTCTCGCTTCATCCGAGAAGAGGACCCTGCTTATCGACTCTGACCCTCAGGGGAATGCTACAAGCGCTCTTGGCTTTCCGAAGGACCCCGCGCGACGCACTCTCTATCAGGCGCTGATTCTTGGCGAGCCTGTCGAGCGCGTTACGATCGACGCGCAGGTTGACCTGTTGGACCTAATCCCGTCGGACAAGAACCTGGTCGGGGCCGCAGTCGAGCTGATCTCGATGGAGGATCGCGAATATCGGCTCAAACAGACCATTCAGCCGGTTCGCGAAAAGTACGACTTCATTTTGATCGATTGCCCGCCGTCACTCGATATTTTGACACTCAATGCCCTCGCCGCTGCGGATGCCGTCATGGTCCCTGTCCAATGCGAGTTCCTGGCACTTGAAGGAGTCTCGGAACTCCTGGACACGCTCGCGCGGCTTCGGCGCGCCATCAATCCAGCGCTTGCGATCGAGGGCATTCTCCTGACGATGTACGACGACAGGACCACTCTTTCAAGGCAGGTTGCTGCAGACCTCCGGGGATTCTTCGGCGCGCAGGTTTTTGAGGCGGTGATTCCCAGAAATGTTCGCTTGGCGGAGGCGCCAAGCCACGGCATGCCAGTAATATTCTACGACATACATAGTAGAGGCGCCGAGAGCTATATTCAACTAGCCAAGGAGGTTATTGCCAATGACCAGAAACGCGCTGGGCCGGGGATTGAGCGCCCTGATCCGGGAGCCGGAACCCCAGCAGCATCCGCCGCAGCCGCCGGTGCCGGCGGCACAAATAGCGGGAGCGGGAGCGGCGGCAGCCCCGGCCCTGGCTCCGAGTGAGACCTACGCCCAAGTCGACATCGACCTGATCGACCCGAGCCCGTTTCAGCCACGAACACGCTTCCGGGAAGAAGCCCTGGAAGAGCTTTCGCGCTCGATCCGGGCCAGCGGTATCGTGCAACCGCTCGTCGTCCGGCGAATCGGCAACCGCTACCAGTTAATCGCAGGCGAACGCCGTTGGCGAGCCGCTCAGCGGGCCGAACTGGCCCGCGTGCCGGCAATTGTTCGCGATGTTCGCGACGAGATGGCGCTCGAGATGACGCTGGTTGAGAACCTCCAACGCGAGGATCTCAATCCTGTCGAACAGGCACGTGCATTCCAGCGGCTCACCGACGAATTCCATCTAACCCAGGAAGAGGCCGCTGAACGGACCGGAAAAGACCGTGCAACGATCGCCAATTCCGTCCGGCTTTTGCGGCTGGAAGACGTCATCCTTGACCTTATCGAAGAGGGGAAAATTTCCGCCGGCCACGCGCGCGCACTGCTCGCCGTGGATGATCCCAAGGATCGGCTCGAGCTGGCGAAAAAGAGTGCACGTGGCGGCATGACGGTGCGCCAGCTGGAACGTCATGTGGCGCGTCACGGACGGCCCAAGCCGCAAGCCGCCACCGCCGCGTCGGCGCCCGATCCGAATACGAAGTGGGCGATTGAGGAATTGCAGCGCAGATTCGGCGCAAAAGTCGTGATCCATCCGCTGCGGCCGGGCCATGCGGGTGAGTTGGCTTTTGAGTACTATGACGACGCGGATTTGACCCGCCTCTATGAACAACTGATGAGACAATAAAGCCCGGGCGTCTGGGGGATTGCATGGGCTGGTTTGACCGCAAAAAGCAGGATCCGAGCGAATGGACGGGCTTCCTCGAGCAGGGTGTCAAGCTCGAAGGAAAGCTTGAGGCCTCCGGGACGTTCCGCATTAATTCTGCAATGAAGGGAACACTTTCGTCCGACGATACGCTTGTGCTTGGTGAGCATGCTGCCGTGGAAGGTCACATTCACGGCAATTTCGTGATGATCGCCGGCCGATTCGACGGCATCATCCACGCCCGCGGCCGTGTAGAGATCCAGCCAAACGCCATCGTCACCGGCGAGATTCACAGTCCCTGCCTGGTGATCGAGCCGGGCGCCATCTTCGACGGGCAGTGCCACATGCTGGCACCGACGGAAGCCGCAAAACCGGTCACCATTCCGATTCGTTCGGCCGCCGGTCAAGCTTCCCGCTAAACACGGATCGGTCTTAGCCATACCTCTTGAGTGCGCATCGTGCGCATTTAAACCACCGAAAAAGCTTCGACGGGCGCCCGAATCCCCCGGATTCGAGGTGGCGCCTTAGCGTGGGATAACGGAATTTAGTAACTACATGCGTAGTGGTATGCTATTCGACGATTATGCGCAGGAACTTCTTCTTGCCGGCTCGGAGCAGGAATTCCAGCGGCTGCGAAAGCTCGACTTCGTGCTTCACGTCGTCCACGCGCCGCCCGTCGATCTCTACGCCGCCTTGTTTGATCAGCCGCTCGGCGTCGCTGCGGGAAGCTGCCATGTTCAGTTCCAGCAGTAGCGCCGAAAGTCGTTTCCGCTGGCTGCGCGCGAGTTTATGTTCGGGAGCTGCCTCGGGCGCCTCACGCCTGCTGAAGATGCGCTCCCACTCCTCGCCAGCCTTCCGGGCAGCGTCCTCACCGTGAAAACCGGCGACGATATTGTGTGCCAGCTCGATCTTAGCCTTCTTCGGATGCAGCGCGCCGGTACGGACTTCTTCGCGGAGGCGCAGGATCGCATGCGGGCCGAAATCCGTTAGCAAGTCGTAGTAGGACCACATCAGTTCGTCGCTGACGGACATGAGCTTGCCGAACATTTCGCCGGAGGCTTCTGTGATGCCGACATAGTTGCCGAGGCTTTTTGACATTTTTCGCTCGCCGTCGAGGCCGACGAGGATCGGCATCGTCAGCACGACCTCAGGCGTCTGGCCGTATTCGCGCTGGATCTCGCGGTGCACGAGCATGTTGAATTTCTGCTCGGTGGCCCCAAGCTCGATATCGGACTGCAGAGCGACGGCGTCGTAGGCCGTCAGCAGCGGATAGAGAAGCTCGTGGACCGAGATCGGGAGGTTTTTCTCAAGACGGGAGCGGAAGTCTTCGCGTTCGAGCATGCGAGCTAGGCGATAGTGGCCGCAGAGGCGGACCACGTCAAAGCTCGACATTTTACCCAGCCATTCGCTGTTGTAACGGACCTCGGTTTTGTCGCGGTCGAGAATTTTATAGACCTGCGCAAGGTAGGTTTGCGCATTGGCATCGACCTGCTCGCGCGTGAGGGGCGGGCGGGTTTCGGAAACGCCGGTTGGGTCGCCAATCATGGCCGAAAAATCACCGATCAGGAACACGGCTGTGTGGCCCATGTCCTGAAAATGTTTCAGCTTGCGCAGGACAACGGTGTGGCCGAGGTGGATGTCGGGCGCGGTGGGATCGACGCCGAGGTAGGCGCGTAGCGGCCTGCCCGTTTTCGCCGCTTGCTCGAGCTTCGCTCTTAAGTCTTCTTCGCGGATGACTTCCGCGGAGCCTTTTTTTAGATAGGCGAGCTGTTCATCGACCGGCTTGAACTGTGAAGCCACCCAGGTTTTTCTCCGATGTAGATGGAAACGAGCCAGTCTAAAGGCTCGCCCGGGCTTAGTCAAAGTGTGTGCGGGCCGGTAGGCAGGGAGGCCAAGAGTGATGCACCGCTCCGGCGCGGCTCCGTGTGAGGCTACGGGCTGGCGGCTCCCCAATGGACGCACCCGGACGAGTTCTTCAATCTTTTGCGCGAAGACGTACAATCCGTATCGATCAAGGCTCGCGTTGCGAACTGACGGCGCCGAAGCAGCGCCGCCGGTTTCGCTGACTCGTAGACGGAATCGAGCGCTGCAATTTGGGAGGAAAACAAATGCGATTTTCTGTACTGATGTTCGCCGCCCTGCTGGCGATGACTCTTCCCGCCGCGGGCCAAGACGCGTGCGCATGGTCGCGCGACTTGCGGCTGGTCAACGGCAAAATTCACACCATGGATTCGCCCGATCGCGTCGTGAGCGAAGTAACGATTCAGGAGGGGCGCTTCGCCTACATCGGCCGACTGGGAAATCGAAAAGTGAATCCCTGCACGAAGGTGATCGATTTACACGGGAGGACGGTAATCCCCGGTCTGATCGACAACCACAACCATTTTGTCCTGTTCAGTCAGCGTCCGGGCTATGACGTGATGGTCGAGACGGCCACCAGCATCCCGCAAGCGATGGCACTCCTCAAGGAACGAGCCCGCACGGTCCCCGCCGGAGCCTGGGTCACGGCGATCGGTGACTGGACTCCCCGGCTGTTTGCGGAAAACCGAATGCCGACGCTCCCGGAATTGGATCAAGCTGTGCCGGACCATCCCGTATTTTTCGCCACGTTCGGTCCCGCGGTTACCAACGGCCTGGGGAAGAAATTCTTCGAAAGCCAGGGCGTTAACGTCAACGATCTGTCCGGCGAGCTCGAAGGCCCGGCTGCGGCGGCTGCGCTGGGCATACTGCGTAAGCTCGAGACCCCCGAGGACCAGATCCGCAGCGCCGAAGACGCGCAGGCATATGTGCTGCGTTATGGCCTTACGACCAGCGTGGATATGGGAACGTTCGCTGACCCCGACAGTCCTGATTTGCAGGACAGCTTCACGTTTCCCGGCATTGCCAGCGCCAATCCCTGGACCTTCTATGACCAGATTCTCGCGCTCGACCACCAGCAAAAGCTCGACGAGCGCGTTCGGCTTTTCATCATCTCGATGGACAAGACGATGGCGCTGCCGCTGCTGACTGAGCGCCTGCTGAACGTCTTCCCGGACTTTGGTGACGCTATGCTCCGAGTATCGGGCATCGGTGAATTTGCGACGCCCTGGTTTGTGAATTTTGCCGGAGGGCAGCGTCCCGACAACTACGAAACGGCCCTGCAGATGGTCGCCAAGCACGGCTGGACCTACCAACAACACACGTTATCTCTGCCCGAAGTGCAGTTCACCGCCCAAACCTACGAAAAGGTCAATGCCGTGACACCCCTCAGCGATTTGCATTGGTCAATCGCGCACGTGCCCGCAATTGATCCGCAGACGCTCGAGTCCATGAAAGCGATCGGCGTGGGAATGGCGCTGCATGGCTGGAAATATCTTCAGGGCGGCCAGGGCACGCCTGCCGGACAACCGGCCGGCCCTCCCTATCACACCATCCTCGAGAGCGGGATTCACGCCGGCGCGGGCTCGGACGCCGGCGACATTTCCGTGCTCGACCCCTGGTATGAGATCTATTACATGGTGACCGGCAAAGACTGCACCGGCCTGCTGATCAATTCGGGCGAACAGGTCACGCGCGAACTAGCCCTCCGTATGTACACGGCGGACAATGGCTGGTTCTTCCACGAGGAACATGAGCTGGGGTCGATGGAGGAGGGTAGACTGGGCGATCTGGCCGTCTTGAGCCAAGATTATTTCGATCGCCGGGGAGTCCCCGACGAAGGGATCAAGCAGCTAAAATCCGTGCTCACGGTGGTCGGCGGCCGCATTGTGTACGACGATCTTCACTCGCAGGCGCCGGTGTCGCCCGCGGGGGCGCAATTCTGATCCTGGCTTACTTCGCCACGAGCACGCGCCGGCCCTCGATGCGGTAGCGCCCTTGGAGCACTATATTTACGGCCTCGGTGTAGATGCGGTGCTCCTCCCGCAGAATTCGCACTGCGAGCGTTTCGGGCGTGTCGCTGTCTTCGATCGGCACCGCAGCTTGTACGATGATCGGGCCGGCGTCCAGGTTTTCGTCCACGAAATGCACGGTGCAGCCGGTGAATTTCGCGCCGTGTTCCAGGGCCTGACGCTGCGGCTCAAGTCCGGGAAATGCGGGGAGCAGCGAAGGGTGAATATTCAGTATTTTTTGCGGGAATTCCCTGACGAAATATGGGGAAAGCAGGCGCATGTAGCCCGCAAGGCAAACCAAGTCGACGTTTTTCGCGCGCAGCGCGGCGACTACCTGACGATCGTAGGGCTCTCGCTCCAACCCTTTCGACGGAATCACGTGCGCTTCGATTCCGCGGGACCGAGCTTTATCGATTCCCGGCGCGTTGTCGCGATTGCTGATGACGATGGGTATGTCAGCGTCGGGGATGCGGCCGGCCTCGACGCTGGCTGCAAGCGCTTCGAAATTCGAGCCGCGACCGGACAGGAGTACGCCAAGGTGTTTTTTCATGGACAGGGGAAATTAGCATAGATCGTAAAGAGTGCCAAAGGGCGCGGACGTATACTGCATCATGATTCCCGAATTCGTGGCGACGCTGGCGGCGGGCACGTTTTTCGGTGCAGCCGTTTACATCAATGTTGCCGAGCAGCCTGCGAGGCTTTCCTGCGGTGGCGCAACGGCCGTCGCGCAATGGCGGCCGAGCTACAGACGCGGAACACTTATGCAGGCTCCGCTCGCTTTGGTCGGGTCGTTGGCGGCGCCCCTCGCTTGGTGGCTCGACCGCGATGTGCGCTGGCTGGTTGGCGGATTGCTGTTGTTTTTCGTGATTCCGTTTACCTTCGTCGCGATATTCCCGACGAACCAGCGGTTGGAGAGCCCGCAACTCGACCGGGCTTCGGAAGAGGCGGTTCGGCTTTTGCGGCGCTGGGGCAGGCTTCATGCTGTTCGGAGCATGCTCGGCGGATTTTCCTTCGCCGTATTTCTCTGGACACTCGTGGCGGCACGTTAATTTCCGACGATGGGGCTGAGGCTCCGACCGCACAAACGCAAAAGCGAAGCTCGGAGGCGGACGGCCAGAGCGCTTGACACGTTGCGCGGCGCGGAGCATCTTCGTTCGCACCCTATAAATTCCCGGAGGATTCACCATGCTGCGTTTCCGTTCGTTTTCGTTGATGCTAGCCGCCGTGCTCGCGGCTGTCTCTCTCGGCGCTTGTTCTCATCAGCCCGCCACGCTGCCCGATAATCGGGCGTCTGACGCAGCGGCGGTCGAGAAAGCCGATGCGGACTGGTCCGCGGCCGCGCAATCAAAACAGCCTGACGCATGGCTTGCGTTTTATGCCGACGACGCGGTGGTGCTGCCGCCGAACGAGGCCATGGCCACGAGCAAGGACGAGATTCGCAAATCGATTACGGATCTGCTGGCACTGCCCGGTCTTTCCGTGAGTTGGCAAACGACAAAAGCAGAGGCCTCTCGATCAGGCGATCTCGCGTACACGTACGGCACCTACGAACTGACGTCGAACGATGCCAGGGGCAACGCGACCACCGACCATGGGAAATATTCCGAGGTCTGGAAGAAGCAGTCGGACGGGAGCTGGAAGTGCATTGTCGATACGTGGAGCTCGGACTTGCCGGTGGCGCCGGCCGCAGCGCCTAAGACAAAGCATCGGGGGGCGAAGCATTCCCGGAGGAAAAGGCACCATGCGAACTAATCGCTCTGTTTCATCCGTGGTGATGGTCGCGAGCTTTGCGGTCGCGATGCTTGCGGGATGCTCTCAGGCACCCGGGCCGCCGGCGGATACTCGGAAAGCGGATGAGGCGGCTATCACCGCGGCGGGTGTCGCGCTGGCGCAGGCCGCCGAAGCGAAAGACCTCGATAAATGCATGTCGTTCTATGTAGATGATCCGGTGCTGTTCGTGCCGGGGGCGCCGGCGGTGATCGGGAAGGACGCCGTGCGCCAGGCGTTTGCGGGGTTCCTGGGGGTGCAGGCGTTGAAGCTCGAAACCAGCGGATTGATTATCGATGTGGCGCAGTCGGGCGATTTGGCGTATGAGCGCGGGAGTTATTCGAACACGATTACCGATCGAAAGGGGAAGACCGCGACGGAGACCGGGAAGCTGGCGCTGGTATGGAAAAAGCAGGTGGATGGGTCCTGGAAGATCGCGGCCGATACGAATGCGAGCGATCCGTAGGAAATCTGAGAGACCGATCGCTCGCGCGCTGACGTCATCGATTCTTTTTCCGGATTTTGTCGGAGCCGAAGCTCTCACTGCCTCCATCGCGCGAACTTGACACAGAGCTGCGGGAGAGGCATCTTCCTCGGGCACGAACGCGATCGATGGAGGTGTGCAATGTCTCGGCACCGGAATTTGCGATTGATGTTAGCTGCTGTTGCGGCTGCGTGCGTCGCGGCTGGTTGCGTACAGAATTTTCAGAAGCCGGCTGAGCCGGGGGCGATGCCTGACACCCGGGGGGCGGATGAAGCGGCGATCCGGGCGGGCGATGCCAATTTCGTGCAGGCTGCGGAAGCGAAGGATCTTGAAAAGTGCATGTCGCTGTACGCAGACGACGCCGTGTTTCTCGCATCCGGCATGCCTGCGGCGGTGGGCAAAGACAACATTCGGAAAGATATTCAGGGATTGCTGGCCGCGCCTGGATTGCAGTTTACGGTGAATATCGCGAGCGTCACAGTGGCGCGATCGGGCGATCTCGCGATGGATCAGGGAACGGTTAGCGAGACCTACACGGACAAGAAGGGCCAGCCGGTTACAGGCACCAGCCAGTACGTGCTGGTGTGGAAGAAAATGCCCGACGGTTCATGGAAAATCGCGGCCGATACCAGCGCGAATCAGAAGTAGCGCCTTGGCCTGGTTAGAGCTGCAGGCTGCCGGTGTAGACGATACGGGACTTGGCGCGGTTGACGGGTTCGATGCGACCGATTAAGTAGAATTTTTCGCGGCGGCGGCGAAGTTCCCCTTCGACCTTCGAGATATTCCTTGCGGGCACCACCAGAATCATCCCCACTCCCAGATTGAATGTTTGCAGAAGCTCGTCGCGGTCGATCCGGCCGACCCGCGCGAGATAGCGGAAGATCGAGAGGACGGGCCAGGACCCGAGCTCGATCGTCGCTTGCACGTTGCGGGGGAGAACGCGGGGGAGATTTCCGGTGATGCCGCCGCCGGTGATGTGCGCCATGGTCGAAACCCAGCCGCGCGCAAGAATCGTTTTCAGCAGCGGCCAATACGGGCGGTGCGGCTTCAGAAGCTCGGCGCCTATTTTGTTTTTCACTTCGGCGACATAGCTGTTGGCATGGAGCTTGGCGACGCCGAAGACCAGCTTGCGCGCAAGCGAGTAGCCGTTGGTGTGCAAGCCGCTGGAAGGCAGCGCCAGCAGCAGGTCTCCCGGGCGGACGCGGCGCGGATCGAGAATTTTGCTGCGCTCGACGGCGCCGACGATGAAGCCCGCGAGATCGTAGTCGCCCGGCGCGTACACATCGGGCATCTCGGCGGTTTCTCCGCCGATCAACGAACAGCCGGCCTGTTTGGCGGCCCGGCTGAGGCCCTCGATCACCTGCTCGAGCACCCGCGTGTCGAGCTTGCCCATGGCGATGTAGTCCAAAAAGAACAGCGGCTCGGCGCCCTGCGTGAGGATGTCGTTGACGCAGTGATTCAGGATGTCGGCGCCGACGGTGGAGTGAATATTCGCGGCACTGGCGACTTTCAGTTTGGTGCCGACGCCGTCGCAGCTGGCGACCAGAACGGCGTCGCGCCAGCGCTTTTTGTCGAGTTGGAACAGAGAGCCAAAGCCGCCGATCGGTGCGAGGACGCCGCGGCGAAACGTCTTTCCGGCCATAGCGGCGATGCGTCGCTTGGCTTCGTCCGCAACCGTGATGTTGACGCCGGCATCGGCGTAGCGCATTTGCGAGATCCGTTTTCCGGAAGGGGGCGGGCCGCTTCGAGAATTTTACAGCGTATGGAACAGTCGCTTCCAGCGCACACGGCTGGGATGGATCAGCACGCTGGCGTACGTTTCAAATCTTTGCACCGCGAAACCGGGACCCCAGACGTCGTTGGGGTCCGGCGCCTCGATCGACATGTAAATCACCAGCGGCGTCCCGATGATGTTAGCGCGCGGGACGAAGCCCCAAAAGCGGCTGTCGCGGGAATCGTCGCGATTATCGCCCATCATGAAATACTCGCCGGGCGGCACGACGAGTTCTCCGTTGACGACGTGATTTGAAAAATCGTCGGCCCACTCCTGCGTGACGCCGCCATCGAGCAGCATGATGCTGGCAGGGGGGTAATTTTCGACCGCGGAAGTCTCCGAACCGTACCCGTGCTGCGCGTAGGGTTCGTTGAGCTTTACGCCGTTGACGAACACCTGGCCTTGGACGACTTTCACATGGTCGCCCGGAAGGCCGATGCAGCGCTTGATGAAGTCGGGATTGCCCTCCTCCGGCAGCGGCGCGCGAAACACGATGATCTGCTGGCGCTTCGGATTTCGCCACAGCGGGACGTGCCAGTCGGTGAACGGAACGCCGGCGTCGAAGCCGAAGCGGCTGACGATCAGGTGATCGCCGACGAGAACGGTATTCTCCATCGAGCCACTGGGTATCACGCGCGCCTGCACCATCGTGCCTTCAATCAGCAGGAACGCCACGATCACCCAGAACCACGAAACGACCTCGCGCCAGATTTTCTCGTTGGTGGTGGCTGCGATGGGCTTGTTCTTCACCGGGGCTTCCACCTCGGCCGTCTCAACTTTCACGATGAGCCTCCACTTCCAGCTGCACGAGCTCGGTCGGATAGTTGCCGGTATAGCACGAGGTGCAGAATTTTCCTTCGATATCTTCCACAGCCGCGCGCAGGGCCGGGAGCGACAGGTAGCCGAGAGAATCGGCACCGAGAAATTCGCGAATCTGCTCCACGGAATTGTGCGAGGCGATCAGTTCTTCGCGGCGAGGCGTATCGACGCCGTAGTAGCACGGTGAAATCGTGGGCGGGCAGCTGATGCGCATGTGAACCTCGGTGGCGCCGGCTTCGCGGACCATGCGGACGATTTTGCGACTGGTGGTGCCGCGGACGATGGAATCGTCGACCAGAATCACACGCTGACCTTCGAGCATGCGCCGCACGGGATTCAGCTTGAGCTTCACGCCGAAATCGCGGATGGCCTGCTCGGGTTCGATGAAGGTGCGGCCGATATAGTGATTGCGGATCAGTCCCAGGCGAAAGGGGATTCCTGATTCCGCGGCGTAGCCGATGGCAGCGGGGACGCCGGAATCGGGCACCGGCGTGACGATGTCGGCTGCGACCGGATATTCGCGCGCGAGCAAGCGGCCCAAGCGCTCGCGGCTTTCATTTACGGGACGGCCGAAGACGACGCTATCGGGGCGCGAAAAATAGACGTGCTCGAAAATGCAATATTGATGAGGCTTTTCGGGCGCGAAGCGAATCGATTCGACGCCGCTCCGCGAAATGCGGACCATTTCTCCGGGCTCGACTTCGCGGACGTATTCGGCGTCGATCAGATCGAACGCGCAGCTTTCCGACCCAGCGACCCAGGCGCCGTCGATTCGGCCGAGGATCAGCGGACGGAATCCGCGGGGATCGCGGATGGCGTACATTTCGTCGGTGGTGAGCAGCAGAAGCGAGTAGGCGCCTTCGACCTGGTTGAGCGCTTCAGCGAGCGCTCCCGGCAGATTACGGGCGTTGCTGCGCGCGATCAGGTGCACGATCACTTCGGTGTCGCTGGTGGTCTGGAAGATCGCGGCGCGATGTTCGAGCTTGCGGCGCAGCTCGAGGGCGTTGGTCAGATTGCCGTTGTGGCCCAGTGCAAGTTTGCCTTTGTTGAAATCGATGGCGATCGGTTGCGCGTTGATGAGCGTGGTGTCGCCGGCCGTCGAATAGCGTGTGTGGCCAATAGCCGCGTTGCCGGGCAGGCGCTCGATGACCTCCGGAGTGAAAACTTCCTGGACGAGGCCGAGACTTCGATGCAGGTGCAGGTTTGCGCCATCCGACGATGCGATGCCGGACGATTCCTGGCCGCGATGCTGGAGCGCGTAGAGGCCGAGGTAGGTGAGCTTCGCCGCTTCGGGATGACCGAAGACGCCGAACACGCCGCAATGATCGTGGAAATGATCGTCTGCGATTTGGATCAGTTTGCTCACGACGCGCTCTCGATGGCATGGGGCAGCGATTGGCTCCATGCTTGCCGAAACGAATCCGATTGTCCCTGGATCACGACGACACCGTTCAGTTGGATGCGAAAGTCGCCGCGCGTGACACGGCCGATTCGGCTGACCTGAATGTTATATTGTGCCGCAATTTGCCGGACGCGGGCAAGCGACGCAGGCGCGGCTGAGATAACCGCGCGCGCGCCCCGTTCGCCGAAAAGCGCCGCTTCCGAAGGCACGGTCGAGGTTCCGAGATCCGCTTCGGCCGAGAAACCGTTGCTTGCGAAGCACGATTCGGCGATGGTGACGGCGAGGCCGCCATCGCTTACGTCGTGCGCCGACAAAATGGCACGCTCGGCGGCAAGATTTACCAGCGCGTCGATCAGGCGCCGTTCGGCGGCGAGATCGATTGACGGCGGCGTGCCCGCCACGATGCCCTTCGTCGCCTTGGCGTACTCCGAAGACGAGAACGCGCCGGCCGAATGATCGCCGTTGCGCGCGCTTTCAGGACTTGCACCGTCCAGCAGCAGGATCTCGTCGCCCTCATGCTGAAAGCCGGAGCCCACGGCGAAGTCGGCGTCTTCCATCAGCCCGAGCACGCCGAGAACGGGAGTGGGGTAAATCGGCTTGCCGAGCGT
>Ga0210391_10003560_pt1 | contig 13150 bp, 7 predicted proteins | sample IncBWC12OmetaG_FD_160573 | JGI IMG/M metagenome (GOLD analysis project Ga0210391, IMG submission 160573) | Forest soil microbial communities from Barre Woods Harvard Forest LTER site, Petersham, Massachusetts, United States - Inc-BW-C-12-O ... | reverse complement strand
GCTTCGGTTGCTTCGTCAGTTTTTAGTGGAAGGCATGTTACTTGCTTTCACTGGAGGAGGGCTCGGTTTGGCTCTCGCCGTTTGGTTGAAGGACATTTTGGCGGCGCATATGCCGGCCAATATTCCGCAGTTTCATGCCATCGAACTCAATTGGACAGTGCTGCTCTTCAGCTTCCTGATCATCACCCTGGCGGGACTTGTCTTCAGCGTTTTGCCCACTCTCTGGGCATCGCGAACTGATTTTAGTTCTTCACTGCAGGAAAGTAGCCGCGGCAATTCGCAAGGCCCGGATCATCAGCGACTGCGCGCTGCATTTGTGATTGTCGAGGTTGCGCTATCCGTGATGTTGCTCGTTGGCGCGGGACTTTTGGTGCGCAGCTTCCAAAGAGTCTTGAGTACCAATCCGGGCTTTCGCCCAGAACATGTTTTGACTGCTTCGATCGATCTGCCGCCAACGGAGTCTTACTTGCAAAACGAAAAGGTGGCGTCTTTCTACAAACAGTTGATAGAAAAGCTGCGCCAGACGCCCGGCATCGCCGCCGCGGGAGCTTCCACCGACTTGCCTCTTCTTGGAGGCTGGACACATGCATTCACGGTGGAAGGGTATCAGCCGCCCCCGGGTCCTCAACTGAACTTGGACAATCACTCCGTGATCTACGGAGACTATCTCCAGGCCATGGGCATTCCGCTACTTCGCGGGAGGAATTTCACCGAGCAGGATGGGCCAAAGTCCACGCACGTGCTTATCGTCAGCGATGCGTTGGCCAAGAAGTATTGGCCCGGTCAAGATCCTTTGGGCAAACGCCTGAAATGGGGACCAGCGGAATCGTCAGATCCTTGGCTGACTGTCGTCGGGGTGGTGGGCGATGTGAAACAGGGGCCGCTCGAGACGGCGACTGATGCGCACACTTACGAGCCTTACGCCCAGCTCGGGGCGCCGCTCTCACTTCGAGTTGCCGTGCGCGGGCAAGGCGACCCGGCAGGGCTGGCGTCCGAAGTTCGCGACGCGGTGAGGGAATTGGATCCTCAACTCGCTTTGGGAAGCGTCCGCACCATGGATGAGGTGATCAGTCGGTCGACGGCGAGCCGGCGCTTTAGCCTCGTATTGGTTGGCTCGTTTGCGGCGCTGGCACTCGCGCTGGCGGCAATCGGAATCTACGCGGTGCTGGCGTATACGGTCGCGCGACGAACGCATGAGATTGGCGTGCGCATGGCGCTGGGCGCACGAAACAGCGACGTGGTCCGTCAAGTGTTGGGTCAAGGCCTGCGCGTTACGGCGATCGGAATCGTTTTGGGTGCCGCGGGAGCGCTTGTCTTGATGCGGTTTCTTCAAAGTTTGCTTTATGAAGTGCGTCCCACAGATCCGCTTACATTCGCGGGGGTGCTGTTGCTGCTGGCCATCGTTTCGGTCGCAGCCTCGTGCCTTCCTGCGCGTCGCGCGATGCGAGTGGACCCTATGGTGGCACTGAGAAACGAATGATTACGCGAATCATTATGGGAATTGCGAACTGCAGACAGGAGGAAGTATGACGATTTGGAGCCGGCTTCGTTCGTGGTCGCGCACAACTTTCCGGCGCGCTCGTATGGAGAGCGAGATGGACGCGGAACTCCGATTCCACCTCGAGACATTCGCTGAAGATTTGATGCGTGGCGGAGTGCCGCGAGAGGAAGCTATGCGGCGCGCGCGCATAGAGTTCGGCGGTATCGAACGCGTCAAAGAAGAAGGGCGCGAAGCTCGCGGTGTCAAAATCATGGAAGCCTTACTGCAGGATTTGCGTTATGGCGCGCGCATGCTTCGCAAAAGCCCGGGTTTTACGTCCGTCGCGGTTTTGACTCTTGCTCTTGGCATTGGGGCAAACACCGCCATTTTCAGCCTCGTTGACGGCATTTTGCTTCGCCCTTTGCCGTTCGCGGCGCCCCAAAATCTCGTCAGCATAACTGGCACGTACCCGAAAGGCGCGTTCGTCGCCATGCGCGAGCAAATGCAATCGCTCGATGTCGCGGCGTACTTTGAAGGCCACGAATTTAATCTAACGGGCCGTGGTGATCCAGTCCGGCTGTCTGCCGTGCTTGTCTCCGCTGAGTTTTTCTCGGCTTTGGGGACTCGCCCGGAGCTCGGGCGCGCCTTTTATCCTGGCGACGACATAGTCGGGCGAGATAACTACGTCATCCTGAGTCACTCCCTTTGGCAGCAGCGCTTCGGCGGCGATCCCTCGATTCTTGGCCGCTCCATCGACCTGGAGGGCGTCAATCGCGAAGTTGTGGGCGTAATGCCCGCGGAATTTGCCTTTCCCTCGGCGAGAACGCAGGTTTGGTTGCCTTTGCACAATGATCCTCGCGACAATGTCGCGTACTGGGCTGGCGATTTCATGCCGGTCATCGGCCGCCTGCGCCCCGGCTCAACGATTCCTCAGGCCCGCGCCGAAATTCGCATGTTTCAATCACGGGTACCCAAATTATTTCCTTGGCCAATGCCAGCCGACTGGAACGCTGACATCAGTGTCGTGGAATTGCGCAACGGCATGGTCGCCGACGTGCGCGGCCGTCTGTTCCTGCTTCTGGGCGCAGTCGGTCTGATCCTTCTCATCGCGTGCGTGAACGTGGCCAATCTGGCGCTTTCTCGCGCCGCCACACGCGAAAAAGAGATCGCCGTGCGCACGGCCATGGGGGCGGAACGCGGCCGCGTCATCCGCCAACTTCTCACGGAAAGCGTTTTGCTTGCTCTGATGGGGGGTGTGCTCGGAATTATTCTTGCTACTCAAGGTCTGCATCTTCTCAAAGCCGCGCTTCCAGTCGACACGCCTCGTCTTGCCGATGCTCACATTGACTGGCGCGTTCTTGCGTTCACCGGCGGGCTCGCCATACTGACAGGTCTTCTCTTCGGACTTGCACCTGCGCTCCAATCTTCGCGCGCCGCTCTCGCCCAATCGCTCAACGCGGCCACCCGCGGTGCAGGTGCTTCCATCTCGCATCGATTGCGCAGCGCTCTGGCGATCGCCGAAGTCGCTTTCGCGGTGCTTCTCGTTATCGCCGCTGGTTTGCTCATCCGCAGTTTTGTGGCGCTCTCGCGCGTCGATCCCGGCTTTCGCGCCGAGGAGATTCTCACGGCGCGGGTTACTCCCAATCAAGCCTTCTGCAGCGATCCTTCACGCTGCATTTCTTTCTACCGCGAACTTCTAGATCGCATGCACGCCGTTCCCGGCGTCAATTCTGTCGCTGTCGTCAATACGCTGCCTCTCGGCGGCCGCGTCGCAAAGCGCTCTCTCGAAATCGAAAATCAGCCTGTGCCTCCCGGTGAAGCTATGCCGCTTTTCTGGATGGACGTCGTGACGCCCGACTATCTTCAAGTGATGAAGATTCCCGTCGTCGCCGGCCGCGGTTTCACTCTTGCGGACGATTCTGGCAATCCTCCAGTGGCCCTCATCACAGCAACGACAGCCCGCCGCTTTTGGCCTGGCCGCAGTCCCATTGGCTCGCATGTTCGTTTAAGCGGCGAGAAAGACTGGCGCACAGTTGTGGGGATCGTCTCCGACGTCCGCGCGTATGACTTGCAAAAGAGTGTTCCCGATTGGATCAACGGGACCATCTACTTCCCGTATGCCACAAACGCCACGCTCGAGGGCGGCCGAGTCCCGTCCGACATGAATCTTGTCATTCAATCTAGTTTGGAAGAATCGCAGCTGCAGAATGTTCTTCGGAGCACCATTAGGGGTCTCAACCCGGAGGTCCCTGCTAGCGAAGTGAAACCGATGCGTTCCGTTGTCTCTGAATCCGTCTCCACGCCAGCCTCCACAACTATTCTCTTCGTTGCGTTTGCTGCTCTAGCGCTCGTCCTCGGGCTAATTGGCATCTACGGTGTTCTCTCGTTTCTTGTCTTCAGGCGGACACGCGAAATTGGCATCCGGCTCGCTCTGGGCGCGCAGCGCCGCGATGTTCTGTGGCTCGTCATGAAGGAAGGCGCGAAATTCTCGCTCGTCGGGATTTCTCTCGGTCTCGCATCTGCTTTGGGAATCACTCGCCTGCTCGCAAGTGAACTGTATGGCATCAGTGCCGCAGATCCAGTCACCTTCATCGCCGCAGCTGTCCTGATGACAGTGGTCACGCTTCTGGCCTGCTACATTCCCACGCGGCGCGCGATGCACGTCGACCCCCTCGTGGCTTTGCGCGATGAATGACCCTCTAGACCAACTTCTCTAGAACAGTTTTACTGCCAGGTCCTGCGGTTTATCTCCGACGGGAATCATAGTGAGCAGGCTATTGGTACGCACGCGGATAATGGCAACATCGCCGGAGCCTTCGTTCACAACGATCAACAGATTTTCATTGGGTTCATCAGGATCAAAGCGCAGCACGCCGGGAGACTGGCCCGCAGTAATCGGGAATTCTTTACCGGTGCCGGGATCGCGAATCACTCGGCGGTTCGCAATGTCCACGGGGATGATGTGTCCGGCCGCGCTGTCCGAAACATAGAGCGTGTTTCCATCGGCGCTCAGAACGCCGCGCGTGGGCGCCGATCCGAGGACCATGTAGTCGCCAACCTCATGAGTCCACGTGTTAATGACCTGCAAGCCGTGCGCTTCGGGAGAAATGACGTATAGCTCGCCGCCGTCCTGCTTGAGCAGCATGTCCGACGGATTCCCATCCAATTCGAGGTTCGTTACAAGCACGCTTTTCCGCAGATCGATGACGGAAAGCCGGTGTTCCGTTCTACTCAGAACAAACGCCAGGCTGCTGTCAGGGAGTATTACAACCCTCTCCGGCTGTTTGACGATCCCAACCATGCTGCGCAGCGCCAGCGTGGCCGCGTCGTGAATGCCCAGCGTGGCATCGCGATGATTGAGTACCAGCACACTTTTTCCGTCAGGGGTAACGTGCGCTAAAACTGGTTCGCCGCCCGTCCTGGCTTTCGCGAGCACGCTGCGCGTTTGACAATCGATCGCCAGGAGTGTGTCCGATCCAGAGGACGTTGTGTACAAGCGGCTGCCATCGGGCGAAAAATCAATCGCGTAGGGAAGAGGCCCCACGGGAATGCGCGCAGTCACCTGATTCACGCGCGCATTGAGCACCCACGCATACCCGCCCGCGGAACTCACGCCCCAAATTTCCGCGCGCGTTGGATGTTCGCGCATGCCCGATAAACCTGGGCCAACCGCAACACGCGCCACGGCAGCGAGCTTCACAAGATCGATCACCGTCACGCTTCCGTCGGACGTAGAAACATAGGCGCACAATCGCAAACCTGGCCTCAAAAAGGACGGCCGGTGCTCGCGCACAAGCTCCGTCACGCCCACAATCAGCAGGATGACTAGCAAGATATACACACGGAAGTTGCGAGGACGGGTCATAAGTCGGTTGGATTGTTACATGTAGTCCGTGGAATTAGCCAGAATCCGCGAATTAGCCAGAAACATGAGCCCACAAAATAGAATTGGTTCCTTCTGAGAGGGACACGCGCGAGTGACCAGATGCTTAAATGCACCAGGGTGGGCAGCGCATTATCAATTTACTTCGCGCCCTAAAACCGCGGCAATCTGGCGTACCTCTTCAACCAAGTGGTTGAACTCCTCTGGCAAAATGGACTGCATTCCGTCTGAGAGCGCCTTGTCCGGCTCGTGGTGCACTTCGACGAGCAATCCATCCGCTCCCACAGCGATCGCCGCGCGCGAAAGCGGCAAAACTTTGTGCCTTTTGCCCGTGCCATGCGACGGATCGACCAAAATCGGCAGGTGGCTTCGTTTTTTCACGGCGGGCACTACCGCCAGGTCCAAAGTGTTGCGCGAAAAATCAGAAAACGTTCGAATACCGCGCTCGCACAACATCACATTGTAATTTCCCTCGGACAAAATATATTCCGCGGCCATCAAAAAATCGTCCAGCGTCGCCGACATCCCTCGCTTCAAAAGCACCGGCTTCTTTGCGCGGCCCGCGCGCTTCAGCAACGAAAAATTCTGCATGTTCCGAGCGCCGATTTGAATCACGTCGGCGTATTCCTCAACAAGATCGAGGCTCTCGTTGTCGATGGCTTCCGTAATAATCCCGAAGCCGTAAGCCTGCCTCACCTTCGCCAAAATCTTCAAACCAGGCAAACCCAGCCCCTGAAAACTGTATGGCGACGTCCGAGGCTTGTAAGCCCCACCGCGAAAGAGCCGCGCCCCCGATTTCTTCACACGTTCCGCGATCGCCAGACACTGTTCTTCCGTCTCCACTGCGCAAGGCCCAGCCACGAGCGCGATCATTTTTCCGCCGACAAGCACATCACCCGACGGCGTAGGAATCCGCAGTACGCTGTCTTCTTCCTTTGCGTCGCGGCTCACCAGCTTGTACGGTTTGCTTACCGGAATGCACTCCACGACTCCCGGCAGCGATTCCAATACGCCAAGATCGATAGCGCCATTATTCCCCGTAATCCCAATCGCTGTTCGAATCGTTCCCGGAATCGGGTGCGCCTTCAAACCCAGCGACTCAATTTTTTCGCACACCGCGCGAACCTGTTCCTCCGTCGCGTGCGATCCCATTACAATCAGCATGGTGCATTCCTCAGACGCGTTGTGGATTTCTCAGTGTACTGTACCGAAACATCAGACGCAAAGAAGCCTGCCTCTGGGCGCTCTTGCGGATGGTATGCGCTCGGCAGACGTCTACAGCAATTTCCATTCGTTTTTAAAGTCTTTCTAGGCTACTTTCGACGCCTCACTTAGCATCTAATCTTCACGATGGTGTTTCTGCCCGTTCTTCAGCCCTCAAATTTTGAGCATCACATGGAACCGACTCTTTGGACCGCGGAGGGCCTATGCAGTCAGATACTATTTCTTGGTTCGATTACCCATTCTCAAGTGGCGACCTCATTCTCGCTGCCGCGATTCTTTTGGTATTTGCAGCGTTTTTGCTCATCTTTAGCAGCCGACGCAAAGTCGCCCTTCAACACTCCGACGTAACCGAAGAGCTAATGCTCTATCTTGCTCGCATTTCCGACGCCTTGGAGATTCAATCCTCGCGCACTCCTGAGCGCGTCCTCGCCGAAATGGCCGCCGCGATAAAGCAGCAAAACAATCTCGCCCCTCCCCAGACTCCGCTCGACAGCGAGCCCAGATCCGTGCGTGTCCCGAGGTTTAACGTCGAGATGCCTCCAGAACGCTAACGCCGCAACACATGCCCCGCGTTTGGAGAATGTCTCGCCCTCGGCTACAATAGGGGATCAACAGTCATACAAAAATCGCACTGACAGCATGCCCGACCCTCAACCCACGCTCGACAGCCAATTCGACGACGAAGACGAATACCGCCCGGAACCTGAGCCTGAACCCCTGCCACCAAGCTGGATGGACGGCAGCCTGCGCGTCGGCATCCACGCCTCCATCGCGGGAAGCTATCTCAACGCCCTCGAATCCGCGCGCAAACTCGGCTGTAACGCGCTGCAAATTTTTTCGTCAAGCCCGCGCATGTGGGAAGGCGGCCCCGCCCGCATTCCCGAAGTAGATGCCGCAGCTTTCCGCGCCCGTCGCGTGGAACTCGGCCTCGGCCCGCTCGTCATTCACGCGAACTATCTGATCAATCTTGCTGCCGCACAACCGATGCTGCGGGTGCGCTCTATCCAGGCATTCCATGATGAGCTTGTACGCGCCGTAGCTCTTGGTGCCGATTTTCTGGTGGTTCATCCAGGCTCGCGAGGCGAAGACACGCCTGAGCGAGCCGTTTCCACCGTCATCGAATCCGTGAGGCAAGGCTCCAAGCGCGTTTCTCTTGGCGGCCTGCGTATCCTCATCGAAAACACGGCGGGGATGGGAGTCGCTGTTGGCTCGCGACTGGAAGAAGTAGCGCAAATCCTTGCCGGACTTAAAGACGTGCCTGCCGCCGCTTGCCTCGACACCGCGCATCTCTTTGCCGCGGGCTATGACATCCGGAGCGAAGCCGGGCTGACCTCCACGATTGACGTAATCGACAGCACGATTGGCCTCGGTCACGTTCCAGTCTTTCACGCCAACGATTCGAAAATTCCGCTCGGCGGGCGCGTCGACCGGCATGAAAACATCGGCGAAGGCAAAATCGGCGCCGAAGCATTTCAACGAATCTTGACGCACCCTAGACTAGGCGCATCATCGCCCGCAGGCTTAACTGGCCGAGCATTTCTGCTCGAAACGCCCATCGATCAACCCGGCGATGATCGTCGCAATGTGGCCAAGCTGTGGGAACTGGCAGGCTTGACCGAACAAGCTCCGCCCGCCGAAAAAGGCTTTTCGATGCTGACTACCGCCATCAAAAAAGTGCAAATGAAAACGGCGGCAATTGCCAAAAACGTAGAACGTCGAAAGAAAGCTTTGGAAGCATCAATGCCATCGCGATCAGGCGAACCAAACAAGAAATCGAAACCCGCGGTAAAGAAAGCAAAAGCGGCAAACAGGTCTAAGAAATCACGCAAGAATAAAAGGGGATAGCGAGGCGTGGCGGACTATAACCCACAAGAGATCGAAGCCAAGTGGCAAAAGCGCTGGGCGGAAGCGCGCGTGTTCGAGACGGAAGCCGATTCCACAAAGCCAAAGTATTACGTCCTCGAAATGCTTCCGTATCCCTCTGGCACGATGCACATGGGCCACATGCGCAATTACGCGATCGGCGATGTCGTCGCCCGCGTCAAGCGCATGCGCGGCTTCAACGTCCTCCATCCCATGGGCTGGGACGCCTTCGGCCTGCCCGCGGAAAACGCCGCCATCAAAAACAACACGCATCCCCGCGTCTGGACCAACAACAACATTGCGGAATTTCAGAAAACGCTTCGCCGCTTCGGTTTCAGTTACGACTGGCGCCGCGAAATTTCCACCTGCGAGCCCGAATACTATCGCTGGAACCAGTGGTTTTTTCTGCGCATGCTGGAAAAGGGTCTGGCTTATCGTAAAAAGAGCCGTGTGAACTGGTGTCCGAAATGCTGCACCGTTCTCGCAAACGAGCAGGTCATCAATGGTGGTTATTGCTGGCGCCACGAAGATACCCTCGTTGAGTCTCGCGAACTCGAACAGTGGTTCCTCAAAACGACCGCCTACGCCGACCAGCTTGTCGACGATCTAAAAGAACTCGAAGGTAGTTGGCCAGAGCGCGTTATCACCATGCAGCGCAACTGGATTGGCCGCTCGCAGGGCGCGAAACTGAAATTCGCCGTCGCCGATGTGAAAGGCGCGCCACCCATCGAAATTTTTACCACGCGCATCGACACCATCTACGGCGCCACCGCCATCATCCTCGCGCCCACGCATCCGCTCGTAGCAAAGCTCCTCGAAGGCTCGCCAAATCGCGCTGAAGCCGAACCGCAACTCGCGCAAATGCGTCAGACCTCGGTCAAGACCGCGGACCTTGCCACCGCCGAAAAAGTCGGCGTCTTTACTGGACGCCACGCCACCAATCCCTTTAGCGGCGAAAAAATCCCGATCTGGGTCGGCAACTTCGTGCTCATGGAATATGGCACCGGCGCCATCATGGCCGTTCCCGCACACGACGAGCGTGACTTCGAATTTTGCCGCAAGTACGATCTACCAATTCGCGTGGTCATCCAACCGCGCACCGGCGAGCCTCTCGTCGAAGAAACAATGACCGTTGCGTTCTCCGAAGACGAAAACGGCGTACTCGTGAAATCCGCTGAATTCAACGGCCTCTCGCCTGAAGAAGCCATCGCCAAAATGACCGCCTACGCGGAGAAAAAAGGCTTCGGCAAAGGCGAAATTGTCTTCCGCCTCCGCGATTGGGGCATCTCCCGGCAGCGCTATTGGGGCACTCCGATCCCCGTTGTCTATTGCCCCGACCACGGCCTGCAACCCGTTCCGGACAAAGACTTGCCCGTCCCGCTGCCGCCAAATCCAAAACTTACCGGCGAGGGCGAATCGCCGCTCGCTTCCACTCCCGAATTCGTCAATACCACGTGTCCCAAGTGCGGCGGCCCCGCCAAACGCGAAACCGACACGATGGACACGTTTGTCGACTCGTCGTGGTATTTCTATCGCTACTGCGACCCGCACAACGACAAAGCCCCATTCGATCCCGCCAAAGTCGCCTACTGGTTTCCCATTGACCAGTACATCGGCGGCATCACCCACGCCATTCTGCACCTGCTCTATTCGCGGTTCTGGTGCAAAGTCATGCGCGATCTCGGTCTCGTTAAGCACAATGAGCCAATCTCCAGGCTCTTTACCCAGGGCATGATCCAAAAGGGCGGCGTCACCATGTCCAAATCGCGCGGCAACGTTGTTGGCGCGATCGATATGGCCGAAAAATACGGCGCGGACACTGGCCGCCTCTACACGCTTTTCGCTGCGCCGCCTGAAAAAGACCTCGAGTGGAGCGAAGAAAGCATCGAAGGTTCTTGGCGCTTCCTGAACCGCGTCTTCCGCTTGATCGACAAACACGGGCCTGCCATTCGCGAAACAAAGAACTGGAATTTCGACTCAAAGGGCATGACGGACAAGGAACGCGACCTGATCCGCGTCACCTATCAAACCATGCAAAGAGTTACGCAAGACTTCGAGACACGCTGGCACTTCAATTCGGCGATCGCCCAGATCATGGAATTGACGAATGACATTTATTTGGCTGAGCCTCTCGAAAACGGAGTGCGCCCGGAGATACGCAAGGAAGTGCTGCAGATTCTTACCTTGCTGCTCGCTCCAATGACACCGCATATCGCCGAGGAAATGTGGGAAATGCTCGGCAACACAGACGGACTTTGGAATGCACCCTGGCCGATCCTGGCGAATAAGCAGCTCGAGTTGGCGAAAGACAATGAAGTCGAAATCCCGGTCCAGGTCAACGGCCGCGTCCGTGCCACTCTAAGGGTCCCCGCCGACATAAGTGAAGCCGACATTGTTCCGAAAGCCTTGGCCATCCCGGCAGTCGCCCGGCACCTCGATGGCAAGCGCATCGTAAAACAAATCTACGTGCCCAACAGGCTCCTAAACCTGGTGGTGCAATGATACTGAGGCTTTTGTTTGGCCGAGGATGGGGACGGACACAGCGTGCTGTGCCCCTACGATTGCTGTTGCCGATGCCGAATACCTTGTCATACGGTTCGCCGCATCCAATGAAATACAGAAAGCCGAATTTGTAGTGGCGGGTCTTTAGACCCGTGCTTTTGTGCGAGTAACACGTGAGGGGTACACAATGGCGACAGGAGCCGCAATGACGGAACAGCCTCAAAAGCCAAAATCCGAACTAGGCGGCGTAGTCGTCCTCGATTTCGGCGGACAGTACACGCAACTGATCGCGCGCCGCATCCGCGAACAACAAGTCTTTTCCGCTATCCTCCCTTGCACCACCACCATCGAAGAAATCCGCGACTACGCTCCGGCGGGCCTCGTCCTGAGCGGCGGCCCCAGTTCGGTCTATGACACCGACGCACCCAAATGCGATCCGGCGATCCTTGCCATGGGCATACCCGTTCTAGGCATCTGCTACGGAATGCAATGGATCACGCACGCACTCGGCGGCAAGGTTGATAAAGCGGAGCGACGCGAGTACGGCCGCGCGCAGCTGAGGGTCACAGACATCGCCGGCACAAAGGAATCAGAGCTATTTGCCGGAGTCCCGGCATCCCTGCGCATCTGGAACAGCCACGGCGATCATGTCCGCGAAGTGCCTATAGGCTTCCATGCCACTGGCCACACGGATAACGCCATTGCCTCGCTCGAAGACCCCCAACGCAAAATTTACGCCGTACAGTTCCACGTCGAGGTCAATCACACCGAAAGCGGAACCGAACTTCTCCGCAATTTCCTCTTCCGCGTCTGCAAAGCGGAGCGCAAGTGGAGCGGCTCGGCCTTCATAGAAGAAACTGTCGCGGCCATTCGAACAAAGGTCGGCCAGCGGCATGCTATCTGCGCTCTAAGCGGGGGAGTGGATTCGACAGTAGCAGCAGTGCTGGTTCACCGGGCCATGGGCGACCGTCTCACGAACATCTTTGTGAACACCGGAATGCTCCGGAAGAACGAATTTGCGGACACCCTCGAAATGTTGCGAGACCGCCTCGGCCTTCGCGTAATCGGGCTGGATGCCTCAGACCGCTTTCTAGACAAGCTGGTGGGGGTCACAGACCCCGAGCAAAAGCGCAAAATCATCGGCAGGGAATTCATCGCCGTGTTCGCCGAGGAAGCCCAGAAGCTCCAAAGCGGGGAAGCACACGGTGGAATCGGCTGGTTGGTTCAAGGGACCCTCTACCCGGACGTCATAGAATCGGTCTCCGTGAAGGGCCCCTCAGCGACCATTAAGACCCACCATAACGTCGGCGGCTTGCCCGAAAACATGCCTTTTGCCCTTATTGAACCCCTGCGCGACCTTTTTAAAGATGAGGTCCGCCGCATCGGGAAAGACCTCGGATTGCCCGACGAGATCCTTTTGAAACATCCGTTTCCCGGTCCTGGGCTGGCTGTGAGACTTCTTGGCGAGATTACTGGGGAACACCTCTTCACCTTGCAGGAAGCCGACGCCATAGTAGTCGAGGAGATACGTCGCGCCGGACTCTATAGTCAAGTTTGGCAAGCCTTTGCGGTTCTGCTTCCTGTTCGAAGTGTGGGTGTCATGGGTGATTACCGAACCTACGGACTCACGGTTGCCGTTCGCGTCGTCGAATCGGAAGATGCCATGACAGCCGACTGGGTACGTCTGCCAGGCGAAGTCCTTGAGAGTATTTCCACTCGCATTGTGAATGAAGTGCGTGGTGTGACTCGCGTGGTTTATGACATTAGCTCGAAGCCGCCCAGCACGATCGAATGGGAGTAAGTTCCATTTTGGAACTAATGTAACTAGAAGAGGGAATAGCACTTAGAAGCCAGGCAAGGACTTATCCCGGCGAACTACTACTTTAAATAGTATAAAGGCCGCGCAGGGACGAGACGCGGCCTATCCAGGAGTCATGAACATTTCAACAGCAAGCTCAAAACAAAACGTCGCAGATCTAGCGATTAGCCATTTTCTGCGCCATGTACAGAATGAGCTTGCGGTCCCCTTCCTCCACTTTGCCCAGCAAGCGGCGAAGCTTGTTGAGAAAGCGTGCGTCCTTACCGAGGCTGCCCCACGCGATGTCATCGGAAGACTTCCGCTTGGGGAGGTTGGGCAACTGCGGCGGTTCTTCACCGTCATAAAAGAGTTGATAGAGTGGGCACTCGAGAGCGCGCGC
>Ga0210391_10003559_pt1 | contig 13153 bp, 9 predicted proteins | sample IncBWC12OmetaG_FD_160573 | JGI IMG/M metagenome (GOLD analysis project Ga0210391, IMG submission 160573) | Forest soil microbial communities from Barre Woods Harvard Forest LTER site, Petersham, Massachusetts, United States - Inc-BW-C-12-O ... | reverse complement strand
AACGCCTTTCGCCTGGACCGCCGCGCATGTCTGCTGGAACCTGACGATCAGCTCGTCCCTGAGGGCGCGCCGGCTGGCCGCAACGCCGCGGCCCAGCAGGAGCGCGGCGACGGCGTCGACACCGGGGTACAAACGGGCCGCCAGGTGCCGGCGCGCTGCCGCCGCGGCCGATCCGAGTTGCGCGAGGCTGGCGGCTGGCGGTGGCTCGCCTGGTACCACGTACGCCCGGTAGACGCCGAGCCCGGCGACCAGTTCGGCCACGATCGCCTGCCGGTCCTCGGCCGGGAAAACGGCGAGGGCAGGCTCGTCGAGCTGGCCGATCAGCCGAGCGAGCCGGCCGATCTCCGCCGCCATGAGCTGGCCGGCGATCTCACGCTTGGCCGCGTACGCAACGGTGGCGAAGTCAGGTGGCCCGCCGGCGAACTGCTGATATTCGGCGCCTAGCCGGGCGGCACCGGCTGGGCTGGTGAGGACCGCGCCGACGGCCGCCAGGGCGTCATAACCCGTGGTGCCCGCGCAGGACCAGTCGCGCGGCAATTCCTCCCCGGCAGCGAGGATCTTCTCTGCGACGATCCAGTGGCCACCCGCGGCCGTGGTCAGCTGGCGCAGGTAGGCACGCGGATCGGCCAGGCCATCGGGATGGTCAATCCGCAGGCCGTCGATGAGGCCCTCGGCGACCAGCCCGAGCAGCAGGCCGTGGGTGGCCGCGAACACGTCGGGCTCCTCGACCCGAACCGCGATCAGCGAGCTGATGTCGAAGAACCGGCGCCAGTTGAGCTGTGTCGCGGCGGCGCGCCAGCTCTCCAGCCGGTAGTGCTGCGCGGCCAGCAGGTCAGGCAGCGGCAGTCGCTCGGTTCCGGCGCGCAGTGGCAGCACGTGGCCCTGGTAGCGCAGCACCGGCGCGTCGGCGTCGCCCACCACCGCCGCGGCGCCTGGCAGCTCGGCGAGCCGGGAGACCTTCAGGTCGTCCAGGCAGAATTTCGGTGGCCTGGCGAGGATCGGCAGCAGCATCTGTCCGTCCAGCGCCGCCCAGTCGATGTCGAACCAGTGTGCGTGCGCCGACTGCTGGCCGCCGGCCAGGACTGACCACAGCTCGCGGTTGAGGTACTCGGGCGACGGGATGCCCATGTGGTTCGGCACAACGTCCACCACGAGGCCCATGCCGTGCCGGGCCAGGCGCCGGGCCAGGTAACGGAACCCGTCCTCGCCGCCCAGCTCCGCCGAGATGCGCGAATGATCGACCACGTCATAGCCATGCCGTGAACCAGGGGCCGCCTGGAGTATCGGCGAGAGGTAGGCATGGGTCACCCCCAGGCTGGACAGGTAGCCGGCCAGGTCGGCGGCATCGGCGAAACCGAACTCCGCGTGCAGCTGAAGCCGGTAGGTCGACCCCGGCACGGTTACCTGCGCTAGTGGGTGATCACGCACGGCGCAGCAACCGCAGCGAGCGGCTGAGTACGGTCAGCGTTTCGCCCGGCTTCACCACGACGGCGCCGCCCAGTGGCGGCTGCGGATCGGCGGTGTCAATCTCGCTGATCCACTGGTCACCGAACTCGGCCGGCGGAATGGTGAAGTCCAGATCGTGCTCGGCGGCGTTGAACATCAGCAGGAAGCTGTCGTCGGTGATCCGCTCGCCGCGCGGGTCGGGCTCGCTGATCGCCTTTCCGTTGAGGAAGACGATGAGCGACTTGGCAAACCCGGCGGCCCAGTCCTCGTCGGTCATCTCGTCCGCGGCCGGGGTCAGCCAGCGGATATCACCGAGATGATCGGCCCGGCTCCGCCCGGCTTCGCCGGTAAAGAACCGACGCCGCCGGAAGGCAGGGTGACTGGCCCGAAGCCGGATCAGCGAGCGAAGGAAGGAATCCAGGGACGGCCCCGTTCCTGGCTTGTCGGGGGTGAGATCGGTCGCCGTGCCGGAGACGGCCGGCCAGTGCACCCAGGACGTTTCGTTGTCCTGGCAGTAGCCGTTGTTGTTGCCACCCTGGGAGCGGCCGAACTCGTCGCCGGCCAGCAGCATTGGCACGCCTTGCGACAGCAGCAGCGTCGCCAGGAAGTTCCGCTGCTGCCGGGCGCGCAAATCCAGCACGGCCGGGTCGTCGGCCGGGCCCTCGGTGCCGCAGTTCCACGAGCGGTTGTCGTCGGTGCCATCGGCGTTGTCCTCGCCGTTGGCCTCATTGTGCTTGTGGTCGTAGCTCACCAGGTCGGCCAGCGTGAACCCGTCGTGGCAGGTAACGAAGTTGACCGACGCGATCGGGTGCCGGTTGTCGCTGTCGTACAGGTCCGCCGAGCCGGTCAGGCGGGACGCGAACTCCGGCAGCGCGGCCGGCTCGCCGCGCCAGAAGTCGCGGACCTCGTCCCGGTACTTGCCGTTCCACTCCGTCCAGAGCGGCGGGAAGTTGCCCACCTGGTAGCCGCCGTCGCCGACGTCCCAGGGTTCGGCGATGAGCTTGGCCTGCGACACCACCGGATCTTGCTGGACTAGGTCGAAGAACGCGGACAGCCGGTCCACGTCGTGGAACTGCCGGGCCAGCGCAGAGGCGAGGTCGAATCGGAACCCGTCGACGTGCATGTCCAGCACCCAGTACCGGAGCGAGTCCATGATCAGTTGAAGCACGTGCGGACTGCTCATCAGCAGGCTATTGCCGGTGCCCGTCGTGTCGAAGTAGTGGCTGCGGTCCGGAGCCGGAGTCAGCCGGTAGTAGTGGGCGTTGTCGATGCCGCGGAACGATAGCGTCGGGCCTAGCTGGTTCCCTTCCGCGGTGTGGTTGTAGACGACGTCGAGTATCACTTCCAGGCCGGCCTCGTGCAGCGCTCGCACCATCGACTTGAACTCCGGCACCTGCTCACCCAGCTGGCCCGAGGACGAGTAGGCGTTGTGCGGCGCGAAGAACCCGATGCTGTTGTAGCCCCAGTAGTTGGAGAGTCCGCGTTCGGCGAGGAAGCCGTCGCTGACGAACTGGTGTACCGGCATGAGCTCGACGGCCGTGACGCCGAGGCCAACCAAGTGCTCGATGACGGCGGGGTGGGCGAGGCCGGCGTAGGTGCCGCGCTGCTCAGCGGGGACGGCAGGGTGCAGCTTCGTCAGGCCGCGCACGTGCGCCTCGTAGATCACGCTCTGGTGATACGGAATGCGCGGCTGCCGGTCGTTGCCCCAGTCGAAGTACGGGTTCGCCACTACGCAGCGCGGCACGAACGGTGCGGAATCGCTGTCGTCAGGCTCCTGCTCGTGGTCGAAGCGGTAGCCGAACACCGGCTGGCCCCAGCGGACGTCGCCCTCGATCGCCTTGGCGTAGGGGTCGAGGAGGAGCTTCGCCGGATTGCAGCGGTGCCCGGCGACCGGGTCGTAGTCGCCGTGGACGCGGAAGCCGTAGCGCTGGCCGGGGCCGACACCGTTCAGGTAGCCATGCCAGATGTAGCCGTCGACCTCCGTGAGGGCGACCCGTTCCTCGCGTACGGGTTCCGCCGTACCGGACTGAGCTGTCCCGGCGGCGCCGAACAGGCATAGCTCAACCTGGTCGGCGGCCTCGCTGTAGAGGGCAAAGTTCGTGCCCACGCCGTCATAGGTCGCGCCGAGCGGGTAGCTGACCCCTGGCCACGCCTTCGCTGTCATGAGCTCCTCGCCTGGTTGTCGTGGCGGGCTGGCCATGTCCGCCGTCGGTGGGCAAGGTGCCCGGCGCGGCGGCTCGCAAACGGGCTAACCTGAGGCGTTCGCCACATTTGTGCCCCCGTCGCGTCGCCCCTCCGCTCCCGCCGCCCCGTGGCCGTCGCCTTATTGGTCGCACCGCCACGCCGCCGGCGGCGATGACGGTATTAGGAGGCCGTGCCCTCACGCTGCTTGCCGTCTGGCACCAGTGGCTTGCCGCCAGACGCTAGTGGCTTGTCGCCGAGCAAGCGCGGCCGCCCGTCGCTCGGGTCACCTGAGGGGTCTGCCGCGGCGAGGTCCCGGGCTGCTCCATGCGGACCAGGATGCTGGAGCCGTTCCAGGGCCACATGCGGCAGCTCGCGCAGGCGCAGGTCGCGGAAAACGGGCGCCCTGGCGACGAGGATGACGCCGCCGACGATCGCCGCGATACTCGCCGCCTGGAGCGCGAGCAGCCATGTCGAAACGTGAACGACGTCGCCGAAGACCACCACGCCGAGTACGATTCCCGCGGCCGGCTCGGCCGCAGTTACGGCCGGCAGCGAGGCGTGCAGGGGCGCCGCGTTGAAGGCATTCTGCATCAGCCAGAGCCCGACCAAGGTGGTGGCGACGGTGGCGTAGCCGGGCCAGGTCACTAGCAGGTGGGCCGGGCTCCGGCCGTCCAGGATCTGGACGCTCGTGCGGGTCAGCGCGTCGGCGATGCCGAAGACCAGTCCGCTTGCCGTGCCGGTCAGGGCGGCTCGCAGGACACCGGAGCGGTGCCGGCCTACGTAGACGAGGATGGCCGCGATCAGCGCGATGAGGCCGGCGGCCGGCCAGTGTGACACCGAGCCGAACGACTCGCCGGCCGACCGTACCGTCCTGGTCGCCGACAGCGCCGCCACGCCCGCAGTCAGCAGTACCGCACCGATGATCTCCGTCCGGCGCAGCGCCTGCCCGCTGAGCGGCACCGCCAGCACGAGCGCGAAGATCAGGCTGGTGGTCAGAAGCGGTTCGGTGATGGACAGATCCAGGTGGCCGAGCGTCCAGGCGCCGAGCAGATCCCCGGCGACCAGCGCCGCGAGTCCGCCCAGCCAGCGACGATTGTGGACGAGCTTGGCGATGAGGCCAAGCCTGAGGAACTCGGCAGTGCGGACTTGCTCGGCAGCGTGCTGCTGGAGCACGAAGCCGAACCCGGAGAGCATCGCGGCGACGACGGTCGCCGCGACATATACCCAGCTCATCGTCCGCGCTCGAAGGTTTGATAGGTCACCACGGCGTCACCGGCAACACAGTACGTGCCGTCAGCCATCGTCATCACCACGGCCTGCGACCTGCGACCCGGACCGGATAGTTACCACGCCAACGAATGGCCGAGCGCCGATGTGCCCTGGTCCGGCGCTGCGATCCGTCATCCGCTCATGGTCTCTCATGCTTAGTGCTTGCTGCAGGGCGTTTTGCTGGCATGGCGTTTGCTGGCAGCAGATCAGGTAAGCCTCATACTCATGACCGAGTCACAGGCTGCGCGGTGAATCGGGACCGCATCTACTTCATCCTGATGGGCGTGTGCATCGGCGCCGTCGTACTGGCCTGGACAGTGGTACGGATCTTCTCGGTTACTGCTGCGGTCGTGATATCCGTCGCAGTAGGGCTTATCCCGCCTATCGCAGCCATTATCGCGAACGCTGGCGACGAAGGCTCACGCCGACGCTAGCGTCGGGTCACGCCAATGCCCGCGCGGGGGCGACGGAACTACATGAAGCGGGCGTGCCCGGCGGATGGGTACCTGCACCTCCGCCGGGCCAGTTTCGTCACTTGCTTGGCTGCGGGACCGCGCAATTCACCTTGGGGTTCGCGCCCACGTAGTTCAGCGGGCCCGCGGCGATGGTGGCTGCGACGGTGCCTGCGTGCGCGCAGCTCACAGCTCCGTTGTAATAGTGCCGCTGCAGCCCTGCCAGCATGCCGACAATGAGCCAGACGACGAGTAGTACGCCGATGATCCGCATGATCGCCTCCGGTCGCGGGGCGATCGCCGTGATCGCCCCTGTCAGCCAGAGCGCCTGCTGCCGATGCCCGAGGCGGGCGTCGGCCGGGGCTTGCATCTGGCCGGACGCCATCTACCTCGCAAGGCGGGACCTAAACGCCCAGGAATGCGAGGCTGGCCGGCCCCGGCTGCCGGTCCCGGCCCGCCCGGCCCCGGCTACCCCGTCGGCCCGCGGCTAAGTGCGCGGTGACGGATGGGCCATCGCTGACTGGCCGCCCGCCGCGGGCGGCGTCGTAGCAGCGTGTGCCGGCGGTGTCGTACGAGCGTGTGCGGGCGGCGTGATGCCAGCGTGCACCCGCAGGACGGCCTTGGCGTGCGCGAGGCTCGCGGCCTTGGCCGCGGCGTTGGCTAGGCCGTTGGTCATCCATGCCAGCATCGGCGGTACTTCGGCATGCCACGTCCCCATGGTGTGCCCGCCGCCAGGGGTCAGCACCAGCGGGACATTGGCCAGGTGCAGCTGAAGTTCCTGCGCGAAGTACTCGGCATTGCTCGTGTCTGCCTTATCGCCTTCGCCCGCGCCGAGCCAGAACTGGGGCAGAGTCGCGCCAGGCGCCAGCGCGCGTACCTCATCGGTCGGAGTGTTCTCCGTTCGAAGCACCTTGTTACCGTCGAACGGGTCGACCGACCGGTTCGGATTGATCAGCTGGTCGGACGCCGGGCTGAAGTAGCCGCTCATCGAGGCGGCAAAGCCGTACCGGTACCGGTACCGCAGCGCCATGTTGGCCGCACAAAACCCGCCCTCGGAGTATCCGGCGATACCCCAGGCGCGACCCGGCGGCTGGACGCGCACCACATGCGAGATGGCCTCCGGTACATCCACCCCCAGGTACGTCAGGTCTTGCGGGCCGCCGACCTGGTTGAGGCACTGCAGCGAGATCCGGTGGCCGCCGTTCGCGTCTGGCATGACGAGCACCGCGGGCTGGGCCTCCCCGTGCCTGATCATGTCGTCCAGCGTCACCTGGATACCGACGACGTTAATCCAGTCCTGCGGCTCGCCTGGCTCGCCGTGGATGAGCTCGATGACGGGGAATCGGTAGTTCGCATATTGCGGCTCGAAGTACTGGGGTGGCAGGTAGACGTACACCGTCCTGGTGATGTGGCTCAGCTTGCCCGGCACCGTCAGGCGAAGGGTGTAGCCCTGCTCAAGGGCCAGCCTCAGGTAGACGGCTCGCGGATCGAACGCCAGGCTGCGATTACCCGCCAGCAGGCTGCCCTCGGAAAGCTGCGGCCCTGAGTTGGGGCTCGGGTTAGAGAAATCAGCAATGGCCGCGCCCCAGGTGGCGTAGTAGCCGAAGTACTTGTTAACGGCCAGGATGCCGAACTGTACGGCCACGACGAAAGACAGGCATGCCGCGACGACCCGCACGGCCACATGCCGGGCGCGGACCACCCACCACGTCAGCCCGCCGAATATAACCAGCAGCAGGAAAAAAAGCAGCAGGCTCTGCGGCTCAAACATCTGATGTCCCCCGGGGAATTTTGCGACATCTGCCGCAACTCATCAGCCAGCTAACGCTGACCTGACGCTTAGAGGTGCCCGCACAATCCCTCCATGGCGAAATTCATAGCAAGCTGATACGCGTTCATTGCCTAGCCCTCGCCCAGCCCCCTAGGACGAGCTCATCGCGCCGGTCCTGCGGCGCCATCGTTACGGCGGGCGCCCATCTGGCACCGGCCTATTGTCGCCTGCCAAAGCCGCCCGGTCTGCGCCGGCCCGCGCCGGCCCGCGCCGGCCCGCGCCGGCGGGCATGTTTGAGCGCTGCACAGGGGGCACGAATGATCGCGTGCGGGTCCCCCTCCCGCACACAGTAGGAGTGGAGATAGTCACGATGGCGATGTCAGCGATGATGCGGCCCGGCGATCTTGACGAACTAGATGACGCCCAGCTGCTGACCATGATCCAGTCCCTGCCCCATGGCGACAGCGCGCGCGATGCCGCGTGCGAGGTGCTCGTGACGCGTTACCGGCCGCTAGTGCGGTCCTGCGTGCTGCGGTACCGGAACAGCACCGAGCCGCACGAGGAGCTCATGCAGGTCGGTTACGTGGGCCTGCTCAAGGCCATCAACAACTTCGATCCGACCCTCGGTGCGAGCCTGGCAGGCTACGCCCAGCCCTGCGTGAGCGGGGAGATTAAGCGCCATTTCCGCGACAAGCAGTGGCAGGTACACGTCAAGCGATCGCTTCAGGAGCTGCGGCTTGAGCTGCGCAATGCAGCCGCCGAGCTGACGAACGAGCTCGGCCGGATCCCATCGGATGCCGAGCTAGCGCAGTACCTGAATATCTCTGTCGACGACGTGCGCGCTGCCAGGCAGGCTGACCTGGCCTTCCAGGCTGCATCTCTCGACTCTCCGGTTACCACCCAGGACGGCTCGGCCAGCCTAGGTGAGCTGCTCGGCGACGAAGACCCGCAGCTTGAGCACGTGCTCGACATGCAAGCGGTGTGGGCGCACTGGCACGAACTGCCCGACCGGGAGCAGCAGATGCTTCTCATGCGCTTCTACGGCAACATGACCCAGGCAGAGATCGGCGCGCAGCTCGGCATCTCCCAGATGCATGTGTCCCGGCTACTGGCCGAGGCGCTGTCGTACCTGCGCGGGCACCTCATCGAGCCGGCCGCGGTGTCGGCGTGAGTGCGCAGCGAGGCCAGGTCACCCCCGTCCTAGGCCAGCTTGTGCACCTGCGCCAATCATTAGTGAAGGGAAACCCCCGATGAAAACGGCGACGGCGCTGACCGTCGCGGCGATAGGCGCCATCCTCGCCTTCGCCGTGACCGCGCAACCCTCCTTCTTCAGCTTCCATATAGCCGGCTGGGTGCTCATGCTCACCGGGATCGCCGGCGTGGCCGTCCCACGACGCGGTTACGGCTGGCTCCGGCGCCGCATGGTCCTGAACACGGCCGGCCAGCGCAAGGACATCGACCTTCGGCAGCAAGACTTCTCCCGCCTGTTAGTGCCGGGAGGCCTGATCACTGACAGCCGGGACGCCGGCCCCGCGGACGTCGCGGCGGAGGCTCCGGTCGAGAGCGACACGATCGAGCAGTACATCGAGGAATAGCGCTGGCAATCCGGACGGGGCAGAGCGGGTTTGTGCTCAGCCGCGCCTGGGCATAAGGTTTTACAGCGGTGTCTACGACGAAGGCACGCCCTCACGCCAACCATGGCGTGTGCACTGATCACGCTGCAACGCGGTACGCGGTGTAGCGCCGGTTGTCCGGCGCGGCCGCAGTACGCGGCGATCACGGTGCGACTCACAGGGTGTGCCTTTCCGCATGTCTGGTCCCTCATTGTGAGTGCGCAGTGTCGCTGGCGTTGCGACATCATCTGGAGGCACTTCCATGAGGATCGCCCTCATCGCGACCGACTGCACGCTCACGTCAGCCGACGGGTCCGGCAGCCAGCCGGGTCAGCACACCTTGCTCGCGCGCGCCCTCGCCGCGCACGGTCACCGCGTCACTTTGTACGTGCGGCGCGACAGTTCCGCCTGTCCCCGTACCGCCATACTCGGCAATGGCGCCTCGGCGCAGTACGTCACCGCCGGGCCGGCCAGGCCGGTCCCGGCCGACCAGGCCGCCAGGTACCTGCCCGCTTTCGCTGACGACCTCGCCGGGCACTGGCGGGTGAAGCGGCCGGATGTCGTGCATGCCTTCTCCTGGACGGCAGGGCTCGTGGCAGTCGGTGCCGCTCGCGGCCTCGACGTGCCCGTGCTCCAGACCTTCGAGTCGCTCGGCTCCGCTGAGCGGCGCCAGGTCGCCGGTGCCGACGTGGCGGCCAGCCGCGTCAAGATCGAGGGGTCGATCGGCCGCACTGTGGCGACCGTGCTGGCCCGGTCGGTCGCCGAGGCGGACGAACTGGCCAGGCTTGGCGTTCCCAAGTCGGCGATCCGGGTCATCCCCTGCGGCATCGACACCGATCTGTTCAGCCCGGACGGCGCCAGGGCCAAACGCGGGCCACGGCCGAAGCTGATCGCCTTCGCGCCCGGCGGGGCGGCACCGGGGGTCGAATCCGTTGTGCGCGCGCTCGCTCTGCTGCCGGAGGCCGAGCTGGTCATCGTCGGTGGCCCGGACGCGCGGCACATGCCCAGGACCGGCCCGGTCCGCGACCTGTCCCGGCTCGCCAGCGCGATCGGCGTGCGCAGCCGGATCACCTTCGCCGGCGAGGTCGCGCAGGCATCGCTGCCCGCGCTGCTCAGGTCGGCCGACATCATGGTCAGCGCGTCGCCGTACGAGCCGGCCGGTACAGCAGTGGTACAGGCCATGGCCTGCGGTACGCCGACGGTTGTGTCGGCTGTCGGCGCTCATACGGACGCCGTGGTCGACGGCGTCACGGGCCTGCTCGTCGCGCCCGAGCACCCGGCTATGCTCGCGCACAGGGTCCGGATGCTGCTGGCGCGTCCGGCGCTGCTGCAGGCGTTCGGCATCGCCGCCGCTGATCGAGCCCGGTCTCGGTACTCCCTGCAGCGGATCAGCCAGGAGACCGCCGCCGCTTACGAGCGGTGCGTGCGCGCCCGGTCGGCAGCCGCGCTCGCGTCCGCCGAGGAAGAGCTGGCCGGCTACCCGGCGGAGCCGACCCTGCGGGAGGTGGCGGGGCTCGCCTGAACGTCGCCTGACTACCAAGCCCGCGCCACGTTCGCCCTGCCGCGTGCGGCATGCTGACAGGCGTGAGAACCACGACGGAGCAGGTCCGGCTGGCTGACTACACGACCTTGCGCCTGGGCGGCCCGGCCGCGCGATTCCTCGAGGCGGTAACGCAGGAGGATCTGATCGACGCGGTCCGGGCTGCTGACGCCGAGCCCGAACCGGTGCTGGTCCTCGGTGGTGGCAGCAACCTGGTGGTCGCGGATGAGGGATTCCCCGGCGTGGTCGTTCTCGTCGCCGGTGCCGGGCTTGTCTTCGCTTCGGCCGGGGATGCCGTCGAGGTGACCGCGGAGGCTGGCCAGGACTGGGACGAGATGGTGCAGCAGTGCCTGGCCGCTGGGCTGTCCGGCATCGAGTGCCTGTCCGGCATCCCGGGGCGGGCTGGCGCGACCCCGATCCAGAACGTGGGCGCCTACGGCCAGGAGGTGGCGCAGGCCATCACTTCGGTGCGTGCCTACGACCGGCTGGCCGACCAGGTCGTGCGGCTTAGCGCGGCTGACTGCGAGTTCGGCTACCGGACCAGCAAGTTCAAGAGGCAGGCGAACGCGAGCGCTGGGCCTGGTCGGGGCGCGCGCGGCGCCGCACTGAACCCGGCGACCGCGACGGGCAGATTCGTCGTGCTGGACGTGACGTTCCGGCTGACAGTCAGCCCGCTGTCGGGTCCGGTCCGGTATCGCGAGCTGAGTCGCGTGCTCGGCGTGCCCGAAGGCGGCCGGGTCCCGCTGGCTGACGCCCGCGCGGCGGTTCTCGACTTGCGCCGCGGCAAGGGCATGCTGCTCGACGATACCGATCCCGATACGCGCAGCGCTGGCTCGTTCTTCACCAACCCGATCGTGACCGCGGGCCAGTACGCGGAGCTCTCGGCTCGGGCCGCTGACGGGCGTCGCGGCGGCGCTGAGTCGGTCATCCCCCACTGGCCGGAGGCGGACGGGCGGGTCAAGCTGTCCGCGGCCTGGCTGATCGAGCAGGCAGGCTTTAGCCGCGGATACCACTTGCCCGACGATCCGGGCGGTGCCCGGATCTCCACCAAGCACACGCTGGCACTGACGAACGCGGGCGCCGGCCGGACTGCCAGCCTGATTCGGCTAGCGAGGGACATCCGCGATGGCGTGCGCGCCGCATTCGCCGTCGAGCTGGCCAACGAGCCGACGCTGGTCGGCGTTCAGCTGTGAGCTGGTCGCGTTAGGCTGCGGCGCACCGGCGGGCTGCGTCAGGTCTGCGGCGCAGCGAGCCAGGCGTCAATGCCGGCCAGCAGGTTCTTCTGCACCATCGGGGGCGCGACGGACCCTAGTACGGACATCCGCGCCAGCCGGGCCAGGTCGGCGTCGGCCAGCCCGTAGACCTGACGGGCAAGCTCATACTGCGCTGCGAGCCGCGGGCCAAATAGCAGCGGATCGTCCGCGCCGAGCGCGACCTGGACGCCGGCCTCGAGCAAGGCCAGCAGCGGCACGTCGTGGGCGGTTGCCGCGACCCCGAGCGCCACGTTGGACGTCGGGCAGACTTCCAGCGTGATCTGGCTAGCCGCGAGGCGGTGCAGCAGGATCGGGTCCGCGACGGCTGACACGCCGTGCCCGACGCGATCGGCGTGCAGGTCGTCGATGCAGGCCTGCACGCTGCTTGGCCCGGCTAGCTCGCCGCCGTGCGGGACCGATCGAAGGCCGGCGCCGCGGGCGATCCGGAACGCCGGGACGAAGTCGGTGACGGCGCCGCGGCGCTCGTCGTTGCTGAGGCCGAATCCGACGACGCCCTGCCCTGAGTAGGCTGCGGCGAGCCTGGCCAGCGTGCGTGCCTCGAGTGGATGCTTGGTGCGGTTGGCAGCCACGATGATCCCGATGCCGACGCCTGTTGCCTGCGTAGCTGCCGCGGCCGAGTCGAGGACGAGCTCTAGCATCGGCGTCAACCCGCCGAAGCGGTGCGCGTAGCCGGACGGGTCAATCTGGAGCTCGAGCCAGCTCGAGCCTTCCGCGCGCTCATCCTGCGCGGCTTCGCCGATTAGGCGGCGGACGTCCGATGGTGTGCTGACGACAGACCTGGCGATGTCGTAGAGCCGCTGAAACCGGAACCAGCCGCGCTCGTCGGCTGCGCTGAGCTGTGGCGGCCACTCCAGCGTCAGCGACTCGGGCAGGTGCACGCCGTGCTCCCTGGCCAGCTCCACCAGCGTCGCGTGGCGCATTGAGCCGGTGAAGTGCAGGTGCAGGTGCGCCTTCGGTAGCGCGGCGATCGGCCGTGGCATCTGCCAAGTTTGCCAGTCCGGCCTGGCTACGTCGGCCAGGCCGGGCTGGAGTGGCTCAGCCGCGCTTAGTGCGCGGTACCCAGGAGTTTGGCCAGCCGGGAGACGCCTTCCTCCAGATCAGCGTCTCCCAGAGCGCAGGACATCCGGAAGTAGCCGTCGGTGCCAAATGCCTCGCCTGGCACGACCGCGACGTCGGCCTCATCGAGCAGCAGCTCGGCCAGCTGACCGGAGGTCGTCGGCCGCTGCCCGGCGATCTGCCTGCCCAGCACTCCCTTGACCGATGGATAGCAGTAGAAGGCGCCCTCGGGCAGCGGGCATTCGACGCCTGGCACGTCGTTCAGCATGGCCGTCATGACTTGCCGCCGCCTATCGAACGCTGCGCGCATCTCCGCGACGGCCGAAAGGTCGCCGGATACTGCGGTGAGCGCAGCGGCTTGTGCGACGTTGCAGACGTTAGAGGTCGCGTGCGATTGCAGGTTGGTGGCGGCCTTGATGACGTCCGCTGGCCCGGCCATCCAGCCGACCCGCCAGCCGGTCATCGCGTATGTCTTCGCGACGCCGTTGAGCACCAGGCACCGGTCAGCGATCTCGGGTGCGACGACCGGCATCGAGACAAACCGCGCA